>BNJV01000965.1_pt1 | contig 52543 bp, 65 predicted proteins | sample 8540591 | NCBI WGS metagenome assembly BNJV01 (sample SAMD00202457, study PRJDB9452) | human saliva metagenome | host: Homo sapiens | reverse complement strand
GCTTTGTCTTAAAAAGGTTGAGTTGATGGTTTGCTTAGATATTTGCTAGATTGATTTCATAGCCGTTTCAAAGAATGAGACGGCTTTTTTGGCGTTCTCTTTTGAGAGGTGACTATATATATCCATGGTCATACTGATTTGTGAATGACCTAGGCGGTGCTGAAGCTCCTTGTAAGGTATGCCAGAGTTAAGCAGTAAACTAGCGTGGGTATGACGGAAACCGTGAAAGCCAATGTTAGGAACGCCAGCACGTTTGAAGTGGGTTCTTAACCTAGTTTGTAATGTTCGATTATTAGGGTACTCATGTATGAAGTCAGAAAAGACCACAGTTTCAGAGCGCCCGAGTTGCCAAGCCTCTTGTATTTGCCTACGTTTATATTGCTTGAGCATAGCGATTGTTTGGCGGTCTATATCTATATCCCGATAGCTAGACTTTGATTTTGGGCTATTGATCTCTTGCTTATAGTTTAGAGTCTTTGTGACATGGACAAGGGCACCGTCTAAGTTGATATCAGACCAGCTAAGCGCCAGAGCCTCATTGATACGGCAACCAGTGGCCAGTAGAAACTTGTAAAGTGTAATCTCGTAAAAATGGCGGTACTTGTTACTGTCTAAACTATCGAGATAGTCAAGAAACTTTTTAAGCTCCTGATTGTCAAAATGTTTGATCTTGTGGCGGTTTGCTTTTTGATTGTTTCGAGGTAACAAGACCTCACGGGCTGGATTGAATGGGATAGCTTGCATAACTACGCCATACTGTAATATACGCTTGTTTAGCGCGTGGATTTTGTCATAATGCAGATAAGCCCTAGGTTCGCCTTTATTGGTCTTTTCTGCTAGTTTGTTGACAATGGACTGAATGAGTGGAGTTGTCAGCTTATCGAGCTTGTAGGAGCCAAAGAGAGGCAAACATGACCTTCTAGGAGCCTTCTAGTAGCGTCCTGACTATTTGGCTTTACTGTATGCTTGTGGTTATCCCACCATAGCCTAGCCAGCTCCTCGTAGGTGGATATAGTAGAGGCTTGAAACCTGGTCGATCCGTTTACCTTAAAGTCTATAATTGCATCTTGGGATTTTTGCTTGACCTCTTTTTTAGTGCGTCCCGTGACTTTCGTTGTGACTTGTTTACCCGTTACCTGGTCAATGCCCAGATAGATGCTGGATCGGTAGACTATTGACCCGTCTTTTTTACTATGTTGCGTTATTTTCATGATGATAAACCTTTCTAAAATACATCAGCAGGCAAGCTATTATTAAAAAGGTTTTAGATTGTGGTTTAAATCATGCTAGGGCTTCACAGATTGCCCTGTATTCGAGTTTAACAAGCTAGATAGGTAAATTATATGCTTAATTGTTAAGTGGTAAAAACACTTATTTTACAGTGTTTTTTGAGAGTTTTTTTTCTAAAGTTAGTTTACCAGTTAGCTAACAAAACACTTTACATTTCCCACGCGCGTGGTATAATAGAATTAACAAGATAACTTGCGAAGGATCAACGTTGTGTTCCCAAAGGGGAGTAAGTCGATGGACGAGAATTCACATATGCCTGGGGTTATCTTATTTTTTTTTGTCTTTTTTTCAAGTTTTCTACGAACGTTTCAGGATTGCGTTCGATTTCCTCAATTATAAAATCGCAGAGGATCTGAGAGTAGCCGTATCGATTACCAATTTTATAATGGTAGCAATAACGTTGATTTGTCTTGATATCATAAAATGTATTAAAAAGTTGTAAGTCGTTTGTTGTAAACGTCTTTTTTTGTTTTTCTCCACCGACTATTTTTGTTAATAGAATCCCTTTCGATTTAAGATGCCTATTAACAATTTTAATAACTTCCCTAGTAGTTAATGGATAGATAGCGTTTGGATCTTTAATTTCTCTAACTATACCTATACTCGTTTCCGCAGTGTTATCAAGTTTAACAAATAAATCAGCATCTTGTTTTCGCTTAGTGATATAAAATCGAGTTTCAACAGGTACAGCATAGTCGGAATTATTAGTAGATATTTCATTTTCAATTTTATCTTGCTCGGCGAGTATACGTTCGGCCATTTTAGGAGAGTACTTGGCTCGAATTTCTTCTTGATTAAGTTGGTCGATGCGGACTGATAAAGTCAAGAAATTTTGTGCAATTTGTTTTGTGATATCCTCATTGTGAAACTCTTGCATTTTAGAAATATAATTAGAAACACATGCTTGAAATAATGGGGCATAGATATGTTCATAATCTTCTGTTATGAAGTGGGTACTAGTATTCCTAAGTTCTATAATTCGAATTAGATTTTTTCGTAATGATCCATGTTTATCTGGAAATACTGTCTCAACTGCATTTTCTAATGATATCGTTCTATCCTTACTATCCTTAAAATATATTGATTCTTCACCATTATTATTAATGATATAAGCCTTTAGCATTAATTCCCAGGCGTTGCAGATAAAAAAACTAAAACCCTCAATTCTGTACTTAATTGTAGGTTTGTTATATATTTCAAGCCCCATAATAAAAGCCTCGACACTTTTATTAACTAATCTTTTACTTAAATCTTCCATACGTTTCCTTTCTTAAAATGTTTTCTATATTGTGGCGCGTGGGTTTAGAATCCTTTTCGCCAAGGCTCTTTTTTATTGGCTATTTTTACTTTTTCAGCCATATCAGAAACCAGATTCTTTATTATCTTTTTATCTTCCTTAGGGAGTATTCCATAATTTAGTAATAACTCTTCTTCATCGGTAAATGAAAGCTGATTTACTGCAGCTAAGAATGAAGTAAGATTAGAATAATCAGGCTCATCATGACCAGTTATATATTGCTCTTCTAGCACCTTCATTAAATCATCGCCAAGAATAGAATAAACCCTAGCCTTTACATGGTTATATGGATCATCGGGATCCTTTTGGTAAAGTTGATAACTTGCTTCCTGGCTATCTCTATACTCACTGTGCCCTAACAAGTACCCAACGGATACATTGAATAAGTCGGCTAGCAGTTTAGCCTTTTCAGATCCAATAGAGTGCTTTTCATTTTCCCAATTTGAAATAGTTAGTTTAGTAGTACCTATTTCATTAGATAACTCTTCTTGAGTCAGACCTTTTTCTTTTCGTAATTCTTTCAATCTATTCATAATTTTTGTTACCTTTCATAGTTGATTATACACAAGAGATTTAAAAAAATCAAAGAAAACTATATATTTCTTAAAAATATCATTGACAAGTAATAAAAAACTATATATAATAAAAATAAAGATATAGAAAACTATATCAAAACCTCCCCATATTACCTTTCGCTTTCAATCTATGGGGAGGTTGCTTTTTAAAAAAAGGAGGAAACCTATGAGCAAACTACGAGGCTATCGAGTTATGTTAGGACTGACCCAGCAACAAATGGCGGACAAGCTAAAAATTTCTTTGCAGTCATACAACAACAAAGAATTAGGTAAAACGCCATTCAATGACAAAGAACGCCTAGCGATTAAGTCAATGGTTGCAAATCAAATCAGATATAACCATAGATGAACTATTTTATAGCTAGAAAGGAGCAAACCAATGAAACTAGTTTATATGGACGGTAAGAAAGAACCGTATACACTAAGTAGTATTGTGGCAGAGTGTACAGGATTGCAGCATCACACAATAACCAAGACGATCCGCAAACATCAAGCAAGGTTTGAACGTTTCGGAAAGGTTGGATTTAAAATCCAAGCTATGGAAAGTGGCCAGAGTACTAAGGACTATGTTTTGAACGAACAACAAGCGACCTTGTTAGTTACATTCTTAAAGAATACCGAGCAAGTGGCCAACTTCAAAACCAACCTGGTCAAAGCATTCTTTGAAATGCGTGAGGAGCTTTCTAAGTTTCGTATGCAGAGGGCGCTAGAAAAGTCAAAAAGAAAAACACTGCATGACAGTATTGAGAACTGGGAACAAGCGCCAAAGCACGCGCATAGTACCATGAACAACTTACTACTAAAGGCAGTAACCGACAGGAACGCTAAGCAGTTAAGGGAAGAACGTGGGGGCTACAATGGCATCGATAGCTTGACCAGTGACGAGCTGGAGCAGTACCAAGCATTTGAGAACATGGTAATAGCCATGATTGGCTTGAATATGGGCTATCAGGAAATTAAGTCCCTGGTATTCAGAAATAAAAATCCACGCACTAAATGCGCGTGATTGCAACAAAAAAGGCTTAGCAATAACCACACCGCAAAGCCTTTCACATTAACACTAAAACGGATTTAACAAAGCAGGCAAGCTATTATTAAAAGGGTTTTAGTAAAGATTTATACCTAAATTATAGCATATTTAGGACATTTTGACCATACGGAGAGCGCTAACTCTTAAAACTGGTCATCACTACAAGCGTCCGCCAACTTGGGGCAACCACCCAGCGTTTGGAGTGGTGCTAATCATGTATAGGAAACGACAATTAAAAGACCAATGGAGGAATAACATGACAACAGACCTAAACAACATGACACAAGCAGAATTTGATAAACAAATGGCTGAAATCAAGGAGAAACACCCGAACCTCTTCCAGTTTATCTCTGATTTCGTAGATAGAAAAGTAAGCACCGAAGAGGTGGACGACTTCCTGAAGATGGAACGAAGCGACCAAGTGGACTATATCAAGAGTTATCAAGCGAGGGCATAATATGAATGAGCTAGATTTAAGCAACACACAGGCGATTGTCTTTGTTGTGGTATTGATTGGCTTGCTGCTTTATCTAAACCACCGAGACCGCAAAAAAAGCGCCCAAATGGAGCGAGAAAACCAACAGACAATAGAAACACCTGGCGAGGATTTAAGCCCTGATTATGGGCGTTATATTCAGCTTGCAGGGGTCAATGTGTGGGGAGGTATTGAATGAATTTAACACTGAATGACAAACGAGTATTAAGACTAATCAAGGTAGGGGCTGAGAACTCCATAACAGGGGCAGAAATCAGCTTAATGACCAAGTTGGCAGAAAGAACCGTACAGGACATTATCAGCCGTCTGATCACGCGCTACGGCGTTCCTATCGTTGGGGTACGTCATGGGGCTTTCAGAGGCTACTTTATCCCAGCTAACAAAGAGGAGTTACTGGACGGAGCAAAGGCATTCTATAATCAAGTACAAGAGGAGCAGAAGCGACTAACTGTCCTTTTGAATGCCGATTTAGAGAGCTACAAGCTACTACTGAAAGGGGCGGAAGACTATGTTTAGTTTAAGCAAAGAAAGTGAAAACGAGTTAGCCCATGGTGTTTTAAACCTTGTAGAAAAATACCTGGAGGCGCGTGATATACTTAAACCGCGTTTGACAGGTTTAATCTCAGCTCAGGAGGCCATGGCTGAGTTAGATATAAAGTATAAGACACTCCAAAAGTGGGAAGATGCTGGGCTAAGGCGATACCAGCCCCCGCTAGAAGATACCAGGAAAATCTATTATAGAGTTTCGGACGTGCTGAAGTTTCTGGGGGTGGAAAATGGCTAGCTTTGAAAGATTCCCCGGACAGAGAAAATCTGTCCGGACTACCAACGGCTACACTTGGAAAAATAGACAATTAACGCTTGAGCAGCGCAAAGAGTTACAACAATTAAAGAAAATGAAAAAGAAACGATTGAAAAACCAGAAAGGATAACCAATGACAGAAATTAAAAAACTAGGACAAGTTCCTGCTGAGACAATAGGGCCATCTGCTAGCATTTTGACAGGATTGTTGAGACGCGGGCAAGTATTGGGTATATCGGCGCCAAGAAGATCCTTAAAGACTAGCGTAGTTATCTCCCTAGCTCTATCTTTAGCCCAGGGGAGTAATTGGCTAGAGTGGAAGAGTAAAAGAGCTTTCAACGTCTTGTATATCAATACGAATCATAAAGAAAACGACTGTTTTAGTAAGTTCATGCAGATTGCCCAACTTTTAGAAGTTGAGCAAAAAGATCTTGACAATATTTCTATCTTAACTCTTCCAAAGTCAACGGCTTTAGAAGAGTTAGCCAAAGTTGTAAAAGATAAAGTACCAAACAACGCTTTTCAAGTGGTTATTATTGATAGTATTGATAATTTGAAATTACTACAGTTTGGGGGCTCCTTAGGGGATTATTTGCAACAGATTAACCAACACGTAGGCGGCGGCCTGATCTATACACAAAGTCATAGAGATAGACCGAAAGGGACTACGGAAAGTTCAGACTTTGCGCAGTGGTCAGAGTCTCTAGCTCATTGCGATAGCTTGTTGGAATTTTTCAAGATGGAATTAGATCCAGAATTGTTACGCCTAGAGAGGCTAGAAGCCGTCTGGGATTTGGCCAAGAATGTAATGACTACGCACAATAAAAGATATTTTCAGCTAAACGTAACAAATGATTATATCAGTTTTAAAAACAAGAGAGCAACAAGCGAGGATCTACGAAATCATATTGAGGTAGCGCTAGAACATTTACCTACTGAACAAACGCAGGAAATTCTAACACATTTTGATAACATAGATTTGCCGTTAAAAACGCGAACTTATTGGAGACTTGAAGCAGTTACCTCGGAAGCTGATTACGACGGGGAGAAAAATTTTCTTTTCTACTATCCACAGTTGATAAATGATGAGGAGAAAATATTAGCCTATCACGAACCAGGGTTACCACTTTCAAAAGAACAGAAAGAAAAAGCATGGGCTAATGAAGAAACGAAAGAAAAAGCGACAAACAAATTAAATCTATGATAGCAAACTTTGAACAGGCGAATAATAGACTACCCAATAAGTCAGAGCTTTCTCGTTTTGCCAAAATCAGCAGACCTACCTTAGACAAATTGATTGATGAATCCGATAATAACATAGTGGTCGTCGATGGAATGATACAAGAAAATCCTGCTTATTAACAACTTTAAATATGTAAAGAGTTGTAAACTTTACAAATGTAAAAGTTGTAAAAAGTTGTAAAAAAAGTGTAAAAAAATTTTTACATGATTTTACACCTTTACAAACGTAAAAATTTACACCTCTTTACAACTCATTGTAAAAGATGTAAAACAATTATTTTTTTACACTTGTAAAATATAAAGCATAACTCAAAAAGCGTTGGTATTATTGGATTTTTTAGGAGTTGTAAAGACTTGTAAAGGTTTGTAAATTTTACAGATGTAAAAGGAGGGACATGACTAGAATAGCCTAGCGTCAATTCTAGTTTGTCCAATTTTCGTGAAATGTGGAAGTAAGGAACAGGAACAGGGGCGATTGAGCTACGCCCCCTGTAACCCTGTCCTTTAACACTTCCACGTTGCGCGGATATATATTGTAAAAAGTGGAGTAGGGAACTAGTGGTAAAAAATAAATTAAATAAACGAGTTATCCAAGACAAAAATTTTTTAGCTTTCAAGTCAATGCCTTACATGGAAAATATTGGAGAAGTTATTGAGTGGGCTGGTGATAACGAACCAATGAGGTATATTTTTGATAGAGTGAGGAAATATTTAGTATTTGACAAAGCTACTTGTAAGTGGCAAGGTAAGAATTATGGAAAGGAGTCCAGGGAGTTGCTTTCTAAAACTCCACGTTTAAGGTGCATCACAAAAAAGATATACGAGAAGATGGAAGAAAGTGAATTGGATCTTCTTCCGCCACAAGATGGAGGTTCTGCTTCTTATATTTCTGAATGGGAAATTTTTAAAAACAGTGAGCTTATCCAGACCTTGAAGCGTGAAAATCAACTACTAAAATATTTTGTAATTTTAGCTATACAACAGGGGTATATTATTCTCGATAACCGTAAAAAATTTGTTGGTATTGATTATTGAAAAATAGAAAAAGGAGAAACAACATGACATTAAAAACATTTTCAGATAAAGCAAAAACATTTACTTTCACTTACGAATTTAAAGACCTAGATACTGCTATGGTTGCAGGTCACGCGCTACTGGGATATATGACTGGAACATATTACCAGCCTACAATCTCATTGACCTACAAGGATAAGGGAACGCTGGCCGCTGAGTATGTGGGGGATAAGAAGTTAAACAAGACCTTCAAGCGAATTTGTGACAGTTTCAAAGACTATTACAAGCAACCAGAGGGGGATGAAGCATTTGAAGAACGTTACAAACGGGAGCGCGTGCTTCAACTCAAAGAGTCAGAGGACTTTGAGAGCGTGCTGGGAAAAGTAGCAGACTACGAGCTGGAGCTATTAGACTATGCTGATCGATTGCTTTCTGATAAGCCAATCCCTATGGACTCTATGACCGCTTTTGGTACGTTGGAAATGCTGGGTGATGAAAGTATTAGCCTACTCCAAAAGTTGGACGTAGAAGGCGAATATAAAGGCCTAGCTGATTATGTGGCCGAGGTAGAAAGCTAGAACTATCAAGAGAAGCACTAGCCTCTTTTTGTGGTTTCATTACCACTAAACCCAATCGATTTGGTTTTTTCTATATAAAGGTATTTTGGATGAATGGAAATTATAAAATCAATAACCATAGAGACATTTATAAAGCCAATGAAAAACAAGAATATTAGTCACGGTATTGCTGAGTTGGACGGTAGAAAACTAGAAATAGACTTAGATAACCTGTATATCACCTTTGAACGTGATCATTTTGATTTAGCAAGTATACCAGGAACTAGGGGAGGCAATCGCTACTTCTTTCTCTGTCCTATTTGTGGTAATCGATGCAGAAAACTCTATAAGAGACTTTTGCTATATGGTTGTGGATCATGCCAGAAAATACACAAGTCAACACTGAACCGAAGTAAGACAGATTGCCAATACTATTGGGAGCTTGCGCTTAGGGAAGCTAGAAAGGTGGAACCAGGTTGGATTCCAAAACGTGGCGGATATATGTTTGATAGTTTCCCAGAAAGACCAAAATACATGAGACAGAAACGATATTACAAGCATTATCAAAAGTTTGTTAACTACATCAGAAAAGGGGATAGCTTTTGGCTGAATGGTTTGGGATCCCTGAGATAATTTGTAGTAGGGTGCGCGTGATTTGAAAAAAGTTATTCGTTTAGGAAAAGGTAACAGGAAATACTTAGGTTTTGGTAAGGTATTGGTAAGGTTTAAATTAGGTTTTGCATTTAATAATAGCAAGGTACAGGGCTTTGTTCTAGAGATAAAACACTAAGATTTCCTAAGATATAGATACTTTTAGAGACAAAGAACGGTAAGGTTTTGGTAAGGTATCGAAGTTTTCCAATGGTGAGGTTTTGGTGAGGTAAGAGCAAAAAATGTAAAGGTTTTGTCAAGGTTGCGTATTTAAAAGCCCCAAGGTTACCACAAGGTAGAGAGGTTTATCGAGGTTAGAAAAGGTGAGATTTTGCTTAGGTAGTGGCAGTAAATATGCCTGACAAATAGCAGGGTTATGTGTGTTGAACTCCGAGCGAACGCCGAGAAAATAGCTCTTGAACAGAGAACTAACAGAGAAGATTACATAGCTTGAAGCTAGAGCAAACATAGAGAAATAGCAAAAAAAGCCAAGGCACTCCGCCTCAGCTAATAGTTATCGCACAGACTATTATACCACAAAGGAGTACCAGCGTGAACGTTGAACAGATTGAGAAAAAGCTGAAGAAATGTAAAAAGTCAGATATGATCATAAAAAAATTGCAATTAAAGCTAGACAGTTTAAACCATGGACTATTAGCTGGATCTAACCAAACTGACACAAGAGTAACAACCAGCAAAACAAATACTACTGAAAATAAGCTGCTTGAAACCTTGCAACTAAAAGACGAGGTAATAGAGCAACTCAATACCCTTGTAAACGAGCGTATAGAAGTCATGGACTTGATAGACCAGTTAGATGAAATTGAGGAGTGGTTAGTATTGACAATGTTATATGTGAATAACCTCCCTTTGACTCAGATTTGTAGGGAGATGAAGATAAGCAAGGTTAACGTATATAGAATTAGAAAGCAAGCTTTAGACCACTTGGCAGGTATGGTAAATGCAGATTGATAAAAAAGAGACAGTCAAACAGGTATACAGATTTCTAAAAAGCTATCCATCGCTGGTAAAATTGAGTCTAGACGACCAAGATGGAGCGTTTAGAGCCAAAGCTGAGGAGTTGATGGGTGTGATTGAAGCCTTCAGGGACAATCTAGACGATGTACGATGTGAGATATTCACCAATCTTTTTGCAAGACAAACAAAAGAGGTTTTAAAGTTATGGCAGTTATACGAGAGACTAGAGATTGATAAAGCTGAGTATGAACGTCTCAAAACTGAGATACTGCTAGACTTTGCTAAAAGCTATCGAGGTGGTGTTTTGTTAGTATATGAGTAGCCCTAAGCTTCATATTTGTCCCCTATTTTGCTTTGATTGGGAAAACACCATGTATAAACTACTAGCCCTTAGAAACGAATATGGGGGCTTCTATGAGAAATTGCTTTTCCTCTTTTCATTTGATAAAATAGAGGTGTGAGGGGCTTTCGCCCCGACCTCTTAGCGTTTACCTTTTTCTTTTGCGGGATTCGGGTTTGCGCTTTTTGTTTTAGTTTAGAGGTTAATAGTAATCTAAGAAAAAATCTATTTACCAATGTATAAAGATAATATTGAAAAGTTTGCGAAAAAGGATTATACTGAGGTTGTAGCACAAGAGAAAACTCTTGAAATGTTTTCTAATCTGTTTGAATTTGAATTTGGAAAGATTGATTGACATGATTGAGAAGTATGATTATGATTAGCCAGAAGCCGAAGACGACAATCTGGATGAATTGTTAAAAAAGCCAGTGAACGAAATAAAAACAAAACCGTTGAGGAGTTAGATGCCGAATGGGATGAATTTGTCAAGAGTCTAAAACTGGAGAGGATTGATTAGTTATGCCTTATACTTTAACCAAGGAAGAAGAGAAGTTATGGCTTTCTCAACCTGATGAGATTACTATTCTTCCTATTGAGGAAATAGAAAAGAAATACGCAGGATTAAGTAACGAAGAACTATGGCAGAGTATCAAGGATATTATTGATAATCTTTAAAATTGAGACAAATGTGATATAATCAAAACATAGAGGATAGGGGTTGAAAAGTATCCGCCTCCAACGCGCCACTTAGCTAGTGGGTCGAGAAATGCGGGCGACATCCGGCGGTCCCGCCTATCCTTTCTTATAGCTGGCCCTTAGAAACAAATCTGAGGGCTTTTGTGAGGTCATAATTTTATAAACCACGCGCTTCAGGGTATAATATACTTATCAGCAAACAACAATAAAAAAGCACGTTTGACCGTGCTAGTTTCTTGCCTGCTGAACTCATCGATTGGTAGAGCTGAAAAAGCTCCTTTTTGCTTAGTTTTTTGCTTAGATAGAAAGAAAACCTAAGAATACAGAATAAAACTAAATTCCCTGTAAACTCTTATGTATCAAGGCTTAGGAGTATCTAAAGAAATCTATCCCTGTCTACTTTTTGCTATACAACAAGATGCTTTAAGATAAGACTTTATATTGTAAGAAGCCTACAACAGTGGGCTTTTTGCTTTGTCTTAAAATGTTGTTTTCTGGGTTTGTTCAGTGTTTAAGAGAGCGTTTTTACTTAACGCCGCTTACGGGATGTGGGTGTCCATTGGGCCTATATCTTTATTGTATTTGTCCCTTTGGGAGCAATAACACTGCTAATTATGCTCGCTATGCCAAGCCAACGCTTTGGAGAAAAAGTGATAGAAAATAGTGAAAAGAATACAGAAGACTCTATATTTGAAGACATGGTACGAAAATATTAAGATATTTTTACTCTATTTAAAAACGGCTGAGTCGCTTCACAGCAAATAATCGCTTCAGGACTTGTCAATCATGATGATATATGGTAGACTCTATGGAGAAAAAATAAAGGAGATTATTGTATGTTTAATGCTTATAAGAACTTTTGGAAGGGTTATGTAAACTTTACTGGTCGTTCAACTCGTTCGGAGTACTGGTGGATTTACTTACAAACTTATTAATCTGTCTTCCTGCTTATACGAAATATCATGCTGTAGTGTCAACTCGTCCGTATAACTTGGAGGCACTCCGTAGCTTATAAGCCATGAGTGGTTTTTACTTCTTTTTAGCGGCTATTCTCATGTTGCCTTCTATCGCCGTGACTGTTCGTCGCTTACGAGACGCTGGTTTCCACTGGGCCTTTATCTTCATTGCTTTGGTTCCTCTCGTTGGACCGATTGCTCTTATTGTGATGCTTGCTTGGCCAAGTAAGAAGGATGAAGATGCAGATACTGAAGAACAGGATCAAATTACTGCTTAAGCATGGAGTTGATTCCTTCTGATAGTAACAACATATAAAAAAATACTCCTTAACCTAGTTTGCTAGTGTTAGGAGTATTTTTGTATGTTGTATCTTTCATAGTTGCTTAATGATATCGTCAATGGTATGGGCGATCCAGTCAGGTCGATAGCTGAGTAAATCAGCTTCTTCTCCAAATCCCCAAGTAACAGCGAACTTTTTAATGCCAGTTTCTTGGGCTCCGATCATATCAAACTTGGTGTCCCCGATAATGAGGACTTGGTCTGCGGGCAGTTGATGCGTCTGCAAGGCATAGCGGATGACATCCGACTTGTGTGGCGTTTCAGGACTAGAACCGTAAATGCCATCAAAGAACTGATGAATTCCCAGATTTTTGGTCATATCTTGGGCAGTCGGAGTATTCTTTGTTGTAGTGATATAGAGAGGATAGGTTTGCGAGAGTTCTTGGAGCAGTTCTGTCATTCGGGGGAAAAGCTCTGCTTCATGAATCCCTTTTTTCTTATAGTAAGAACGGTAGATTTGAACAGCTTCTGATATTTGTTTTTTTGGAAGACAGGTCGCAAAACTAGTTTCAAGCGGTGGCCCCATGAAACCACGAATGGTTTTGGCATCAGGGCTTGGAACTCCCAGTTGTTCAAAGGTATGAGCAAAGGAATTATGGATCCCGATGGAACTGTCAACGAGAGTTCCGTCTAGATCGAAAAGATAGCTGAGATAAAGGGCATGATTTCTCCTAATAGATAAACTTATTCTCCGAAGATTTCTTTTTGTAGGCGACGACCAGTCGGAGTGGCTGCGAGTCCACCTTCAGCCGTTTCACGAAAGGCAGTTGGAAGGCTGGATCCGATTTGGTACATGGCATCGATAACTTCATCGACAGGGATCTTAGATTCGATACCTGCCAAGGCCATATCAGCCGCGATAAAGGCAAAGCTGGCTCCCATGGCATTTCGTTTGACACAAGGAACTTCAACCAAACCAGCAACAGGATCACAGATGAGACCTAGCATATTTTTAATGACAAAGGCGATGGCCTGGCTAGCCTGATAGGGTGTTCCACCTGCAGCCAAGGTCAAGGCTGCGGCACTCATGGCAGAGGCAGAGCCGACTTCGGCCTGGCAGCCACCTTCAGCACCTGAGATAGAAGCGTTGTTTGCGATAACTAATCCAAAGGCACCAGCAGCAAAGAGGAAATCCAGCTGTTCTTCGTGGCTGAGGTCAAGTTTTTGGATGGCTGCAGTGAGCACGGCTGGCAAACAACCAGCACTTCCTGCGGTTGGAGTGGCACAGACCAAGCCCATTTTAGCGTTGTGTTCATTGACCGCGATGGCATTTCGGGCTGCCGATAGGATGGTAAAGTCTGACAAGGCCTTGCCACTTTTGAGATGGCGATCTAGCTTGGCCGCATCTCCACCTGTTAGGCCACTGCGGGATTTGTTTTCACTAAGACCGAGCTCAACGGAGGCTTTCATGACTTCTAGATTGCGTTCCATCAGGAGGAAAACTTCTGACCGTTCCCGACCGGTCAGCTCATATTCTGTTGCAATCATGAGCTCTGCGACATTTCCTTGGAAGTCTAGATCTGCCTGCTCGACCAATTCTTTGATAGAATAAAACATGTTTCCTCCTACTTAAAGAAATTGACATTGTGGAGATGAGGGATTTTTCGGATCTCTTCAACCGCCTCTTCGCAACTTCGACTATCGACTTCGATAATCATGATAGCTTTTTCTCCAGCTTTTTCCCGAGTCACATTCATCTGAGCGATGTTGATATCGAAACGAGAGAGGGCTTCTGTGACATGGGCAATCATACCTGGAATATCCTGATGCACGATGATGATAGTCGGGGTATTCATGTTGAGAGAGACGGCAAAGCCATTGAGTTCCGTGACCTGGATATTTCCCCCACCAATGGAAATCCCTGTCACACTAATGGACTTATGGTCATTCTTTACAGTGATTTTAGTGGTGTTAGGGTGAGGAGCATTGCTGTCTTTCTGAATGGTCCAGACAATCTTGATACCACGCTTATGGGCAATCTCGAGACTATTTGGAATGTCGGGATCGTCCGTATCCATACCTAAATACCAGCAACGAGAGCAAGATCCGTTCCATGACCACGGTAGGTCTTGGCAAATGAGTTAAATAATTGGAATTCTACCTCTGTTGGCGTATCGTCAAAGATGGAAGAGACGATTTTTCCGATACGAACAGCACCGGCAGTATGGCTACTTGATGGGCCAATCATGACGGGTCCGATAATATCAAAGACAGATTGAAAACGAAGTGAGTGCATCTGTTTCCCCTTACAAAGATTCTTATATCTATTATATCAAAGAATGAACCTCTGCGCTTATTTCCCTTATCAAAACCTCAAAATGATGAAAGATAGTATAAAATAAGGCCTTTTGTGACAAAAATCTCCTTAAAATGCTAAACATAAAACATTTTTGTAATATTTCTACACAAAACCGTCAAGAAATAGTAACATTCGAGGAGTAAAATAGTATCATAGATAAAAAGGAGAAATTTCAGAAATGACATTAACAACTAAAAAAATCAAATCAACTCTTGCAGGGGCAGCAGCCTTGCTTGCCTTCTTTGTACCAGCACTTGCTTCTGCGCAAGAAACTGTAACTTACACAGTTAAACCAGGTGACACTCTTTCAGAAATCGCTGAGAAGTACAACACTACTGTTGAAAAATTGGCAGAAAAAAATAAGATTGAAAACATCCACTTAATCTTTGTGGATCAAGTTTTGGTCATCGAAGGAACAGCTCCATCGACAGCAACTGCAACAGATGCAGCTTCTGCGACAACCTATGAAGCACCAGTTGCTACAGAGGAAACAAGCGAAGCTACAACTTATGAAGAAGTTGCTGAAACAACAACTTACGAAGCACCAGCAGCTCCAGTAGCAGAAGAAAGCTACACTGCACCAGCAGCAACTGTTAGCGGATCTGAAGCAGAAGCTAAAGAATGGATCGCTCAAAAAGAATCAGGCGGTAGCTATACAGCGACAAACGGACGTTACATCGGACGTTACCAATTGACAGATTCTTACTTGAACGGCGACTACTCAGCTGAAAACCAAGAACGTGTGGCAGATGCTTACGTTGCAGGACGTTACGGTTCATGGACAGCTGCCAAGAACTTCTGGCTTAACAACGGTTGGTATTAAGAACTAACGAACAGAATAATATGTAAAAGTCGGGGAATTTCCTCGACTTTTTTATATTTCCTTCGGTTGATAATAGGTTTCCACTTCTTTTTTGAGGTGAGACAGCATTGCAGTTTCATCGGTTAGTTCCAGAATGGAGAAACCTTTTTGGATAAGTTTAGAATCATCTGTACAAATCCCAATACGAACATAGCAGATAGCAAGCCTATCGTAGCTTTTCTTTTTCTTGGCATCCTCCAGTAAAGTGTAGCAGATTTGTTGGCACATGTTTCTATCTTGGTTGTACAAGTATAAGGTGGAAAGGTTGAGTAGGATTGCCATTCGCAAGTCATATAAATGTTGATAGTTTTTATAGATTTCCAGGCGTTGCAAGATTTTTCCAGTGATGAGGTGGAGGTGTTCAATGGGAAATCTGAAAAGGATGGTATTGAGGATTTTTAGGTCATTCTCATACCACGTATCTTGTTTTTCAATTTTTCTCCAAAGTTTCTTGACAACCTGTTCTGCGTGGTCTGATAGTTCCCCTGTCCCATGTTGACGGATATAAATGACCACTTCAAGCATGTCGCTGATTTCCTCTATAGGGAGATCGTGGTGGGTCTTGAGATAGTCTTGGCATTTTTGAAATAAATTGATAAGTTCACTAGTCCCTAAGATTGAGCTCATATTGAGATAGGTCTGCATGATTTCCGCTCGTTGGCTAGGTTGATAGAGATGGCAAATATAGTCAAATTCTTCAAAGGTCATATTGACTTGCCGGAGAAGAAACTCCATATTTTCATATTTAGGGGTTGTTTTCCCGCTTTCGATTTTTGATAGGCTGGTTCTTGAGAGAACACCCCCACAGACCTCCTCTTGGGTTAAACCTTTTGACTCACGTATTTCTTTATAGACCTTTCCAAAATCGTAGCGCATGATTTTCTCCTTATTTGTGAAAAAAGTTAACAATAAATTGAAACTGATTAAAAATATTGTATCATAGTAGTATAAAAAGTAAAAAAGAAATCTAAAATAAATTTGTGAAAAAAGGGAATAAATTCTACGACTAAGATGATAAAGTACTAAGGAGGTACTTTTATGAAAAAAATCAGTAATTTCTGTATGTTACTCCTGCTTTTGTGTACTACTTTTTTTGTTTTTAATGTAAACTACACACGAGAAGTGGTTCGGATTCAGGAGATGGGAAAGACAGCGGGTTCTTTGGATGTATATTTGAAAGATATTAACGAACCTGCAGCATCTGTTCTTCGATTTTTTGAGGATGTATCAAAGGAATACAAAGTCTCCATCATCAAAACAGACAGTGGTGATGAGGTGATCAAGTCTGGTGTTTTTGATAAAGATTCCTTCCCCTTTCAAGAGTTTGGGATTTCTTCCCTTGATTTTACCACAGATGGTGAAGGAGTCTACAGTAATAAAGAAATTTCCAATAAACTTGGTACGATTCCGACCTTTCTAAAAGCCAAGCCTATTCAGCTTATGACTTTTCAAGCCTACATCAAGGATACATCTCGTAGTTTAAATGGTCGCTACACGATTAGTTCGACTCAAGAGATGGATAGAAATCAGATTTTACAGAAGTGGAGTGATTTTTTTAAGACCGACCAGACTACCTTGCTAGAGCCGATCTACAAAAGTGCAGTGGAAGTCATAAATCGAGACTTGCTTTTATCTGCTATTGTTTTTGCCTTGGCTATTTTGCTTCTTGTCTTAGTAACAGTGTATCAGCCAATGATGGAGATGAAAAGAGTTGGGGTACAAAAATTACTTGGTTTTCAAGATCGGGCTGTTTTAGCTGATGTTGTGAAAGGCAACCTCTACCTCCTCCTAGGTGGGGCGCTTGTGATCAATCTAGGGGTGTTTTTCTTGCTTGATTATAAGCCGAAAGATTTGTTCCCTATGCTGTGGTTATCTCATTTTTTGCTTTTGCAGCTTTATCTCTTTATCAGTTGGTTGACTTATCTCTTAATTCAAAAAATGACAATCAGCTCTCTGCTGAAAGGTTTTTCATCTTTCAAATTTGGTCTCCTCTTTAATTATTTGATGAAAATTGGAACCACCATTTTACTGACAGTCTTGCTAGTTGGGGTGGGGAAAAGTTTGGAGCAAGAAAACAAAGAGTTGAATTACCAGAAACAGTGGATCAGTCAAGGAAATTATCTGACCTTAGAAGCTTTCCAACTCAATGATAACCTGTGGCAAGAGCAGTTGGCAGGCTCAGGGAAGGCGTTGGATTATTTCTATCGATTTTATCAAGACTTGGTAGAAAAAACGCAGGCGGGCTATGTGCGAAGTAGCAGTCTTCCTGTAAAAAATTTTGTCAAATCAGAACAGGTTCAGCAATATCAGTTAGCAGATACGGTGGATGTTTACTATGCTAATAGCAATTTTCTAAAGAACAAAGGATTCAATTTACCAGATACTGGCACTAAAAAAGTTATTTTGATGCCAGCAAGTACGAAAGGTGAAGAAGATAAAAATCAGCTCTTGGGGAAATTAATTGCCTATCTTTCTATGAAGTATGAAGAGCAGCAAAAACGAACGATAGAGGAGATGGATGTCGAGATTGCCTATTATGAAGGAGATTGGTCATTTTTTCCATATAGTGATAAGCGAAAGGAAAATCTCTACAATCCAATTATTAGCTTGGTCAATGATTCTGATATGATGTGGGATGAAAAAGCATCCCTGTCAACCACAGGTTTAAATAACCCCATTAAAATCGAAAATACGGTTCAACATCAAAAAGAGATTACAGAGTTAGTTGAGAAATTGTCAGATGGAAATCATTTAAAATTTTCATCTATTCAAGCTATTCAACAAGAGAAGGTGGATAGTTATCGAGATGCTGTTCGGAATTTTAATCTACTCTTTGCTTTGTTTGGTCTCCTTAGCATGATGATTTCCTACTTCTTACTAGTAACAACTTTCTTGTTGAAGCGAACAGATATTATTACCAAGAAGTTTATGGGCTGGAAATTGATAGATCGGTATCGTTCCTTGCTGGGTCTTCTATTAGCTGTCTATAGCCTTCCTTTTGTAGCCCTGGTATTCTTGGCTCACGCTCTTTTTCCACTCTTAATTTTTGTAGGCTTTACATGCGTAGATATTCTGTTTGTACTTTTCTTGGCATCTAAGATGGAAAAACGAAATGTGGCGCAGTTATTGAAAGGGGATATCTTATGATAAAGTTGGAAAATATTACGAAAACTATTGGGAAAAAAGTTATTTTGGAGAACTTATCTCTAAAGATTAACCAAGGGGACTTAGTTGCGATAGTTGGAAAGAGTGGTAGTGGCAAGTCAACCTTGTTAAATCTATTGGGTTTGATAGATGGTGATTATAGTGGGCATTATGAAATTTTCGGCCAGAAAAATGTACTTGTCAATTCTGCTAAGTCGCAAGCGATTATCCGCGAACACATTTCCTATCTTTTTCAAAATTTTGCTCTGATTGATAATGAAACAGTAGAGTATAATCTCATGCTTGCTCTAAAGTATGTGGAATTGTCCAAGAAAGATAAAGTTAAAAAGATAGAAGAAATTTTAGAGAGAGTGGGATTGTCATCAACCCTACATCAGAAGGTTTCAGAGTTATCTGGAGGGGAACAGCAACGAATCGCAGTTGCTAGAGCCATTTTAAAACCGAGTCAGCTCCTTTTAGCAGATGAACCAACCGGCTCTCTAGACCCTGAAAATCGAGATTTGGTTTTAAACTTTCTCTTAGATATGAACAAGGAAGGGAAAACGGTCATTATCGTTACCCACGATATCTATGTGGCTCAACAATGCCATCGAGTCATTGAATTGTGAAAAATACAGAAATTTTATCAAAAATATTTAAACTTAAGGGCACCTTTAAAATTTAATTTTAAAGCACGAATTTTGAACTGCACCCCAAAAGTTAGACAGAAAAAATCTAACTTTTGGGGTGTTTTTATTATGAAATTGAGTTATGAGGATAAAGTTCAGATCTATGAACTTAGAAAACAAGGATATAGCTTAGAGCAACTTTCAAATAAATTTGGGATAAACAATTCTAATCTTAGGTACATGATTAAATTGATGGATCGTTACGGAATAGAGTTCGTCAAAAAAGGCAAGAATCGTTACTATTCTCCAGAACTAAAACAAGAAATGATTGATAAAGTCCTACATGAAAACTGGTCTCAAGATAGAGTTTCTCTCGAATATGCTCTCCCAAATCGTGGTATGCTTCCAAATTGGCTGGCGCAATACAAGAAAAACGGGTATACTATTGTTGAGAAAACAAGAGGGAGACCAGCTAAAATGGGACGTAAACCAAAGAAGAAACCCGAAGAGATGACAGAGTTAGAACGTCTTCAAGCAGAAAATGAGTACCTGAGAGCGGAGAATGCTATTCTAAAAAAGTTGAGGGAACTCCGATTGAAGGAGGAAAAAGAGCTAGAAGAAAAACAGAAATTGTTCAAGGATTAGTAACAGAGTTTCCTTTAGATATCCTTCTAAACATTATAAAGCTTGCTCGTTCAACCTATTATTACCACTTAAATCAGCTGAATCAAGTAGATAAAGATCAAGCTATCAAATTGGAAATACAAGACATTTATAATGAGCATAAAGGAAATTATGGCTATCGGAGAGTTACTCTTGAACTAAGAAATCGTGGTTTTGTAGTGAATCATAAGAAGGTCCAACGTCTGATGAAAGTCCGTGGTCTAACAGCTCGGATTCGTCGGAAACGAAAGTATTCTTCATACCAAGGAGAGATTGGCAAGAAAGCAGAGAATCTCATTCAACGCCAGTTTGAAGCATCAAGGCCAATGGAAAAGTGCTATACGGATGTGACAGAATTTGCCATTCCAAATAGCACACAGAAACTCTATTTATCGCCTGTTTTAGATGGATTTAACAGTGAAATTATTGCTTATCATCTTTCTACTTCGCCCAACTTAGAACAAGTGAAAGTCATGTTGGAACAGGCATTTACAGAGAAACACTATGAAAATACCATTTTACACAGCGACCAAGGCTGGCAATACCAACACGATTCTTATCATCGGTTCCTAGAGAGTAAGGGAATTCAAGCATCCATGTCACGCAAGGGCAACAGCCCAGACAATGGTATGATGGAGTCCTTCTTCGGTATTCTTAAGTCTGAGATGTTTTATGGTTATGAGAAGTCGTTTAAATCACTTGAACAATTGGAACAAGTTATTGTAGACTATATTGATTACTACAACAATAAACGAATTAAAGTCAAACTAAAAGGACTCAGTCCTGTGCAATACTGAACTAAATCCTTCGGATAAATTAATTGTCTAACTTTTTGGGGTCAGTACAATTTATTAACATTTTTTGATTGATAAAAATAGAAAAGCGGTTGTTTTTAGGAGATTCCCTAAAATTACCTCCTAACCACACTTACTAAAAACGATAATTCCTATGGAGATCGTATGACTCTGAAGTTTCGAATACTTAAGTTCTCAGGGTTTTGAGCTATTCTAGCTTTAGAATCCTTCAGAATGTAAAATTTTAAGCAGTCAAAGACTTAGAACAATCGCAAAACATTTATTTTATAGTAATTCTAAGCTTAGAATTGCATTGATATATATGTATTTAAGCTATTCGATAGTTAGGACAGCTCTATTCTGAGAAATCTGAGCTATCAATGCTTTAGAATAGTATTTCGCCAATGATTTTTGTTGAAGGATTGATTGTTTTATGATAGTCTAAAATAAAACTGATTTAATGGAGCAAATGGAGAATCGTTACATGAAACATTTTTTTGCAGGAATTGGTGAGATAAGATTTATTAGTTATCTATTGTCTCTATGTGTAGGACTAGCCCCCTCTTTTTCATATCTATGTAATAGGTTCGGAACTGAGTTTTGTGAAAATAGTATTATCTATTTTGGGTATTATATTTGTTTGTATTTTAACTATTGCTCGAATTTATAGGACTTTTTTCTATAAAGAATAGTTTGGATTTGAACTGTGTCTAAAGCCAGAGGTTGGTAGAGTATCAGCCTCTTTCTTGTCTTCTTCTTTAAAGCGTGCTATAATGAATCTTGCTCAAGCGACCTTCAATCGTGAAGCACACACGACCTTCAATCGTGAATAAACGAATAGATGGGAGACTTATCATGAGTGATAACTCTAAAACACGTGTTGTCGTGGGGATGAGTGGTGGTGTTGATTCGTCGGTGACGGCTCTTTTGCTCAAGGAGCAGGGCTACGATGTGATCGGTATCTTCATGAAGAACTGGGATGACACAGATGAAAACGGCGTCTGTACGGCGACCGAAGATTACAAGGATGTGGCTGCGGTGGCAGATCAGATCGGCATTCCCTACTACTCTGTCAATTTTGAAAAAGAGTACTGGGACCGCGTTTTTGAGTATTTCCTAGCGGAATACCGTGCAGGGCGCACGCCGAATCCAGATGTTATGTGCAACAAGGAAATCAAGTTTAAGGCCTTTTTGGACTATGCCATGACCTTGGGCGCAGACTATGTGGCGACTGGGCACTATGCCCGAGTGGCGCGTGATGAGGACGGGACAGTTCACATGCTTCGCGGCGTGGACAATGGCAAGGACCAGACCTATTTCCTCAGTCAACTTTCGCAAGAACAACTCCAAAAGACTATGTTCCCATTGGGACATTTAGAAAAGCCTGAAGTACGCAGACTAGCAGAAGAAGCAGGCCTTGCGACTGCTAAGAAGAAAGACTCGACAGGGATTTGCTTTATCGGCGAAAAGAACTTTAAAAACTTTCTCAGCAACTACCTACCAGCCCAGCCAGGTCGCATGATGACAGTGGATGGACGTGATATGGGTGAGCATGCAGGCCTTATGTACTATACAATCGGTCAGCGTGGCGGACTGGGTATCGGTGGGCAACATGGCGGTGACAATGCGCCTTGGTTCGTTGTCGGAAAAGACCTAAGCAAGAATATCCTCTATGTCGGCCAAGGCTTCTACCATGATTCGCTCATGTCAACCAGCCTAGAGGCCAGTCAAGTTCACTTTACTCGTGAGATGCCAGAGGAATTTACGCTAGAATGCACAGCTAAATTCCGCTACCGTCAACCTGACTCTAAGGTGACAGTCCATGTCAAAGGAGACAAGGCAGAGGTCATCTTTGCGGAGCCACAACGCGCCATCACACCAGGACAGGCAGTTGTCTTTTACGATGGTGAAGAGTGTCTCGGTGGCGGTTTGATTGACAACGCCTACCGTGACGGACAAGTTTGTCAGTACATATAGATTGACAAATTTTCTCAATCTGCTACAATAATAAAAGCAATAGAAATGATGGTCAAAGCTCATGGATGTTGCAGGCTTTTTTGTCCTGCACTTCTTTGGAGTTTTGACTGTTTTTGTGTCGTTTAAGGGAAAGGACAAGAATGACTCAGCAAGATTTTCGGACAAAAGTAGGAAATACAGTTTTTGGTGTTCGGGCGACAGCCTTGATTGTCCAAAATCGCAAGCTTCTAGTCACCAAAGACAAGGGCAAGTATTATACTATTGGTGGTGCGATTCAAGTCAATGAAAGAACGGAAGACGCGGTAGTCCGCGAAGTGAGGGAAGAACTAGGTGTCAAAGCTGAGGCTGGGCGACTAGCCTTTGTAGTTGAGAATCGTTTTGAACAGGACGGTGTTTCCTATCACAACATCGAATTTCATTATCTAGTTGATCTACTGGAGGACGCTCCTTTAACCATGCAGGAAGATGAGAAAACGCAACCCTGCGAATGGATTGATTTGGATAAACTTGAGGATTTCCAGCTAGTTCCAGCCTTTTTAAAAACAGTCCTACCAGATTGGGACGGCCAACTAATACACATTCATCTTGAGGAATAGGAGAGAAAATGACTTATAATTTTACGGAAGAATACGATATTATTGTAATCGGTGCGGGGCACGCGGGGGTAGAAGCATCCCTAGCAGCTAGCCGTATGGGTTGTAAGGTCTTGCTTGCGACCATCAACATTGAAATGCTGGCTTTCATGCCTTGTAACCCTTCTATCGGTGGCTCTGCCAAGGGGATTGTTGTGCGTGAAGTCGATGCCCTCGGCGGTGAAATGGCCAAGAATATTGACAAGACCTACATCCAGATGAAGATGCTCAACACTGGGAAAGGTCCAGCTGTCCGTGCCCTTCGTGCGCAGGCTGACAAGGAGCTTTACTCTAAGGAAATGCGCAAGACAGTTGAAAATCAAGAGAACCTGACCCTTCGTCAAACCATGATTGATGATATTTTGGTGGAAGATGGCAAGGTTGTCGGTGTGCGTACAGCTACCCATCAAGAGTATGGAGCAAAAGCGGTTATTGTAACCACGGGGACAGCCCTTCGTGGGGAAATTATCATCGGGGACCTCAAGTATTCATCAGGTCCTAACCACAGCCTAGCTTCTATTAACCTTGCTGACAATCTCAAGGAACTGGGCCTCGAAATTGGTCGTTTCAAGACAGGAACACCTCCCCGTGTCAAGGCTTCTTCTATCAACTACGATGTGACAGAGATTCAGCCAGGGGATGAAGCGCCAAATCACTTTTCTTATACTTCACGTGATGAAGATTATGTCAAAGATCAAGTTCCATGCTGGTTGACCTACACCAATGGTACTAGTCATGAGATCATCCAAAACAATCTCCACCGTGCACCTATGTTTACAGGTGTGGTCAAGGGAGTGGGACCTCGCTATTGTCCGTCAATTGAGGATAAGATTGTGCGCTTTGCGGACAAGGAACGTCATCAGCTCTTCCTTGAACCAGAAGGACGCAATACAGAGGAAGTCTATGTCCAAGGCTTGTCAACCAGTCTTCCTGAGGATGTCCAACGCGAGCTGGTTCATTCCATCAAAGGTTTGGAAAATGCAGAGATGATGCGTACTGGTTATGCCATTGAGTACGACATGGTCTTGCCTCATCAGTTGCGTGCAACACTTGAAACCAAGAAAATCTCAGGACTCTTCACAGCTGGTCAAACAAATGGAACGTCAGGTTACGAAGAAGCTGCTGGCCAAGGGATTATTGCTGGTATCAATGCAGCTCTGAAAATCCAAGGCAAGCCTGAGTTGATTTGAAGCGCAGTGACGGCTATATTGGAGTGATGATTGATGACTTGGTGACCAAGGGTACCATTGAACCCTACCGTCTCTTGACTAGTCGTGCTGAATACCGCCTCATCCTCCGTCATGACAATGCAGATATGCGTTTGACCGAGATGGGACGTGAGATTGGACTTGTGGATGATGAACGCTGGGCTCGCTTTGAAATCAAGAAAAATCAATTTGACAATGAGATGCAGCGTCTCGACAGCATCAAACTCAAGCCAGTCAAGGAAACCAATGCCAAGGTTGAAGCAATGGGCTTCAAACCATTGACTGATGCGGTTACAGCCAAGGAATTCCTTCGCCGTCCAGAAGTTTCTTATCAAGATGTGGTGGCCTTTATCGGGCCAGCTGCAGAGGACTTGGATGACAAGGTCATTGAATTGATTGAAACAGAGATCAAGTACGAGGGTTATATTTCAAAAGCTATGGATCAGGTTGCCAAGATGAAACGCATGGAAGAAAAACGCATTCCAGCCAATATCGACTGGGATGACATTGATTCTATCGCAACCGAAGCGCGTCAGAAGTTTAAACTCATCAATCCAGAAACCATCGGCCAAGCCAGCCGTATTTCTGGAGTTAACCCAGCAGATATTTCCATTTTGATGGTCTATCTGGAAGGTAAAAATCGTAGTATTTCGAAGAATCAAGAAAAGAAAGCATAGAGAAAAACAGCTCCGAAGACGGGGCTGTTTTGTTGATTTATTCTTCTTCGTCTGGTGTGAGGATCATAGGGATAATGATCGGTTCACGTTCCGTATTTTCATAAAGGAAGGGACGAATAGCGTTGACAATGGCACCATTGACAGATTGGATGCTAGCATCCTTATTTCAACGCGATACGAATGGCATTAAAGAGGATGCGCTGGCTTTGGCGAATCAAGTCACCAGACTCTCGCATGTAGACAAAGCCTCGGCTGAGGATGTCTGGACCAGACAGAATCATTTTAGATTTGAAGTCAACAGTTGCGACTGCAAGAACAACACCGTCTTCGGATAGATCTCTACGATCTTTGAGGACAGCAGCACCGATTTCACCGATACGATTTCCATCGACATAGATGTCTTGGGCGTTGAAGTGACCTGCGATACGAGCAGAGTTAGCAGTAAGGGCAAGCACATCACCATTGCTCATGATAAAGATATTGTCCTTCTCGACCCCAGTATCCACCGCTAGTCCAGCATGGACTTTCTGCATACGGTATTCACCGTGGACAGGCATGAAGTATTTTGGCTTAATCAAGCGGAGCATGAGTTTTTGCTCTTGCTGACCGCCGTGTCCAGAGGTGTGGATATTGTTAATCTTTCCGTGGATGACTTCGACACCAGCTTCTGAGATGATGTTAATCAGCTTGTTGACGCTAGTGGTATTTCCAGGGATTGGGCTAGAAGAGAAGATAACGGTATCACCGGGTTGGAGTTGCACCTGACGGTGAGTTCCGTTAGCGATACGAGAGAGGGCTGCCATCGGCTCACCTTGACTACCTGTACAGAGGATAAGAACTTCGCCTGCAGGGTAGTCTTTGATTTCATTTGGCTCGATAAAGGTTCCCTTAGGAGCTTTGATGTAGCCAAGCTCGATACCGTTGACAATGGCCTTTTCCATAGAACGACCAAAGACCGCAATCTTGCGTCCAGTCTTAACAGCGGCATCTGTTGCTTGTTGGAGACGGAAGATATTTGAGGCAAAGGATGCAAAGATGATGCGTCCTTCAATGCCTTGGATAATCTTCATGATCGATTGGCCAACGACTTTCAGAGTTGGTAAAGGTTGGCACTTCTGCGTTTGTCGAGTCAGACAGGAGACAGAGAACACCCTCTTCACCAAGAGCTGCCATACGGTGCAAGTCTGCAGGTTCGCCAACTGGAGTGAAGTCGAACTTGAAGTCACCCGTACAGACGATTTTTCCTTGAGGAGTATGAATAACAATCCCCAAAGGCTCTGGAATAGAGTGGGTTGTTCTAAAGAAAGTTGCCTTAAGATTTTTAAAGGTCAACTCAGTATTGTGGTTGATTTCATATAGTTTGGCGTTGCGCAAGAGACCGTGTTCTTCGAGTTTCCCACGGATCAAAGCCAGGGCAAGTGGTCCGGCGTAGATAGGGACATTTGCTTGCTTGAGAAGGAAAGGAATCCCACCGATGTGGTCCTCGTGTCCGTGTGTAATCAAAACAGCCTTGACGCGGTCGATATTGTCCACGATGTAAGAGTAATCAGGAATGACATAGTCGATACCGAGCAAGTCATCTTCTGGAAATTTAATCCCAGCATCGACGATGATAATCTCGTCTTGGTATTCAATTCCGTATGTGTTTTTCCCAATTTCTCCCAGACCACCGATGGCAAAAACGCCGACTTCTTCAGGTTTAAGAGTGTAGGCCATATTAGAACTCCGTGATTTCGAAAGCGCCAGTTTCTTTTTCGTAATCTAGCAATTTGTCAGACAAGAGTTCGATATACTCGATGTTGTACTCTGGGCGGTTTTCTTCGACAAGTTGGCGAGCAGCGATGCGACCCTCAAGTTCTGAGCTGGCATCAATGTCTAGGTAAAGTGCGCGTGTAGTTTCACGGCGCGGGCTACGTTCTTTTGTTTCTTGATAAAAAACTTTGTAAATCATATAGTTCCTTTCTATTTACAGGTCAGCTTATTCCAAACTTTTAGCAGAGATTTGCTTGATTTCATTCCATTTTGTGTCTAGATTGACCTTGACTCGTTACAATTATTTCAATTATACCACAAAATGAAAAATTAGTAAAAGACGGAAATAGAGAAAGTCGGGAGGGGAAGAAGGAGCAAAAAGACAGGTAGGATTTGGTTGGAGAGCGCTTAGGTGTTATAATGGAAAGAGAAAGGGAAGTTTATGGATAGGAATATTCCCTATAGCTTTTAAAACAAGGAGGATTAAGGATGTTTAGTTTGTTTGAATTTGCGATTGGGGTTCGCCTCTTGATGTTTATAGTTTTTGTAGCCTGTGTATATGGTGGAAATCTTATTTTTACGTATCTAGAACACCGCAAAACAAAATTCCTTTGGAAGCTTGCTTTTGTGACGCTCTATTCAATTTTTCTCCTTCTTGTAACCTATGTTGTCTGGTTTGTTTTTTACTTTGGTTTAAATGCTTAAGCTCCAGTTATTCATCTAAGTATACAGAAAATCCACCCCGTATTGATAGAGGGGCGGACTTTTCTATTTTCAGATGATATCCTTATGTTTACGATGATAATCTCTCGCATCGAAAATCGAGTTGCAACATATATGACTTATCCAAATTTCTTATGAAGATCCTTTCAAATTCCTTGTTCACTTATATATTTGGAAAAGATAGGAAAAAACTACAACTTTTTTGCCTTCCTCTTTGTTTAAGTGGCAGGGCTTTGTTTGGGGCAAAGAAAATTCCCATGCGTCAGCTTTTGTAGTATAATAGTAAACAGACCAAAAGATAGGAATGTGTTATGAAAGTATTAGCTTTTGATACGTCTAGCAAGCCTCTTTCTCTAGCCATTTTAGAGGATAAGCAGGTTCTTGCTGAGACCACGATCAATATCAAGAAAAATCACAGTATAACCCTTATGCCAGCCATTGATTTTTTGATGGCGAGTTTGGACTGGACTCCCAAGGACTTAGATCGCATCGTGGTAGCAGAGGGACCAGGTAGCTACACAGGTTTGCGAATTGCGGTAGCAACTGCTAAGACCTTGGCTCATACCCTGAACATTGAGTTAGTTGGTATGTCGAGTCTCTTGGCTCTAGTGCCACGTCAGCAAGAAGGCTTGGTGGTTCCTATCATGGATGCACGCCGTAACAATGTATATGCAGGGTTTTATGAAAATGCCAAGGCTGTCTTTCCAGAGGCGCATTTATCTTTTGAAGAGGTGTTAGAAAAAGTCAAGGATGCTGAACAGGTGACCTTTGTCGGAGAAGTTGAAGCCTTTGTGGAACAAATTCAAGAGCATATGCCACAAGCTAACTACCAAGAAACCTTGCCAAATGCAGCCAATTTAGCCCTTTGGGCCTGGGACCAGGAAGCGGACTCCTTGCATGACTTTGTTCCCAATTACCTCAAACGTGTCGAAGCTGAGGAAAACTGGCTCAAGAACCACACTGAGTCTGGCGAGTCCTACATTAAACGCCTATGATAGAAATCAAACGAATCCAACAGCAACCTGACTTGGCTCAAGCTATTTACGCTGTCATGGCGGATGTTTACTCAGTTAGCCCTTGGACGCTGGAACAAATCCAAGTAGACCTGTCCCAAGACCAGACTTGGTATGCTCTGGCTTATGATGGGACAGAAGTGATAGGTATTTTAGCTGTGCAGGAGAATCTCTTTGAGGCAGAAGTCCTGCAAATCGCTGTCAAAGGAGCCTATCAGGGTCAGGGAATTGCGTCAGCCTTGTTTGCTCAATTGCCAACAGATAAGGAGATTTTCCTCGAAGTCAGAAAGTCAAACCAACGAGCGCAAGCATTTTACAAGAAAGAAAAGATGGCGGTCATCGCTGAGCGAAAGGCCTACTACCATGACCCAGTCGAGGACGCCATTATCATGAAGAGAGAAATAGATGAAGGATAGATATATTTTAGCATTTGAAACATCCTGTGATGAGACCAGTGTCGCCGTACTGAAAAACGATGATCAGCTCTTGTCCAATGTCATTGCTAGTCAAATTGAGAGTCACAAACGTTTTGGTGGCGTAGTGCCAGAAGTAGCCAGTCGTCACCATGTTGAGGTTATTACAGCCTGTATCGAGGAGGCACTGGCAGAAGCAGGAATTACCGAAGAGGACGTGACAGCTGTTGCAGTTACTTATGGGCCAGGCTTGGTCGGTGCCTTGCTAGTTGGTTTGTCAGCTGCCAAGGCCTTTGCTTGGGCTCACGGCCTTCCGCTTATCCCCGTTAATCACATGGCTGGTCACCTCATGGCAGCTCAGAGTGTGGAGCCTTTGGAGTTTCCTTTGATGGCACTCTTGGTCAGCGGTGGCCACACAGAGTTGGTTTATGTTTCTGAGGCTGGCGATTACAAGATTGTTGGGGAGACACGAGACGATGCAGTTGGGGAGGCTTATGACAAGGTCGGCCGTGTCATGGGCTTGACCTATCCAGCAGGTCGCGAGATTGACGAGTTGGCCCATCAAGGTCAGGATGTTTATGATTTCCCACGTGCTATGATCAAGGAAGACAATCTGGAGTTTTCATTCTCAGGTTTGAAGTCTGCCTTTATCAATCTTCACCACAATGCCGAGCAAAAGGGAGAAAGCCTGTCTACAGAGGATTTGTGTGCGTCCTTCCAAGCTGCAGTTATGGACATTCTCATGGCTAAAACCAAGAAGGCTTTGGAAAAATATCCTGTTAAAACTCTGGTCGTGGCAGGTGGCGTGGCAGCTAATAAAGGCCTCAGAGAACGCCTAGCAGCCGAAATCACAGATGTCAAGGTCATCATCCCGCCTCTGCGTCTTTGCGGAGATAATGCGGGTATGATCGCCTATGCCAGCGTCAGCGAGTGGAACAAAGAAAACTTTGCAGGCTTGGATCTCAACGCCAAACCAAGTCTCGCTTTTGATACGGTGGAATAAAGAGTCAGCTAATTGTTGACTCTTTATTCTTGGACAAATCCTAGCCTTTTTTTGTATAGTAGATATATGAAAATTACAAAAATAATCAGTAGTTTGCTTGCTCTTGGAGCTTTACTCATGCTTTTATCAGCTTGCCAGAATTTTAAAAAGACGCAACTGGTCTTGTTTGAATCCCTTTCTTTCGGTATGCCTGTTAAATCCTTTGAAGAAGTATTTGGAGAGGCTAGCCAAGTGGTGGAAGAAGAGGAAATGGCCTATCGCGATACTTGGCGTGCAGAAGACCCTTATTTCTATAAAACAGGTCGCCTTTTCTATCACTATGAACAGATTACTTTGAAAGGCTATACTGGCCGAGCAAGATTCACATTTTCAAATCACATCGCTTGGAAGAAGCGACAGTTCATATTCCTGTAGCTTCAAAAGGGGAGCAATATGTAGTGCTCAACAATCTATCCCAGACTATAAAAAAAGAAATTGAAGCTCTTCCAGATTACCAATCCATGGCAACTGATACAGTAGGACTATATGATGACGGCTATCGCTATAAAGTCAAGCTGAAAGGGAAAAGGAAAGAACTCTGGGTCGATGTTTACCCGACAGAAGATGGGTATGTTGAAAGCCAAGTTGATAAGTACACTATCCGAGTGGATCAGTTTCTTATGTATCAATAAGCAAGTAATGCTTTTTAACAATGTTTGCGAACTACTAGTTTCAAACTCTAAACTTTTTTCTCTTCTTTGAATGTGTTATAATATTCCTTGCTGTGGCTGTGACCATGAACAGCCTCAAACGAAGAAAATAAGAGGAGAGAGATGAAAGAAAAAGGATTTTGGGAAGGTGTTCAGGCTGCCATGCCGACTGCCCTTGGCTATGTTAGTATCGGTCTAGCTTGCGGGATTATCGGCGCTCCCCATGTGACACCTGTTGAGATGGGCCTGATGAGCCTCTTTGTTTATGCTGGGAGCGCCCAGTTTGCCATGTTGGCATTGATTGCGGTCCAAGCGCCTGTGGCGGCCATTGCCATGACGGTCTTTTTAATCAACTTGCGTCTCTTCTTGTTGAGTCTGCATGCGTCGACTTATTTCCGTCATACTAGCCTCTGGCAAAATATCGGCATGTCCAGTCTCCTTACAGATGAGACTTACGGGGTTTTGATGGGAGAATTAGCCCATACAGACAATGTCAATCCTATGTGGATGCATGGGAACAATCTCAATAGTTATGTAGCCTGGTTTATTGGGACAGTGGCGGGAACGGCTTTAGGTGGTCTTCTTCCAAATCCAGAGGTCTTTGGATTAGACTTTGCCCTTGTTGGGATGTTTATCGGGATTTTTACCTCGCAATTTCAGATTATGCAAAGACGGGTTCCTGTACGGAATCTGCTGCTGATCCTAGCAGTTGTTGCGGTGTCTTTCTTTTTGCTCTTGACAGTGGTATCTCAATCACTAGCTGTTTTTGTTTGCGACCTTGCTAGGTTGTACTATGGGGGTGATCTTAGATGGTCAGTAAGTATCTTTTTATTAGCAGTTATTTTCTCTGGCTTGGTGACTTGGATTCCCCGTATGATTCCTTTCATCTTGGTCAAGTACAAGGGGTTGCCAGCAATCGTCGAGCGTTTTTTGAAGTTTTTGCCTGTTTCTATTATCTTTGCCTTGATCCTTTCAAGCGTGGTGACAGGCAAGGTAGGGAGTCTTCCTCAGATCAAGTGGTTGGACTTCTTGGCAGTCTTTCCAACGGCTTGGGTAGCCTTTCGCTACCGCAATCTAGTGGGCACTGTTCTTTTTGGAGTGGTCTTGATTGCAGTCTTGCGTCTGGTCTTTTAGTCAGCCATAAAAAAAAACTATCACCGAGATAGATATCATATAATAGCGAAAAAAATTTTTTTCTGTTAAGATAGTAAAGTATTCTATTTTGGAGGAAATGACATGAAAAAAATCGTCAAATATTCATCTCTTGCTGCTCTGGGACTTGTTGCCGCAGGTGTACTAGCAGCTTGCTCAGGTGGAGATAAGAAAGATACTGCATCGAGTGAAGCAGCAGCACCTGGTAAGAAAGAAATTGTCGTAGCGACTAACGGGTCACCAAAACCATTTATCTATGAAGAAAATGGTGAATTGACTGGTTACGAGATTGAAGTGGTTCGTGCCATCTTTAAAGACTCTGACAAGTATGAAGTCAAGTTTGAAAAGACAGAGTGGTCAGGTGTCTTTGCAGGACTTGACGCTGACCGCTACACTATGGCTGTCAACAATCTTAGTTATACTAAAGAACGTGCGGAGAAATACCTCTATGCAGCACCAATTGCCCAAAACCCTAATGTCCTTGTAGTGAGGAAAGATGACAACAGTATCAAGTCTCTTGATGATATCGGTGGAAAATCGACAGAGATTGTTCAAGCGACTACATCAGCCAAACAGTTGGAAGAATATAACAAACAACACGCAGATAACCCAACTATCCTTAACTACACCAAGGCAGATTTCCAACAAATCATGGTACGTTTGAGTGATGGTCAGTTTGACTATAAGATTTTTGATAAAATCGGTGTAGAGACAGTTATCAAGAACCAAGGTTTGGACAACTTGAAAGTCATCGAACTTCCAAGCGACCAACAACCTTATGTTTACCCACTTCTTGCCAAAGGTCAAGATGAGTTGAAATCATTTGTAGACAAACGTATCCAAGAACTCTACAAAGATGGAACTCTTGAAAAATTGTCTAAACAATTCTTTGGAGACACTTATCTCCCAGCAGAAGCTGATATTAAATAGTCGTATGAAATCATCCAGTCTGAGAAGGGCGGATGATTTCTCAATTTTTAGGTATATAGTTTCAAACTATATGTCTGCCTATCTAATAACAATTTGCGAAATCAAATAAAGTATGAGATACTATTACGGTATTATTTTTAAAGGAGATAGAATCATGAAAATTAAAAAATGGCTCGGTGTAGCAGCTCTTGCTACAGTCGCAGGTTTGGCTCTTGCAGCTTGCGGAAATTCAGAAAAGAAAGCAGACAATGAAACAGTTGTCAAAATTGCAACAGTTAACCGTAGCGGTTCTGAAGAAGCGCGTTGGGATAAAATCCAAGAATTGGTTGAAAAAGATGGAATTAAATTGGAATTCACAGAGTTCACAGACTATTCACAGCCAAACAAGGCAACTGCTGATGGTGAAGTTGACTTGAACGCTTTCCAACACTATAACTTCTTGAACAACTGGAACAAAGAAAACGGAAAAGATCTTGTAGCGATTGCAGATACCTACATCTCACCAATCCGCCTTTACTCAGGTAAAAATGGGGAAGAAAACAAGTACACTAAAGTGGAAGAAATCCCAGATAACGGTGAAATTGCTGTACCAAACGATGCAACAAACGAAAGCCGTGCGCTTTACTTGCTTCAATCAGCTGGTTTGATCAAATTGGATGTTTCTGGAACTGCTCTTGCAACAGTTGCTAATATCAAAGAAAATCCAAAGAACTTGAAGATTACTGAATTGGATGCTAGTCAAACAGCTCGTTCATTATCATCAGTTGACGCTGCCGTTGTAAACAATACCTTCGTTACAGAAGCAAAATTGGACTATAAGAAAGCACTCTTCAAAGAACAAGCTGATGAAAACTCAAAACAATGGTACAACATCATCGTTGCGAAAAAAGATTGGGAATCATCACCTAAAGCGGATGCCATCAAGAAAATTATCGCAGCTTACCACACTGATGAAGTGAAAAAAGTTATCGAAGAAACATCAGACGGTTTGGACCAACCAGTTTGGTAATAAAACATAGGGAGGTGGGAGAGAGTTTCCACCTCTTGCTTTTGTCTAGATTGTTGGTTTTGAAGAAGATGATCTTGTAGTCCGTCCATAGACACAAGTCCTCAGTAGAAAGTGAGAGAAAAAATGGTTTTTCCTAGCGAACAAGAACAGATTGAAAAATTTGAAAAGGACCATGTAGCCCAGCATTATTTTGAAGTTTTGCGTACCTTGATTTCTAAGAAATCAGTCTTTGCCCAGCAGGTTGGGCTCAAGGAAGTCGCAAACTATCTGGGTGAGATTTTCAAGCGTGTGGGAGCTGAAGTCGAGATTGATGAGAGCTACACGGCGCCTTTTGTCATGGCGCATTTCAAGAGTTCGCGTCCAGATGCTAAGACCTTGATTTTCTATAACCACTATGACACTGTGCCAGCGGACGGAGATCAGATTTGGACAGAGGATCCCTTTACACTTTCTGTGCGTAATGGATTTATGTATGGGCGTGGGGTTGACGACGACAAGGGACATATCACGGCTCGTTTGAGTGCTCTGAGAAAGTATATGCAGCACCACGACGACCTGCCAGTCAATATCAGCTTTATCATGGAAGGGGCAGAGGAGTCTGCTTCTATGGATTTAGATAAGTATTTAGAGAAACACGCAGACAAACTTCGTGGAGCAGATTTGCTAGTATGGGAGCAAGGAACTAAAAATGCCTTGGAGCAGTTAGAAATTTCTGGTGGAAACAAGGGAATCGTGACCTTTGATGCCAAGGTGAAAAGTGCGGATGTGGACATTCACTCGAGCTATGGTGGTGTCGTGGAATCAGCTCCATGGTATCTCCTCCAGGCCTTGAGTAGCTTGCGTACTGCAGATGGTCGTATCTTGGTAGAGGGCTTGTACGAGGATGTTCAAGAGCCGAATGAACGAGAACTAGCCTTGGTGGATACCTACGCCCAACGCAATCCAGAGGAAATCAGTCGCATTTATGGCTTGGAATTGCCTCTCTTACAAGAGGGTCGTGCAGCCTTTCTAAAACGTTTCTTTTTCGAGCCAGCCCTTAATATCGAAGGGATTCAGTCAGGTTACCAAGGGCAAGGAGTGAAAACAATCTTGCCAGCAGAAGCCAGTGCCAAGCTAGAAGTTCGTTTGGTTCCTGGTCTAGAACCGCATGATGTTCTGGAAAAAATTCGGAAACAGCTAGACAAATGGCTTTGATAAGGTAGAATTATACTATACCTTGGGAGAGATGAGCTATCGAAGCGATATGAGTGCGTCAGCCATTCTCAATGTGATCGAGTTGGCCAAGAAATTCTATCCACAGGGGGTATCAGTCTTACCGACAACGGCGGGGACAGGACCTATGCATACGGTCTTTGATGCCCTAGAGGTACCCATGGTGGCCTTCGGTTTAGGAAATGCCAATAGCCGAGACCACGGTGGAGATGAAAATGTGCGAATCGCCGATTACTACACCCATATTGAATTAGTAGAGGAGCTGATTAGAAGCTATGAGTAGAGATATTATCAAGTTAGATCAGATCGATGTGACTTTTCACCAAAAGAAGAGAACCATCACAGCGGTCAAGGATGTGACCATTCATATCCAAGAAGGAGATATCTACGGAATCGTTGGATATTCTGGAGCAGGGAAATCAACCCTTGTTCGGGTGATTAACCTCCTGCAAAAACCATCTGCAGGCAAAATTACCATTGGCGACGATGTGATTTTTGATGGTAAGGTTACCTTGACGGCAGAGCAGTTGCGTCGTAAACGTCAAGATATCGGGATGATTTTCCAGCATTTCAATCTGATGAGTCAAAAAACAGCAGAGGAGAATGTGGCCTTTGCCCTCAAACACTCTGGACTCAGCAAGGAAGAAAAGAAAGCAAAAGTAGCTAAGTTGTTGGACTTGGTTGGCTTGGCAGATCGTGCTGAAAACTACCCTTCTCAACTATCTGGAGGGCAAAAACAGCGTGTGGCTATTGCGCGTGCCTTGGCCAATGATCCAAAAATCTTGATTTCAGATGAGTCAACGTCTGCTCTCGACCCTAAGACAACCAAGCAAATTTTGGCCTTGTTGCAAGATTTGAACCAAAAACTAGGCTTGACTGTTGTCTTGATTACACACGAAATGCAGATTGTCAAAGATATTGCCAATCGTGTGGCAGTCATGCAGGATGGCCGTTTGATTGAAGAAGGCAGTGTCCTTGAAATCTTCTCAGACCCTAAACAACCTTTGACTCAGGACTTCATCTCAACTGCCACAGGTATTGACGAGGCCATGGTTAAGATTGAGAAGCAAGAAATCGTGGAACACTTGTCAGAAAACAGTCTTTTGGTGCAGCTCAAGTATGCAGGGGCTTCAACAGACGAGCCACTTTTGAATGAATTGTACAAGCATTACCAAGTAACGGCTAATATCCTCTATGGAAATATCGAAATTCTCGATGGCACACCCGTCGGAGAATTGGTTGTGGTGCTGTCAGGTGAAAAAGCAGCGCTAGCAGGCGCTCAAGAAGCCATCCGTCAAGCGGGTGTGCAGTTAAAAGTATTGAAGGGAGGATAGTAAAATGACAGAGTTTATTCAAACCTATTTACCAAATGTCTATAAAATGGGCTGGGCAGGTCAAGCTGGCTGGGGAACAGCCATTTATCTAACTCTTTATATGACAGTTCTTTCCTTTATTATCGGAGGGTTCTTGGGGCTCGTGGCAGGTCTTTTCCTTGTCTTGACAGCGCCAGGTGGTGTCTTGGAAAACAAGGTCGTTTTCTGGATTTTAGACAAGATTACCTCAATTTTCCGTGCGGTTCCTTTCATCATCCTCTTGGCAATCATGTCGCCACTGTCTCACTTGATTGTGAAGACTAGTATTGGTCCAAATGCAGCCCTTGTCCCCCTTTCTTTTGCAGTCTTTGCCTTCTTTGCCCGTCAGGTGCAGGTGGTCTTGGCTGAGCTAGATGGAGGCGTCATTGAGGCGGCCCAAGCAAGCGGAGCAACCTTCTGGGATATCGTGGGTGTTTACCTATCAGAAGGTCTGCCAGATTTGATTCGTGTGACGACTGTGACCTTGATTTCCCTTGTTGGGGAAACAGCTATGGCGGGAGCAGTTGGTGCTGGTGGTATCGGTAACGTAGCCATCGCTTATGGATTTAACCGTTTCAATCACGATGTGACAGTTTTAGCAACCATTATCATCATCTTGATTATCTTTACGATCCAGTTCTTGGGAGATTTCTTGACCAAGAAACTAAGTCATAAATAAATGGAAGGAGTTCAACGGGACTCCTTTTTGTTTTCTCACCGAAATGCAAGAAGAGGAAAGCTTCTTTTTAGAAATATGCTATAATAAATAAAGGTCCCTCAATTAGCAAATCAGAATGTTTGCTGTAGAAGGGATGATAATGTAAAGGAGTTTGGCTGGTATGAATTATTTTGAGGGGAATGAGTTTTTCCTTCTCTTGTTTGTAGTTTTACTGATTGGTTTTGTAGTAAACTTTTTTGAAAAACGTAAAGACTACTATATTTTGGCGCTCTCCCTCTTATTTGCAGGAGCTATCTATGGCAAGAGTCGAGCGATGATTGTCTATTTACTCGTCTTTATCGTTTACCAGTATTTTCTGGTTTTTCTAGCACAGAGGATAGAAACAAAGCGACTGAAACCACTGGTTTTCCTTTCCATTCTTCCCTTAGTGATCAATAAAGTCTTTGCTCTGACTTCTCTGCATTTGTTGGCCTTATTGGAATTTCCTACATGTCCTTTAAGACCATTCAGATTATGTTAGAAATATCGGATGGTTTGATCAAAGAAAAGATTAGCATAAAAGACTACCTGCAATTTTTACTTTTTTTCCCTACGGTTAGTGCAGGGCCGATTGATCGAAGCAGGAGATTTCTAAAAGAGATAAACGAGGTCATGCCTCGTAAAGACTATCTAGAGTTGGCAGGGGACGGTGTTTCTCGTATCGTTTTAGGTCTACTTTATAAGGTTGTTTTGTCAACCTATGTTTACCAGATGTTACTCGCTCTAAGCAATACGGGTACAGTTGTCTACTCAATTAAATATATGTACCTCTATACCTTGTATCTATTCTTCGACTTTGCAGGCTATAGTTTAATGGCTGTTGGAAGTAGTAACATTCTAGGTATTCAGACACCGATGAACTTTAACAAGCCTTTCTTGAGTGTTGATATCAAGGATTTCTGGACCAGATGGCATATCACCTTGTCGACTTGGTTGAGAGATTTTGTGTTTTCAAGAGTATTGATGCAGGTTATCAGGAAAAAATGGTTTAAAAATAGACTACACAATGCAACCTATGCCTATATGGTCAATATGTTGGTCATGGGTTTTTGGCATGGTCTTAGTGTTAGCTACATTGTCTATGGTTTTTATCATGGTGTCTTGATGGCTGGATTTGAAGTATATCAAAAGAAAAGCAATTTTTATAAGAAAAATAAAAACAAAAATTGGTATAAGCTACTAAGTTGGTTTGTGACCATGAATTTGATTATGATTGGTTTCTTTATCTTTTCAGGTGAACCCTATAAAATCTTACTTACGATTTTAAAGAGATAAGAGATTGAAAAGAGATCGGACGGATCGAAGGGATGGGATAAAACGAGATGATTAAATTAAAAGCATTTTTACTATCGCTTGTGCTCGTAATTGCGACGCTTGCCCTTTTAAATGTGACCTATGTCAAGAAGATTGAGGATTATTATAAAGTCAAGGATAACAGTATTCGTTATAGTACCTCGTATGAAAAGTATAAAGTAGAGATATTTTAACAAGCAATATCACTCCCAATACCCTGGTTTTAATGGGTTCCTCAGAGTTGGTTGCTACGATAAATGAAGACTATCATCCCAATAAAATTTTTAACTACAATGATTTTAATATCATGCAGATTGGGACCAGTTATTCACAAAATATCATTCAGGCTACGACCTTGGGTTCTATTGAAGGATCTATGAGTAAGCGAAAAGTGGCTATAGTAGAGTCTGTTCAGTGGTTTGAAAAAGATGGGACTCATCAAGATGCCTTTTTGAACAAGGCTTCTCAGGAACATATTTTCCACATGCTAGATAATGACAAGATCAGTAAGGAAACGAAAGAAAAACTAATCAATCGCATTATCGAGATTACCAAGGGGAACAAGCAACAAAATGACATCTACAAAAAATATAAAAGTTATTTCATAGATGGAAAAGGAACCATTGTTGATAAAAAATTATTAGAATTAGATAAGGCGATGTATTCTTTTAAGCTCAAACAGACTTTTTATCAAAAACATGCCAAATCAGATTATCCTTCACTAGGAGACAAAACCCCAGACTACGATTGGGAGAAAATGACAAATCAGTTTGTAGAAGAGGTCAAAAAGAAAACAGACAATAATGATTATGCTGTGGATAATAACTACTACAATACCTACCTAAAAGATCGCTATGCATCACTGAAGGATTCTAATAAAGATTTGAGTTACCTAGAGTCGCCAGAGTATTCAGATATGGAACTTTTCTTGACAGTTGCCAAGGAATTGGGCATTGAAGTTGAGGTCATTATTTTCCCAGTAAATGGAAAATGGAATGACTATACGGGTGTCTCAAGAGAGATGCGGGAGAAAACTTATAAAAAAATAGAAGATGTCGCAAAAAGTCATGGTGCAACGGTGCTAAACTATGGAAATAGAGAGTATGATGATTACTTTTTGTTTGACGTGATGCACGTTGGAGTGAAAGGATGGATGGAAGTTGAAAAAGAACTTTACAAATTTGCAAACCAAGCTAACTAACACACATCGTTTAATCTTGTGGACCCTATTTTTCTATACGGTTATCTTGAGCATCGTGATTTACTGTTTTGTGACCGATTTTTCGAACATTCAAGAATTTATCTATAGTGAATTCTAAAATTGTATACAAAAAGGCCCTGGAGATAGGTATTGCTAGTCTTCAGGGCTTTTACCTTATGTTTTATCAGCTATTTTTTGATTTAGAAATTGCCCAAGCAAAGCACCCATCAAGGCACCAAGGAGAATGCTTGCGACAAAGAGAAAAATTTTGTCTAACTCTGGAGCGACCATGATACGGTCAATGTATTCCTGAGATTTTCCACGAGCGAGGAGAGTTGCCGCGTAGGATTCTGGACTAATCCACATGAGGAGGATGGGACCACTTGTGCTGAAAGCAAAGACGAGGAAGGAGAGAAGATTTTTAATCTTATCCTGATAGTGACCGAGACGAGCAATAGCATCTGCTGCAAGACCGCAAGTGATAGCTGGTAGAAAGGCACCAGCGCCGTGTTTACTAGCTAGGAAAAAGAGAGCCATAAAAAGGCTTAGAATCGTGATAGCGCCAAAACGAGGGACCTTGGCCAAAAGAAACATGTAGACGCTCCCTCCGACAAGGGCAGAAAAGGCAGGCGCATAGAACATATTGCCCGTTGAATCCACCAAGTGTCCAAGCAATACTCCAATTCCTAGACAGAGAAAGTAGAGAACGACGGCTAATAGGGTAGTTAAGATATTTTTCTTCATGAGAATCTCCTTATATAAAACTGTCAAAATCAATTGTATCACGCTTTTAGAGGATTGTAAATGGGTGCTCTATGTTTTTGAAAACGTTTGAAATATGATATAATAGTTACATAGTTGTTTTAAGGAGGATATTATGGGAAAGTTTCTAGAATTCGTCTTTAATCGTTTCTTTTTAGGAATGATTGCGACGGCTTTTTTCTGGTTATTCACACTAGCAGGAGGTGTAGTCTTTGGTTTGGCACCAGCTAGTGCAACTCTTATGAGTTTATATGCGGAGCACGGTTATACTTACCGAGCTTATAGTTTGAAAGAAGCTTGGGAATTGTATAAGAGTAATTTTGTCAAGAGCAATCTCGCTTTCTATAGTTTTGTACTTGTAGATCTAGTCTTAGTTTATGGTTTGTACCTTTTGGTTCAATTGCCCCATCAAACTATCTTCCATCTCTTGGCAACCTTTCTCAATATCCTTGTTGTTGCCTTTGTTTTTTTGGCTTATACCGTTTCATTGAAACTACAAGTTCACTATGAGCTCTCTTATCGAAATACCGTAAAACTCGCTCTTATCGGGATTTTTATGAATTTGCCGGCAATTGCCAAGGTTTTATTTGGTACAGTCATGCTTGTAGGAATTGGTTACTATATGCCTGCCCTCCTCTTTTTCGTAGGAATTGGTGTGTGGCACTTCTTTATCAGTGATATGTTGGAACCCATATATGAAAGTATCCATGAAAAATTGGCGACAAAATAAAATGAAGCCGTTCTGGCTCCACTCGCTCTTGCGCATCTATACCTTGGTGATGATTGCCATCATTGCAAGTTTTGCGGTCATGCTCTCCTATGCTGACTGGAGTTCCCGTGAAAAAGAAGCCCAACGAGTAGCTCAACGTGTGACGACTCGGACAGTGAGTGAGATTGAATATTACCATAGAGAGTCGACTCAGATTGCCCAGGCTTTGTTTGAAAATCAGGCCCGCATCGAAGGGATTTACAAGTACTTTAGTCTCAGTACACCAGACTATTTTTATTGGCAATTAGAGCGCAAGGCTTCGCCCTATATCTCGGTATCCTTGTATGAACATATAGACGATCTCTATGTTCGCAATGATTTTGTGACGGGTGTGGCAATTGTCCTTCAAGATTATAAAGAAGTCTTTGTTTCTACCCGAGGGAAACGAAGTGGAGAGAAAATTCCAGCAGAAAACTTCAAACCAGCTCCCAATAGTTTTGCCATTCCCGTTTCCGATCCTGTGTCTGACAAGGATTTAGGAGTCATCTATATCTCCCTTTCCCCAGATGTTCTCCATGATGCTATTGACAATACAAGGGGCCATATCCCGATGGCTGTAACAGTAACTTCGCCTTTTGAGACCGAGATGTTTCAGATTGGGGAGACAGCATCTGCCGAGCGGGAGGACTGGCTTGTAGGAGTTACCTCCCATGGCTATCAAGTTCGTGTCGCTGTTCCTAAGGATTTTGTTCTTAAGGGAACGTTGACCAGTTCGGCTGTCATTATTGGACTAAGTATTCTCTTTATCATTATCTTGTATATCACTCTGAGACAGACCTTTTCCAATTACCAAAAGCAGGTGGTGGACTTGGTCGAGTCTATTCAGGCGATTGCTCAAGGAGAAGAAGGCCTTCGCATCGATACTTCCGAGAAAGATCAGGAATTGCTTCTCATCTCAGAAACAACCAATGATATGTTAGACCGACTGGAAAAAAATATCCACGATATTTATCAGTTGGAACTGAGCCAAAAAGATGCTAATATGCGGGCCTTGCAAGCTCAAATCAATCCTCACTTCATGTATAATACCTTGGAGTTCTTGCGGATGTATGCGGTGATGGAAAGCCAAGATGAGCTAGCGGATATTATCTATGAATTTAGTAGTTTGTTACGCAATAATATCTCCGACGAGCGGGAAACGACGCTGAAGCAAGAATTAGAATTTTGTCGCAAATACAGCTATCTCTGTATGGTGCGTTATCCAAGGTCTGTTGCTTATGGTTTTAAGATCGCGCCAGAATTAGAAAATATGAAGATTCCCAAGTTTACGCTCCAACCATTGGTAGAAAATTACTTTGCCCACGGTATTGACCACCGTCGAACAGACAATGTAATCAGCATCAAGGTCTTGAAGGGTGAGGGATTTGTTGAGATCCTGGTAGTCGATAATGGTCGTGGAATGCCTGCCGAAAAATTAGCTTCCTTGCAAGAAAAACTAACTCAGAGAAGTTTTGAGCACGAGGCAAGCTATAGCGGAGAGCGACAATCAATTGGAATAATCAATGTACACGAACGCTTTGTCCTCTATTTTGGAGATCGCTACCAAATCAGTGTAGAGTCTGCTGAACAAGAAGGTGTTCGTTACCGTATTACTATTCAAAATGAATAGAAAGGAAGGGAAATGTATAAAGTTTTATTAGTAGACGATGAGTACATGGTGACAGAGGGTCTCAAGCGATTAATCCCCTTTGAAAAATGGGATATGCAAGTCGTCGCAACAGCTAATCACGCAGATGATGCATTGGACTACGTCAAGGAAATCCAGTTGATGTGATTATTTCGGATGTCAACATGCCAGATAAGACAGGGCTTGAGATGATCAAGGAGATGAAGGAGATTCTCCCAGATGCCTATTATATCTTGCTGTCTGGCTATCAGGAGTTTGACTATGTCAAGAAAGCAATGAACTTAAGTGTCGTGGATTATCTGGTGAAGCCAGTGGATAAGGTGGAGTTGAGTCATTTATTAGAAAAAATTGCGAGCCAACTTCAGGAAAAGGTGGAGCAAAGCCAGACTCTCAGCCAAGAATTGGATGAAGAAGGCTTTGTCAACTTCTTAGCAGGTAAAGACAACTGGTGGATAGGCCTTTCCAAGGAAAAACAAGGTTCTTTCACTATTCCTTACTATGTTTTAGGTCAAGACTGGCAGATTTTTATCTCTGATCAGCCACTAGATGGAATCGTAGTAACGTCTTTTGGAGCGCCCTACCAACAAGCCTTTGAAAAATGGAAAATCAACGCAGAAAAAGCCCTCTTTTACGGTTCTGTCAATCTAGAAAAATCCGAGAGTCTATTTGCTTATTACGAACCGATTTATCGGGTGATTATTCAAGGAAATATCAATCAAATCATAGAAGAATTGACCCTGCTGGAGAAGGTTGTTTTGGAGAATACACCGCGCGTTGCTATCACCAAACAGCTCTTCACTCAGTTTGTCATGGATGTATTCCACTTGTTTGAGCATCTAAAAGCGGATGATATGACCGAGATTGTCAAAGCCATCCATGCCATTAACTCCTTTGAAGAATTGGTTGCCTACATCAAAGAGACCTTGATCAAGTTCTTTGGCCAGTACCGCATGAATGAAATGTGGTGAGCGTTCTGGAGGTGATTGGGCGTGATTATCAGAAAGAACTCTCACTTAAGGATATTAGCAAGGATCTCTTTATCAATCCTGTCTATCTAGGTCAGCTGATCAAGAGGGAAACCAACTCAACCTTTGCGGAATTGCTCAATAAACAGCGGATTAAGGCAGCGCAGCAACTCTTACTTTCGACCAGTGATAGTATTGAAGATATTTGCTATGCAGTAGGTTACAGTAATGTTGGATATTTCTACAAGGTTTTCCGTAAATTGTGCGGAAAATCACCGAAAGCTTATCGCAAACAAGTCGAAACCAGCTTGTAAAGGTTGTATTCCTGTACAAAAAATGCTATAATGTTCAAAATATCTTATGGAGGAAAACATGAAAAAGAATCCTATTTATCTTTGGGTCTTGTTAGTCCTATCAGCCCTTATTTCATCTATGTCATTATTTGGAATCTTGAGTCCATTGCCGAGTAAAGATGCTCTTCGTGCTAGCCTGGCAAATAGCGGGACGCTCACTGCCCAGCAATTAGAAGACACAGTCAATTATACTTACCAAGTAACAGCGTCATCGCACTCTATTTTTAATACGTTGTTGATTGTCTTATCTGCAATTCTAGTTGTAGTAGCCTTTGTGTTCCTAGTACGTAAAAATGTGCAATTCGCAAACTATGCTTATATTGGCTATGTTCTACTAGCTATTGTTGGTTTGGTTTATAGCTATATGAACGTTCAAGATGCAGTTCAATTAATCAAAGATACTACCTTCGGCTTAGGAATGGGAGCATTAGCACAAGGAACAAATATTTTGTTCATCATCATCAATGTCCTCTTTTTAGCCTTAGTCTTTTACAAGATGTGGCGCCAACAAAAAGATTTGGCTGAAGAAGCCGAAGCAGAGGAAGTTGCCTAAGTATTGACAAAAGAGAACTATCAAGTTACAATCTTGGTAGTTCTTTTAATATTTTAAACATAAAAATCGAGGTCATCATGAAAAAAATATCCTTAGTCTATATCAGTTTGAGCGGGAATACAGAGAGTTTTGTAACCCGGCTCAAGGATTATCTCTTGTCCCAGTATGAAGGGATTGAGGTCCAAAAAATCCATATCAAGGACTTGGTCAAGGAAGGTCAAGAATTCTTTGAAATGGAGCATCCCTATGTCGCTTTCTTGCCGACCTATCTGGAAGGTGGGAATGGTGTCGATAACGGTGATGTTGAGATTTTAACAACTCCAGTGGGTGATTTTATCGCCTATGGAGACAATGCCAGTAAGTGTTTGGTGTAGTGGGTTCTGGTAACCGCAATTTTAATAACCAATACTGCCTGACCGCCAAGCAGTATAGCCAGCGCTTTGGTTTCCCTGTTCTAGCAGACTTTGAAATGAGAGGAATGTTGGGAGATATTAAAAAGGTCGCAGCGATTATCGCGGATTTGTATGAGTTAGAAACAGAAAAATAAAGCAGTGCTGAAGGGCAGTTGAGATTTTCAACTGCTTTTTGTGTATGCAAAAAGCACCCAGACGAGGGTGCTGCTTTGTGAACTAACCTGCCTTGCCGATGGCAAGTGCATAGATAAAGAAGATAGCAAAACCAAAGAGAAAAATCAATCCTGCAATAGCGAGGAGTTTTAGCCAGGAAGGAAGATTTTTATTTTCACGCGTCACCAATACATAGTTCAAAAGAGCGAAGAATGGTGTTGTCAGGAAAGATCCAATCATGGCAAAGCGGAGCATGATTGAAACTTGTCCAGCAAAGAACTTGATGATGACGATACCGATGATAGCTGTAATGGTCATCCAGATTTTTAAGGATTTATTATCGTCCTCTTTTTGATTTGCCAAGAGTTGAAGGGAGGCCTGATTGACACGTGAATAGCCATCGATGACAGTAATCACTGTCCCAAAGATACAGAGGAAAGCGATGAAGGTAATCAAATATCGAGACCATTCGCCAAGGACAGAGGCGTACATGCCCACGAATTGAGAGATGTACTTGGCTGAAGCGGCTTCAACTGCTTGACCTGTAGGATACTGAATGAGTGCCCCGAGTGCCACAAAGAATACAGCTAGGATAGCAGTTCCAATGTAACCAACGTTAAAGTCGAAAAGAGCGTCCGCTGTATTAAAGTTGACGGTCTTTTTCTTTTCAGCAGACCAGAGTGAATTGATGGCTGAAATTTCAATAGGAGCAGGCATCCATCCTAGGAGGGAAACGATAAAAGGGAGTGCCGCCATTTGCCAAGGTGACTTTTCGACAAAATCAGAGCTGTATTCTGGATGCTTAATTGCCGCAATGATAACTGCAAGAACAGTTGCAATGGTTAAAGCAGACATGATCCATTTTGCCATACCATCCAATAATTTGTAGCCACCAAAGAGCAGCATGGCCCAAATGACTGCAACAAGAATGAGGGACCATTGAGTGATGCTAAGACCAATCATTGGAAAAGCGCTAGCGATGATGGCGGAGCAAAGGATAGCGACCCCAGCTGTATTGACCATAGCAGAGAAGACATTGAGGATAAAGAAAATCCAGAGATAGAGCTTGCCTTTTTCAGCATAGCCTTCGACCAAGGTCTTTCCAGTATCTGCTGTGTATTCAGCACCAAAACGGAAAAATGGATATTTAAAAACATTGGCCAAGATAACCAAGAGAAGCAGAGACCATCCATAAGAACCGCCAGCTTGAGTGGAGGATACGATGTGAGAACCTCCGACTGCAGCGGAAGCCATTAGAATCCCTGGTCCCATCGCTTTTAGCTTGCTTGTCCAGGTAGACTGGTGTGATGAAGTAACTTGTGACATAAAAACCTCCCGTTTTTGAATTTTCAGAATAATCTGAATAGATAAGCTCTATTCTACAAGAAAGTCAGGAAAAATGCAAGAAAATTTTGAAAAAATTTAGAAAATTTCAGAAAGAAGGCTTGATTATCAGTCCTGATAGCTCATTATAAGTTTCATGAAGAAGAGAAAAATCCGAGAAGAAGATTTCTCGGATTTTGATTATTTGAGTTGATCAGTAATTTCCTTGGAAAGTATGAGTCCCAAACGATAGCTCTTGTTAATGTCGGCGATGACATCATTGATATTCTCTGTAGTTTGGATTCTTTCGCGGATATCTGCTTTGAAAGTTTCGTCTTTCAAAAGCTGTTCCTGAAGGAGTTTCTGAAGCTTTTCTTTTTCGTATTTATTGATGAGAAAAAGAACGACAAGACTGATAAGAACTAAGATATAAGCATACTGGCTCATAAAATCTCCCCTGATTTGATAAAAAATTGAAGGTATAAGAAAAGCGAAAGAAATTTTCGCTTTTCAACTAAGTCACTAGGTGAGCAGAACAGATATCCAATAGCTAAAAACAGACAATTTGGACCTTTAACTGAAAAGTCCGCCCAGTTGATATAAAGACTAGTAAAGCGCCAAGCCAAAGTCCATATAGGATTTGGCGTTAGTTACCTAGATTGCTTTGCAATCAAGTAATTGAAGTATTACGACATGAGCCAAACCAAATCGATATTATTTGGTTTGGTGAATTAGTGAGCGTTTAGGCAATTCGCCATATAGCGATTGCCGTCAAGAGACTAGGAACTTTAGTTCCAATCTCTTGTAACGATTTACATCTTCTCTGGCGCTTCTACTCCGAGCAAGCGAAGAGCCTCTTTGAGAACGACTGCGGTTGCGTAGCTGAGGGCTAGACGGCTGTCGCGCTCTGGACTTTCATCTAGAATACGAGTGTGGGCATAGTATTTATTGAAAGCTTGAGCTAGGCTGATTGCATACTTGGCAATGAGCGATGGGTCATAGTTATCAGAAGCACGTTTGATGACACGGGCAAAGTCTTGGAGAAGTTTGATGATTTCCCAGCTTTCGGTATCATTTAGACAGTAACTTGTTTGAGCATTTGGTTGGAAATCGGCTTTTCTAAGTAGAGACTGAATACGAGCGTAAGCGTATTGGATGTATGGACCAGTCTCACCTTCAAAGGAAACCATTGCTTCCAAATCAAAGTCATAACCATTTCGACGGTCAGTCTTCAGATCGTAGAACTTGACAGCTCCAACCCCAACAGCTTGGGCGATTTGATCCTTATTTTCGAGTTCAGGATTTTTTGCTTCGATTTGAGCTTTAGCACGAGTGATGGCTTCTTGGAGAGTTGGCTCGAGCAGGATGATGTTTCCTTTACGAGTAGAGAGTTTTTGGCGATTCTTGGTTACAAGACCAAAGTCAACGTGAACCATATCGTCACTCCAAGCAAATCCCATTTTCTTCAAGACAGCTTTCAACTGTTTAAAGTGGTTAGATTGTTCTTGGCCGACAGCATAGACATTTTTAACAAAGTTGTAAGTACGAGCACGGTAGATGGCTGTTGCGATATCACGAGTGATGTAGAGAGTAGCGCCATCTGATTTTTTAATCATAGCAGGTGGCAAATCAAAATCATCCAAGTTGACAATGCAAGCCCCTTGAGACTCTTCTAGCAAGCCTTTTTCTTCCAAGATTTGTACGACTTCATCCATCTTGTCATTATAGAAGGCTTCACCGTTCAAGCTATCAAATTCAACACCGAGTAGTTTGTAGATGCGGTTGAATTCGACCAAACTTTCATCACGGAACCATTGCCAAAGTTGAGTTGCTTCGGGGTCACCATCTTCTAGTTTTTTGAACCAGAGACGACCTTCATCATCGAGAGCCTTGTCTGTTTCGATTTCGGCATTGATGCGAACGTAAAGTTTCAACAATTCATCGATTGGGTTGGCTTCGATGGCTTCTTTAGAGCCCCATTTTTTATAAGCAACCATGAGAAGACCAAACTGTTTCCCCCAGTCTCCAAGGTGATTGATTTTAATAGTGTTGTAGCCCATTTTCTTAAAGATATTAGAAAGAGCATCTCCGATAACTGTTGAACGCAAGTGGCCGACTGAGAAGGGTTTTGCGATATTGGGACTAGAAAGGTCAATCGTAATATTTTGTTCTTGGCCTTCCGTTTGTTGGGCGTAGTCAGCACCTTTTTCGATGACTTCTTTGATAACTGCACCAGAAATAGCAGATTTATCAAGGAAAAAGTTTACGTAAGGACCCGTTGCCACCACTTTTTCAAAGGCTTGGCTGTTGATCTTTGCAGCAATATCGGCAGCAATCATTTGCGGTGCCTTGCGTTCGACCTTTGCTAGCGAGAAAGCAGGGAAAGCGATGTCCCCCATTTCAGAGTTTTTAGGTGTTTCCAGTAAATTTAAAATAGCCTCTTGATTCAGGCTATCAATGACGCTAGCCAATTCACTAGCAATCAGTTCTTTTGTATTCATAAGTAGGCTCCTTTTGGGCTTTTCTTCTATTTTATCATAATTTTTAGATAAAGAAGAAAAATTTTTTTGAATTATTCAGTTTTTTTTGGTATAATTATATCTAAAAACAACTCTAAAAATCAGTTATAAATATTCATGTAAGAGGTTAAAATGAGAAAAAAAGAACGGCATCAGTTGATTAAAAAGATGATTGCAGAGGAAAAACTAGGAACCCAGAAGGAAATTCAAGATCGTTTGGAACTTTGTAATGTTTTTGTGACACAGACGACCTTGTCTCGCGACCTGCGTGAAATTGGCTTGACCAAGGTCAAGAAAAATGACAAGGTTTTCTATGTTTTAGCTAATGAGACAGACAAGATTGATTTGGTAGAGTTTTTGTCTCATCATCTAGAGGGAGTTGCGAGAGCAGAGTTTACTTTGGTATTGCACACCAAGCTTGGAGAAGCAGCGGTTCTAGCAAATATTGTTGATGAAAATAAGGATGAGACGATTTTAGGGACGGTTGCTGGTGCCAATACCTTACTGGTTATTTGTCGAGACCAGTATGTTGCCAAGGTCATGGAAGAGCGTTTGCTGGATTTGATGAGAGATAGATAGGGTTTTGGGACTTGTTCCCAAGCCTTATTTTTGACAAGGAGAGAGCCAATATGACGACAGAAAAACTATCACCTGGTATGCAGCAGTATGTGGATATTAAAAAGCAATATCCAGATGCTTTTTTGCTCTTTCGGATGGGTGATTTTTATGAGTTGTTTTATGAAGATGCGGTCAATGCAGCACAGATTTTAGAGATTTCACTGACCAGTCGTAATAAAAATGCAGAAAATCCGATACCCATGGCAGGAGTCCCCTATCATTCTGCCCAGCAGTATATTGATGTTTTGATTGAGCAGGGCTATAAGGTGGCTATTGCCGAGCAGATGGAAGATCCTAAGCAGGCGGTTGGGGTTGTCAAGCGAGAGGTGGTTCAGGTTATTACACCTGGGACAGTGGTCGATAGCAGTAAGCCAGACAGCCAAAACAACTTCTTGGTCGCCTTAGATCGTGATGGTAATCAGTTTGGGCTGGCTTACATGGATCTGGTGACAGGTGATTTATGTAACGGGACTATTGGACTTTACCCTTGTTTGTGGGGAAATCCGTAATCTCAAGGCTCGAGAAGTCGTGCTGGGTTATGACTTGTCTGAGGAGGAAGAACAAATTCTCAGTCGTCAGATGAATCTGGTACTTTCCTACGAGAAAGAAGGCTTTGAGGACATCCATTTATTGGATTCACGTTTAGCAGCTGTGGAGCAAGCGGCAGCTAGTAAGTTGCTCCAGTATGTTCACCGTACCCAGATGCGGGAATTGAACCATCTTAAACCGGTAATCCGTTATGAAATCAAAGATTTCTTGCAGATGGATTATGCGACCAAGGCCAGTCTAGATTTGATTGAGAATGCCCGTTCAGGTAAGAAGCAGGGGAGTCTTTTCTGGCTTTTGGATGAAACCAAAACAGCTATGGGAATGCGGCTCTTGCGTTCTTGGATCCACCGTCCTTTGATTGATAAGAAACGAATCGTCCAACGTCAAGAGGTGGTGCAGGTCTTTCTTGACCACTTTTTTGAGCGCAGTGATTTAACAGACAGTCTTAAGGGAGTTTATGATATCGAACGCTTGGCTAGTCGGGTTTCGTTTGGCAAGACCAATCCCAAGGATCTCTTACAATTGGCAACCACCTTATCTAGTGTGCCACGGATTCGTGCGATTTTAGAGGGAATGGAGCAGCCTGCTCTGGCCTATCTCATCGAACAGTTGGATGCCATTCCAGAGTTAGAGAGCTTGATTAGCGCAGCGATTGCTCCTGAGGCCCCTCACGTGATTACAGAAGGTAGCATTATTCGGACGGGATTTGATGAGACTTTGGATAAATACCGCCGAGTACTCAGAGAAGGGACTAGCTGGATTGCTGAGATTGAGGCTAAAGAGAGGGAAAACTCAGGCATCAGCACGCTCAAGATTGACTACAATAAAAAAGATGGCTACTATTTCCATGTGACCAATTCGCAACTGGGGAATGTGCCAGCCCACTTTTTCCGCAAGGCGACGCTGAAAAACTCGGAACGCTTTGGGACTGAGGAATTAGCCCGTATCGAGGGAGATATGTTGGAGGCGCGTGAGAAGTCAGCCAACCTAGAGTACGAAATCTTTATGCGTATCCGTGAGGAAGTCGGCAAGTACATCCAGCGTTTGCAGGCTTTGGCTCAAGGAATTGCGACAATTGATGTCCTGCAAAGTTTAGCAGTTGTGGCTGAAACCCAGCATTTGATTCGACCTGAGTTTGGAGAGGATTCACAAATCGATATTCAGAAAGGTCGTCATGCTGTCGTCGAAAAGGTCATGGGAGCGCAGACTTACATTCCCAACAGTATCCAGATGTCAGAAGATACCAGCATTCAGCTGATTACAGGGCCAAACATGAGTGGGAAGTCTACCTACATGCGTCAGCTAGCCATGACGGCGGTTATGGCCCAGATGGGTTCTTATGTTCCTGCTGAGAGCGCCCATTTGCCGATTTTCGATGCCATCTTTACCCGTATCGGAGCGGCAGATGACTTGGTTTCAGGTCAATCAACCTTTATGGTAGAGATGATGGAGGCCAATAATGCCATTTCGCATGCGACCAAGAACTCTCTCATTCTCTTTGATGAATTGGGACGGGGAACTGCGACTTATGACGGGATGGCTCTGGCCCAGTCCATCATCGAATACATCCATGAGCATATCGGAGCCAAGACCCTCTTTGCCACCCACTACCATGAGTTGACCAGTCTGGAGTCCAGTTTGGAACACTTGGTCAATGTCCACGTGGCAACCTTGGAGCAGGATGGGCAGGTCACCTTCCTTCACAAGATTGAACCAGGCCCTGCTGACAAATCCTACGGTATCCATGTTGCTAAGATTGCTGGCTTACCAGCCGAACTTTTAGCAAGAGCGGATAAGATTTTAACGCAACTGGAGAGTCAGGGACAAGAAAGCCCAGCTCCAATAAGACAAACAAGCGCCGTCACGGAACAGATTTCACTCTTTGATACGCCTGAAGAACATCCTATCCTAGCAGAATTAGCTCAGCTGGATGTGTACAATATGACACCTATGCAGGCTATGAATGTCTTGGTCGCGTTCAAACAGAAATTATAAATCGTTCCAAAACAGATTTGTTTCTCAAAAGTTGAGCTTATGTGTTTGTAAAGGATTTAGTCTTGAAATTGGCAGGACTAAGTCTTTTTTCTCCTTTTCACGTCTTTTAGGAAAAACTTCATGAGTCTATATGACAGAAGAGTTCAGTAGAGGGTGAAAAAAAGCCCCCAAACTTAGATTTTTCCAAGTTTTGGGAGCGAATATTGGGTGTTTCCTTGTTTATGATAACTTGATCATTGTCTTATTTTTCCTCAGCTAACTCTTTTCCGAGTTGGATGAGGTAGTCTTTCAAATCATCCTTGACTTGAGGGTGCTTGAGGGCGTAGTCAATGGAC
>BNJV01001481.1_pt1 | contig 52546 bp, 86 predicted proteins | sample 8540591 | NCBI WGS metagenome assembly BNJV01 (sample SAMD00202457, study PRJDB9452) | human saliva metagenome | host: Homo sapiens | reverse complement strand
TCAGGCCTCCTGTCCCTATCCTGTCTATTTTATACCCTAACTGGTTCCTAACAAAAATATCTATGACATCTCAGGGACTTTTTTATGACATGTTAGAACGCAAAAACAACTGCTTCAAAAAGCAGTTGTTTTTCTGATATTATTCTTCGTCTTCAACATCCTGATCATCGTCGGAATATTCATCGTCTTCTTCATTTAACTCAACTTCTTCGCCGAGGTCATCTGGAGCTATTTCATTGATTTCAGCATCGTAGGCTTCAACCTCACTCTTTTTCATCATCTGGATTATCTTCGTCATATGAAAGAGCCGGATCCTCTTCATAAGAGTCCTCATCTTCAGGATCATCATCGCTGTAATCAATCGCATCCTCGTCGCCATCCATAAAAGGCATTAACGCGTTTTTCTTGCGTTTCTTAGGCTCGTCTTCCTCGTCCGTTTCTTCCAAAGCGATGATTTCTTCATCGACTTCGTCAATCGCATACCAGAACGAAGACCCCATTTATTATCGCTAAGTGGGATGAAGCTGCCATCTACATTCAGTTCTGTATAAAAATAGAGGCAGCGCTTCTCGGATCTCGCTATTTGATTTTTCCAGATAATTTTGAATTTCATTGACAAGCTCATCGAAATACATTTCATGGTCACGCCCGCGCAATTCTAAGATGGCACGTGCTACCTCAATCATCGAAAGCTCACTTTTTCTTGTCCTGCAAATACTTCTAATTCCAAAGTTATTCTCCTTAAGATTACACAGGCATTTAGCCAGGGCATTTTTCGCTACTTTCTATTGTACGATAAATTTGTCGTCTAGTCAAAAAAATTTCACCTAGGCCATCCGACTTTTCAAGCCCAGTCATTCTACCATAATCGTAGCATCTATGGAGCAGCACCTTTCTGCAATTTTTAAACATTGACATATTGTGCTCACATGTCTACGACTAATCATGTGATATAATAGATAAAAACTTTATGAAATAGAAAAGAAGCTTTATGCCTCTCCTCCAACGTACCATCAAACTGGCTCTTGCAACATGTCTTGCCGCGGCTCTAGCTGCTTGTTAGGTCTAAGCAATGCTATATCAGCCGGGATTATTGCTATTCTCAGCGTTTCCGACACCCGCAGAAGCACTATCAAACTAGCCCGTAACCGCCTCTTGTCTACTATTTTTAGCACTAGCCATCGGGAGCTTTATCTTTCATCCTTCTAGGATTTAACCTTTGGAGCTTAGGGATTTATATCCTGCTCTACGTTCCTTAGCTTATCTCTTTGGCTGGGAAATAGGCATCACCCCTAGTACAGTTTTGGTTACCCATCTGCTGTTAGCCCATTCTGTTTCTTGGTCTCTTTTGGCTAACGAAATGGCTGTTTTCCTTATCGGAACGGGATTCGCTCTCCTAGCCAATCTTTATATGGCTTCAAACCAACAAGATATTGACAACTATCATATTCAAGTTGAAGAGCAACTGAAGAAAAATTCTACTGCGTTTTGAATATTTTTAAAAAGCTGGTGACGGCCGAAACGATGCAGCTCTAATCAAGGAACTAGATACTATCCTTCAAGAAGCCTTAGAACTGGTTTATCTGGACCATTCCAACCACCTCTTTCATCAGACCAACTACCATATTCATTATTTTGAAATGCGGCAGGCACAGAATCGCATTCTAGAAGACATGGCAGGCAACATCAACAACTGTCAGTTAGCAGCCAGTGAGAGCTTGATTCTAGCCCGTCTTTTCTCCAAGACAGCCCAACAGCTCAGTCAAGAAAATCCTGCTCACGAACTAGTTGAAGAAATCGAAGCCTGCTTGGCTGTTTTTCGCGAACGCCCACTTCCTAAGACTCGGCAAGAATTTGAAACCCGAGCCACGCTCCTACAACTTTTACGAGACTTAGAAACCTTTATTAAGATTAAAGTAGAATTTTATCAAAATTATCCAAAGGTGCAAAGCAGGTTAGTTCGCACTATTTCAATTAATAATAAAAGGAGTTGAAAAATCTTCAACTCCTTTTTCTCATTAAGCGAAGGCAATCGCTCATTCTTTTTAAGTGATAAGAATAACTTGCAACGACGACATCCTCATACCATTTCAGATAGTATTTTTAATTTTAAACTCATCTGGTTATGCAGAATATTCTGCCACCTCTTTTTTAGGTATAAACTGAGGTACTAGGACTGTCACTGTTCGTCCTTCTTTTTGGCTCGCTTGGCTACCTTAATCACATACTGAACTGTCGGACTGATGATATTGCGATAGCTAGCCGTGACTGTCTCAAATCGAATATCAGGAAAGTAGTCAGCAAATTCCTCGGCGACTTCAGCATCTTTTTCAGCTGTCTCTGCTGTAGAAACATGCATTGCTACGACTTCATCTCCGATACTGCGAGCATAGCTCATCGCTCCTACACTGACTCTGGTAACATTCCCGACCAGGGACAATTACTGTATTACCAGTGTAGTTCTGACGCTCAATGTGGTCATGCAATCTCAACTGTTTAGCGACTCTATTATAGTGCTGCTTGATAGACAAGAACAGCCAAGTCAAGACGATAATAATAGGAAAGAAAGGCCAAATATCTTGAAGACGGAACAAGAGCAAGATAAGGACAATCCCATAACAAATGATCGCACCAAGGATATTTTGCAATCGAATGCTTCAAGAAATTATTTCCATATTTTTTTCTTCAATGGACAACCATACCAGTCTGGGAGAGAGCAAAGGGCACGAATACACCAATCGTGTACAGGGGAATCAAACGTTCTGTATTTCCCTTAAAGATGAACAAAAGGGCAATGGCACCAAAAGCCAAAGTGAAAATACCATTAGAATAGCTCAGACGATCCCTTTTTCCATGTACATATGTGGCATGTATTTATTCTTAGCCATATTGTAGGGAAAGCATCGGAAAGGCTGAGAAGCCTGTATTGGCTGCCACTGCTAAGATCAAAGCCGTTGACAATTGGAAAACATAGAACAAGATACGACCAGAGGAGAAGCCCCCAAAAATTGCTTGCGCCATCTGAGCCAAGGTCGTTACACCTTTGACAGGCACGATGCCAATCCAATAATTCAAGAAGGTAATACCAGCAAACATGATTCCCTAGGATTAAGGCCATAATCGATAGGGTGGCTGCGGCATTGTGGGCCTTCGGTTTCTTAAAAAGGGAACCGAGTGGAAATAGCTTCCACTCCAGTCAAGGAAGCAGAGCCGCTGGTGAAAGCACGAAGTAGCAAGATCAAACTTACTCCAGCAATCGGACTACCAATGCTCGCAGTTGCGTGATAGTCTAGATTTCCTGTCAGGATTTTGCACAAAACCAAAACCAATCAACAATAAGGTGCTGACAATAAAAAGATGAGACAGGAATCATCAAGGAAGTGGCCGATTCTTTTAATCCTCGGAGATTCATTAGCATCAACAAAGAGAACTAGGAAAATGGAAATATGTAAAATTGTAAGGATGTAAGACAGGAATTGCAGAGTAATTGCGTCCGCTCCAGAAGCGACTGAAAACGGCTACGGTCAACATGTAATCTACCAGCAGCTTCCGCCAGCGATCAAACCTGCCGTTGGAGATAGATTTTCTGTCGTCACCATATAAGCTCCTCCTCCTTGAGGGTAAGCATGGATAACCTGACGGTAAGAAATCGTTAAACTCGCTAATAAAACTAATACGACAATTCCTATGGGAAGCGACCACCAAATAGCACCAATAGAAATAGACGTCAAGACCAAAACAACCTGCTCTGGTCCATAAGCAATAGAAGATAAAAGCGTCACTGGAGAGCATGGCTAAGGCTTGCATCTTGGTCAGTAAATGACCATCCTCGCCCTCTTTCCCAGATTTTAATGGGCGTCCAATAAAAAAATCCTTTTAACTTGAAAACATAAGTTCCTCCTTTAAAAACATGAGCCATTCTACCTCTTTTCAGAAAACATGTCAATACTTTTCTGGAAATAAATTTTCAATCTCCTACTTTTTCATCCAATTATATATTTAAAGTTTTTAAACTCAATCTTCTATAAAAATTTTCCAGTTTTTCTGTAGACAACATGCTTGTTTATATAGAGCATCAAAAACGAGCTTTATGTAAAACTCGTCTTTGATATATAAATTTCTTAAATCCTAGTGGTTGTTAGTAAAAGAATTCTATCTCAGAATAAATAAGATAGCAGCGAATCAAAACGAAGTCTCTATCTTCCGAATACACCAGTCAATCAGCTCTTCCAGTCGCTCAATGGATTTGGTCATATGCAGGTAGCCCATGACTGCCTCAAAACCGGTCGACATACGGTAGGTGACGATGTCCGTATTCTTAGCCTTGGTGTGGCTGTTGGCATTGCGGCCGCGCTTGTAGATATCCTCGTCCTTCTCCGTCAGAATCCCTTCTTCCAGCATGAGAGAGATAAGATTGGCCTGAGCCTTGGCAGAAACGTGCTTGGTCGCTTCCCTATGCAGCTGATTTGGCTTGGTCAAACCTTGGAAAAATCAGGTGCCGCCGGATATACATGGAGTAGACAGCATCTCCCTCAAAGGCGAGGGGCAATGCCGTTAATCAGGTTGACATCAGTCACGTGTCCACCTCACTCCGTCCTTAGTATCCAAAAGCTTGATGCCCTGAGCGGCCAATTCATCCCGAATACGGTCTGCAGTCGCAAAAGTCTCGATTAGCACGCGCCACTTGGCGTTCCTCAATCAAGCGCTCAATGTCCGCATCCAAGACTTCTTCTACAAAGACGATACCAAAAACTTCTAAGAGCTTGGCAAAGGCTTCCTTAACTTCAACGGTATAATTGCCAGAGTTGATCCACTTAGCCAGCTCGAAGACAACTGTGATACCGTTGGCCGCATTGAAATCTTCGTCCATAGCAGTGGTGAACTTGTCTAGAAAGGCCTGAAGCTGAGCAGAATCTGCCTGACCAGTGAAAGGCTGCTCATAGGTATTCTTCAAATACTTGAGATTAGTCGCTGCATCATGAACAGCTTTTTCTGTGAAATTAATCGGCTTGCGATAATGCTGGGTAGCAAAGAAAAACGCAGCACCTGACCATCAATGGTCTTGAGGGCATCGTGAACAGTGATAAAATTGCCTAGAGATTTAGACATCTTAACATCATCAATGTTGACAAAGCCATTATGCATCCAGTAGTTGGCAAAAGTCTGACCAGTCTTGGCCTCTGACTGGGCGATTTCATTGGTATGGTGAGGAAACTCTAGGTCTGCCCCGCCACCGTGGATATCAATGGTATCGCCTAAAATCTCCGTCGACATGACCGAGCACTCGATGTGCCAGCCCGGACGACCTGCTCCCCAAGGACTGTCCCAGGAAATCTCGCCCGGCTTAGCTGCCTTCCAGAGAGCAAAATCCACCGGATTTTTCCTTACGAGCAGTCTCCTCATCTGTCCGACCAGAAGCGCCCAACTCCAAGTCTGCCAAGGTTTTGTTGGCTAATTTGGCATAATTGTGAGACTTTTTCCACTCGGAAATAGACATCGCCTTCTGACTCATAGGCATAAACCTTTTTCAATCAAGTCCTCCACAAAGCGGATAATGTCAGCCATAAACTCCACCACTCGCGGATGACGAGTCGCAGGCTTGACACCCAAAGCCGTCACATCCTCACGAAAAGCAGCGATATACTTGTCAGCCACTTCTTGAGGTGTGATGCCTTCTTCCTTGGCGCGATTGATAATCTTATCATCTACATCTGTAAAATTGGAAATATAGTCGACCTCAAATCCCCGATACTCAAAATAGCGACGAACCGTGTCAAAAGCTACTGTTGAGCGGGCATTGCCGACATGGATATAGTTATAAACCGTCGGACCGCAGACATACATGCGAACCTTGCCCTCTTCAATGGGCACAAATTCACGTAGGCTGCGGGTCATGGTGTCGTAAATTTTAATCATGCGGTCCACTCCCTTCTCTATTTCTGACTTTTTCGGCTGAAAACCAGCTCTGCAAAAGGGCCAAATTGTCTGAGGCTATCCAGTTGGTAAAAAGCGCTGCCCTTCCTCTTGGGTAAAGAGGGGAACCCCCTTTCCCTAGGATAAGGGGCGCTATCTGAATAATGAGGTGGTCGAAAAGATCCGCATCCAAGAGCGGTCCTACCAAGGAATTACCACCAATCACAAAGACATTTTTGCCTTTGTCAATCTGGTGAACAAAGTCCACCACATCCCCAGCTACTGGCTGGTAATTGCTGACAGGCAGGTGCCTATCATGCGTAAAGACATAGTTTTCCGTAGCTTGATAAAAACTTTCTACATCTTGCAAATCTTGGATTTCCTCAAAGGTCCGCTTGCCCATGATGGTGATATCCATTTGCCTGTAAAAGTCATCATAGCCTGTATCCTCTACAGAACCAAGCTGATGCAGCCAGTCTATCCTGTGCTGGCTGTCTGCCAAGTAGCCATCCATGGTGATACAGCCGTAAAAATATACTGCCATTCTTGTAGTTACCTTTCTAGTTCCTTTGCTATTGTCAAAGCGATAGTGAAAAAAGTCATGGCATCAGCTGTCCGCTCTTCATGGCGGGCATCCCAGGTTCGGTTATGATGATCCACATAGTCAGCTGTGTAGAAGAACTGATAGACTTTACTCTTGCGAAATTGACTCCAAGCCATGATAGCTGAAGCTTCCATGTCCACCACTTTGGCTCCAGCAGCCAAGCGACGCTTGACCTTATCAGGCGTTTCTCGATAAAAGGCATCAGTAGTCCAAGACTTGGTGCGGATATGCTCGATATCGTGCTTATCAAAGATGGCTTCCAACTTAATCAACAGTGATTCGTTATAGGCTACTTCATCACCCGGTGGGGCATAGTGGTAGCTAGTGCCTTCATCTCGCAAAGCAGCAGCCGGCAGGATAATCTTGTCCGCCTCAATTGAGCGATCCAAAACGCCACAGGAACCTAGAATGATGAAATTCTTGAAGCCTCTGGCCGCCAACTCCTCCAGTTGGCCAATCACTGATGGAGCTCCAATAAGCGCAGTCATGACCGCAACTTGATTTCCATCATAATTATATACATACCAAGGGAATTGACCGTTAAGATTTTTTAAATAGCCTCCTTGATAGACTTTTTCTGACTCAATCAAACGTTTCAGAATTTCGCCATTAAAGGACAGGATGATGGTTTCCTAAACCCTCACCCTTGTCCATGAAATCTGCCCTATCTGTTGGCTCAATAACTCCCAGCTACATCTTCAAATTCCTCTAATAGCATAACTTCTCTTTCTTTAGGACTTCAGCAAAGCCATCCTCGTCTTTTTTTCTTTTGACGGCAAAGTTTGGCCTCATCTTTTTCGGCTTCACTTATAGTGAGCCCATTGGAGTTACGAGTTTACCTAAATCACTCTTTGGCAAGACCTCCTGAAAGGTATCTTGTTAGCTGTCCAAAACTTTGGCCTTTTCTTAGAGCTCCGACGAATGGTGGCTGGCTTCACGGGCATGCTCCAGCTTGTCCAAATAATATTCTCGCTGTTCTTCCACCTCGTGGATGGTTGGCTCATCTTTCTGACCATGAACACGCACGATCTTAGCTGGGATACCAACTACGGTTACATCACTAGGTACATCTGCTACGACAACTGCTCCAGCTCCAACTTTGGCATTTTTCACCAATTTCAACTGGGCCAATGACTTGAGCATGAGCAGAGACCAAAGACGCCCCGACGCACAGTCGGATGCCGTTTCCTGTATCCTTACCAGTTCCGCCCTAAGGTCACGCCATGATACAGAAGCGCACCCTTTTTCCACGATAGCCGTTTCACCGATAACCAATCCACCACCATGGTCAATGAAGACCCAGACTCAATCTGAGCACCGGGATGAATCTCAATCTGAGTCCAAAAACGCCAAAATTGGCTATGCATGCGTGCCAGTAGCTTAAAAACCTCTCTTCCAGAGGAAATGAGAAAGACGGTGGGCTGCCAAGGCCTTGACACTGGATAAGTCAGGATGACCTCCAGCGAAGTACGAGCAGCTGGATCATTTTCTTTTACAATCTCAATGGCTTCTTTCCACCAGCCCATCTTTCTTCTCCTTTCATTAGGTAAAAATAAGGGAGCAGGCTCCTACACGAAAGAAATTTTGTAAGGTAATTGAGCCTGATCACCCCTTTTTCATTATTCTTCTGATTTAGCTTTAGGAGCTTCTTCATGTTTCTTTGTGAAAATGCCCTTTTTCCTGATGTTTATCGTGGTCTCTCTTTGGCTTGTCTGACTTTAGGCGGACGTGGCAAGAGAGCTTTCATGAGACGCATCTACGCGGCCTTTTTCATCAATTTTAATGACCTTAACATCGACAAACATCACCAATTTGTACCAAGTCTTCGACATTGTTGGTTCGAGTCCAAGCCATTTCAGAGATGTGAACGAGAGCATCGGTCTTGTCAAAGAGGTTGACAAAGGCACCGAATTTCTCAATCCGAACAACCTTAGCATGGTAAACTTCATCCACTTTTAGCTTCACGAACCAAACCAGCAATGATTTCTTTGGCACGGTTAATAGCCGCTTGATCGCTAGAGTAGATGGACACATTTCCGTCTTCGTCAATATCAATCTTAACGCCTGTCTCAGCGATAATCTTGTCGATAGTTTCTCCGCCTTTTACCGATGACAATTTTAATCTTGTCCACATCAATCTTGATGGTGTCGATTTTCGGAGCAGTTGGAGCCAACTCAGGACGTGGAGCTGGAATCGTCGCTTCAATCAAGTCCAGGATTTCAAAGCGAGCTTTCTTGGCCTGAGCAAGAGCTTCTGTCAGGATCTCGGCTGTAATTCCTTCAATCTTGATATCCATTTGAAGAGCTGTAATCCCTTCGCGAGTACCAGCTACCTTAAAGTCCATATCCCCAAAAGTGGTCTTCCAAACCTTGAATATCCGTCAGAACCGTATAGTTGCTGCCATCTGAAATCAAGCCCATAGCAATACCAGCAACCGGCGCCTTGATTGGTACACCACCGGCCATCAGAGCCAAAGTGCCCGCACAGATAGAGGCTTGGGAGGAAGAACCGTTTGACTCCAAGACTTCTGCCACCAGACGGATAGCGTAAGGAAACTCTTCCAAGCTAGGTAAAGACTTGCTCCAAGGCACGTTCCCCAAAGAGCACCGTGTCCAATTTCACGACGGCCAGGAGCCCCATAACGGCCTGTCTCACCGACAGAGTATTGCGGGAAATTATAGTGGTGCATGAAGCGTTTCTTGTATTCTGGATCCAAGCCGTCCACAATTTGCGTTTCGCCCATTGGTGCCAAGGTCAGAACAGACAAGGCTTGGGTTTGCCCGCGAGTAAAGAGACCAGATCCATGCACGCGCGGCAGATAATCCACTTCCGCATCCAGCGGACGGATTTCATCAACCTTACGACCATCAGGACGAACCTTATCTTCGGTAATCAAACGGCGCACTTCTGCATGCTCCATTTGCTCCAAGATTTCAGCCACATCACGCATGATACGGTCAAATTCTTCATGGTCCGCGTATTTCTCTTCATAAACTGCTGTGACTTGGTCTTTGACAGCCTGAGTTGCTGCTTCACGCGCCAGCTTTTCTTCTACCTGAACAGCCTTTTGGAGGTCACTGTTGTAGGCTGCGACAATCTCTGCTTGCAACTCTTCATCAACATGCAGCAATTCTACTTCTGCTTTTTCCTTGCCGACTGCTGCGACAATTTCTTCTTGGAAAGGCAATCAATTTCTTTGACCGCTTCGTGCCCTTTGAGAAGAGCTTCCAGCATGATATCTTCAGACAGTTCCTTGGCTCCAGATTCTACCATGTTGATAGCATCTTTGGTACCAGCCACTGTCAGTTCCAAAAAGCGAAACTTCTTTTTGTTCCTTGCTAGGGATTGATGATGAAATTCACCATCTACATAGCCGACTTGAACTCCTGCAATAGGGCCATTAAAAGGAATATCTGAGATAGAGAGAGCCAAAGAGCTACCAAACATAGCGGCCATTTGAGGCGAAGCATCTTCGTCATAAGAAAGAACAGTATTGATAACCTGAACTTCATTGCGGAAGCCTTCCGCAAACATAGGACGAATCGGACGGTCAATCAAGCGGGCAGTCAAAGTCGCATCTGTTGACGGACGGCCTTCGCGCTTGTTAAAGCCACCAGGGTATTTCCCAGCTGCATACATTTTTTCCTCATAGTTGACCTGCAATGGGAAAAAGTCACCCGTAGCCATCTTTTTGGACATGGTTGCCGCAGTTAAAACGGTACTTTCTCCATATCGAACAACGGCGCTGCCATTTGCCTGCTTTGCAACCTGACCGGTTTCAACTACCAGCTCACGACCTGCAAAAACGGTTTTAAAAACTTGTTTTGTCATAAAGACTCCTTGCCGAGCACATGCTCAAATTTTTTCATACGCCTTGGCTACAAAGATCAAGATACTAAGACCGTCAAAAGCTAAGTAAGATAGGAAACTGACGAAGTCTTCGATGAAGACAAGACAGTTTATCTTTTTACACAGCTTTTAGGTCGTATTCAGTTCATCAAGATACACTTAAAGTGCTAAGAACGGTTCGACTAGCTCTTTTAATTTGATTTGATGGTTTTAGTAGTTTATTATATCCTCATCTTTGTATCAAGCACGTACAGACCCTATTTTACCACAATTTCAGCCAAAAAGAAAAAGGTCGGAAATGGCTTTTTTTCTATAAAGTTACTGAAAATCCATTTTTCTCTTTTTCTAAGCAGACAGCTGAAATCATATTTCCCTAATTTTTTTCCTATGAGCAAGGCATTCTGAAGGAATTTTTGCTATACTTAATATAGCTATTTAATCAAAAGGAGTAAACTATGGAACAAAAAAACGTCGTTCTGAATTTCCGGAAAAATGAACTCTGGGACCCTAACGGCCCTTTACCAAGACCAAGAGGACTTCCTGCGAGCCATCGAAAAGGCCAGAGAGGACATCCAGAAAATTCGTCCGTGATTACCAAGGCAATCTTAGCACTTTGCGAAGATTTTGAGCGGGCTTTTGCTGAGTTAGAGCAGATTTATATCCAAATCAGCCACATCGGCAACTACGGATTCATGCCACAGACCACTGACTTTGGTGACGAGAACTTTGCGCAGATTGCCCAAGCAGCCATGGAGTTTGAGACGGAAGCCAATGTCGCACTCAGCTTCTTTGACGACGCCCTGGTCGGTGCAGATGAAGCTGTCTTAGAAAGATTAGGTCAAGAGCCCCAGCTGACTTCAGCCATTCGCCAGGCTAAAATCAAAAAAAGTTCACTATCTGGGAGCAGATGCCGAAAAAGCCTTGACCAATCTGGGCGAGGGTCTTTTTACAGTCCACAGGATATTTACACCAAGATGCGGGCTGGCGACTTTGCTATGGCTGACTTTGAAGTGGACGGCAAAGTATACAAAAACAGCTTTGTCACCTATGAGAATTTCTACCAAAACCATGAAAATGCAGAAATCCGCGAAAAAGCTTTCCGTTCTTTCTCAGAAGGGCCTTCGTCAGCACCAAAAACACTGCTGCCGCTGCCTATCTGGCTCAGGTCAAGTCTGAAAAAAACTACTGGCTGACATGAAGGGCTATGACTCTGTCTTTGACTACTTGCTGGCTGAGCAGGAAGTTGATCGCTCTATGTTTGATCGGCAGATTGACTTGATTATGAGCGAATTTGTCCCCAGTAGCTCAGAAATACCTCAAGCATGTCGCTAAGGTAAACGGGACTTGAGAAAATGACCTTTGCCGACTGGAAGCTAGACTTGGACAGCGAGCTCAATCCCGAAGTCAGCATTGATGATGCCTACGACCTCGTCATGAAGTCAGTCGAGCCACTTGGACAAGAGTATTGTCAAGAAATCGCCCGCTATAAGGAAGAACGCTGGGTAGACTTTTGCGGCCAATGCTGGAAAAGGACTCTGGAGGCTATGCTGCCGATCCTTATCGGGTTCACCCTTATGTCCTCATGAGCTGGACTGGTCGCATGAGCGATGTCTATACTCTGATTCATGAGATTGGCCACTCTGGTCAGTTTATCTTCTCTGACAATCACCAAAGCTTTTTCAACGCCCACATGTCCACCTACTATGTGGAAGCACCGTCTACCTTTAACGAGCTCCTGCTCAGTGATTATCTGGAACGCCAGTTTGACAACCCTCGCCAGAAACGCTTTGCCCTAGCTCACCGTCTGACGGATACCTACTTCCACAACTTCATCACCCACTTGCTGGAAGCTGCCTTCCAACGCAAGGTCTATACTTTAATTGAAGAAGGCGGAACCTTCGGTGCAAGCAAACTCAACGCTATCATGAAAGAAGTCTTGACGGAATTCTGGGGAGATGCCGTTGAGATTGATGACGATGCTGCCCTGACTTGGATGCGTCAAGCCCACTACTACATGGGGCTGTACAGCTACACTTACTCAGCAGGATTGGTTATCTCTACCGCTGGTTACCTACACCTGAAAAATGACGAAAATGGTGCCCGTGACTGGCTTGAGCTGCTCAAATCTGGCGGCAGCAAGACTCCCGCTTGAGTCAGCTATGATTATCGGAGCAGATATTTCGACAGACAAGCCACTCCACGACACCATTCAATTCTTGTCAGATACAGTTGATCAGATTATTGCCTACAGTAAAGAGTTGGGGAGTAAACAAGACTGAGACAAAAATGTCTCAGTCTGTTTTTACATGATTCAATTAAATCTGCTCCTAAAATGAAATTTTGAAGCCAAATTTTTAAAAAAGTTTGAAGAAATATAGATAAACCAAAATATAGATTGTAAAACAGACAATAAATACGAGCCACCTCATCCAAAAACTGTGACTTGCTATAATTTTTAGCACGCAAGAGGCCGATAAAGAACCAGATAAGTCCCCAACATTCCCAACAGTTGAGGAGCATAATATGAAATCAAAACCAAGCAAAAAGGACAAAGCTTAATACAGCCATGATGCTTTTTCCGTTATTTGCGACCTAGGAATCATCCAGCCCACAAAAGAAACAGAAAAATCGGCACCGCAATAAACGGTGTAAAAACCATCAAAATAAAAGCCAAACTGCGATAATGACTCAAGCATAAACAGTGCCCTTTTCTATACCTTGTAATTTACCTTCTTCCTATTATAACCCTAAAAACTATATTTTCCAACACTGGGAGATAGGGATATTTACTCTATTGTTGCTATAAAAAAATAAAAGCAAATTCCAGCCAAAATGTGTGTTCAGAGCACTTTTCTTGAATCCACCTGTCTGTTTTGATAGACTAATACATAGATTTTTTTAAAAAAGGAGATAGAAAATGATTTGTTGCTGAATTAATCGGTACTTTCATGCTTGTGTTCATCGGAACAGGAGCTGTTGTTTTTGAAATGGTGTTAAAGGTCTTGGACACCTAGGAATTGCTTTTAGCATTTGGCTTGGCAATTGTAGTCGCAGCTTTCTCAATCGGAACTGTTTCAGGCGCTCACTTGAACCCAGCTGTTTCAATCGCTATGTTTGTAAATAAACGCTTGTCATCAAAAGACCTTGTCAACTATATCCTTGGACAAGTGGTTGGAGCTTTCCTTGCATCAGGTGCAGTCTTCTTCCTCTTGGCAAACTCAGGCATGTCAACTGCTAGTCTTGGTGAAAAATGCCTTGGCAAACGGTGTAACTGTCTTTGGTGGTTTCCTGTTTGAAGTCATCGCAACTTTCTTGTTTGTTCTAGTGATCATGACTGTGACTTCAGAAAGCAAGGGAAATGGTGCGATTGCTGGTTTGGTGATTGGTTTGTCATTGACAGCTATGATCCTTGTGGGATTGAACATCACTGGACTTTCAGTGAACCCAGCTCGTAGCTTAGCGCCTGCTGTCTTGGTAGGTGGCGCAGCCCTTCAACAAGTATGGATTTTCATCCTTGCCCCAATCGTAGGTGGTGTTCTTGCAGCTCTTGTTGCTAAAAACTGCCTTGGAACAGAAGAATAAGAAACGAAAAAGAGTCCTGTCCTCAGTTTGAGGAACAGGGCTTTTTCTATGAAAAAACACTCCCCGTTTCGAATGGGAGTGCTTTGCTTTTAACTCAATTCCGCAACAATCGCCTTGATTTGTTCCGCAGTGTGAACACCAGCGACTTGTTTCACCACTTGGCCGTCTTTTTTTGAAGAGAAGGGTTGGGATAGACATGATTCCAAAGGCACGAGCTGTGTTTGGATTTTTCATCAACGTCCATTTTTAACGATTTTCAAGACATCTTCTGAAAGTTCCTCAGACAATTTATCCAAGATTGGACCTTGCATACGACATGGGCCACACCAAGTTGCCTAGAAGTCTACCAAGACCAAACCGTCTTTTTGTTTCTTGTTCAAATGTTGCATCTGTAATTGCTTTTGCCATTGTAGTTCTCCTTTTTAGTTATATTGGCTCAAATCCTGTTTCATCAGGAAAAAGTAAACATCTCCATAAGTCCCATGGTAGCCCAAATCATGACCATTATAAACTAACTTTTTAACTGGATGATAATCCGCCACCCCTGATCAGGCAGGCTTGCTGGGATAGTTCAAACTCCTCATAAGACTCGAAAGTCATCTTCCGTTCTGACTTAGCTGCATCTAGATAAGTAATTTCAATCATAAGCTCTCCTTTTTGATTCCATTCGTAATTTATGATTTAATTGTAACTAAATATGTTACATTTGTCAAATCAAACGCATCCGCCACTGCTAGATCGCCTCTAAATTCTGATTAATCATCTTCTCCTTTTTGTTTGACTTGATTCTAGCACAATGTAAAGAAGAAATCTTTGACAAAACAAGCACAAAAGCTACGTTTGTTTTTATTTTATGTTAAAATAAAAAGGTATGGACAAAATTATTAAAACTATCTCAGAAAATGGTTCTTTCCGAGCTTATGTGCTGGATAGCACAGAGACAGTTCGGACCGCTCAAGAAAAACATCAAACTCAAGCAAGCTCTACTGTAGCACTCGGCCGCACACTGATTGCCAGCCAGATTTTGGCGGCTAATGAAAAGGGCCAGACCAAGATCACCGTCAAGGTTCTTGGTAGCAGCTCGCTAGGCGCCATCATCACCGTGGCAGATACCGAGGGTAATGTCAAAGGCTATGTGCAAAATCCCGGTGTCGATATTAAAAAGACAGCTACTGGCGAAGTTCTGGTCGGTCCCTTTGTCGGCTCTGGTCAATTTTTGGTTATCACGGACTACGGTACTGGCAATCCCTACAATTCTATGACACCACTCATTTCTGGTGAAATCGGCGAAGACCCTAGCCTTCTACTTGACTGAAAAGCCAGCAAACTCCTTCTGCCGTTGGCCTCAATGTTCTCTTGGATGAGCATGATAAAGTTAAGGTTGCTGGTGGTTTCTTGGTACAAGCTCTGCCTGGTGCTAAAGAAGCTGATATCGCTCGCTTCGAGAAGCGGATCCAAGAAATGCCTGCCATCTCTAAGCTGTTAGAATCCGATGATCACATCGAAGCTCTGCTGGCTGCCATCTATGGAGATGAACCCTACAAACGCCTGTCTGAAGAGGAAATTCGCTTCCAGTGCGACTGCAGCAAAGAGCGCTTCATGAATGCCTTGGCTACCCTGCCAAAAGGCTGACTTAGAAGAGATGCGTGACCAAGACCACGGGGCTGAAATCATCTGTCAATTCTGCCAGACAGCCTACCACTTTGACCAAAAATGACTTGGAGGAACTGATTCGTGACAAATCTTAATACCCCTTTTATGATTGGAAATGTTGAAATTCCCAACCGTACGGTTCTGGCGCCTATGGCTGGTGTAACCAACTCTGCTTTCGGACCATTGCCAAAGAGCTGGGGGCAGGCCTGGTCGTGATGGAAATGGTCTCTGACAAGGGCATCCAGTATAACAACGAGAAAAACTCTCCATATGCTCCATATTGATGAGGAGAAAAATCCCGTTTCTATCCAGCTTTTTCGGTAGCGACGAGGACAGTTTAGCCCGCGCAGCTTCGAATTTATCCAAGAAAATACCAAGACGGATATCGTCGATATCAACATGGGCTGCCCTGTTAACAAAATCGTCAAAAAAACGAAGCTGGCGCTATGTGGCTCAAGGATCCTGAGAAAATCTATAAAATTATCAACAAGGTTCAGTCCGTTTTGGATATCCCTCTGACAGTCAAGATGCGGACAGGTTGGTCCGACAGCTCACTGGCTGTAGAAAAATGCTCTGGCAGCCGAAGCGGCTGGTGTTTCAGCTTTAGCCATGCACGGTCGCACCCGTGAGCAAATGTATACAGGTCACGCAGACCTCGAGACCTTGCACGACGTAGCCCAAGCCCTGACCAAGATTCCTTTCATCGCTAACGGTGATATCCGCAGCGTGCAGAAGCCAAACAACGTATCGAAGAGGTTGGTGCTGACGCTGTCATGATTGGCCGTGCAGCTATGGGAAATCCCTACCTCTTCAACCAAATCAATCACTATTTTGAAACAGGCGAAATCCTGCCAGACTTGACCTTCGAGGACAAGATGAAGATTGCTTATGAACACCTCAAACGCTTGATTAACCTCAAAGGTGAACACATTGCTGTTCGCGAGTTTCGAGGTCTAGCACCCCACTACCTTCGTGGGACATCTGGTGCAGCTAAACTTCGCGGTGCCATTTCACAGGCCAGCACATTGGCAGAGATTGAAGAACTCTTGCAACTCCAAGATTAAAGAAATAAAAAAAGGAAGCATCTACAAAGGTGCCTCCTTTTTATTTCTTTCTTATTTGATCAATTGAACACTAGCTACTTTACCATCAGCGCCAGTAGTGATTTGGATGCCCAATTTAGGAGCAGATGACTCAGCAGAACCCAGCTGAGCTGTATAGCGACCATCATCCAAAGTATAGGCATATGAAGCAACATGGTAAGTATTGACAGTTCCATTCGCTGACTTGACGCTAAATTGTCCGCCTGCTGAAACAGTCACTGTACTACCTCCTGCATCTGTCCAACTACCAGCAGCTGCAGAGAAATCTCCATCCACCATATTCAAAAACGCCTTTATAGCGAGCATTTGTTTCTGCCTGCTTGTTTTGAAGCTGACGATCAGTTGCTGGATTTTGAGCTGGTTGACTCGGTTGGGCTGGCTGAGTTGCTTGATTTGGTTTAGTTGGTTGAGTCGGCGTAGCTTGTTGACTAGGAGCTTGTTGAGATTGGCTTGGTTGAGCCCGTGTATTTTGTTGAGCTTGAACTTGCTGATCCACTCCTTGTTGAGTTTGATTTTGTGAAGGTTGAACGGATTCCACGGCTTTCTGTACTTGTTCTGCTTGTCCTACTGTTTTGTTTGAAGAAGCATTGCTGCTGGCTTTTTGGAGCGCTGCTAGCTTTGCTAGATGAAGTAACTTTAGAGCTAGAAGAAGTTTGTACTGTCTTATTAGCACTTGCGCTAGTCTTGGTTTCTTCTTTTGTGACCACAAGCCCCTAAAAGTAAGCTAGAAGCTAGAACAGTAGCAGCCATCAATTTTTGTATAAGTCTTAGTTTTCATTTTTCTTCTCCTTTGTAACATTCGGAAATCTTTTTGTAATATTATTGTAACACTTGCAATAAAGTATGTCAACTAGATAAATGGAATTTTTCAAAAATTTTTGAAACAAATAGCATCCGGAACTTAGGCCTCCTCTCTTCTTCAGCAGATATGTCGCTACTTTTATATTCGTAATAAAAATAAAAAGCAGAACATCTTTGTCCTGCAAGTAAACTATATCATCAATTTTCTTTTAATCTGATTTTTCTGTCTTCAGTTTATAAACTTTTCTTGGTTTCTTCTTTGGCACGCGCTTAACGCCAGCCTCTTCCAAATATTCTCCAAATTTTACGAGAAAATTATTGCTGACGATGGGGCGTCTAGGCGTGATGAGATTGACCAACTCAGTCCCTTCATAAACAGTAAACGGCGATTCTAGCAAATGAAGAAAAAGTTGGATTCCAGTCCAGTCGCCCCTGAATCCGCTTGATAGACTCCAGCAGGATTTGGTAGTGGTCAAAGGCAAAGTCCTCTGCTGTTAGAAGCCGCTCGCCATCTCTAAAAACTCCTTGTCTTAAAGTCCACATTAAGGAAGGTGACTTCCTTAGCATCATCACCAGCCTTGACTTGGTTGATAGCGATTGCCGGCAGATAGACCAGATGGGCAATGGTGATAACCCAACCACGCGGATCGCGTCCTGGAGTGGAAACCGTCATCAGCTGCTCCACCTTTTCCAGCGGTATCTCGAGGTCTACTTCTTCCTTGACCTCCCGAATGCAGGCTTGATAGGCATCCTCATTTTTGTCCACAAAACCTCCGACCAGAGCATATTTATTCTGATAAGGATGGGCCTTGCGCTTAATAACCAAGAGTTTTATCTGGCCTTCCACAAAACAATAAGCCACCATATCTGCTGTTACGCTAGGTGTCTCATACTTGGGCAAATCCTGTGTCTTGTACCATGCTAAAAAGGCGGACTCATCCGCCATTGTTTCGTAATACTCTTTTTCCGACATTCCCGCTGGGATATCCTGTTTGGTCATGAATTTTTCTTCCTTTCCTAAGCTATTTTTCTATCAAAAATCCTCCAAATCTTGCTCTAAGCTTTCTTCACTGCCTTGGTCCACTGATACCAGCCGACGATACTATTGAGGGTATAGACCCAGTACATGGCCTGGATATGAAGGTTGCTACCCCACCAGAGGTAGATACTGAAGAGATTGGTCGCAATCCAGAAAATCCATTGCTCGCGATAGAGCCCCGTCATGAGAAGCTGGCCGATTCCATTGGTCGCATCTGTCACACTATCGCGGAAAGGCCGGTGACTGTGAATGCTCTTATAAGCAAAGCCCATGCCAATCCAAATCAAGGCAGTCAAGGCCAAATATTTAAGCCAGCCACGCCAGTCTAACTTCTTAGCTTCAAAAATGAGAAGGCTCTGTCTTATCTTGTTCATTGACTCGGTTGGACAGCCAAGTATAAAGGCCAATCGGCTGCATGATAAAGAAGTAAACCGTAGTCAGCACTTCTCCATAAAAAGCTAGCCTGGAAGGACAAAATGAGATAAATCGCCGAATTAACAGCTCCAAAGAGGTAATTGCTGGCCCGCCCCTCAGCTACTAGGATGACGCAGACGATGCCTGTCCAGGAAGCAAAGAGTCCCAACCAGTCATGCTGCTCCTGCCCACTGGTAAACTCCAGAATGAAGGGCAGACTGGAAAGAGCAATCAAGTAGAGCCATTGAGACAAGCTACGCCCGCCAAATAAATCCTGCCAGAGCAATTTGGCAATACCGCTAAAAGCCCTGTTCTTTAGCTGCTGCATGAACATTCTGAAAATTCCGAGCAAAGGTTTGAGATTTTTGTTTTAGTCCTGCGGAGAGAGCTGCAGGTGAGAGTTTTTGATTTTTTACTACCATTCTATTTTACCACTTTCTTTTTTAATCTGCTTGATAAATCATGTCGATCGCTTCTTTAGCCGCCTGATAATTGTCAAAATAACTGCCAGCCAGATAGACCGTCGGAATATGAGCTAAACACTCCTCTTTCAGCCTTTTCAAATAGCTAGAAAAATCACTGCGGATAGCCTCGTCTGCCATGCTCATATCGCGAAAGCCATCGTTGACATAGGCTCCGACCGGCTCAGCAAAGAGAATCAAATCCCATTTTTCCTTAGACAAAATGCTGGCAAAGAGATTGTCAAAGGTATCTGTCTCCTCGTCTTGAACGGGACTTTCTTTCAGATAGTAGTCATAGTAGGCCTTGGTTACTAGCGAATTTGTATCGGCCACGACCAGACCACGGTTTGCGTTGCTGTCAATGAGGCGAGAAGTCTGAGCGTATTGCCCCAGAAGTAGATAATAGTAATCCTTAGGTGTCAACTCATCGTCTCGTACGTTATTTTGAATCTGGTATTCTCGAGCATATTCTAGACTAACCGGAGCATCATAAAAGCGAGCTAAGTCCTTGGCTAAGGTCGTTTTACCATTGCTAGCGCTGCCCATAATCAGCACTTTCTTGGTAAAGTGACGGCGGAAAGGTTGGGCGATGTATTTCCAATAAAGGCTAGGATTTTCCCGAATCATCGTAGCCGAAATCCCAAACTGCCGCTCCTCAAAAGAAGTTTTGAAGCCACGCTTTTCTAACTCCTCCTGATAGTCAGCCTCTCCTACAAAGAAAAAATCAGTTCCTCGCGTTCTGCATCATAGTCCACCAAGTCCAATAAAGCGGGCAACCACTGAGTCCCAACCCAGAGGATAGCGGGGAAAAGACGTTTCGTCTAGTTTATAAACCTGAGTCAGTTCATCATCTGCGAAGGTCTCACGCGTATAGCGGAAGCGCTTCTGCAGAGGCAGACCTACTTCCTCTCCACAGTCTCCCTGATAACCAGAAACTACCACGCGCACCTTGTCGTAGAACGCTTCGCCTTCTGAATCAAATCGATATGCCCCTGGTGCAAGGGAGCAAAGGTTCCAAAGACGATTGCAATTTGTTTTTCATAATTTCACCTTTTTATTGTTTTTATAATTTATTCTTTCTATGATTTTATTATAAACTATATTTTCTTTTGTCAATAGTTTTTTTATAAATTTTATAAAAATATTTTTTTCAGACACTTTAAAACTGCATTAAGCGCAAAAGAACCTAATGTCTTAAGCATCAGATTCTTTTTCTACAAGATTTATTGCTGATAGACTTCTTGGTAGAATTCAGCTTGTCTCCATCCTTGAGCGTGATTTGATTGGCACCCTTAGGAGCCATTTCTCCGTTGACCTTAAACATCCAGTAGAGGCCCTTTGCTTCATCCTGAGCATGACCGTCAATCGAAGTGATAAAACCATCTTTTTCTTCGACCTTATAGGCCTTCTTCAAAGCATCCATCGCTGTCTTTCCTTCTGCAACAGCCACCGTTTTTCTCGCTCTTCTCCTGACCTTCTGGTGCAATACTGATGCTGATTTTCAGTTCCTTTTTGACGGAAGAAGCAGCAGAACTAGAGCTGGTATCGTTTTTGTTTGATTATTGCTACAGCCCACTAAAAAGAGAGCAAAAGGCAAGCGTAAGTAAACTAAAGATTTTTCATGATAAAGTCTCCTTAAAATAAAATACAAAATAGGATAGAAGAGCATCGTGGACCAGGCGTGGGCTAGATTGAAGCCCACTCCCGCTGCCACATGGGTCCACCAAGGCATTTGATAAAGCAAGGCTGTGATACCATCAATCACAGACCATAGCTAAAGGCTAAAAAGCAAGGCCAACATACTCTGGCCAAACAAGCCTAGTCGCCGATACAGTAGGGTACCATGGGAAAAATAACCACCGTAAAGGATAAGATCTGGAAAAGAACCCATGGTCCCATTCCAAAGAGGAAAGAAGATACAAAGATACTGATAGACATGACTAGAAGAAGCCCTTCAAGTCCTCAAAATCCACCAAGAGAAAATACAGCGCTGTAATCGGCTTGATATTGGGCAGACCAGCAAAAGCATAACGAAGCACGACGCAGACAGCCGCCAGAAGAGCTATTCGAGCAAGATAACGAAGAGACACAGTTTCTGCCTTTCTAAACGATATTCTTCAGTAGGATAACACGGTTCTGACTAGCCTAGCAAGAATGCTAAGTAAATCAGCTTTTACGTATCCTGTCGAATCATCTCCGTTAGTCCTTGATCTCGGTAAAAGCAGATCATTTCTAACTGAAAATCCCAGCTCCTGCCAAAAACGGTTTGCCCAGTTCATTTCTTTCAAAAACGACCAGCGATACTTTATGGATACCAAGTCTTTTCACTGCTGACAAGGCCTGTTCGACCAGAGCTCTGCCTACTCCTTTTTCTACGAAAATATGGATGGACAGCTGTATGATAAATGTACGCTCTACGTCCATCTGTGCCAACTAGAATAGCACCTATAAAAGCTCTCCCCTTCCAAGAGCAACCAGACAGGGTCTCAGGATTGCGCTTCAAAAAGCGGGCAATCCCTTCTTCAGAGTCATCTAAGTTATTGAGCCCCATACCAGCGCAAGAAGCCACAGCTGGTAAACAGAGCATAATCCTTTCCTGTCATCACACGAATTTCCATTGCACACATCCTCCTAAGCCATTTCAAATTTGAGTTGGCTACCTTGACGCAACTTTAAGCGTTTGACCAGCTGCCAAATCTCCAGTCAGGAGCAACTCAGATAGCTTGTCCTCCACCTGCGTCTGCAGGGTACGGCGCAGCGGCCGCGCTCCCATTTCTGGATCGTAACCTTCCTGAGCCAGCAATTTCAGGGCACTAGCTTGGAATTTAAGCACGATGCCTTGCTCTGCCAGACTCCTAATCAACGGTTGCACCATAATCTTGACCACTTCCTGCATATCCTCAGCAGACAGACTGTGGAAGACCACCTTTTCATCAATCCGGTTGATAAATTCAGGCCGATAGGTCTTCTTCAATTCTTCCAGAATACGTTTTTCCATATTAGCCTGATCAAAGCGGATGTCACGCGCCCCAAAACCAACCGTCTTATCATCCCGCAGGGCTGTTGCCCCCAGATTGCTGGTCATGATAATGATCGTATTGGAGAAGTCCACCTTGCGGCCCTTGCTATCGGTCAGCTGACCATCATCCAAGACCTGCAAGAGGACATTGAAAATATCTGGATGAGCCTTTTCTACCTCGTCAAAGAGAAGAACTGAATATGGACGGTTGCGAACCTTTTTCCGTCAATTCGCCGCCTTCCTCATAGCCTACATAGCCTGGAGGCGCCCCGTTGAACGACTGGCTGCGAATTTCTCCATATATTCACTCATGTCAAAGCGAATCAGGGCGGATTCATCATCAAAGAGAACTTCTGCCAAGGCCTTAGCCAGCTCTGTCTTTCCGACACCCGTTGGCCCTAGGAACATAAAAGAACCAGTGGGCGTTTACCAGTGCGAATGCCCGATTGATTGCGACGAAATAGCTCGGCTGACAGCCGAAACTGCTGCATCCTGCCCGATAACTCGCTTGTGTAGTTCTTTTTCCAAGTTGAGATATTTTTGGCATCTGTCTGAGTTAATTTCTGCACAGGAATACCAGACAAGCGACTGAGAGTCTCTAAGATATCCTCTGCTTCCACTTTCAGCTTGTAAACAGTTGGTTCCTGCTCTTTTGCGAGTAGCTGACCGACTTTTTTCAACTTTCCAGCCATCAAAGCCTGATCCACAGGCGTCAAATCCGACTGTTTATAATTCTGCGGTCCTTTATTCTGCACCGTTGCACTAGCTTCATCCAAAAGGTCAATGGCAGAGTCTGGCAAATGCTTGCTGGTCAGATAGCGATGTGCATACCTGACTGCTGTTTCAATGGCCTGATCACTAATCTGCACCTTGTGATGATTCTCATAGCTCTTTCTCAAACCCTGCAGAATAGCAATGCTGTCGGCCACAGTAGGTTCTTCAATAGTGACCTTGGCAAAACGCCGAGACAGAGCAGCATCTTTTTCGATATGTTTCTGATACTCTTCCTGCGTCGTAGCACCAACTGTCCGCAAGGTTCCCCGAGCCAGAGCAGGTTTCAGGATATTGGCCGCATCCAAGGTCGAATCAATCCCGCTGCCAGAACCCATGATGGTATGCAGCTCATCGATAAAAGAGGATGACATGGCCGTCTTCTTCGATGTCATTGATGATATTGTTCATCCGCTCTTCAAAGTCTCCGCGGAAACGAGGTCCCAGCGACAACATTCATCAAGTCTAGTTCCAAGACGCGCATCTTGGCAAGTTCTGCTGGAACCTGACCAGCTGCTACGCGTTGAGCCAAACCTAGCGCCAGAGCTGTCTTACCAACCCCCGCATCACCAACTAGCACTGGATTATTCTTTGTCTTGCGGCTGAGGATCTGAATCATCGAGAAATTTCCTCATCCGACCGATAACTGGTTCCAGACGACCAGCCCGAGCCAGCTCTGTCAAATCCCGAGTATAGTCTTCCAGACCGCCACTAGTTGAAGGAGGCATACCCATCATATTCGCCATGGTTTGTTTGGCAGAGGCCGTGTTTTTATTTAGCGAGCGGATCGATTTGATTTCCTCTCTGCCCCAGCCAGCACGCTGCTCTAAAACCTTTCGTAAATCACTGAACCGAGGGGCTGAACTCTTATCATCATAGCCGAAACCTGCAGCTTCTAGCTTACGAGCTGCCAAGATCCCACGATCAAATAGTATGGCTGGAGAAGATGTTTCTGTCCCTAGGCTTTTAGCGTGGACGGCTTCCGCAATCTGCCCTGCTTGAGTAAAGAGCTCCTCCAAACGGTGAGAGAAAGGCAATAAGTCAAAAACCGCCTTGTTTTTGATACTCTTTTTCAGTAATGTCAAGACTGCTTCTTCCAGTTTATCCACTTCAATAGGGAATTCATTTTAGAGCCGAGCCTGCAACGCTGTAGGGATTATTAGCTAGAGCCATCAGCATCTGCCACGATTCTAAATAATCTGTAGCAAAATGACCAGCTAAAAGCTGAGCCGCTTCTAAGCTTTCTACTAAAGCTTTTGAATAGTTCATATTCTTAATTTCCTTTTTCTATCTAATTGCTGCAAAATTTTCCGTAACATTCTGGCTCGAGTCCTCGGAGCCTCTGTCCCTAAGACAGCATCGCTGGCACTCGCTATGAGCAGATCCTCACGCTGACTGATAATTTTTCATCAAAGAGCAGCTGCAAGATATCTGAAAACCGGCTGGCTGGAGCGACTCACCAACATTGGTCAACAAATCAGACAACATTTGGTGCCGATCAGAAAATTCAATCTTACCAATCCTGATATAGCCACCGCCACCGCGCTTGCTTTCGACGATATAGCCCCGACTCTCCGTAAAGCGTGTCTTAATCACATAATTGATCTGACTCGGAACCACCTGAAAAACATCGGCTAACTCACTGCGCTTCAGCTCGACCATGCCCGCCTGCCTAAAATTCTTTTGATATATTCTTCTATACTATCCGAGGTATTTTTTGATGCCCATGATATACCTTTCTATCTGTTATGTCTAAAAATAGACATTCAAGTCTTCTCTAACATTGACTATCTTTGACTATTATACCGAAAAATCTATTTTTGAAAGAAAAGAAGTACCAGAAAGCTTGAAAATATCTGATAATTCAGAGTAATGAAAAAGATTGATAGACTGAGTAAATACGATTGTAATCGCTTGCCTTTTTACTTTTAAAGACTTATAATAAAGGTGTGAAAGTGTGGTGTTTACACCATCAACCGTATCAAACAATCATCATCAAAAGGAGGTTTTCAATGAAAATAAACTGGCTCAACTATACCCATCAGTACTTAGCTGCCTTTTGGTCACTCTGAGTATCTTGACAATTTTTTCTGCCGAGTATGTCGTTTTCCCAACAAGCCTTCTTCTAGGCTGTCTCCTCATTCCTCTGCTCTTTGAACAGCACTTATTCAGTCGCCGAATGACTTGGGGCCTCAGCGTTTTTCTTTGCCATTCTTGTTTTTGCCTTTCTCTTTATCATCAAAACCAATCATATCTCCATAGCTGTCAGCAACAACCCTTCTTCTTTTTGTACTAGCAAGCCTGGGTTTTCAAACTCCTTTATCCTTCACAAACATAAAGAACAAAAAGCCGCTAGATAAAGCTATCCAATAAAAAGTGTGAAGCAACATGAGCTCGGAGAGCCTACGGATTCCACACTTTTCTTATCTATAAGGAGCTGGATGGTAGCAAAATATTCTTAAATAGATTAGCCCACTCTGCCAGCCTAAACTAGACTTTCAGAAAATTTTTCTCCTCTCTATTTTTCCTACTTTCATTTTCTTTTTAATTATATTATAATATCTAGAAAACACATTTTCTAATCTAATCGCTTTAAAAATGATAGTATTCTACGAAGGAGGGCGACATGATGGATTTGGGTCAATTGCACAAAACTACTGAATATAAGAATCAAGGGACCCCCTATTCTCTGACGCGGACCATTACGAGAAAACGGCCAGCCTGACATCCTCTTCCACTGGACACCGATGTTGAAATCATTTACGTCCACGAAGGAAGTGCCCAATTTCATATCGACGATCATTATTTTAACAGCCACAAAGGCGATATTGTCCTGATTCGTCCCAATGCCCTCACTCCATTCATCCGATTGAGCAGCAGCGCCACTACATGGATGCCATTAACTTTCACTTGGACTTGATGGGCTATTCGGCCATGGATCATGCTAGTATCCACTACTTACAGCCTCTCTATAATGGTCAATTGGACTTTGTCCACGTCATCAAGCCGACTGATCAAGCCTATGAGGAAATTCGTCAATGCCTGCTGGCTACTATGGAAACCGGTTATTGCCAAAAGAAATACTATGAATTTCAGCTCAAGGCCCAGCTCAATCAGCTCTTCTACTTGCTCTTTGAAAAACTGGCTATATCGTCTCCAAGGAGCTATCTGCCGAGGGCTACCGCAAGGAAGAGAAAATTCGGTCTATCATCGACTATATCAATGAGGCATTATCAGGAAGAACTCTCTATTGATCAGCTGTCTGGTATTTTGCGGCTACAGTCCTACGCACTTCATGAATTTCTTCAAAAAACATCTGGGCGTTTCTTGCATCGAATATCTGATTCAATTTCTGCCTGCGCAAGGCTGCCGAGCTCCTCCAGCACTCCACTCTGTCGGTTCTGGAAATCTCAAGCCAGTCTGGTTTTAATAACCTTTCTAATTTCAACCGACAATTTTAAGAAATACTATCAAATGACACCCAGTCAATATCGAAGGAAATAGGAAATCTCCAGTCAACTGATTGGAGGTTTTTATCTGAACATGATTAATACGAACAGACTAAATATCTGTTCGTTTTGCAGGATTTTGAAAGTTATAGGTAGTTATTCTGCTGATTTTTCACGGATCACCAAGGTTCCATCTTCCATATCTGCAGTCAAGTGCTTAGCATCTAGATTATCCAAGTGGAAGTCAGTCACCTTGTCACGAATTTGTTGCTCGATAACGCGGCGAAGCGGACGAACACCATGACTTGGTCATAACCAGCATCGCGCAGGAATTCCTTAGCCGCATCAGATACTGCCAGATCAATTTCCTTCTTGCTCAAGGTTTGATTTACTTCAACCAGCATAGAGATTCACAATTTCCATCAAATCTTCTTTCTTGAGATGAGAGAACTCGATAACCGCATTGAAACGATTGAGGAACTCTGGACGGAAATAATGTTTGAGTCGCTCCATCAGATCCGGCTTTTCTGCATCCTCTTCCAAGCCTGCTTCGTAGCCAAAGCCAGCATTGGAAGTCGCAATGATAACCGTGTTTTTGAAGTTAACAGTATTCCCTTGACCATCCGTCAAGCGACCGTCATCAGAACTTGAAGAAGAAGGGTAATCACTTGTGGATCCGCCTTTTTCAATCTCATCCAAGAGAATGATAGAGTAAGGATTGCGGCACGCGCTCGGTCGAGGGTGTTGTTGTTGTCATCATAGCCGACATAACCAGCAGTCGTACCAATCAGCTTGGAAACCGCTGTGCGATCACTGTATTCAGACATATCCAGACGGATGATAGCATCCTTGGTACCGAACATATCCAAAAGCCAGTTGCTTGTAAGCTCAGTCTTACCAACACCAGTTGGACCAACAAAGAGGAAGCTTCCGATTGGACGGTTGCCTTCATCAAAGCCTGCACGATTACGGCGGATGGCACGAGCCACAGCTTCTACAGCCTTGTCTTGGCCAATCACCTTGGCTTTAAGACGATCATTCATGCCCTTAAGGCGCTCAATATCGCTAGCGCCCATTTGAGATACCGGCACACCAGTCATTCGTTCAACAGACTCTGCCACATCATTGACTGTCGCCGTCACCTTCATATCCTCAGTGTGATTTTGGATCTTCTTTTCCAGCTCTTCAATGCGGGTCTTAGCATTCAAAGCTGCTTCATAGTCTTCTTTTTCAACAGCTGCTTCCTGTTTGTCTTTCTGTTCAGCAATCTCATTTTCAACTGCATGAACATCAGTCACTGGATGCTGGGCTGCCAAGTGGGCAGCAGTCACATCGACCAGGTCAATGGCCTTATCTGGCAAGCTCCGTTGGAATATACTGAACAGAATAATCTACAGCCGCTTTCAGCACTTCATCCGGCAGGATGACATTGTGGTGCTTTTTCGTATAAGTCCCGAATACCTCGAAGAATCTGATAGGTATCTTCGGCAGACGGTGCATTGACCTTGACTTCATTGAAACGGCGAGCTAGAGCTGCATTTTTGAGAATGGTATTGCGGTACTCATCCTGAGTAGTAGCCCCGATGACAGTCAGTTCACCACGCGAAAGCGCTGGTTTGAGAATATCCGCCAGTCCCTTAGAGCCACTGTCTCCGCCAGTAGATCCTGCACCCAGAATTTGATGGATTTCGTCAAAGAAGAGGATAACATTCCGGATTCCTTGACTTCGTTGACTAAGTTTTGGATATTTTCTTCAAAGCTACCACGATACTGGGTACGCAGCTTCCAAGCCAGAAATATCAACAGAAATAATTTCCTTGTTCTTGATAGCCGCTGGCACATCACCATTAACGATAGCCTGAGCCAAACCTTCTACGACAGCTGTCTTACCAACTCCGGCATCACCGACCAGAACTGGATTATTCTTAGTACGGCGGGAAAAGGTTTCAGCTGTTTCTTGGATTTCCTTATTGCGCCCAATGACCGGATCTAACTTACCATCACGCGCTTCCTGAGTCAGATTACGACCTAGCTTAGCCAGAATGCCATCTTGCTTAGGCCCATGCGCTCCAGCTTGCACATCCTGTTCACAACCACTTGACCAGGGAGCTTACCAGTAGCCCAGTACTGAGCAAAACTCTTCCGGTGTGACCTCTCTACCATTAATCAAGTAGCGACGGTGTTCGCTGTTGTAGCCACCCATGCGCCCCATGAGTTGGTTGAAAAGGTCGTCCATATTGTTAAAAATTGTTGTAATTGTTATTCATCATTTTTCCTCACTTTTTATACGTTTTTATATCATTTTCATTTGCTAAAAGTTTCAGATAAAGAAATCTCTTTCTTACCTACTGTGCATTTATGTTCATAGCGGAGATCTTCTCCTTTTTGTTTTTACATAACTTATTCTGTTTCCAAAATTAAGACTCCTTCAGTCTCTTACTTTATGGATGAGTTCGAGCTATTTCAGAAGAATATAATGTTACATAATTTTTAATCCTCCCAAAAATAATCGCCTACTAGCCTATATCCTCATCTTCTGAATAAATTCTGTGTAAACTTTTTGTTTACAGTTGTAATTATACATCCTTTTTACCCCTTGTCAATAGGTTTTTTAAACAAAAATTTACATAATTTTTAAAAGTCAAAAACTTCCCCACATAGAAATGTGAAGAAAGCTTCTATTTTTGATACAAGTTAAATCATATACTCTACACTATAGCTGGCATCCGACAGAATACGAGATAGAAAACTGCTTAGTTCGCTCTTCTTTGGGACTAGTGAAGAATTCCTGCGGAGGATTTTCTTCGATGATGTGACCTCCGTCCATAAAAAGCACATGGTTGGCCACATCACGGGCAAAGCTCATCTCGTGGGTCACAACGACCATGGTCACTCCCTCCTGAGCCAGCTGTTTCGATGACACTGAGAACTTCACCGACCAGTTCCGGATCTAGAGCCGAAGTTGGTTCATCCAGCAGAATGACATCTGGCTTAACAGCAATGGCACGCGCAATCCCGATCCGCTGCTGCTGGCCGCCTGATAGTTGAGAAGGATAGTAGTCCTTGTAGGCTAAAAGAGGCCCACGCGCTTCAAGGCATCTTCCGCAATCTCAAGCGCTTCTTCTCTCGGTATCTTACGAGCTACCACTAAGCCCTCTAAGATATTTTCAAGGGCAGTTTTATTGGCAAATAGATTATAATGCTGGAAGACAAAGGCTGTCTTTCTACGGATTTCCAAAATCTCTTTTTGCTGAGTTTAGCCAAATCATAGTCCTTACCAGCCAAAGTCAACTGACCACTATCCGCCTTTTCTAAGTGATTCCAGACAGCGCAGAAATGTTGTTTTCCCAGAGCCTGAGGGACCCAAGAATTACCACAACGTCGCCTTGATTGACCCCTGAGACTGACATCTGCCAGCACCTGGTGCTCTCCAAATCGTTTGGAGATATGTTTTACTTCTAACATAATCTTTCCTTCCTAAGCAAGAGCATAGCGCTTTTTCCAAGCCCCTAAAAATCCACTGAATCAAGCCACAAATAATGAGATAAATAACAAAAATCACCAGTAAGACTCTGAATACTGGTAAGAATGGGAGGCTTCGACCTTAGCCAAAGCTGTAATATCTTTCACTGTCATGACAAATACCAGCGAGGTTCCCTTGACTAGATTGATAACCAGATTAGCCCAGATTGGGCAGGGCAGAGCGCAGATGCCTGAGGAAAAACAATCCTCCGATAAGCTTGAAAATTCGTTAAACCCAATCGCCTGAGCTGCTTCTAACTGTCCTTTATCCACTGTCAAAATAGCAGAGCGCAGATTTCCGATAAACTCCCTGTTGTCATCAAGCTATAGATGATGAAAGCATAGTAAAAGCGGATTGAACTTAAAGACATCTACCCGACTGCCTAGACTTTTGAAAAATTTGATTCAGCAAGCTAGAAATAGACTGTAGAAAAAGAGGATAAAGTAAAATAGGCGGCGTCGCGAATGAAGAGCCAGATAAACCACCGAAAAGGTTCTGACACCTCGAACTTTATAAATCTGACCTAGAGCTAAGAGAAGGGCTGGAATAAAGCTGAGCAGAATAGCCACTATCATGATAATCAGGGTGTGACCGGTATGCCCTTTCAAAGTAACCAGAAAGGTATTTACAATATAATTCAAATCCATGCTTTACCTCTCCTTGACTGTCAGACTTTTTTCCAGAAGCTGGGAAGCCAGCGAGACCACTAGGGCAATCCCCCAGTAAATCAAGGCCACTGCTGTATAGGTTTCGAGGGAATAATTGCCCAGATTCCGGCTGATGAGATTTTGCCCTGCTCCCAGCATCCACTGCCCCAATCGTAGTAGGCCAGCGCAGCGTCCCGCATGAGATTAAGAAGGGCGGTAGTCAAATTGGGCAGGGCAATACGAAAAAGCTTGTGGCAGAATGATCCGCAGAAAAGTCTGCACTGGTGTCAAGCCAATACTGAGACCTGCCTCGGTCTGTCCCTTGGGAACAGCAAGATAAGCTGCCTTGAAGACTTCTGCAATCATGGCCGCAAAGAGCAGAATCATGGTAATGATGACAAATACGGTCCGTGACCAATTGTTGATATCCAGTCCCAACCACCATTTTAAAAACTCTGGAATGCCATAGAAGACCAAGAAGAGCAAGACAATAGGCGTTGTACACTGAAGGATAAATATATATCCTCTAGCCAGACCAGCAAAAGTCAGCTCCTCCACAACCTGAGCCCAGGCCAACAGACCACCTAGCAAGGAGCCAATTAAAACCGTCACGAACATAATCCATAAAGTAGTCGGCAAGGCCTGTAACAAACCAGGCAGCAGGCCAAAAACACGGGACAAATCATAAGCGACCATACGGTCTCCTTTCTCCAGCTTTTAGTCTTTATCTACATAAGAAAAGACATCTTCACCAAAGTATTTTTCCGATAATTTAGAGAGTGTCCCATCTTTTCTAGCTCTTTAATAGCCTTTTTCATAGGCTTTGGCAAACTCTTCATTCTTTTTATCTTTATGAATGAGTGGATAGAGGGTAGGGATACCCTTATAAGGGAACCAGCTCAACTGGTCCGCATACTGATGATAGGAACCTACCTTGTCTGTGACAGCTTTTTCAAAGGACAATTTGATATCAAAGAAGGCATCATAGCGACCTTCCAAGACCCAAGCATAGGCATCCGATATCTGAAAAGACTCTGCTGCGGTCAACTCCAATTGGACTAGCATTGTGCTTTTTGTTGTACTCTTCAATCACTGTCCATTGAGCATTCTGTGGTGAAATCGGCACCAATTTCCCTTTTTCTTTGGCAAAATCATCAATATTTTTAAATTTATTTGCGTCTGCTTTTCGAATGGTGAAGCCGATGATACTAGCTCCTGATAGGACTTTCTGGAATGATGAACTTTCTTAGCCCGCTCTTCCGTGTACCAAGCTCCCTTTGGTTCCGATATCATATTTCCAGATTCCAAACCAATCAAAAGATCTTCGTCACTGGTGCCAGTATATCTGAACTGATAATCTGGCAATTTTTCATCAATGGCCTTGAGTACAGCCACTTCATAGCCATCTGACTTGCCTTTTTCGTCCAAAAAGTCGTAGGGAACGTAGTTTTGCGTATGAGCTACTTTTAAAGTCGTGACCTTTGTCACTGCCTGATGCCGCACTGCTCGCCTTGCTAGATGAAGCCCTGTCAAGGTCCGTCCCAAATAAGTTGCGGCAACAATAGCAATCTACAGCTGCTCCACTCGATAATCCATTTTTCTTACTCATTCTTTCGTCTCCTTTTTATGCTAAACTCGCTGCTTGGCGAACCCACTCAATCCGCTCTGGAGCAATATCGCTTGGGATGGCAGTCAGCCCCGATAATCAAAGCATCACTTGCCAGCCTCTGCTATCAAGCGCTTGGTTTCATTTTGAATAGCTTCTTGGTTACCTGTGTAGACCAAACCAGTCTTGCCATTTTCAAAGCCAACCGAGAACGGTCCGACCTGCCAAAATAATCTACGACCTTCCGCCAAACTGATACCTTCTGGCCCCACTGCCCAGTTAATAACTTGAGCTGGATAATCGGTAAAAAGATGAACATCGTTTCGCGCGCCTTCGTAGCCACAAATATGCAGGATATTCACTCCCGCCAGCTGCAGTGGCTGCTTCCAGTTTCGCTAATTCACTAGGAGCGATGAATGCCTTGTGGTCTTCGGCCGACACTCGCGCATCCTGAATGCTTTGAACGCTGAGGTAAATTCCATCTGCACCAGCTTCCTTGATAATGCGTTCTGTCAGAGCCGCAATATCTTGAGCAATCACATCCAGCACCACTTTGTCACTTCCGCATCTTCTGCTGAAAATCTGCAATGATGTCATCTCCTCCAGCAACCCTTTGCCAACCAGCCATTTGAAGTAGGTTACTGGTGCAAAAATATTGTAAATAGCAACCAAATCCTCTGTGAAGCCGGCCCTAATCTTCTGAACTAGCTCCACCTGCTCACTGATCCAAGGATGGTCAGCGCCCTAGCGGCTCGATATCTGCCAAGTCCTTGATAGATTGGACTCAAGCGCTCATTCGGATAGCGCAAAATAACCATCGCTCATCAGTTTGACAAAGTCTGGCTTGACTTCTGATAGAAACGCTTGATGGCCTGCCAGATTTTCTCAATAATGGTCTGATTGCCAAAACCAGCCAGCCACTCATCCTCGCTGGTAAAATGATGCCAGAAAACCAACTGGTACTCGGTCAACTTTTTCCCCCTTAAATGCTTTTAAAACCAACTCTCTTTTTAGACATATCTTGCTCCTTTTCAATTTGATTGCTATTATCATATCACTGAAAAGTGAGCTTTCCAAACTCTATATTTCCTATCAGCCCGATTAAAAATATTTATAAGAGTAAATTAAAAAGCTAGCTCGAGCTAGCTTTTTACCAAAATTTTCAGCTTTCGATGAAAACCTGTTTTTCTTATCTATTTTTAGAAAGACAAGATATATATTTTCTATGGGAGAGATGAGGCAATCTTTATCAAAAGACCTCTACTTCGATCTGCTTACCCTTAGCTGCAAAAATGCTCCCGCACAAGCGGTGCAACCTTGAGTGCCAAAGAGTTCGATAGACTGGAGGACCTGCTCATGCAGGCGATCCCAGCGGTAGATGCAGCATGAAGCGGTCCAAACCCAGCTCCTCTATCATCTTGATCAATTTCTGAGCGACCTTTTCAGGGCTACCGACAAACATGCGCCCCTCTGGTCCTACCTGAGTCTAGGTATTGCTCATAGGTCATCTCCCGCCAGTGAGGGCGGTCCTGGAGATAGCATCCTACCTCGCTTGGTCGGATGGAAGTAAGTCCGGACCGCCTCCTCATTGTCCTCCATGACTGACCCCAAGAATGAGCAGCGATTTTCAACTTTTCATCTGAGTGCCCACTTTTCCTGCCCAATCCGGCGATACGCATCCAGCAGGGGCTTGAAGCGCTTGAGGCTGTCCACCGATAATGGCATACGCAATTGGCGAGGCCCTTCTGGGCAACCTTAATAGTGGACTCGACATTTGCCCCCGTCGCTACCCAAACTGGCAATGTTTCTTGCACGGCCCGTGGGTAGACTTCCCGATTGTCAATGGTTTGCGTCAGCTTTTCGCTTCCAATTCAACTGCGTCTCGACACTGGCATGGAGGAGCAAGTCAGCTTTCATCAAAAAGCTCTTCATAATCCTTCAAGTCATAGCCAAAGAGCGGAAGGACTCGATAAAAGATCCACGGCCAGCCATGACCTCTGCTCTGCCATTTGACAGTGATCAATCGTCGCATACTGCTGGTAGACTCGAATGGGATCCAAGCTCGACAGGACACTGACAGCACTGGTCAGGCGAATCTTCTCCGTCTTGATCGCACCAGCCGCCAGCACAATCTCCGGTGCAGAGACGGCAAAGTCCTCTCGATGATGCTCTCCAATGCCATACACGTCAGTCCCGCTGTCATGCCAGCTCAATCTCTGCTACCAGCTGCCGAAGCCGTTCGTCATGAGTATAGATCTGCCCTGCTATGCCCTCTAGTGGCGTTGTCTCTCCAAAAGTAGAAAAATACCTAATTCCACCATGTTTTTGTCCTCCTGATATTTAAGATAAAAATATTTTATCACTAATTAGTGATAATGTAAAAATGATGCTCAACCTATTGTCCATCTGCATAGAATAACATGGTTTTATCATGATAGAAAAGAGACTTCCAAAAGAGCACCATCACCAACACCATACCAAAAGCCCCAGAAAAATCTGACGCTTTGCATTCTTATCGAGATTCATTAAGACGGTTATTCTACCGTTACAGAGTTTAGCTGAGAGTGCGTAGTTTATCCACATCCAATCCGCGGTGCAGGGTCGCAAAATAAAGCAATCAATTGAGTTGTGCTTTACCATGAGATTGGTGACAAATAAGCGTGAACTTAGCTCAGAGACAATATCGTCTCCATCCTTCCACATTTTCCTCCGCAATGGTCAACACTTTGGCTCCGCGCGCCACAACTTCAGAAACATTTTCCGCAGTATGGCTAGCTAGACTTGTCTGAAAGCGAGCTAGCACAGGTGTTCCCTCTTCAATCAGAGAAATAGTACCGTAGCTGAGCTCTCCTGCAGCAAAGCCTTCACTGGAATGTAAAGAAATCTCTTAAGCTTAAGGCTGGCTCATTGCCACATAATAGTCCTGACACGGCCGATATAAAAGGCACTACGGTTTCCCGCCAATGAAGTCACGAACCTTGCTCGATCAGTTCTTTCAGAAAGGGTAGACTCGATAGACTGAGCTACGATAGACAGCTCATGAACCAAAATCAAACTTTGGCTTTTTCGTTACCATTAGCTCACCGACCGCCTTGGCTGAAAAGCTAGGGGCAGCGATTTGCGCGGTGTAAGCTTTGGTTGAAGCCACGCGGCGATTTCTGGTCCAGCATGGAGGAGCAAGGTATGCTTGGCTACGAGACAAGGTGGGAGCACCAGCACATTAGTCACTGTCAAGCTAGGAATGCCGAGCTCATTAGCCTTTGACCAAGACTGCGGCTATCGGCTGTCCTCCTGGATTGGCATGATAAAGAGATGAAAAGTGAAGCTTCTTGCTCAGAAGCGACAGCCAGCATAGCTATTCAGAAGAAATCCTGTAAGCTCAACCATGGTGTCCGCACTTCCTCCAACATTCGTTTAGAAGCGTAACTGCATGGATAAGAAGTTCCAGCAGCAATGATATCTCAAATGTAGATCCGCTTCGCGGACGTCTTGATGATGGCAGGATCGGCATCAACATCTTATTACCGGCGTCATCCGCATAAGTGCTGATCAGCTTCCGCATCACGGCTGGCTGCTCGTCGATTTCGCTGTATACCTGGTGCGGATAGTGCCTCGCCGATATCAGACAGGTCCAGCTCAGCAGTGCAGCTACCACGTTCAAGAACATTGCCTCGTAATGATCTTGCAGACTTCATTGCTATTATTAGCCGTCACGATGACCAGCAGTCTTTATCATGGATTTTGACATTCGCTGGTCTCACGAATCACAGCCATGGCACTCGAGCAGACCAGTATTAGAAGCGCCACCGAGCTCAAATCAAAAAGCGGCGATTTGTTTTGGCGACGCAGATCGTAGAAAGGATCTTGCGGGCATCTACCAGTAGGCAAGCGTAGGAACCTTCTGGATAATGTGAAGGGCCTCGCGGTTAAAGCGTCAGAACAGGAGGCCGTACCTAACTCCGGCAATTTCACTCAATCAAATGAACGTAATCTGCATCTCGTCTGGCCTGTACAAAATCATGGCGCAAGGTTAGTTTTATTTGATGTCCGTAATTTTCAATCACGCGTTGTGAACCGACCGACACGACCTGTCTGACAGGAGCAGTGAGATGGGCGTTAGCCTCCGCCTTGGTTTCCCGTGGGTTGCCCAGCGTAGTATGTCCCAATACCGTTGTTGAGCCTCACTACGATCCATGCCAATCTTCGTGACGTACGAAGATCTGCAATTCGGCCAACGATTTACATCAAGCTGGATTTTTCTCCTGTTGTCACAAAGCGAAATTCCAGCCGAATCATAGCCTCGGTATTCTAACTTTTCAAGTCCTTGCACTGCGTACATTATCTGTTGCATTGCGGTTTCCCTACAACTCCGCGATTCCACACATAGATTTATTTCTAGCCCTTTGCCAGCAAAAAGCTAGTTCCTCCTTTATTAGAAAATTGGTATAGGTCTTGTTATTCTTTTATCGAGAGACACAAAGACATTGTGCACGCCGATTTGACATTTGTCAATGCACAAAATTGGTATATAGGTATGTGTCTGGATTTTGAGATTTCAAAAACACATTGAAGATGAGTAGAGATAAAATAAGGCTAAACAATTTACTTGCCCAGCCTTGACATCTCACTCTTTTCATTTCTGATAGTATTAATCTTGCTGATAAACAAGCTCCAATTGTTTATCTTTTGTGAGAGGTGTACGCTGCTGACAGTGCCTCTTTTAACCAGTAAGAATATTATGCACCACTGCTCTTACAAGTCAAGAATTTAAGCCGTTTTTAAAGCTGCGTTTTTCTAATTATGTACTTTATTAAGAAATCGATCCCGTTCTCGATGTCTATGACCCTTCCATGAAGCATCAACCATCAGACCCTAGACTCCGAGGAACTTTATTCATCTTTTATCTTTGCACCGCTCATTTCCTTCTGAGCGGTATTTTCGCTACCTCTTTTCTCCAATCTCTCTCGAAAACAGATCTCTTTATCTGCTTATCTGAGTAACAATATGATATGCGACATCGTATCCGCATGTCTCAATAGACCAATACATTCCTCGATTTTTCATTCATTCGATACGCTAGGCTCCGGTGCTGGCTCTCCATAATCCCTAAAGTCATCTATTTCTAGATTTCTTTGCTCAGGGCTAACAGCATATTGAAAGTTTAGTAAGAGCTTTCTTCTTTGAAACTTATAGAAACTTTCAAATTTCTTTCTCATCCTGGAGTATTTAAAACTAGTGATTCTAGAGTATCAATAGCGCGCTCGGGCTTCTTTTTCTGCTGTTAGCGGTTTGATTGCTCAATAAAACTGATCCTACAGCTCACTGAATAAAATTAACTGACTTTTATATCCTTATTCTGCAAATAGAAATCGATCCCATGCTCACAGATTCTTAATTTTCAATCCTTTCGCTATTTCTTGGAAAATATGGGTGTAGCTACGCGCCCCATATCCGAATTTGCTCACCAGCAAAGAGTGAAAGCTGATTGATCTCAAAAGTGATTATAAATATAATCAACGACTTTCTCTCTAACCCTGATTATTTTGAGATACAATTTCTACCTTATTTTTAGAATGGTTCTATTTCCTTTTCGCTCTGATCCTGTGTGGATAATAAAATGCGCTATCTTTTTGTTTCTTCTTTCTTTTTCTTGCTCCAGTGACCTTTATCCATAGTTTATCTCCTTCAAGATAAATGACGGGTGCTTCTACTTTTTGATCATCTCTTTCTTGATAAAAAGCGATAATCTTCTCAGCTAGAAGCTCATCAGCCAATTGATTGCCTTTTAGCACAGTATCTTTAGTGATATACACTTGATACATAAGTTCAATTACTTCCACTACTTTCCGATAAGGCATCATCATGCCATCTGTAATTTGGTAGCAACTCTTTCGAGTAAGCAGCTCGTTTTTCTAGTCCCAGTTTCTCGTCTACTGAATTCGACACTTCCCTATACCAGCGTTTTCCTAGAAAATGTGACTGGCTGAGTGAAGTTACGGTTCTTTCGGCGTCAATTTACAAACTTATAACCTCTCGCACGCATGATGAGAGAAATATACTCACATAATACTTATGAAACCCTTCTAAATTTCTTCTCTTTAAACTTCTCTCAAAATCTCTTTCATCAATATTTTGTATCCACACTAAAAATACTCCGGACTAAAATAATCATATTAAGAAAAATTATAATTATTTTTAGTCCAAGGATCAAATTTCTCTATTCTGAGTAAATAAAAAGCTGCTAGAGCCAGACTCAAGGTGGTTGTTGGGGTTATCACCTCACCAACTAGTATAGCATATTTCACAAACAGAATGAAGATTCTACATTTATAGTTATATTTATAATTATAAACCTTTCTCTTCTTTAGAGATGGTGAGGAGGTTCTTTTTCTGCCTTTTTGCTAGAATTGATCCAATTTCTCTGAAATTTATCTGACTATAAAGTCACCAGCTTTCTATTGATAGCCCTTCAAATCCTTTGTTTTTGAGATAGTTTTCATAGAATTTCTGCTCCGAGCGAAATAATCAAACAAGGGCTGTCTGTTGTCTTGAACCTGAAACGCTTCAAGTGCTGAATAGTCAGTTGCCTTATTAAGATCGTCTACAATTAGGGGTAAAGCCTTCTTTTCAAGCACTGTTTATACAAAAGCAACCGACCTATTCGACCATTGCCATCTGCGAAAGGATGGATTCTTTCAAACTGTGCATGAAAACTTGTTAAATAATTCAAAATCTTTCTGTTCTTTTTAAGTCATAACCAAGCAGCGAAAGCATCTCATCTTCAGTTTGTTCGACAGAAGCTGTCGCAATTTTTCCCACCTCATTTTGTAAAACTTTATAACGACCAACTGGAGCTATCGGGTTATGCTCAGAACTTGTTCACTTTTTAGAATCCGATGCAGTGCTTTTAATATAGTCCTCTGTCAGCGGCTCGTTAACGGTATCTAAGATATAATCAAAAGCACTTGAAATGATTATTCATTTCTGCCAGATCATCAATTTTGATTCCTTTTGCATCAATATTTGCGATCGTCTTTGTCTCATAAATTAAGCTAGTCTGTTCTTCTGTCAGACGACTCCTTCGATTCGGATTTAGAATTATAAGCAAAAGCGTTTCTGTGTGAGCATCTATAAATACCACCCATGCACTTTTCCTTCCTCTCTGCCAAAGAGTCTCGTGATTAAATCCATAATTTCTCCTTATCATAATCAGATATAATTATATTTTATAAGTATAATTATATCTGATTTTCTGATATAAACTCTCAACCATTTATCAAGATAATCTGGAGCCGACTTGCACCGGCTTTAGCCCACTTTATCCAGTTTCTCTCGATTGCTAGGTTTCAGGTAAATTAGGCTGCTTCTTCAGCTCAAAGCTTTCAAACTCTACATCGACTTTATTTGAGTCTGATCAGGTTATTGCTTGCTTCAATGATCTGTGATGTTTCTTTTTCCTTAGGGGTAAATGCCATGATAATCTCCTTCTAATTATATTTATAGTGCATTTGTGTTTATAAATATAATTATATTGTATCATAAATTTTTGAAAAAGTATGCTCTAGCTCGTTAAAAACTTTTTGTCTTTTGATAAGCTCGAGATTCTCCTTCATGTCCGCAATAGAAACCTCATCAATCGTTGAACTGATTAAATAACTCTTTTGCTGGCACCATCCCTAGAAGGTTATCTACACCCTTTTCTTTTAGCCCATTCCCTAAAGCCTCCAGCAATTCTCTGGATGAGCCATAGTTTGGCCGGATCATATTAGCTAGGAAATAAAGTTCTGCGGTAATATATGACTCTCTTGTGCGATCAGTCAATCACATCCTTTCGAAACGCTTAACCGTGTAGAGATTGAACTTAGCATTATAACCAAACTCAGAAGGAGTCAGTGGACTGATGATATGACTAACAGCAACTGCATTTTTGGTTGCTGTCGTAAAATCTGGCCTGCAGTCAATCAGGATATAGTCAAACTGATCCAGCTGCTTCTTATCGTAGTTATCTTCTAACCAGAGATAAAGCAACATATTTTTCTTATCGCATATTCTCCAGATCTCCTCCACACTGTCCAGCTGACTGATCCTGGAATCAGACTGATATTTTCTTTGACTTGCTTAATATCCCACGTTGCCTCCTTTGAGCATTAGCAATGGTATTCTTGCTCTCATAGATATTACAACACTGGGTCAAATTACACTGATGATCCAGGTCAATCAACAGGACATTGTGCCCTTTCTTAGCCAACCACTCCCCATAATTCAAAAGTTAAGGTAGTTTTTCCGACACCGCCTTTAATAGCCGCAAAAGTATATACATTTTCATTCTATTTCTCATTCCATCCGATAATAGCATGCTACAAATTGTTTTCATCTATCAACAACATGCTCCCTTGTCAGGAGTATGCAAGCATTGTTCCAAAGTACAACACAAAGTTTGCAATGAGATTCTTCTGCATCACCTATCTCCTTATCTATACTTCTATATATATCATTATAATTATATTTGTCAATATAATTATAATGATATCTATAAATATTTTGCTAACAAATTTTCTCGTTCCTTCCGCTGCTCTACATTATCTTCCAATGTCCTCGTGTAATTTGTAATCTTTTCGTGATAACCTACTACTTTTGGTGCAAAAGCCTGGCGCTCGAAGTTGCCTCTTTGACAAGTTTATCAATTCTGCTTTGCAGTGCTAGGATCCACTTTAAAGTCTTTTTAAAATAGATTCAGCCAGCTTCACTTCCTGAGTGTCCTTGAATCCAGTACAAGGAAAAGCTGCCTGAATTTTATTTAGATCACCCAGCGTCGATCTAATTTATCAAAGCATCTTATCTACCTCCTCTGGTTCCTCTTCAAATCGATTCAGCAATTCATCAAATTGCTGTCCTTCAGTACTACCATGAGCAGATAAATAGTTATACTCACGGACAAGCTGATCCAAACTTGAGATTTTAGGATTCTTACGGACAATCATTTCTCCATTATCCATAAGACAGCTGGGAAGCAACTGTTTCCTCCTTTCATGTACCTGTTCTTATCCGCATGTTCCGGATTAACGAAATAATAATCATTCTTCCGAATAAAAATTTCATCCAAGAACCATCTTCAGCTTTTTCAATTTTGATGAGCAGGGATGAGAATGGTTCCCTTATTCCTAATCCCAAATTCCATTTCAAGATAAATGCCACTTTTAGTTTTCTTCCATCACTTTGCCACTCTTCAACTGTGATTTTCATTTTCAAAATCATCGTCTCGCTCTGCGACCATTTTTCATACTTAGATTTTTATTTCATCTACAGAAAAGTCACTTTCGTTAGTAAGAACTCTCTCAGAGATTTTTATCCAAAGAATAAATTTCTGACAAAAGTACGATCACGGACATTTCTAGTTTGATCTCGATCAGCCAGCCGGTACTTTACTTCTTTGCCTGTCGTATCAAGAGTAAGATCTAAAGCCGGGCTTTGAGTTTAAAATCCTCAAGAAGTTGAATGTTTCAAAAGAAAATCTAAGCGGGTTGATCTCATAACGAAAAGAATTTTTCTTTCGATAAGCATGATAGGATTTTCGATTAGTCCACAATCGCTCTTTTAAAATTTTAGCTCCAGCAAGATCTGCATACTTGACTTTGAAATATTGAATAAGCTTCTAGCAGTATTTTTCTGCCAGCGAAATTTGTTTAGCGTAACCGAGTTTGTAGAATTGAAAATGATGTGATTGTCGAATTGCCCTTGTCCATGAGCTCACAATGACAAATTCATGTTGACCACCAGTCAATTTCATCGTTTTGCGGCCAATCTCAGAATTTCTTGCGGGCTCAAATCGTCTTCCGGAAAATGATTTGGATGATAAGATAGCAAAACTCGATTCGGATTTTTGAATATCGGATATTCTTTTTGTTCCTCTTCGCTGAGCCGCATTCTTTTTGTCAAAAAGAAATTCTTCCGTCCTGTACTGGCATCTGTGATACCATAAGTAGAAACAAGCTGCTTAACCACCCGGCCATCTTTGACCACTGCTGGAAATTCTAGTTGTTTATCTTTCTCTAGTAAACTTGTTTTTGAGGATTCTCAATATAGCGTAAAGCGTTGGTCAAAACTTTTATATCAGTCAGCTCGACTGTTTTGCTTCTGTCCTCGATGTACTTTTGTAGAGCGGCCCAAAGCCACTCCTTTTATCTGCAGGACTTTAAGGCAACCATCTGTCTTGTTCCTTTGTTTGATTTTCTTGTTTGAATAAATTGATTGACTGTCTCTTTTCAAATCTGTACTCAAAGAGTCTGACTCAACTCATTTAGACTAACCTGGTCATCTTCGTTTGCCTTTTTGCAATTTGATTGATGACACCTAATCCGATTTATTTCCTTTTACGTAGCTCTCTCAATTCTTCAAAATTTGAATTTTGACCTCGCCCATAATCAACATAATTCAGGCAAAAGGCATTAAAATTCGTCATTCCCGATTCTAAAACTTTTGGTCGAAAATGAACCGAGCCTCTTCTTCTGTCAATCGGATTTTTCTGGATCATCCGTTTTCGTTTCTCTTCACTTTTCAAAAATAGCCACCTCCATTCTGGCATTTTCCTTGAGCCCTCAGACCCTTTCTTCTAGCAAGATTACACTTAGGTACCCAAATGCTGTTTTAAAAAGGTCAGAGATGGGTCAGCTTCTAAAACTGACCATTCTTGACTTTAAACTTTTGAAATCAATCCCTAATCCTACAAGCAGAATTTTTATATCACGAGGGAAAAGTTTGTTTAAACTTTTTAAGCTTGAAGCTAAGAAAAATCTATATCGTTTGCTGGCTCCATTTTAGAATTTCATCCATAGTTTCCGAAATACTTCATCACTCATACCCTCAATTTCTTGAAGTGCAACTGGATAACTTTCTGCTTCTTCTAGCTCATAGTTTGATTTGATCCGCATATCTCTCACGAAGAATGTAGAACATTCTTTGCGAGAAATGTGCTGGTTCACTCATCAATTTTTGGTGAATCTGTCTCGCTATTCTCAAAAGAATATATCCATCAAAATATCAAAAAGTTTTCTTGTTTTAGATTTTCAATCATCGTCCATTTCTCCTTTTTGTCTTCCGACGAAACCATGCTCTCCATTAGTAGTGGGCTGCTCAGGGACTTTTCTCCTCCACCTGCTTTTAGCCTCGGCCTTTTTGATTACTCAGTTTCTCAGATTGTTTCTTTTGCCTGCTGCAGCTTGTCTGCAAATTTATCTTTGACAACTGTTTTATTTTTCACCAATTCCAGCTTTCGCATCCATTCGATCAATCAAACTTTTGCTTCTTTTGAACAACCTGCAGTTGCTCCACCATATCTTCATCCATTTTTATCTTTTCGTCAAATGGCCAAATATCCAAAAACTGTAGCTACTCGTATCGAAACCAAAATGACTAACGCTACTACATAGGCGACACTCTCCGCTTGCAATTCTTGCTTGCGGTATTAGTCATCTCATATTGTGCATTGGTTCCCTTAGATAACATCGGCATGAGCCATTTCATGCGAAAAATTGTTTTAGAATATGTTCTTCCCTTCAATGAAATGACAATTCGGTTTTCGCTTGGAGTAATAATACGAGTATTCTCTCTTTTAATTTCTTCAAAAACTGAGAGAACCTGATTATCCATCAAAACAGCTTTAGCGGCTCGGTACAGATCTTCATAATCTGACACTTCCGGTCAATTCATGAATGACTTTTGGCAATTCTTTTCTTCTGTTTGGGAAACATCAAAGACATTCCTAACTTAAAAGCAGAGTAACAGTGATCTCTTCGGATCCATTTTCATTTTCAGATGGTGGCATTCAATCTTTTTGATTTTCAGGAATTTTTGTTTTACTGGATAAGGCACTCAAACTTTCAGAGCTTTAGCTCCCTTTTTAACCGTTCTATCAAATCAGTTTTCCATTTATTGAAACTCGCAACTTGAGTCACATTTGGATTTTGCATCTTAAGCAAATGAATATTGAGTGAGTAATTGTGAAACTTGCTCATCGTATCTAGAAAGATTTTAAACTGATCTGAATCAGATAGTTCTTCATTCCTTCTTTTCAAGTGTTCAGCTAGAGCCTTTTGTATCTTTTTCCGCAAACGTCAGAGATGCTTCGTTCCGAATTTTTAGTAGCAAGCTTCTGTGATAATAGCTCAGCTGCTACCTCAGCATCTATTCGCCTTTCTCGCTCTTCTTGCTTTTTATGAAGATTGAACAGCGTTATAAGATCTGTCCCCTGCAGCATCTCATCAGAAATTTGAAATGCCACTCCGTCCAAGTCTCAGATCATCTCATCTTTCCGATTGTGCAGTCGTATCGTCAGGGCTTGGAAGAGTTCGTTCAGGATTATCTTGAATCATTTCCTCTTTAAATTTGTTTCTTTAATTCCGTCTTTATAAATTTTCCATCATTTCCTTACCGCCATCAGCAATCAGCGCTTCATTGATTGATAGCTGCTCTATGTCCATCCCGTTCTCGGTAAACACCAGAATAGGGATTCTATCCACTGTCTCCAGTTCTTTGACCAGCTTTGTCCTGGACTGAAAGACTGACACTGGGATATAATTATCCTCTTCCAGCTCTTTAAACAGCAAAATAATATCTTTATCATCAGACTTTATGAGGGCTGTCAAAACGGCCATTATAACGCCGAAGATCAGTTAAATCATCAAAATAGAAGGATGTGCTTTCTGTTGCGACTGAAAGATCTGATAACACTTTTAGCTTGTCAAAAGCTGCATCATTGTTGGTCCCAAAAAGAATATTATCAAAACGCCCGTTTCCTTCTGCAAAAGTCACTGAGTTTTTCCGGTATCTGGCCAGCTGCAAGTGGTTTAATCCCCGTCAAGTGCATGAAGTGCTTTTCTTTCAAAATTCACTTGAACAGTCTTATCAGGAGTGACATAATAAACCTTAGAATTAGCCAATTCATCCAAATAATACTGCGCTGCATTCTGTATAGTTTGACTACGAATTGGACGATTCAATTTAGCTAATTCATGCGAGGAAATAGAATGATAGTGGCCATCATTACTTGACTGAAACTCTTCATTTATGCTAAAATATAATAAATGAGAGAGATAACGTAGGGCGACTGGTAACAGAGCGTTCAAAGGTACCAACTTCTGGTACGGGTGTGGGACTGCCTTCAGCCTTGGGCTGTAAAGACCCCTGACTACCATTGGTCCTCTCATTTTTGATACTCTGAATTCACATTTTGCTCTTGAGACTTCCCAAGAGCTTTTTCTGTGCTCTGATTTTTCTTCCAGTGCTCTACTAGAATCTCCAAGAGGATTGGAAGGCTTTTCAAAGGTCACTGTTTTATCTGAATCAATAACCATCTGTTTTTTAGGCTCTACTGAAAAGCTGATATTATTCCAGTTATGCTTCAGCCATTCCGACATCTTCTGGAATGAGATTGCTAGTATCTGGAGTCAAGGATGATTTTGAGTCTCATTCTCACGTTTCTCCTGATTGGATAACAACTTGTTTACTACCTCTTTTTCTTCATCCGTATTAGGGCGATATTTGGAGATGAGTTCAAATCTCCCTCCTCCGTCAATTCTAAAGCAACTCGACGTAGCCCTTTTTACAGAAGTAGACATTTGGCTGCTTAGCTCAACTGCTTGACCTCTCCAGAATCAATTAGAGTCTGTGTTTCTGGTTGAATCACTAGTCCGTCAACTTTATCCTGAGTGCTTCTAATCCTTCTAGTTTTTGTTCAGCTCCAGGCTCGTGTACCTCAGACATAATATATTTCCTCTCTTTCTCCTGATCGATAAGCCTTGTATATTCCTGACGAACTTCTTCCTTTGTCAGTTGCTTAGCTGAGACAAAGGCTTTTTACATCATCTGCAGTTAGCTCCTGCGCTTTTGCGAGAGCTATTTCTTTTGAAAAATAGCCCACGGTAATGCCAGGGACTCTTCGTCTGCGCTGTAAACATGCACCAGCTCATTAAGAGCCTCATCCCCTCGCTTCAGGAAATCATTCCAATCTTCCTTTTCCTGATCAGCCTGTAGGATAGGAGGAATGGCAATTTGGACTGAAACCCTTTTTCCTGAAGGCGAGTAATAAAAATTCTGCCCTGCAGCATCATTATCTACAGCCAGCGTAATCATATCCTGATGCTGACCGTCTTTGAAATAATCCGTTGTGTTGACGACAGTTTCTAGAGCTTTTCCAGTATTCTGATCTACTTGGTAGGTTTTACCGTTCATCTCCGCATATAGCTCCATAAAGCGCCTACTAATAATCCCTTCTTTAACACCATCCATAGCAACTAGTCGGACATCTTGAAAGGTTATCTTTATGAAATTCATAATAACTCATTAGATCGATCGGAGCTTCCGCAAAGACTAAACGCTTTGGCTTTCCAATATCTACTGAAAAGCCAAGTTGACCGTCTGAGTTTTTCATAATTTGTTTTTAGACGACCACGTTCCGGATAGTGTACTCGGTTTTTCGACCACTCCTGAAGGCTTGCTCAGCTAAAAAGCCTGTGTTGTCCTTATACTTAAAGACTATCACAGGCTCAAAATAATCTCCTCAGTGGCTTCCGCCATGCTTCCCTGACTCAAAAAGAAATTTATCGTATCATCTGAAAGGCCTCTCTGAGTCCTCAGATAGCTTCTAAAGCATTGAAGTCGAATGCTCATATCTTTCCAAGCTATAGTTAAAGGGCTCTTTTACGGCCGTCTGCGCCACTAAATCTACTTCCCTAAATTCTCCAGTTTCCAAGAGTGTCACTGCTTTGTAAGAAACTCCTCTAATAGTTTGAACTAGCTGAATGACATCCCCAAATTCTGATCGAGAATTCCAATGAAAGTCATTCTTCGTACATCGATGACAAATGAATCGTGTTCTGTCCATGTATAGCTATAGTTCCCCGTGCGCTTTAACTCCATTCCCAGCTGTTCCGCAACAGAAAGGATAGATAGGTTTTAGCCGCTTCTTTCGTTAATGGCATCTGTTACCTCCTTACAATGAATATTCTAACGCTTCTTTTTCTGCTGCTAAATCCTGGGTCTGGTTAAGCTGTTTCTCAACTTCTTCTTCTACGAAACGCTCTAAATCAGAGAATAAGGTGGTGGACTTGTTTTGAGTTTATCCGGAGTAACAAGTTATTATCAATGTGATAGACAGCTTCCTGCTTGCCATTGAATCCCTTCTCCGGATCAATATCCTCAAATCGGATAACAGCTAATTCTGTCAAACTTCCTTATACCAAGCCCCCAATTTCATTATCAAGATAGAACTGAACCGATTCTCGATCTTCAGCCTTTGTATTCCACAAATAGGCCAGATCCCAGCTTTCACCTTGTGAATAGCCATTTACCTTTTGAATGATTATTTCTGATTCTTGGCACCTAAAAACCTGGTTAATATCGTCTAATCGAGGGTTCTAGAATATCCTGAGCCAGAGATATAGCTTCTGTCCGATAGTCAGAATAATTCATATTGCTCCCGATCGTTAATATAGTCCATAACAAAGTCTGAATAATGAGGGAAATGTTCCTGAAAGACAGGTGAGGTTGACCCATAAGTAAAAGCTTGATTCAACGTTTCAAACTGTGCGATGTGGTAAAAAGATGAATCAGTAGGGCTTCCCTGATTCAACATTTCCTTGATACCTTCTGAAAATTGTATCGGATCAGAGTCTGGCTAGAGTTCGTTTAGAATAGTTGATCACTTCTTCACATAGAATGGTGTCAATATCCGGATTATTCATTTCAAACAAAGCCTCCACAATCTGGCGTATTCCGGAAGGGCAGAGCGATAATCAGTAATCAAACCGTCCTTGCGAGACCTCCCATTCTTCAACCTGAGCATTTTCAGGAGTCCGTAGTAATAATGCCTCCTCAGCATCCAGGTCAAGACCAATAACCTGGTCACCATTTGGCAGCCGGTCTGTTTCCAATTCCTGAATCTTGGCATCCAGCCTATCATGCCTGCACCAGATCTTGCTTCAGTGAAACAGCTCTTCCGCATTAGCTTTTAACTCCTCAAAATACTCCCTGGAGATCTCTACTGGTCGAACCAATAAGTCTTTCTCCCGTTGTTCCCTTGGATAGGAAAATAAGTAGGGAGCAACTTCTTTGAAGTCCTGGTAATTCATCCGTTTTATTGATTCGGTCACCAACATATTTTGGACATCAACTATAGCTGTCTTCGGTGTGATCCAACCATTTAAGGACAGCTCTTTTACCGCTTCAGATAGTGGATAAGAGGAATATGTTCTAAAAATCCCTTCGAAATAACCGACCCCTAGTGCTGTCTCTTCCTCAACTTCACGCTTCATCCGTTTGAATTGTTTTTGTGGCAATGTATTCATTATTTTCCTTTCTTTCCTAACTTACTTTAAGAGGGGCATCCATGACTTCCTCAATCCCAAGACGAATAACATTTTCTTCCCCAACCTGGTCTTTCCACTCATCAATATCACTCAGATAGCGCTTGTAGCGATACCAGTTTTTCATCATCTGGGCCATTGCTTAACAGATAGGCACTCGGATGTGTATCCAGATTAAATTTTTGATCCCGAAAAACATTCTGCTTAGCTAAAAAGAGTAGGGCTTCCGTTGTTCCAATTGTGGCAACCTCATGCGGTGTCAACAATTCCCGACCAATTTTGGAACTCTGCTTGGAACTGCTGCCATTTCTTCCCTGCTCTCGCTATAGTTCTGATCATTTAAAGTCTGCTTACCAGATCGCTCAGATAAATACTTGAGCGTATCTAAGTCATTAGACCCCAAATAGAGAATAGCTCCACAGTTATTGATAATTGTCTTCGTATTCTCTTTACCGTATAATACTTCAATCTGACTTTGAGACTGAACCATCATTTTAATAGAAATTTCCGTGACCGAATAACAGAGAGTGATGGGTGGTGAAGTTAGGAATCTTTCCCAATCTGGCTAAACTCATCCGCCCATACCTGGACATGTAATAAGTCTTTCTTAGTCTTTGTTGGATGCTCACCTAGCAAGATGGCATCTGCAGTCTTCATCATCACATCAAAGAGTGTGCTGAATAGCAACGCTGATAAGAACTGGTAAGCTGGATCGACTTCTGGAATATGAATGAAAACAGCTGTCTTTTCTATATTCCATTTTTCAATCTCCAGCGTGTCCTTTTCAATAATTTTTCTCAGCTGCTCATGATCAAATACCGAAAATGTTGTCGCAAAAATGGCATAGACGGAAGCCCGTGTCTGTCCGTCAAAGTTTTTATTAAATAAAGCCCATTGTCTGCTGGCATAAATTCCCCGGACATCTTCTTTTCCAAATCTTCAAACATCAATTCAACCGGACTCTCTGCGTCCGGATGATTTCGTCTTAATTCTCGAATCATATCCGTAACCTGCCCTAAGTTTGGCATGTAGTGATCGATCAGGCCATCAAAATATAGATAGCCAATGAGAGAACGCATCAGGAGTTTGTGTAGCTGGTCAAAAGGATCCCTTCATGACCATTTCTATTTAGCTTTGACTCTGTGATGGCCTCTGACACTCGATCTATATCCATTTCAGTATGGATATGTTTGAATATATTAAAAAGCCGTCTGAATTCAGGAAAGTAATCAAATCAAAGATTTTTATCTTATATCCTTTTTCTACGAGGATTTCCCTGTTTCATGAATCAAAATCCCTTTGGTATCTGTCGTCACAAAGCTAGAGTTACCTTGTAAAATATTCGGTTTAACAGCGCTTCGGTCTTTGAATCCCAGTACCTCCATAAACTAAGACATTCTTATTAATCTGAGTTTTTCATAGCTCAATCGGCTGTTAAATGGTCCCATCTGGCTATTCTGTGTAAAGATCATATTCTTTTCAGGTTCTTTCATCTCAGGAAGCGCATCAGTTCGTCTTTCGTCACCAAAACGTGACCGCATGCTCCTCCCCATACCTGTACGTGCCTGTATCAGATACCCTCAAATACAGTAGAAAAAAGCAATCAAAAACCACCTAGACCGGCCAACAAAAGAACTTTCGGGTGAATTGAAAATCAAAACCAAAGACTTTATCGCCTAAATGATCGCTCATCCAGTTAAGCTTTCCAAGACCAAATACATCCGTTACTGAATCTGTATTTGGTGCTAACAGCCACAGTTTAAAGAGCCAATGAAAAAGATAGAATAATCCAATTCCTAATAACAAATACGGTCTAAATCGCCGTTTCTTCTTTTCTGTAATCACTTCACTTTTCCTCCAATATGGGGTTCAATGTTTTCTGGAAGGACAAATTCCTTAGTATGAATCTTCACCTGCAGAGAACGAATTTTCTCTTGTTCCACCGCTTTAAAATGCTTCATTTTCTCTTCAAATGAGCTGGTTTTCCCGTTTTTAAGGTTCCGCTCATTGAATCCTTTAGGATCTCTTGTGATGCCTTCTAGGACATCCTTAAAGCTTGCTCTACAACCCCTTATCTTTTAGCGTTGAAAGCGAGGTTGTCTTTACCCGTCTGGGTGGGTAGTAAAAGAAAAAGCCAATCCCGTATTGGCCGAGTTCTTCGAACCGCCTCAGATTGACTTCATTTTGTAGTAATTGCTGGACTTCTTTGGTATCCACTGTTTCATACGAATTTATTCAGTCTGCCTCACCGGTAAAAGTGGGTATTTTCACCTTTGAACTGGTGACTCTCCACTGCTTTAGAGCATCGTCAGGGAGAGACCCTTTAAAGTACCTCTCCTGTCACAAGGTTGCCCGTCTAACTGGGCTACCACTCTATTCTTGTTCCATTTTAGCTCACCTCATCAATTTTGAAATAAAGATCCTTCAGTTTTAGCAGCTTGTTCTTCCTTAGCAAGAATCTGTTGCTGCAGGTATTGATTCTGTTTTTGGCACTCCACAGTTTCTTCATTCGCATCGTTGATAAAATCCTCCATTAGAACAGATTTTATGTTTGATGAGATTGTATAAGAGATTGTCTGAACCTCAAAGCTATCAATAACCTCTGAGGTCATATCAACTGTTGTCGTATGAGAAAGTGGAAAAAGAAGACTCAATAGGGCGCTTAACTTCTTGTTTATCAGGAACTTTAGAGATTTCTTCTTGGAGATTTTTCAACAACAGGTACCACTTCTTGTGCAGGTTTATCTTGTGAAACCTCTACTTGTTCTTCCTTTGTCCCCTCTTCTTCAGCATCTAATCGACTAAAAAATCGTCTGTAGTCCATTCAGAAGAAGTTCCTGAAACTTCATTTGCGTTTTAAACTTTTCAGGATCCGGATTGGCTACCACCAACTTTGCAATCCTATCACGTTCAATATTCGCTTCTTGCGCTGTCACATTATTTTTCATCCTCTGTATCTAAGGTCAGCTTAGCTTTAGAGGACTTCTTTTTATGCCTCGCCAAAAATCAAGTAGCACTTTCTTTTTTCTTCCTATCACTTGTGCCAAAATTTTTCCAGTAACTGATCAATGAGTCTCAACAAACGGCATATCAGGGTAAGTTCCTGTAAGATTTCACCTTCTGTAGTAAGAGAATAGAGCTGGTAACTTCCACTGATTCTATTGCTCTTCATCCGCTCGTTGATGATTTCAAGTTTAGAAAGAAGATCATCTCGATTCTCAAAGTCTTCTTCTTGCTTAGTCAGTTGATTGATAATTTTATACATGATTTTCTCCTTGATTATTTGATCGTACTGGAAGGATTAGTTCCTTCATTTCCTGATAGGATAGAGCCGCTTTCTTCTGAAAGAGCAACGAATAGCTGAGCTTCTACATCCTTTTCCTGAGCTAGACAGCTCTTATTTTATTTTCCGCTTCTTCTTTTTGTTGCTGCGCTTTGGTATCTTTTTCTGATTTTTGTCAAGCTTATTTTCTAGCTGAGTTATTTTTCTTATTCATCTAATTCTCCTTATTGACTACTGGACGAACTTGTTTTCTCAGAAGAGGTAGCTGGAGTGGAGCTAGAACTGCTAGTGTCTGTATAGGTTCCAATCCCTGCCCCCTGGCTTCAGTCAATACGATTGACTCAATATTGATTGATTAAAAGCTTCCGTCTTGTTCTACATAGGTCAGCCGAATAGTGACTTTAGTTGTTCCCGGTAAGCCTTTAGAATCTCGGTTATCTTTTTCCGTTGTGTACTAGTGTACTGTACTT
>BNJV01000996.1_pt1 | contig 52551 bp, 88 predicted proteins | sample 8540591 | NCBI WGS metagenome assembly BNJV01 (sample SAMD00202457, study PRJDB9452) | human saliva metagenome | host: Homo sapiens | reverse complement strand
TTGGATTGTTTTCGATAATACCTGTACCGAGCATGAGACTGTAATAAATTCAACACAGTGATTTGCCATTGGTCACTTCCGGAAGCAATACTGTTATTACCTTTTTCTACCATAAAGCCTTCTAAAAATGACTCAATAAAACCTTGAAATTAATAGCTCAGTTTCTGTAGTTTTATTGATAATACACTCCCACCGGATGGCAATGCCTGTTTGCCATTTGACTAGCATCGCCAGAAATATGATTACAATCTTTTCATTCGCTACGATTTCAGAATAGAAGTTATCTACCATTTCTTCATAAGTAGTAGGACGATGGAACCCCAGTTGTAATAAAATGGTAATATCGATAGACGGATTGGCTTCATGAATACGGCGAAGTAGAATTGGCATCGTATTTTACTAGGTGCTGGACGCGTATGGTCACTTATGTGACCATGTTGGATTTCCATAACCAACTCTTCTAAGCGTTGTACCAGCCGAATTTATCTGGCGCATGTTCTACTAAATAACGTGCAACTTATTCATAATCTTTACTAGGTATTGCTTTAGATTCCTAATATATACTATGTTTTGATCGGGGAGCTTGATATCTACAAAACGCGTTGAATAGAATTTTTAAATGTTTTCATGAAATCTCGTAACTAAAAACTACCAAACTATAAATGAATCGCTACGACAAATCAGTCTCCTTCTTTTAATTGTCGTTTGGTCCTAATAAACTCATATCGTACGCTTAGCAATAGCTAATGAATCATATTCATATTATTTCTTATTACACAAAGCCACTGCTTTTGAAAGCAATCGTACTACGCTTCCCAGTCTATTTCTCCTATGACCCTATTCAAAATATATCGTTCATCGATAGTATCGAATACCAAGGCTAGTGGTATGCTTGAAAATTAATTCATGTGATCTCAATATCTTCAATCTTGCATAGAACAGTTAGCATTGTGCCCTGGACGTTGTTTTTCCATCATAATCACGATTATTTTGTAAACGCTTCTAGTGCCGCACTAGTGAGAAATGGTAACTGTTCTATACAAAAATAATTTCTTCTGGTATGCTTATCGTCGAGATTACAAGACAGTTCAATGATTGAATCTTCTAGATCATTTATCATTTCTACAAAAGGCGCAGGCCAATTAGGTAACCAGAATTGTTGGTACCAAATCCATAAAGAAACTATAGTTGGTGTCATAACAGGCATTTCATTCGTGATGTATAATCTTTAATGCCAGCGCCAGTAGTGCATAACTCACTGCTAATCTGATAATCTAAAGTACAATGTATGCCAGTAATAACTCCATCGTTGCTGGTAGGAGCCATCCAGCACTGGGACATCGTAGCGGTAAATACGGCTCATGCTCGTCTTGAATATCACCAACTAATTCTTCAATAATATCTTCAAGACCTACGAGACCAACCATACCACCATATTCATCTACTCCTACAGCTTGATAAATACGGCGTGTTCTCATGTACTGTAACAATGTGGATAACTTCATGACTTCAGGAACAGTCAAAATATCCCGTTTTACATTGCGCAAATCTTTACGTGCTTGGTTAGGACGTTCCATTAAGTCTTTAATGTGAACGAGGCCGATGATGTGATCCTCATCCTCTACGCAGAGTGGATAACGAGTATGTACTTTAGAGCGAATAACCTTCATCGCTTCATCGTAACCATCTTCCACAAATACGCAATCCACGTCTTGGCGAGGTACCATAACCTCTTTCGCCATACGATCAACAAAGTTAAATACATTATCGATGAGTTCAGACTCTACTTGGTCTAACTGACCTTCTTCGTGACTTCGAGAAATCATCATTCGAATTTCTTCCTCAGAGTACACAAGGTCTAGCTCTGTTAAATATTTTGTTTTGTAAAAGCCTAAAATAACATTAGAGATTTTACTAGCAATCCAAATAAATGGATATACTAATTTACCTGCCGCTACTACGATGCGGCTATAGGTATTACGTACTTTGTTGGGAACGATAGGCCCAACGCTTTAGGTACGATTTCACCAAAGATTAAAACGATTAAGCTAATTAATAGCTAATAATACGATATCTGGTACAAGAGTGCATCCACTTGCTATGTACATTAAGAACAGCGACTAGTCTGATCTTACGATACTATCGAATACAAATGTCAGTGCCTGCAAGGCTAAGATAAGAATAGAAATCAAAACTGCGTAGTATTTAAGAAAGTACTCAGGGTTTTGATAAAGCTTTAATAAAAACTCTCTATCCTTTTCTAAGAGGACATCCATATCCTCTACATGTTCTTCTTGCGAAGGCGAGCAAAGGAGAACTTTGCGACCACAAAAAGTTAATTAAAAACAAATACATAGAAAAGACCAAACCCTATGGGTAACAGGCCATCTACACTATCCATTACTATTCCTTTTCATCTAACTTGGAAATACCTTTATTTCTATATTATATCAAATTATTTTCGATACCCAAGTTCGGATAACATACCAGATTTATTGCGCCAATCCTTTTTAACTTTAACCCAAAGATCTAAGTATACCTTTGTAGCTTAATAGCTTTTTGAATATCTGCACGCGCCTCAGCACCGAGTTGTTTCAATAGAGCACCTTTTTACCAATGTGATACCCTTTTTGAGAGTCTCGTTCACAGTAAATGGTAGCAGATATAGGTATGTACCATCATCGCGGTTTTTCATCTCATCTCACGTCAACTAGCGCAGCGAGGAATTTCATCACGAGTAGCTAACAAGATTTTTCGTACGATATCGGAAAATGATAGAGGCGTTCTGGCTGGTCAGTAATCGTGTCCTCGGAGTATTGCGGGACCTTCAGGCAAAAGTTTCTTCTAGCACCTTAAGAATCTCTGATGAGAAGTTCTCTTTATCTTTTGCGGAAATTGGTATAACGCCAGCAAGGGATATGCATTTTGATAAGACACGATGGCTTCTAAAGCTCTTCTTTTTAAGAGTATCGATCTTGTTTACTACAAAGAATACAGGAACTTTTACGCGTTGTAATTGTTCAATAATAAAGTGTATCCTAGGACCGCGTTTTTCATTGCCTGCTACTACAAATAAAACGGCTTCCGTTTCTTTTAAGGACCTCGATAAACGCATCGCCATGAATTCACCTAATTTATGTTTTGGTTTATGCACACCTGGTGTATCCATAGAATACGATTTGTTTTGCTTCATCATGTATATACGCAGATGATACGGTTACGAGTCGTTTGAGCCTTATCGGATACGATAGCGATTTTATCACCAATAAGGCATTAATTAAGGTAGGTGTACCAACATTTGGTCGACCTACAACGGCTACAAAGCCAGATTTGAAATGTTCGTTGTTATTCATTGTATGGTGCATCCTCCCGCACATAACCGAGATTGCCAAGGATAAATTCTTCCTCTGTACGCATCTCTTTTTATCTTCGTCGTTCATATGGTCATAGCCTAAAATATGCAAACAACTATGCGTCGTTAACGCTAACCCAGTCGCGTTCAAAACTATGTCCATATCAATAGCTTTGTTCACGAGTGCGTCTCAAGAAATAATCATATCACCTAGTAAATGATGTTCCTCTTCACTGCCTTCGTAATCGTCCCCTTCATTAAGTGCAAAGGACAATACATCGGTAGGTCTATCGATACCGCGATATTCTTTATTAAGCTCGTGAATCTTTGCATTATCACACAGCAAAATACTCATTTCATCTTCTTCAAGACCATAGACGCGACTCACTTCGTCACAAACCTTACGGATAATGGCCTCTATATTAGAATCCTCTTGAATTCCTTCATCATAGCTAATATGTATATACATACTTACCCTTTCACTACATTCTCTGCAGATGCATCAGTCGTCGTTGTAGTATCACCTGCTAATTTACGCTCATGGTACGCATCGTAAGCTTTTACAATGCGGCCTACTAAATCATGACGCACAACGTCTTGATCGCTAAAGTAAACCATATTAATGCCCGATACATGTCGCAATACCTTTTCCGCCTCACCAAGACCTGATACAACCGTCGGCAGGCAGTCAATTTGCGTTTTTATCGCCGTTTTACAACCATTTTAGAGTTGTTGCCTAAACGAGTTAGGAACATTTTCATCTGTTCAGCCGTCGTATTTTGCGCCTCGTCAAGAATAACGAAGGCGTTTTCTAAGGTACGACCGCGCATATATGCTAGAGGTGCTACCTCGATGGTACCACGTTCCATAAAGCGTTGTACCTGCTCGATGCCAAACATTTCATGTAATGCATCATAAAGAGGTCTTAAATGGATCCTACCTTGTACTCGCCGGGTGAAACCTAAGCGCTCTCCAGCCTCTACAGCAGGACGAGTCAAAAATGATTTTATCTACATTACGGTTCTTCAAGTAAGCTGCCAAAGCTGCTGCTAAAAAGGTTTTACCTGTACCGGCAGGGCCAATACCAAAGGTTATGGTATTTTTACGAATGCTATCTACATAGTACTTCTGACCTTCCGTCTTAGGCGTAATATTTTTACCCCGCATATTAACGGATAGTGCATCTTCAAACATATTATGTACTGCATCGGCTTTGCCATTAGCTGAAGTTTTAGTGACAATGCACTCTGAGACTCTGTAATAGTACTGCCCTTTCACGGTAGAGGAACACTAATTCTTCAAGAGGTGCGATAGAGGCATTAACATTCTCCTCATCTTGATGACTACTGTATCTCCACGAGCTACTACATCAGCAGAGATAACCTCAAGCATCATAGTAAATAACGATTATGTTGACCTAGTATGGATTGTGCTAGGTCATATGTAGAACTGTAAATACTTGTTCGCTCATACAACCTCCTAGTCTATAAACTTACGAACCGCTTTTACCATTGAGATAATCGCAAGATCACCTTGATGTGCATCTAGTTCGTCTAACTTATCATCAATTTCAAATCTTGTACGCGCCACCAACCCATGGACCAATTTGTAAATAGCGTATTATCTTCAGGCGCTCGCCCAACAAGACGCTGCAATACAATGTCAGGATGTAAATGACGGACAAAGTTGACTACGCGGTCAGCATATTCTTCTGCACTGATTAAGGTGAACTGACCTTCTTGGTACCACTTGGCCATCAATGTAGTATTTTAACGATATACAAGGCATGTAATTTAACTTGATCCACCGAGGGCTGATAAGATGCGGGCCTTCGATGGTATCTTTCATGGTATCCCATGGAAGATTAACAATCATATGTGTAATGGTAACGTTAAATCCGTATCGTTTAATGCGTAATACGGCATCAATAAACTGAGCTAAATCATGGCCTCGATTAATTTTTTCTAACGTATCATAGTTTACCGTTTGTAGACCTAATTCAATATAGATATCCTTTTGAAAGCGGTCATCTGAATATCTGCCAAGATGTCTAGGTATTCATCGGCAATACAATCTGGTCTTGTGTTGCAATGGCAATACCTACGGCCTCATCTGATGCAACCTTGCTCCATATAGCTTTTTAGTCATCAGACTCAAGTATGTATTACTGAAGTTTTGATAATAAGGTATAAATTTTTTCGTCTTGTACTTGGGGCCTATATGAGCAATGTTTTCCTCGAGTTGCATACGCACTGTCATCCACGCAGGACGATTTTCATAACCAGCACCAATTTCTCCGCAGAAGGTGCAGCTCTCTACGCCGGCTGAACCGTCTCGATTAGGACAAGTCAGCAGCAATGCCACAGGCAGTTTATAAACCTTTTTCCCCATAGGTTTCTCTTTTATAATATTTAGATACCATGCGGTATCGTTTTGGTCTCGTTGTATCGGTCATAACACTCCTATTTAACTAACCAATCATCGCTTGTGAAATTTAACAAGCCTCTATTTCAGGACGTATAAAAGGTTTTACCTCTTTATTAACGTCGATAACTACTGTAAATGGTGTATTAGGTACATTCTCTATACCTAATACATGTGCCGTGTCTTCAGACATTGACATTTCCACGTATTGTTGGCGAATTTTTCGCCATTCTTTGAAGGTATAGTTTGGAATATACTGAGAGGCAACTCTTCGTTGCGCCAGAATGCTTCCCCTTCTTGTAAAAGCTCCTTTGTCTGCTTCGGTAAACCAACAGCTTCGCTGCGAACCTTACCACGATAGCTAACAAGTGTATCGTACTGTAGTAATTCAGCAGCCACATTGTCGCCCTTAGACAAGAAGAAATTATATAAGAACTCGATTTGGTCAATGTCTTTTAAATTAACCTTGTGATGACCAGCATCAAGCCAAGCCTGTGTCATTTCACAGAAATAAGAAAAGGCATCTTTTTTAGGCTCCACTTTAGAAGGATCATACTTTTTCATAGGTGGTATATGATTTGTTGCTGTATCTTCACCAGTTATAGATGTATCAGTATGTTCCTTTATGAGCTTGCTACCAATATAGCCAAAGACGTTTCTAAAACGCTCACTATTATAGAAGCGTTCAAATACATCTTCAAAGTGCTTTAAGAAGCGTATATCTTTATAAGGTAATACATGAGTGGTTAGTACCTCATATGGCGCTAAAGGATCACTAATATATTGGTATTCCTCCATGCGGCGTACACCAGATCCTTTTAATAGTTTCAAGAATCCTATTTGCAGCGCATGAGGTTGTAAGCTAAATAAATCATTGAAGGATAATCCAAATCGCGCTTTATTTTCGTAAGGTAAACCTACAATTAGATCCATATGTACATGTGTGCGTCCCGCCTCAATAATAGGACGAATTGCCTTTTGAATGTACGGCCAATCGTTATATCGGTTAATAGCATCTAAGGTTTTCTTATGTGTACTTTGTACGCCCACTTCGATTTGAATACGCCCTGGTGGTGTTTCACAGAGAATATTTGTCTCCCATTCTGTCATGAGCTCAGGCTCCATTTCTAAATGGAAGTTCGTCTCTGTATGAGCATCACGCATAAATTCCATCAACGGACGATGATGATGTGGTGCACAGTTGAAAGTGCGATCCACAAATTTAACTTGCTTTACCTTATGGTCGATAAACCATTGTAATTCTTTTAATGTTCTTTCTTGTGGAAAGAATCGAACCGTATTCTTGTTGCCAGATAAACAATACTGACAGGAGAATGGACATCCTCGAGAGGATTCATAGTAAATGATTTTATGTTCTAAATCAATCATATCCTCTTCCACGTATGGGAACGGTATAGTACTTAGATCCTTTACCTCTACTGTTTCAGTAGAGCCCATAAGCTGGCCCGAAATATGGCGGCCACGAACGCCAGCAATTTCCTCTGTAAGGCCATCCTTGCCATTTTGTTAGTTCGCTAATGAGTTTATAAAAGGCTTCTTCCCCTTCGCCTTGTACAACATAATCTACAGCATGGCAACGATTTAGAATTTCATCAGCAGTGAAAGATACCTCTGGACCGCCTAAGATAATTTTAATATCTGGTCGAACTGCTTTTACCATGGCCACCACATGTAAGGTCATTTCAATATTCCAGATATAGCAAGCAAAGCCCAATACATCTATATTGCGCTCTGTAATATCGCTAAGAATATGTAAAACAGGCATATTAATAGTATATTCTACTATATCGTATGCCTGTCCGTGAGCCTGCCCATAGGCTTTGAGATAACGCAAAGCCAGGGAGGAATGTATAAATTTTGAGTTTAATGTGGATAAAACTACGTTCATATGTCCCCTTTAAATCATCGAATGGCTCAGCCACCGTCTAGTCATAATATATGTATTATACCATTAAAAGAGCCCAAAGATAAAGGAAACAATAGCACCCACTAAAATGACAACACCTACTACGGATAGGATGATGCCACCAAAGAAAACTACTGCCGCTAATACAACGGCTAAAATGATAATCAAGATGATGCGACTAAGCCAACTGGTACTATAAGCTATGCACCTTAACCTGCGGCCCATATTGATTATATTGTTCGTACCGTTGACGCTCTTCATCCATGTGAGTTGGCGTTGAATCAACGTGCACAGAATCGCCTACCTCTTCGATAGTTACCCCATCAAAGTCTCGGCGTTCATCATCAGATAGTACTCGTGTATTAGGCTCTGCAGAACGAGCATTACTACCAAAGCTATCGCTACGTTCATTACTTCTATATGTATTTTGATTGTTATTTGTATTGTGTTGATCAGACATAGTTAATTCCTCTATATGACCAAAATAATAATTAATTTTATACAACCTATTATATCATATTTTTAACTAAAAATACAAATAAATATCCCTATAGATATAAATTCATATATCTCATGAGGGATGTATTGTGGTATTGTTTATAGCTAATGTATGCTAACGCACAGATTAGTCATTCAAGAATTTTTGAAGTAATTCATTAACCATACCAGGGTTAGCACGGCCTTTAGATTCCTTCATAACTTGACCAACTCAAGGCCAATAGCCTTGCCATTACCGCTCTTGAAGTCTGCCACCGGTTGTGGGTTGTTAGCGATAACTTGCTTAACGATTTCTTCAATAGCGCCAGTATCTGTAATTTGAACAAGACCTTCTTCTTTTACGATAGTATCTGCATCCTTGCCAGATTCCCACATGGATACAATAACTTTTTTCGCAATTTTACCGGAAATAGTGCCTTTATCGATAAGGGCAATCATACCGGCTAAGTTTTCAGGACTTACTTTTAGATTCAGCAAATGTTAAGCCATTTTTCATTGATCATCTTGGACAAGTCACCAAGCATCCAGTTAGCAACCGTTTTAGGATCTGCACCAGCTTTTACAGTTGCATCTAAGAAGTCTGCCGTCTTACGAGCTACTGTAGGATCGTTGCATCTTCACGAGGCAAGCCGTATTTAGATACAAAGCGTGCAATTTTAGCATCTTGTAATTCTGGTAATGCACGGCGTTCTTCTTCAATTTTTTCGTCTGTAATCACGATTGGTACCAAATCTGGTTCTGGGAAGTAGCGGTAATCGTTTTCTGCGTCTTTTTTACGCATACCTAGAGTAATGCCTTGAGCATCATCCCATGTACGAGTTTCTTGGTCTACTTTACCACCAGCTTCGATTAATTTTGCTTGACGCAATGCTTCGTACTCGATAGCTTTTTGAATACCAGTTAAGGAGTTAACGTTTTTAGTTTCTGTACGTGTACCGAACTCTGTAGTACCACGAAGGCGTACGGATACATTACAGTCACAACGCAAAGAACCTTCTTCCATACGACCGTCAGATACTTCTAAATATTGCAAAATAGAACGTAACTTTTCAACGTATGCTCTCGCCTCTGCACCGGAACGAATATCTGGTTCAGATACGATTTCAAGAAGAGGTACACCAGTACGGTTGTAGTCAACATTAGAAGATTTGGAATCGGAAATAGTGTTACCACTATGAACGAGCTTACCTGCATCTTCTTCCATATGAATACGCGTAATACCAATGCGTTTAGTTTCACCCATTTACTTCGATGTCTAGTGACCATTCAAGCAAATTGGCAAATCATATTGAGATGTTTGATAGTTTTTAGGCAAATCAGGATAGTAGTAGTTTTTACGGTCAAATTTGTTAAAGTTAAGGATTTCGCAGTTCAATGCTAAACCTACTTTAATAGCAAATTCTACTACTTGTTTATTTTAACACAGGCATCGCACCAGGCAAGCCAAGGCACACTGGGCACTATGTGTATTTTTGATCGCCGCCGAATTCAGTGGTACAACCACAGAAGATTTTAGACTTCGTCTTAAGCTCTGTATGAACCTCTAAACCAACGACTGTTTCGTATTTACTACTCATAGAGAAACCTCCCCAGTTGGTGCTACTAATTGACAGTCTGGACGCGCTTGTTCAAATGTGAAAGCCGCACGTAACAATGTTTCTTCACCCATGGCAGGACCAAGCAATTGCATACCGATTGGCAAATTGCTGCTGCTCATACCTGCTGGAATGCTGATACCTGGGATACCTGCAAGGTTAGCTGGTACTGTACAGATATCTTCTAAGTACATCGCTAATGGATCATTTGCTTTTTCACCAAATTTATAAGACGTATTAGGTGCAGTTGGTGTTAAGATTAAATCCACTTTGGAGAAAGCTTCATCAAATTCATTTTTAATGAGACGGCGTACTTTCAATGCTTTCAAGTAGTAAGCATCATAGTAACCAGCGCTCAATACATAGGGTACCTAATAAGATACGGCGTTGTACTTCAGGACCAAAGCCTTCTGTACGAGTTTTTAGTAGACATTTCTACTAAATTGTCAGCAACAACGCGCATACCATAGCTTACACCGTCATAACGAGCCAAGTTAGAGCTTGCCTCTGCCAATGCGATGATGTAGTACGCAGACAAAGCATATTTAGAGTTAGGCAAGGAAACCTCTACGATTTCAGCACCTAATTTTTTTATACGTTTCGATAGCCTCTTCCATAGCTTTTGCGAACTTCACTATTGAGACCTTCACCGAAAAATTCTTTTTGGCACGCCGATTTTAAGATTTTTACATCATTTACAAGCGCTGTAGTGTAATCTACACGAGCCCCTGGAATAGATGTAGAATCTTTCGCATCGTAACCAGAGATTGCATTCAATACTAAAGCAGCATCAGTTACGTCCCGTAATAGGGCCAACTTGGTCCAAAGAGGATGCAAAGGCGATAAGGCCATAACGAGATACATTACCGTAAGTTGGTTTCAAAACCCACAACGCCACAGAAGGACGCTGGTTGACGGATGGAACCGCCTGTATCAGAGCCAAGAGCCCAAATAGCAGTACTACTTGCTACTGCAGCACTACCGCCAGAGGAACCACCTGGTACGCAATCAGTGTTCCAAGGATTAGTTGTTTTTGCTAATGCAGAATTCTCTGTAGAGCCACCCATAGCAAATTCGTCCATGTTAAGTTTACCAAAGGCTAATATAATGATTATCTTGTAAACGTTCGATAACAGTCGCATTATATGGAGGAACAAAAGTTTTCTAACATTTTAGACGCGCATGTTGCAGGCTCGTCTTTAATACAAATATTATCTTTGATGGCACCAGGAATACCTGCTAATGGAGAAATAGCTTCACCTTTAGCAATTAATTCGTCTACAGTTTTAGCTGTAGCTAAAGCGCGGTCATGAGAATCGGATAAGTACGCATGTACAGTCGGCTCCACTTTCGCTTTATGTGCAATGACAGCATTCGTCAATTCAACGGTGCTGATTTCTTTATTCACTAGTTTCTTGTGTAATTCATGAATTGTTGCCACAGCGAAACCTCCTATTCTTGTACAACGCGAGGGTACTTTAAAGTACCCATCCTCTGCTTCTGGAGCATTAGATAAAGCTAAATCATGATCGAGAGATGGTTTTGTTTCATCCTCTCTAAGTACATTATGCAATGGTACCGCATGGGCCATAGGCTCAACACCATCAAGCTCTAATGCATCTAGTTCAGCAACATAAGACAAGATATCGGACAACTCTTTTCTACATGTGCCATATGTTCTTCCTTAACTTCCAAGCGTGAAAGCAAAGGCGATTTTTATTTCCTCTTGGCTGATTTTCATCGGAACACATCCTTTCATAATTATTTATTATAAAGCAAATAATATATATTTTCAAAACATTATAAGAATGTATATCTATTGGATTTCTCCGAGATTGCGTAAAAGCTCTACAAACTCTTCTTCGTTCATGACGCGAATGCCCAATTCATTGGCTTTAGTAAGCTTACTACCGCTATCTTCACCAGCTACAACAAGTGTAGTTTTCTTTGACACAGAGCCTGTAACCTTTTGCCCCATGAGCTTCAAGAATTTTACCGGATTCACTGCGGCCCATAACCTCAAGCTTACCTGTGAGAACAACGATTTCCCCGTCCATTTGATTGCCTGCAGCTTCTACAACATCTACAGTCATCTTAAGGCCGAGCTTGTGTTAACCCTTCAATAATAGCCACATGAGCAGGATCTTGACGATATTCTACGATACTATCAGCCATTGTGGGACCAATCTCTTCCACCCCAACGAGTTCTTCCTTAGTAATAGTCATAAACCGTTCCATAGATTTCACTACATTGGCAATTGTTGCTGCTGCTTTAGAACCAATTAGACGAATACCAAGACCATATAATACGCGGTCCAAACCACGAGATTTAGAATCTCCGATAGCTTTTACTAAATTCTCTGCAGATTTCTTGCCCATTCGGTCCATGGTAACTAGTTGATCTACCGTTAAATGATATAAATCCACCACATTAGCAATCAACTTATTATTGATTAAGTTTTCTACAATGCTAGGGCCTAAACCATCGATATTCATAGCATCTCGAGAAGCAAAGTGAATGATTTGCTCTTTCTCAATAGCAGGACAATGTTTATTTGTACAACGTACAGCCGCTTCTCCTTCGCGACGAACTGCAGGAGATTCGCATACTGGACATGTGTTAGGAATTGTGAAAGGAACTTCAGAACCAGTACGTTTTTCAGGAACTACGCGAATAACTTCTGGAATGATTTCTGCTGCTTTGTGAATGATGACATGGTCACCAATACGGATGTCCTTTTCATTGATAAAGTCTTGATTATGTAATGTTACACGACTCACATTTGTACCAGACACGAATACAGATTCAAGCTCACCAGTAGGCGTGAGAACACCTGTACGACCTACATTAATCGTAATATCCTTAAGAATAGTTTCTACCTCTTCTGGAGGATATTTATAGGCAGTAGCCCATTTAGGATCTTTTGCAGTACTGCCAAGTGCCTCTTGATCATCAAAGCTATTTACTTTAATAACCATACCGTCAGTATCATATGGCAAGTCATGGCGTTTTTCATCCCAATAATTAATAGTTTCAATAACTTCATCAATAGTTTGACACACGCGATAGTGAGGATTTACAGAGAACTTAAAGTTTTCTAAGCTTTTAAGTAATTCCTCTTGACTATGAATACTAGCACCTTCTTCAGAGCCAATAGCATAGGCAAAGAAAGCTAAGTTACGACTCGCCGTAATAGCAGGATCTTGTTGACGCAAAGAGCCTGCCGCAGCATTACGAGGATTCACAAAGGTTGGTAACCCCTCTTCATCACGTTCTTCATTTATGCGTTTGAATTCGCTATGAGGCATATACGCTTCACCGCGAACCTCGATAAACTCAGGGGCATTCTCTAGGTATAAAGGAATGGATTTAATAGTACGCACATTAGCGGTTACATCTTCCCCAACGCGACCATCACCTCGCGTTACAGCACGTACAAACATGCCATTTTCATAGTGTAAATTAACAGCCAATCCATCAATTTTTAACTCTACTACATACGCAGATGGCTTATGTCCTAATTCCTTTTCTACGCGACTAGCAAATGCTCGAACTTCATCAGCATTGAATACATTGGAAAGACTCAACATAGGGCGTCCATGAACAACCTTTTCAAAGGAGCCTTCCACCTTCATACCTACACGTTGTGTTGGAGAAGATGGCACAATATATTCTGGATGAGCTGTTTCTAAATCTACCAGCTCACGATATTTTTTATCATATTCAAAGTCACTCATCGTAGGAGCATCTTTTACATAGTATAAATACTGTGCATGAGTAAGCTCTTGTTGTAATTCTTTAATTCTATCTTTCGGATTCATATTACATCCCTTTTACTGTGCAGTGACACTCTATACGTTTCTTACAACAGGGTAGAGAGGTTAACTGCGATACACAAGTTTTATCCCTTTTTGACAGGTGCAAATTTAGCCATAACCACTCGTACACCTTGGGTTGGGAATTCAATAGTCAGCTTCATGCCAGCCCCTTCACCAGCAACGTTGATAACCTTGCCATTGCCCCACTTACTATGAATAGCAGTATCGCCAATCTTCCAGTCAGCAATCACTTCATTGCGAACGATTGGCTTCGTAACTGGTCGGCTTGTGACACTCATATGTTGCGGCACATGACGCTTAATATCATCAGGTACTTTACGCTTAGCACGCAAACCATCTACTAACTCTTCAGGAATTTCGTCGATAAAGCGAGATGGTAAATAACTACTTGTACGACCAAATACAGTACGCGTCGTAGCATTAGAAATATATAATTCCTTCTCTGCCCGTGTAATACCTACGTAAGCTAGACGACGCTCCTCTTCAATCTCCTCAGGGTTCATTAAGGTTCGACTATGTGGGAATAAACCTTCCTCTAAGCCTCCTAAGAATACAATAGGGAATTCCAAACCTTTAGCAGCATGCAATGTCATCAATGTTACCTTAGACTCTTCTTGCTCGAAGGAATCAACATCGTTAACAAGGGCCACTTGTTCTAAGAAATCCTCTACAGTACCAGATGGATTTGTATCTTGGAAGTCTTTAGCTACAGATAAAAGCTCACCGATATTTTCCGCACGTGCTTGATCTTGTGGATCTGTACTTTCTTCCAACTGAGCTAAATAGCCTGTTCTATCTAAAATGGACTCTAGAATATCTAGTACTGTTCTGTCTTCCATTTCAGCTACAAGTGTAAAAATAAGAATGCCAAACTCTTCTAACTTTTCTTTTGTCTTACCCTTAATAGAATCTACCAAGTGTAGCTGCGTTAAGGTCATAAATAAAGACGTTCCATTAGCGCGGGCATAGTCCTGTAGTTTGGCCACAGTAGTAGCACCGATACTTCGTTTAGGGACGTTGATAATACGCAATAAACTCAAATCATCAAAAGGATTATATAACACGCGCAAGTACGCTAATACGTCCTTAATTTCTTTACGATCATAGAACTTTGTGCCCCCCACCATTATGTATGGCAAAGCACGTTTGATAAGTGCCTCTTCAAGTACACGAGACTGAGCATTCGTACGATATAAAATGGCCATATCCCCATAAGGAACACCGTGAATATCGTGCTTTTTCGCAATTGTATCGCCGATAAAAGCAGCCTCCTCATGTTCAGATTGGGCCGTAAAGTGCTGAATCTTAGCACCTTCCGTCTTGTCAGTCCAAAGATTTTTCTTTGGACGACCTTCATTATTCTCTATAACAGCATTGGCTGCATCTAGAATAATCTTAGTAGAACGATAGTTTTGTTCCAGTTTAATAGATATACAGTTCGGATAATCCTTTTCAAAGTCTAAGATATTTTGAATATCTGCACCACGCCAAGCGTAAATACTTTGGTCAGCATCACCTACTACGGCGATATTCTTCCAATGTGACGCCAATAATTTAGCCAATAAATATTGAGCATGGTTCGTATCTTGATACTCGTCGATCATAACATAACGGAAACGTTTGCTATATTTATCTAGGACAGCCTCATTAGACTGTAATAATTTTACAGCCACCAATAATAGATCATCAAAATCTAAAGCATTATTCTTACGCAATTCACGCTCATAATACTCGTAGACGTCGGCAACCTTTTGCTGGTAAAAGTCTCTGCTTGCTTTCTAAAATCAGAAGCAAAGAGTAATTTATTCTTTGCATCTGAAATAGCTGCAATCAAAGCACCAACGGGATAGTATTTATCGTCCAAGTTTAATGCTTTCAAAGCCGCCTTAATCACAGCTTGAGAGTCAGATGTATCATAAATGGTAAAGTTACTGTTATACCCTAAGAAATTATCTAACTCAAAACGTAAAAACTTAGCACAGAAGCTATGGAAAGTACTGAGCCAAATACGATTAGCTACATCCCCTACTAAACCTTCTACACGGCTTTTTCATCTCTTTAGCCGCTTTATTGGTAAAGGTAATGGCTAAAATTTCATAAGGATTTACACCTTGTGCCAATAAATGTGCAATACGAACTGTTAAAACCTTTGTTTTACCAGATCCGGCACCAGCTAAAATCAACAAAGGGCCTTCCGTATGTTGTACGGCTTGTTGTTGCTCTTTATTTAAACCTGTTAATAATGAATTCATCGGAACACCCTAGCGCCCTTACATAATGGTTATAAAAATAACTCAAACAGAAATTAATGAGCTATAGTTTTATATTTGAAAATAACATTTGTTATGATTACATATATAACTATAGTCATGTAAACTCTATACATAGAGAAGAAGAACGTTGCAAGCAACGTTCTTTTCATTATATACTATTTCATAGCACCAAGGATTGGTGGTACGATTTGTTTTTTACGAGACATAGTGTTTGGTAAGAATACACCATTGTCTTTAACTTCTTTTTCAAATGCTTTTGTAACTACAGCTTCTACATCACCGCTGAATAACAATGTAGTGCTTTCATCAAGAATATTTGTAATCATGATGTAAGATGCATCGTAGTTGTTAGCACTGCGAAGAGCTTCTAAAGCTTGTACTAATTCACCTTGTTTAGCCAATACGTCTGTTGTGTCCATAACGGAAATTTGACCGATAGAAATCGTTTTACCAGCTTCGGAGAATTCTTTCATATCTGTACGAACGATATCATCATTAGTCAAATCAGAAATATCTGCACCAGCTTTTAACATATCAAGGCCATAGGACTCGATATCTACACCGGCGATTTCAGCCAATTTGTGAGCCATTTCTTTATCTGTTTCTGTGCATGTAGGAGAACGGAATAATACAGTATCAGAAATAATAGCGGATAACATCAATCCTGCAATAGCTTTAGGAATTTCTTGATTATTTTCCATATACAATTTAGTAATGATTGTATTGGAGCAACCTACTGGTTCTAAGCGCATGAATACAGGACCATCAGTTTCAAAATCACCAATGCGGTGATGATCAACTACGCCGCACATATTCATGGATTTATAACCATCGATTATTTGCTTAGACTCATTGTGGTCAGTTAGGTATAAGTTGCCACCTTCTGGAGCGAACTCTTCCCAGTTCTTAACGATTTGTGGATGTTCAAAAACCAAAATGGTTCAAAATATATGTTGTTTCTTTGTTTGCTTCACCTGCACATACTGGAGTTGCTGGTGTACCCATTTGTGTTAATAAATTAGCAAAGGAAATAGCAGAACAAATAGAATCTGTATCAGGGCTTTTATGACCTGCTACATATGTTTTTACGTCACTCATAATATACCTCTTTTATTTTTAGTTTCACATTTTATATTGACCTAGGTCAATCCGATTTTTAACTATATTATTATACCATAAATTATACAAAAAAACACGCCACTACTATGTAGTGACGTGTTTTTTTATCATTCCTCATTATCAGCTAATGAAGAAGATTATTCATGTTCTTTTTTACGATTTGTTAACAAACCAGGACCAAGTGTTTCAATGATGATGAACAACATTGGAATGATAAAGATACCAAATAATGTTGCTGTTGTCATCCCTGCTACTACTGTAATACCCATAGATGTACGAGCCCCAGAGCCAGCGCCACTAGAGATAGCTAATGGGAATACACCAAGAATAAAGGCAAAGGATGTCATCAAGATTGGACGCAAACGAATTTTTGCAGCTTCGATAGCAGCATCAACTACGTTCATACCGCGCTCGTCAACACGAATCTTCGCATATTCGATGATCAAAATCGCATTTTTCGCTGCTAAGCCAACCAAGGTTAAAATACCGATTTGCATATAAATATCGTTAGCTAAGGCATATCTACCTGTAAAGTTCAACAAGAATGGTACTAAAGCGGCACCAATCATACCAGATGGTACGGAGAACAATACGGCAAACGGAACCTTCCAAGATTCATACAAGGCAGCTAAAATCAAGAATACGAAGACTAGACCTAAACCTAAAATCATCATAGTTTGAGAACCAGCTTTCAACTCTTCTCGAGATTGTCCTGCCCAGTCATAAGAATAACCTGCAGGCAATGTTTTAGCTGCTGCCTCTTTCAATGCATTAATAGCATCACCAGAGGAGTAACCACGTGCTTGAGAACCGCCAATTTGTACGGCCATAGCATTATCGAAACGTGTAATACTAGATGGCATACCGGTTTGTTCCTTCGTAATGTAATTAGAAACAGGTACCATTTGACCACTGCTATTACGAACAGCAAGCATATTAAGCTGATCTGCATTTTGACGATATACATCTTCTGCTTGAACTACTACTTTATAGTTTTTGCCATATGTAGTAAAGTCATTGACTTGGATACTACCATAGAAACCTTGTAATGTAGTAAAGATATCTGTTAAAAGCAACACCATCTTGTGCCGCTTTTTCACGGTTAATATCAAATTGCAAGGACGGAGTAGAAGTATCAAAAGTAGTATAAATACTTTGGATAGCTGGACTCTTACGAGCTTCAGCTAGGAATTCGTTAGCACGTTCAGCCATAACTTGTGGACTATCACCAGCTTTGTTGATGATGTACATGCTAAAACCACCAGTCGTACCAAGACCTGGGATAGATGGTGGATTCATTGCGATAACTGTTGCTTCAGGAACACCTTGTGCAGCAAAGCCAAATGTTTGACCAACTAGAGCATTAATAGAATCAGCTTGAGTCGTACGGTATTTCCAATCAGACATAGTGGCAAAGATAACACCAGCACTAGATTTTTGACCACCACCTAAAAGGTCAAAGCCTGCTACAGTAAACACAGATTGGAATAATTGTTTTTCCTCAGGTTTCTCAGGATCATTTTTACCTTCTAAGAAGGAAGCAATCTTCTCAAGTGTTGCCATAGTACGCTCAGATGTAGCACCAGGCGGTTCATTAACAGCAATCATATAGTAACCGCTATCCTCTGCAGGAACAAAGGACGTTGGCAAGAAGTGGAATACTAAACCTGTACCACCTGCAAAGATAAGTAATGCAATGACAGTCAAGCTTAGTCGATGACTTAAACGGGCTAATTGGATACCATACCAATTACTGAATCGCTCAAGAGCATCGTTAAACTTATTCAATTGACGATGTAACCAATCTTCATGCTCCTTAGGCGTATGCGGTTTTAACATAGTAGCACACAAGGCCGGTGTTAAAACGAGGGCTACAACGGCAGAAATAACAACAGAAACTGCAATCGTCAAGGCAAACTGTTTATAAAGAATACCTGTCATACCACCCATGAAGGCAACTGGAATAAATACAGCTGACAATACAAAGGCGATACCAATAACAGGACCTTGTACATTCTCCATCGCTTTAATAGCAGCCTCTTTTGGAGCCAGGCCATTATACTTTAATTCATATTCAACCGCTTCTACTACAACGATAGCGTCATCCACGACGAGGCCGATGGCCAATACCATTGCAAATAGGGTTAATGTATTAATGGAGAAATCTAAAAGGACAAAGGCAGCAAATGTACCGAGCAAAGATACTGGTACGGCAATCATTGGAATGATTGTGGAGCGCCAAGATTGTAAGAATACATAAACTACAACTAAAACGAGGAGCAATGCTTCAATGAAGGTATGTTCAACCTCATTAATAGAGGCACTAACGAATTTTGTATTATCTACAACTACCTTATATTCTAAATCAGGCGGGAAAGATTTAGATTGTTCGTCTAAAACCTTCTTCACGTTGGCGATAGTCTCTAATGCATTCGCATCACTTTGAAGAGAAATAGCAAAACCAGCAACTTCTTTATGAGCAGATTTAGCAATAAAGTTATAGTCTTTAGCACCAATTTGAATACGAGAGACATCTTTTAAATGGAGAACCTTGCCATTGGAGTTCTTAATCGCAATGTTACCGAATTGTTCCGGTGTTACTAAACGACCGTCAATTTTAATAGGATACTGGAATGCTTGTTGACCATTTGTAGGATTTTGACCAACTGTACCAGCAGCTGCTTGAAGGTTTTGCCCTCTAATTGCAGCCGTTACTTCAGATAAAGTAACGCCTAGTTTTTGCATTTTAGCAGGATCTAACCATATGCGCATAGAATAGTCAGAACCGAACTCTTGTACTGAACCTACACCTTTGATGGATTTAATAGCATCCATCATGTAGTTTGTTCCATAGTTTTTCAAGAATGTAGAATCATATGTACCGTTTGGGGAGTTCAAAGAGAAAATCAAAGCCATGTCGCCAGATGATTTTGTTGTTGTAACCCCTACGGCTTGAACCTCCGCAGGTAATTGTGAAAGCGCTGCTTGTACACGGTTTTGTGTATTAACCGCATTCATATCAGCATTTGAACCTTGATTAAATTGAATCGTCAAGGAATAACTACCAGAACTGGAGCTGTTAGACGTCATATAATCCATATCTTGAACGCCTACAATTTGTGTTTCAATAACACTGGCTACTGTATCATTAACAACTTGTGCTGTTGCACCAGTATATGCCGTATTAACACGCACTGTAGGAGGAGAAATTTGTGGATATCGAGCTACCGGGAGGTTCATCATAGAAATGAGACCTACCAAAGTAATAACAATGGCTATTACGATGGCAAAGATAGGTCGATGAATAAAGAATTTCGACACGATCTAGCCCCCTTTTATTTTGTAGCTTTCAACTGTTCTTTAGTAAGTTGTTTACCATTTACTTTAACGCCATTCTTAACCTTAGTTAAGCCATCAACAATGATTACATCACCAGGAGCAAGACCAGCTTTAATGATTGTTTCATTGCCTTTTGTACCGCCAACTTCAACTGTTTTTTGCTCTACGACACCAGCAGCATTCACAACATAGACGAAGTTTTTATCCATAATTTGTAGAATCGCACGACTTGGTACTAGAATAGCATTTTTAAGCTTTTCACCAGGAGAAACAACCGTAGCATACATATTAGGTAACAACAAATGATTTGGATTTGGGAAAGAAGCTTTTAATACGAGCTTACCCGTAGATTTATCTAGACTCTTCGCCGCTTGAACGATAGAGCCTAACTCATTATAAGTGTCCCCATCAGCAAGTTTTAATTGAATATTTGGACCATTGGAATCATCACCAGTTGGATTTTTCATGAAATCAAGATATTCTTGCTCAGTCATGCTAAACTCAACAAAGATTGGATCGATGGAATCAATCGTAACCAATGTTGTAGAACCAGCTTGTACAAATGTACCCATATCTACATCATCCATACGCAATGTACCAGAGTACGGTGCATATACCATAGTATCACCATAGTTATCTTGAGCAATCTTAAGAGATGCTTGATATGCTTCATAAGCTGCTTTAGCTTGCTCGTAAGTACTGCGTTGTGTATCGACACGTTGCTGAGCAATAGCATCTTGTTGAGCTAATGTTTCATAACGTTGCAAATCTACTTCAGCATTTTTCATATTTGCATTGGCTTGAGCTGCTTGTGCTTCTGCATTGGCAACACTAGCTTCGTATTGACGAGAATCAATACGATATAGTGGTTGACCTGCCACTACTTGTTCCCCGCCTTTTACAAACTTCTCAACAATATAACCAGATACACGAGCATGTACAGCTACAGAATTCTCTGCCACTACTGTACCTGCAAATGTTTGATCTACTTGAGTATCACTTGCTGTGATTTTATATGTATTGACATTAACCTCACCGGCTTGCTGTTGGTTGTTACCGCAACCGGCCACCATGACAGCAGACACTACGAGCGCCGCCAACATACGGGAATAACGATACTTCATTACCTATACTCCTTTACACGAAACTATTTATTTATGTCACATACTATCATAAATATCTTTATATATTTTACAGGATTCTATAGACAAAGTCAATTTTCCGATATCTTTCAACCATTGTTAAATGCAGATAAAAATCTAAATAAACTCACATCAATTGTATACAATAAAAAAAGATAAAAACCATTGACTTTTATATTTTTGTGAACACTTTTTCATAATTTATTGAGAATACATTGTTCGTAATTGATCTTGTAGTGTTCTACGGGGAAATTATGGGGGAAAAAGGGAAATTTCAAGCGAATAAATGCGTATTTTAACGATCATATACGAACATAAAAAAAGCTAGAAGATTAGGTAACTACTGCATTTATACAGTAAATACGTATCTTCTAGCTTTAGCTTGAATATTTGGTGGAGATGAGGGGCCCATGCCTTATAAACTTAGTAATTATCTATATCTATAGGTAGTGAACCATCCGTGGTGAATCGCGTGGTGAAACTAAATGAAGGAATTTTTTTCTTTGTCTCTTTCTAATTTGTCCCAATAAAGTTCTCGCCCGTTATAATAGGCTTGTCTTACATCGCTCATTAATTGTTTGAATAATTCAGCTTCACCTATTTCTTCCGTCCTTTTACACAAATTATTATTATTGCTTACCGCGAAATTACAAAAATATGCTCTCATGTTAGAATTACCAACAGTACTTAAAGTAAAAATTCCAGGCTTTTTCATTATGTTCTATATAATCATTTAAATACTCGACCTGCTCTTCGAAAAGACCATAATAGCTATTCTCCAAAAATTCTACCGTATGACACAATTATACGAAATGGATTATCTAATTTAAAAAAAGTTTTTGATCGTCACAAACAACATTAACCATATACACTAATCTATCACCTGTTGGCAGACAAGCTTCTGATAAAAATGAAACCATCTATATCTGAATTCCATTCTATATTATGTCCCGATTCTTTATAACTTTCATAAGCTTTCTTAACTTTTATCTCTAAAAGACATATAGACTTCATTATCATATTTCAGATCTGATGGCTCATTATCGATAGCTCTTACATTATTACTGGAAGTCTCTTTATCACCATAAAGTTCTTCCCCTTCATAATAGAATTCTCTTGCCTCGCTCATTAATTGTTTAAATAATTCGGCTTCTCCTAACTCTTTCGTCTTTTTACACAAAATATTATTATTATTTGCCACAACATGACAATAACATACTCCCAAGTTAGAATCTCCCATAGTTTCTACAGTATAAAAAAATTCCAGGCCTTTCTATTTTTTTAAAAATAATTGTTTAAATACTCGGCCTTCTCTTTGTGATCATTGTAATCGCTTCTCTCAAAAAACACCGTATGTCACAACTATACAAAATGGATCGTCATATTCAAAAGAATATCGATCATCATGATGAACATTGACCGAATACATTGAGCTACCATCTGATATTGAACCGTCTTCTAATATAAAAGAAACCATCAACATTTGAATCCCATGTTATATTATATCCCGATTTTTTTATAACTCTCATAAGCTTTCTGAACTTTATCTCTAAATGATATATAGACTTCGTTCTTGTATTTCAGATCTGATGGCTTACTGTCGATAGCTCCTACATTATTATTGGAAGTATCTTTGTTTCTGTCACTATCGATAGGGTCCTACATTATAACTTGAAGGCTCTTCGTTGTTGTTACTGTCGATAGCTCCATCATCATGATTAGAAGTCTCTTTATCGTTGTTACTATCAGATAAAGATGAAAATGCCCATTGAAGTATTTTTTAAACATAAGCCACATTATTAACAAAGAAATAATTATCCCCATACAAAACTCCTTTATAAAACACAACGCAACTTCATATTAAATTCATGATAACATATCGGATATAAAAAAAGAAAAAGCCCCTGCCGGTAAGTGATATGTACCCCCTTTACTGGGCAACCAGTAAAGGGGGACATATCAAAGACTATCTTTATTTAACTACATTTCGTTAATTTTTCTTTTTGAATAATAGTATTAACGATACTATTAATACTATTATTTAATATAGATATATATAGACGGTTGCGAATCTTAACCCAGTAAGAAGACTTCGTTTTAATTTCGTCTTCTAACGGCTTAATAATACTAGCCATTTCTGCTTTGACGAAGGCTTTAATATCGTCGAATTTAAGACCTTTTTATACGTTTATGGCTCGTGTCGGACATAATGAACCTAAGACTACCCTACCCATATATACACACGTTACGGATGCTATGAAAGAACAAGAAAAAAACAGATACTCGATTCGATCGATATTATGGCATAATTAGGCCGGCATTATTGCCGGTCTTTTTATATAAGAGTACTCGCAAGAGTACTCGTAAAAGTAACGTTTTTAAGCGCTTTTTCAAGGGTTTTTAAAAAGTGTCTCGTGGGGAAACCGTGGGGAAACGATGGGGAAAAAAATCAAGCGATCAAATACGAATTTAAGCGAACATATACGAACACTAAAAAAAGCTAGAAGATGGGATAACTACTGGTTTTATCCAGTAAATACCTATCTTCTAGCTTTAGCTTGAACATTGGTGGAGATGAGGGGAGTCGAACCCCTGTCCAGAAGTGTTGCCATATAGACTTCTCCGAGCACAGTCTATGATTTAGATCTCAGGTTGCTATCGCTCACAGACAAGCTACACAACCCCAGTTCATATTGTCTCGCCTAATTCATATGAACAACTGAATTAAGCCAGCCTACGGTTTGACGTCCATTCACACTTGGTAGGCACAAGTATGAGGGACGTAGCTTATGCAGCTAATGCAAAATTTTCTTCTGCGTTTAAATGTTTTCCCACCGTTTAACGGCCTCATGGAACGCCGACTCGCTATCTATACCACACGCACCCCTGTCGAAACCTTTACATCCCCGTGCGTCGGTCTAATAATTATAAGCCTAATTACTATAACTGTCAATTATAGTAAGCCTTATCAACGCTTATAAATCTTTGCTTAGTAGCTTAATAATATATATCAAAAAAAATATGTACAGATTGTCTAAGACAATTCTTTAATAGCTTTATACAATGTATCGCACACGTAGTCAATTTGAGCTTTACTGTGTGCCGCTGTAACAGTCAAACGAATCCGACTTTCACCAACAGGGACTGTAGGCGGACGAATGGCTGTGCCGATGATTCCAGCCTCATATAGATAATTAGATACAGCTAAGGTATCCTCATTTTTCCCAATGAGAATCGGGAAAATTGGCGTATCATCTGTAGCATATATGCCCATAGAATTTAATCGATTAGACATATAGCCTACGTTGTCTTGCAACCGTTCCAAAACAGATGGATCAGAATCAATGATGTGTAATGCACCAAGAGCAGCCCCGATATCTGCTGGGGATAAGGCGGTAGAGAATATAAAACTACGGCTCGTATTAACAAGATAGTCAACAATTGTACTATTAGCAGCGACATAGCCCCCTACTGATCCAAGGGATTTGCTCAATGTACCAAGTTGTATATCTATCTCTCTTTCGAGACCAAAATAAGCAGCTGTACCATGGCCATTGCCGATGATCCCTGTAGCATGTGCATCATCTACCATGAGCATTGCATTATATTCACGGCTCAGTTCATATAGCTTATCTAATGGTGCAATATCGCCATCCATGCTAAAGACACCATCAGTAACGATGAGTTTTCGTATACCGTGATCCGCTTGTTTCAGTAGGAACTTTAATTCCTCTACATCGCTATGACTATACGCCTTTATAGAGGCTTTACTTAAACGACAGCCATCAATGATACTAGCATGATTTAAGGCGTCGCTAAAGATAATAGTGTTCTTATCTGCAATAGCTGAAATTGTTCCTACATTAGCCATATAACCTGTATTAAATACAAGCGCCTTTTCAGTATTCTTAAATTTTGCTAATGCATTTTCAAGCTCTGTAAATAATGGAAATGTTCCAGACACAAGTCGAGACCCACCTGAGCCAGTACCATATTGTTGAGCCCCTTTTACAGCCCCTTCTATGACACGAGGATCAAAGGTAAGTCCTAAATAATTATTAGAAGCCATCATCAAGTATTCTTTATCATCTCGCTTCACGCGCACTGCATCTAGAGGGCAGTATTCTTTTAAGGTCCGCAAATTATGATTGTTGATTTTATGATTAAGCTGTTCTTTAAAAAACTTATACATTATTTCTCCGTTGAACAAGTACTGGAGCCTTCTCCAAGTACGCAATTACACTTTCCCTATCTATCTCAGACCGCACAAAAAATACACGGCCCCCTATATGTGAGCCCAATTCTTTCATATTAGGAATACGATGGTATATTCCATTACATGCAACATACCCTACCGTATAATCTGGATCGTCAGACCAACATAATTCACCCACAATCCCCTCAGCGGATTGCACCTTAGATGCTAAAACTAAAGCCTCTCGCATATGTTCATTCTCCCCTAATGATTCAGAATCGAAGGAGTCCATATGACTGACACGAACACCTCGATTGCCTTCATCAATTCGTTTACCCGTTGTAGCATCTACTAGCATAGCACCACGCATAGAAGAATCTAATTCTTTTAAGAGAGTCATAGCATTTTCAATAGCCCCTTCGGTAATATGAGTACCTTGTAAAAGCTCAGTCACCAATTGATGGGATTCAGAAATACTACTAGTTTTATGTTCCTCTACCTTTAGACAGTCAATATATCTAATCTTCTCTGGTGGGATTAAATCTACAGTAATATTTATAAAATCAGCTGTTCCTTTGCTGTGATGCAAGGCGCGGTCAGCTAACGATTGAGCTATAGCCCCTACTTCTTCTAACTTTACAATACGCTCTGCCCCAGAAATATGGTGGCCCCCTTTTTCATGGGGACCACCTTGAGCAGCACGCATGCGTACACTATATAATTCAGCCATTATGACACCTTCCCTTTAACAAGATCATTTTGAGGTACTTGGCTGTGAATTTTACGGAATACTTTCACAAATACTGGTGCCATAATAACAGTAAAAATCATTCCTGGAACGGCTAAGGCAATCATTGGTAAAGCAGCCTTGCCAATATACAAGGACAAAGATAAACGTGCCAAAGCAGATGCAATGGGACCGGAAATCATAATGCCAATCATATGGTTTTGGCACATCCATAGAATGAGTCCTACGATAAGTCTAAATTGCATAGCAATCATAACATTTAAAAATAGATTGAGTGCCTAACGCTAAACCAATTAAACTAGACAAACAACCACTGATAATATATTTTTTGAAACCAAACACAGCACATATAGCTACCGCTAACGGGGCAGATAATTGAAATTCTATACCAGGAATAATATTAGGTATTTTGATGGCCCCTAATACTGTAATCATCGCTGTTAAAATGGCAATTTCTGTAATGTACCGAATGTTCTGATTCATAGTTTTTCTCCTCTACTTAGATAATGTTAACTACAAACACCTCTTCTTGTTTACATTATAATTTCTACATGTATTTTTTTATCAACCAAAAAAATACATATTCAGTTAACAAATTAAAAATAGATTTAGACTTAACGACTAATATGAATATCCTGTTATCACTAATAGGTAAATACAGTTCTCATGGAAACTGAAAAAACCAAGCCATAAAGACTTGGTTCTTTTCATAGTTTAGTATTTTTGCTGCTCTTTAATTCGTTTAGCTATGTCACGCTTAGCATCGCGTTCTGCCATATCTTGACGTTTATCGTATAACTTCTTACCTGTTACAAGGCCTACTGTAACCTTCACATAGCCATGGCTAAAATGAAAGTTAAGCGGCACCAAAGAGAAACCCTTTTCCTTCACTTGAGCATGTAATTTATTGATTTCAGATTTATGCATCAACAACTTACGTGTACGCTCCGGCTCATGGTTAAAACGGTTGCCTTGTTCATAGGGGCTAATATGAACGCCATACAACAAAATTTCCCCTTTATCTATCCGACAAAAACTATCTTTCAGATTAAGCTTACCTTGACGGATAGATTTAATTTCAGTACCTGTTAAAGCAATACCGGCTTCATAGGTTTCATGAATATGAAAATCATGACGCGCTTTACGATTGTCAGCAATAAGGGATGGACTTGATTTCTTTGCCATATTTACCTCTATCGTTTACGTTTACTTTTAGATTTCTTAGATTGACTACGTTTTGTGGATTTGTTCGACTTCTTACGGGTTGATTTACCTTTGCCAGATTTCTTACTGAAAGCATCATAACGAGAACGACCAGTATTATTATCATCTCGTCGTGAAGATTTTTCTCCTCTCTTACTTGAGGATTTGCGATCTTTACGACTACCAAAGCTATCTCGACTAGAAGCATAATCGGAACCATTGCGCAATTGTTCTTGGATAGCCATCAAATTATCTACTTCACCTAGAACAAAGTCAATTTGTTTCTTTTCTACATCGGCTTTTTACAAGGGTAACAGTAACCTTATCACCTAGATGATATGTTTTACCTGTACGTTTGCCAACGAGAACAAAATGTTCTTCGTCAAAGAAATAGTAGTCATCGTTCATCATGCTAATATGCACGAGGCCATCGATACCGTTTTCTAACTCAACAAACATACCAAAGGATGTAATACTTGCAATACTGCCTTCAAAGACTTCGCCAACGAATGGAACCATATATTGAGTCTTTTTAAGGTCTGTAGTTTCTCGTTCAGTCTCTGTTGCCACTTGCTCTTGAATAGAGGAATGTTCAACAGCACCAGCTAAAAAGCATCCTCTACATCTCGCTTGGAATATCCATTTTTCCAATGCATATCTGCTTTTAAAAGACGATGAACCATCAAATCTGGATAACGTCGGATTGGAGATGTAAAATGCGTATAACATGTAGATGCTAAACCAAAGTGTCCTGCATTTTCTATGCTGTATTTTGCTTGTTGCATAGATCGTAAGGTCATAATTTGAGCTACTTGCTCAATATCCTGCCCTTCACCACATCTAAGATTTTTTGGAAATCTCGAGGTGTTACGCCATCGGCACTAAGCACGAGATTTTGACCTAAGTAATTTAATACCTTTTGGAATAAATCTAATTTTTCTTCACTGGGACTTTCATGAATACGATATACCGAATTACGATGCGTATTCTTCAAATGAGTCGCTACCATTTCATTGGCGATAAGCATACATTCTTCGATAAGGCGCTCTGCCATTGTGCGATCCCGTTTAACGATACGTAACGGTGTGCCATCTAGGTCAAGCAAAACCTTATATTCAGGGAAATCAAAGTCTAAGGCACCTCTACGACGGCGCATGCGATTTAAAATTTTCGAAATCTCTGCTAAATCCCGTAACATAGGCATAAAGTCTTGTAAATCATCGGGAATGATGTTTTCTTCTAGTGCTTTATATACTTCTTTATAACTACAACGTCGTCCAACATGGATAATAGATGGTCTAATACGATAATTAACGACAGTACCAGAATCATCAATTTCCATCATACAGGTCATAGCATAACGGTCTTCATGAGCATTTAAGCTACAGATACCGTTTGATAATACCTCAGGTAACATCGGTACTACACGGTCTACCAAATAAACAGATGTCCCCCGCTTATAGGCCTCATTATCGATAGGTTGGCCAGATGTTACATAGTGGCTTACGTCCGCAATATGTACGCCTAATTCGTAATTACCATTCGGTAATTTACGACCACTCACAGCATCATCAAGATCTTTTGCATCCTCACCATCAATAGTAACCATTTGTAAATCTCGAAGGTCCCAACGTTTTGGGTCTTCATGGATAACAGTATCTATTTTCTTACTAGCCTTAATAACCTCTTCAGGGAAATTAAAAGGAATCTTATGATTCGCCATGATGCAGTTAATATCAAGGCCCACATCGCCTTTATAGCCTAGAACTTCTGTTATAATACCTTCTGGCTTTTTATCGCCTTCAGGCCATTTTTGTAATTTTTAACTAATACTTTAGCGCCACTACGAGCATCTAAGGTATTTTTTAAATCTACAAATATATCTGTACCGATACGTTCATCATCAGGCACAACAAAGCCAAAGTGTTGTTGTCTATCATAGGTGCCAACTACAGTTTCATTAGCACGCTCAATAACATCAACAATAATACCTTCTCGTTTATGTTTTGTATAGTCAGATGGCACTACGCGAACACGCACTTTGTCATTATGCATGGCAGTGCCCTTATTTTGTTCAGCCACATAAATATCTTCATCATCGAGCATGATAACAAAGCCGTAAGATTTACGATATCCTTTGTAAATCCCTTCATATTCTTCATACTGCTGCTCTTCATATTGATATACATCGGGGCGCGTACAAGTTAATACACCTTCCCGAGCAAGCATTTTAGCAGAGCGAATAAACATTTCTAGGTCTTTACCACCTCGAATATGATTATCCATTGCTGCATCTTCAATATGATATGCATGTGGTTGGATAGATTTATAAAAGTCCAATACTTTTTTTCTTCAAATTTTCACCTCCTTAGGATGTAAAAAGAAAAAGCCTGCAAAGCAGGCTTTCATCATTAGAATTGATTAATCATTGCCCCTAATACTAAGCTCAACACAGCAAAGATAATCCCTAAAATAATTGTACATCTAGATAAGAAACCGTCTACACCACGGGCCTTACCACCAAAAGAGGAGTCTGCCGCACCAGAAACAGCACCGCCCATGCCAGAGCTTTTGCTATTTTGTGCCACAACTACTACGATTAATAAAATAGATACGATTACTTCTAGGATCATTAAAAAATTTGTCACGACTGTCATCCTTCCTGTGAGGCTCTAGGCGAACCCAATACACGATGTTCTAAATACTTCTCTAATTTACGTTTAACCCTTTGCAGTGCATTGTCGATAGATTTAACACTGCGATCTGTGACCTCAGCCATTTCTTGATAAGAACGTCCGTCTAGATATCCTTCCAAGACCTCCCACTCGAGATCACTTAAAAATATGACCAATATTGCGCTCAATATCATCTAGTTCCTCTTTGCTGATAATGAGGTCCTCCGGGTTTTGTAACCTTTGCGGAGGATAGCATTTCGATCAATGTACGCTCTGATTCCTCTGTATATACCGGTTTATTAAGAGATATATAGGAATTTAAAGGCGCATGTTTTTTTGTCTTGTAGCCGATTTAATGGCCGTGATGATTTGTCTAGTTATACACAATTCTGCAAAGGCTCTGAAAGACGCTAATTTATCATGTTTAAAATCGCGCGTCGCCTTGTAGAGTCCAATCATACCTTCTTGGATAATGTCCTCTCGATCCGCACCTACTAAAAATAGGAACAGACCTTAGCTCGAACAAAGTTCTTATATTTATTTACAATATAATCGATTGCAAACACATTTTGCTCTTCTTGAGCTATGACCACAACTTGCTCATCGGTCATTTCCTTGAAATTGTAATCGGACTTGCGTGTATGAATTAATTTCATAAGCTCCTCCTTACAATTGAGCGAGAAAAAACCAATATATTTATTATACTGGAAGTGTATTTGATTTTCAACTATCAATGGCTCCCGTCGCAATTTCTCTAGCTTTTCAGCCACTTCAGGAGATAATAAGCCCCCTACTTCATTACGTCGCAAGCTAAATTGATCTCGTCTATGTTCATGAGCATATTGCTGTCGTTCCTCTTCCTTAGCGAGACGAATCATATTCTGTAGCTCTCGTGCAGGGATTCGCAACCCGCCAGATCCAAGAATTTGATTCTGTTCTGCCCCGTCAGAAGTCACAACATATACATTGGTATATTTGCCTTTACGCAAAAAAATACCTCACGTTCTATAAAGGAATCTGCCGTTTCTCCATCGTCAGTATAGACCTCTATGAAACCATTAGTAATAACTTCAACGGAACCACCAGATTTCGTATATTTACCGTCAAATACAAGGATTACTTCATATCCCTTAAATTTTCCGTAATTTAATAACTTATCTCTCAATTCCATTCGAGCATGCTCTAATGATTCATGTGCTAATTTCTTTAGATGAGTCCAGGCGAAGATCACATTATAGCCATCTACAATTAAGATATCTTTTAACATAGTTATTTCGCTTGGCGTTGACGTACCGCCTCATACATGAGAACAGCCGCTGCAACAGATGCATTTAAGGAATTTAAATTTCCATACATAGGGATTGTTACAAGGAAGTCACAAGCCTCTTTTACAACACGACTAATCCCCTTTCCTTCGTTACCAATGACGATAACCGTAGGAATCGTCATATCCGCCTCATACAAGGTACGATCACCTTCCATATGGGCACCCATTACCCAAAAACCTTGTTTTTGTAGTTGCTTAATAGTTTGAGCTACGTTGCCCACTTGTACTAGGGGAATTTGTTCAATAGCCCCAGCTGAAGTTTTAGCAACTGTCGCATTAATAGGTGCATTATGACGCTTAGGAATGAGTACAGCCGTAGCCCCTACACATTCTGCAGTACGAATGATAGCCCCCATATTATGAGGATCCTCTACACCATCTGTTAAAATGAGCAAAGGTACTTCATGTGTAGTTTCTTGTAAAACTTCGCCCAATTCCTTAAATTGTACTGCCGATACTAGGGCAATAACCCCCTGATGTGGTACATCTAAGTCATACTTATTCATTTGTTTAATAGGTGTAGGTCTAACTTCAATACCTTGAGATTTAGCAAGGCCAACAATATCAGCTAAACCAGTTTTCACCTTATCTTCGCTGACCATAATACGTTGAATTGAACGACCACTTTTAAGGGCTTCTTTAACCGCATTGCGGCCTACAATATAATTATCCATACTACATACCTCGAAGAGTTATAGAAAAAGGCTTGCCCCATAATATGTTGTAAGCGCTCATCTTGACGCGTTTCATAAAGAAAACCTAGTACAGCTTCAAATGCTGTACTACTGCGATATTCTTGAACAGTACTACTCTTTGGTACATTGACATTACTATTTCTAGCACGTCTAGCAATAGCTTGCTCTTGTTCTGTAAAAGTATCTTCTATCGCAAGCAACACTTTCGCTTGTGACTTAGCACAAATAAATTCAGTAACAATGGTGTGTAATACTTGTACCTTCGTAATATTCATTTGCACTACTCGCTCACGCACATACATGGAGTACACTGCGTCACCAATATAGGCAAGCATGACTGCATCAGCACTAAGGCATTCCTCTACAGTTCGATTGCGCAAACGAAGCGGCTCTTGTTCAAGAGCCGTCAGTTTTTATCGCTTCATTCTTTAAGAATTGAAATTGTTTTAAACTTCACGTTTTTTTCCACCGTGCACCTTGAGGAGAATCCTCAATAGTAATACCGATTTCAGCCAAGCGATCGCGGATGCAATCAGCTAATGCCCATTGTTTTTTTGTTCACGGCACGCTTGACGTACAGACAAGATAACTTTGCATTAATTCTTCGTATTCAGCAGCGTTAGCACCAGTATTGCCTTCCCATGCTTTTTCGAGAACGCCGATTACATCTGTCATGAATTTGAAGATACGTTTAACTTCGGCAATAGCTTCTTGGCAAACAACGCCTTCTTTGCTAGTCATTGCTTGGTAGTAAATATTGATTTCTTTAGCAAGGCCAAACATGCTTGATGTAGCCAATGCCGTATTGAAGTCATCACTCATAGCCACTTCAAATTCTTCTTCAAATATTTTAGCTTTCTCCAACAAACGTTGTGCATCTTCGCATTGACCTGGTTCACATTTTTTTCAAGGTAAAGAAGGTTTTTCAATAGCTGTGCTTAAACGTTCTAAAAGATTTATTTGCTTCTTCTAAGCGCTCATCAGAGAAATCCAATGGACTGCGATAATGCGTGCTCAACAAGAAGTAACGTAAAGCGTCAGGGCTATATTGTTCTAAAATATCTTTTACCAAGAAGAAGTTATTCAAGGATTTAGACATTTTTTTCAGAGTTGATCGTAATAAAGCCATTGTGCAACCAGTAACGAACTGCTGGATGTTGTCCAGAACAACCTTCAGATTGAGCGATTTCATTTTCATGATGTGGGAAGATCAAGTCACTACCACCACCATGGAAATCGAATTCTGTACCTAAGTATTTTTGGCTCATAGCTGAACACTCGATATGCCAACCTGGACGACCATTGCCCCATGGGCTTTCCCAGTAAGGTTCACCTGGTTTTGCCGCTTTCCACAATGCAAAGTCCATAGGATTTTTCTTGCGACCATCTACTTCAATACGAGCGCCTGCTTCCATATCGTCTAATGTACGGCCAGACAATTCGCCATAATGTTCAAATTTATCAACACTATAGTACACATCGCCATCGAGTTCGTAAGCATAGCCTTTTTCAATCAATGTATTGATCATCGCAATGATATCTTCGATATGCGTAGAAACACGTGGATAAATATCAGCCCGTTGAACGCCAAGAGCATCCATTACTTCAAAATAGCTATCGATATAACGGTTTGCAATAGTATCCCAAGATACCCCTTCACCATTAGATGTGTTGATGATTTTATCATCTACATCAGTAAAGTTTTGTACATAAGTTACTTTATAACCTACATGTTTCATGTATCGACGAATTACGTCCCAAGTTACGAAAGGACGTGCGTTGCCAATATGAGGATGATTATATGGTGTAACACCACATACATACATTTTTGCCTCACCTGGTGTAACAGGATTGAATACCTCTTTTTGGCGTGTCATAGTATTATAAACTGTAATTTCTCTCATCGTTACCGATGCCTCCATTTTTGTAAATAAAAAGACCTCTCATCTCATACAGAGACGATGGTCCGCGGTTCCACTCTGTTAGGTACCAGCAGTGGCACCCACTCATCGCATAACGGCGCGTCACCGGACAAACCTACCTATAATCGGAGTGTCAGCTCGTGAATGCATTTCGTCTACCTATCCATGAACCCTCCCACCATCGGTTCTCGCTAAAAAGTTAGTTGTAGAGTACTTCTTTCAGTCCTAGCTTTTTGATTTTATCTATATTTAGATATAGAGTTATTTTACCAAATAATGCTATAGAAAGTCAATATTCATAAGAAAAATCCTCACCATTCTAAATTAATTATCATCCTATTATACATAGGGTTTCTAGGTAATTAATTTTCAAATGATGAGATTAATATAATCAAAAATATTTGACTGCTATTATCACTATCAACAATAACATTTATATAAAAACACGTTAATAGTAATTGATATGTTAATAGTAATTGATATAATCTATATCAATTAAAACTAAGCGTTTTCCAACTTCTCTTGATCATCATGTTTACGGCAAATACCTGCGAAAATAGAGCCTGTAAAGTTATGAATGATAGAGAACACTGCACCTGCTACCGCAGCTTGTGGTGTAAAAATGTTTAAGTGCAAGAGATACGGACAAGGCAGAGTTTTGCATCGCTACTTCAATTTGCATTGCGCGACGAGAGGAAACATCAATGCTTAGGCTTTACATACAAAGTAAGTTACTACGTAACCACTTACATTTTGTACTAAACAAGCAACGAAGATGATAAATCCTGTTTCAGCAATTTGTTTTTGGTTTACCGCAGTAACAGCAGCCAAAATAAGCAATACTGCAATAGCAGCAATTGTTGGACATACATCTTTAACAGGTTCAATTTTAGATCCAATGAAGTAATTCAATACGATACCTAAAATGATAGGTACTAATACGATTTTTACGATAGACATAAACATCGGCATAAATTGAATATCAATGGAGGATGTAGCACCTGCATATAACACAACAAATAAAGGTGTTAAAATTGGAGCTAACAACGTAGATACCGTTGTTGCAGATACAGATAATGGCACGTTACCGTTGGCAAGGAAGGTCATTACATTGGACGCTGTACCACCTGGACAAGCACCTAATAAAAATAAAACCGATACCAATTTCTGGTGGGAAATTAAATCCTAAAGCTACCAAGAAGCCTGCCAAAGGCATCCATAAGAACTGGATAACAGATACGAGGATAACCTTCATTGGTTGTTTGAATACATCAAGAAATACTTGTGCTGTCAAAGTTAAACCCATAGCAAACATAACGAATTGTAACATGTACGCAATGTAAGGGGTCATCCAAGAGAAAACTGTCGGTAATAAATAGGCTAATACAGCCATCAATAGTACGATCCAAGATAGATAACTATTGAATAAGTGGTTAATAGAACGAATAACACTCATAAAAACACTCACTTTCATAATATATAAAAATAAAAATACGCCGCCTATTATAACATTTCCATAGAATAATCACGGGTTATAGGACAAAACGTGTTGGTACTTTAATCCCAATCATTGAAAGATAATTTGTCATAGTTATGCAAATCACCCCAAGAAATGGCATCCCCCCAAGTTGGAATTATGCCTTGAAGTTGGGCTCTTTCATTCATAGAACTATATATTTTTAGAAATACTTGCATCAGTTGGCATTACCTTAAGTATTTCTTTTTGCAGAAAAGCGGTCTTGGTGAGTGTAAATAACACCACCAAAAGACCGCTTTTATACGTTTTTCTACAGACATTCCTCGATGGTAACGCAATAAACGTCTGAGTTGTGCGTTTACTCCGCCTTCAATAGGGTTATTAGTCCTCGGACATTCTTTATCCAACACCAATGTTTCATCTAAATATCGAAACATTGTCTCTGTATTAATTAATACCACTAGAGAGTTATAGGCTTTTAGTAATCGTTCATGCGTAGCTCTTAAATTATCATTACTATCACGTGTCATTTCACTTAGAAACTCTTTAAAAGTCACTCTCCAATTAAATAATCGTTGAATCCATATTTTTGCATCTTCCTGTGTTTTTACGTTATATAAATCGCTTGCTAAATCTTTTAACATAATACCTGCTAATGTCTTAGGCCGCCTAGTAGTGTAACGATGTACTTGCCATACGGCATGAACAATACAACGTTGAAGCTTGGCGGTACGCCAAACTTTTTTTAATGCTTTTCTAAGACCAGGTCCACCATCAGAAACGACCACAATGGGGGTCGCTATTCGCTGCATAAGAGCTTGCCATGAGCGAGACTGTTCTGACCTACATAAATACCACCCTAATACATATTCACCATCATAACAGATCAAAATACAAGCTTTTTTAGCTAAGTAAATACCATCAACGAATACCACATCTCTCGAGGTTTCAATTTTGGGCGGCATAGGCCATATTTGCCAGAAATCAGCTATCTGTCTACGAAATGTACGGCCCTGCCCAGGCATGTCCTGTTGTGTTTCTTTACTAAATAACCAATTTAGAAATCGATGAAAACATTTAGTAGTATTATCAATAGTTTGTGTAAAGGTGATGTTACACTGCTTACAATGCCATCGTTGTGATCCAGCTTTAGTTTTCCCATATTTTTGACAAGAAAATCCACAATTTATACATCTTACCAGCATGATTATTCCCTCCACTTAGAACACGATTTTCTAAGAAGATATAACCTTATTGAAGCCAGTAAAATCAAGGGTTTTCGGGACTTTTTTACCAACACATTTTGTCCACCCTCTAAGTTTATCAAAAGAACTTAAAATAGCGATGGAGCCAGTAATTTACTGGCTCCATCGCCTATAAAACCAACACGTTTTGTCCTATAACCCATAATCACAACATATACAAAAAGAGCTCCCATAACTACAGTTATGGGAGCTCTCTCAATAGTATATAAAGATTATTTTGTTAAAAGCACCCTACATTATCTAAACGATGTAAGCATTTTTCTTTTACCAAGCAAGGTAACGATGTTGTTCAAATCAGGACCATGCATTTGACCTGTTAAAGCAACGCGAATTGGCATGAATACAAACTTACCTTTCAAAGCAGTTTCTTTCATGACTGCCTTAATAGTTGCTTTTACAACTTCAGGTGTAATTTCATCAAGTTCCGCCAATGCACTGCGGAATGCGCCGAGAACTGTTGAGCTGTTTCTTCATTCAATACAGCACGCAATTCCTCTTCGTGACCTTCTTCAAGGAATACGGTTTCGCCCATGAACATGCCTACGTGATCTTTAATTTGAGCACCATAGCTAATATGGTCACGGAATGTAGAACATAACAATGTCAACCAATCAATATCAGCTTGATTTAAGCTATCTGGAGCTAAACCAACCTCTTTCAAATGTGGCAAGCAAAGATGGAATAGATCTTCGTCGCTCAAATTTTTCATATAGTGGAAGTTGATATGGTTTAGTTTATCAATATCAAATACTGCTGGGTTCTTAGCTACGCGATCCATAGAAAGGCTTGAATCAATTCATCTGGTGTGAAGAACTCTTCTTCCCCTTCTGGTGCCCAACCAAGAAGTGCTAAGAAGTTTACAAGTGCTTCTGGCAAGTACCCCAATTGTTTGTATTGTTCAACAGATGTTGCACCATGACGTTTAGACATTTTCTTGTAATCTTTACCGAGAATCAAAGAAATATGACCAAATGTAGGAATGTCCCAACCAAGCGCTTCGTAAATAGCCATTTGGCGTGGTGTATTAGATAAATGTTCCTCTGCGCGAATAACATGAGTAATGCCCATCATGTGATCGTCCATTACTACCGCAAAGTTATATACAGGAATACCATCGGATTTAACGATAACAAAGTCACCTACACCGTTGGATTCAAAGGATACACGACCACGAACCATATCGTCGAAAGCATATGTTTTGTTCAAAGGTACACGTAAACGAATTGTCGGTTTACGACCTTCTGCAATATATTTGGCCTTTGTTTCTTCATCTAAGTGACTACAATGACCATTATATTTAGGCGTTTCACCACGATCCATTTGATCTTGGCGTACAGCATCTAACTCTTCAGCGGAGCAATAACACTCGTAAGCATGGCCTTCATCTAATAGACGTTGTGTTACTTCTTTATATAGTTCAAGACGTTCTGTTTGACGGTAAGGGCCATTTTCACCACCTACGTCTACGCCTTCATCCCAGTTCATACCAAGCCATTGTAAGGAAGCCTTAATATTTTCTTCACTTTCACGTGTAGAACGAGCTAAATCTGTATCTTCAATACGCAATACAAATGTGCCTTCTTCTTTACGTGCTAATAGCCAGTTAAATAAAGCAGAACGAGCGCCACCAATATGGAATGGACCCGTAGGGCTTGGAGCAAAACGAACTTTCATGGAACTCATGATTATACCTCTCCTTCATATACAGAAACGACAGCTTGTGCAGCAATGCCTTCGCGGCGCCCAATAGCACCAAGCATTTCATTCGTTGTCGCTTTAATACTAATGCGATCTAATGGTATTTCCAATACGGACTGTAAATTAGCCTTCATCATATCAATGTGAGGTTTTAATTTAGAGTCTCAGAAATAACCATAATATCAATATTATAGGCTTGTAGCCACGTTCTTTCAATAAGGAATTTACCTTTTCTAGTAAAAGCATACTAGAAATCCCTTTATATTGGTCATCTTCAGGTGGGAAGTAATAGCCAATGTCTCTCAAACCGGCAGCACCTAACATAGCATCCATTAATGCATGAATGAGAACATCCGCATCGGAATGACCATCTGGGCCAAGCTCAGATTCAATTTGAACGCCACCTAAGATGCATGGACGGCCTGCTTTTAATTGATGAATATCATAACCAAATCCAACGCGCATACGCTTATCCTCAATTCTAAATACCGTTTTGCTACGGCAATATCATTGGGCGTTGTTACCTTAATATTGCAGTAATCACCTTCTACTATATGTACAGGCTTTCCTAAATATTCCACAAGAGATACATCATCAGTACCTAAATAGTTTAAATCATGAGCCTTTTGATGGGCCACCTTAAATAAATCTTTTTGAAAGCCTTGTGGTGTTTGAATTTGGTATAGCTCACTGCGTTTCAATGTTTCAATTACGGTATGTTCTGTATTAACACGTTTAATCGTATCAGTAGCAGGCACACCAACTGTGGCAGCACCATATGTGTTAGCAGCTTCAGCGACAGCACTAAACATTTCTGTAGAGGCTAATGGGCGTGCTCCATCATGAACAAGGACAATATTACTAGATTCATCGACCGCCTTGAGACCGCAAGCAACGGAGTCTTGACGTTCAGCACCACCAAGAACGATATGAACTGGTACTGTAAGGTTCAAGACCTTAATATGTTCCAGCCATATAGTCTTGTTCACCATCGGCTACAACGAGGATAATCTCGCTTAAGCCTTGTAATTTAGCAACATTCTGCAAAGTGCGCTGAATAATAGAATAACGACCAAGGGGGATAAATATTTTATTCTCTTTATATGCCATACGGCGTCCCGCCCCTGCGGCAAGAACGATACAGCTAATTACCTTGTCCATTTTGTCCCCCATCTACACGAGCAAAGATCATGCGACCTGCACTCGTTTGTAGTATAGATGTAACCATAACCTCAACATTTTGTCCTACATAAGGTTTACCATCTTCTACGACAATCATCGTACCATCATCAAGATACGCTACACCTTGGTGTACTTCCTTACCTTCTTTCATAACTTGTACGCGAATCCACTCACCTGCAATAAGAGCTGGTTTCAATACATTTGCCAATTCATTGAGGTTAAGTACTTCAATACCTTGTACGCGAGCTACCTTATTCAAGTTAAAATCATTAGTCATCAACTTCCATTGCTTGTCTAAGGCTAGGCGCATCAACTTAGAGTCGACTTCTGTAAGATCATCATAATCGTCTTCTACAACTTCAATAGCAACCTTATTAGCATCTTGCATATCTTTCAAAATATCTAGACCTCGACGACCGCGGTTGCGTTTTGTAGCATCTGCAGAGTCCGAAATAATTTGTAACTCGTTTAATACAAAGAGTGGAACCATTAGAGGTCCTTCAATAAAGCCTGTATTACAAAGTTCTTTAATACGACCATCAATGATAACAGACGTGTCTAGTAATTTAGGCGTACTAGAAGCTTTATCTGATTTATGGGTGGAGAACATTTTAAAGCGGCTTGTTTTTGTAGTGCCATCTCCGCCCCATTGTTGTACGTAGTTATTGTACATTTCAGGTCCTTTACGGGCCATAAGCTTAAGACCACTATATCCAAAGATAGCGCTAAGAATAATAGGAATGTAAGGTCCTATAATAGGCACTTGATTGAATGCAACACCAATTAAATTTGCAATAATAAGACCGAATAATAAACCGATGGTGCCTGCAATCAATTCTTGATTTGGAATATGCGTGAGTAAGCGCTCTAAACGTTTTGCAATTACTAACCCTTGTTTCCAAAAATAAATGATGAAATCAAATAGCCAATAACAACACCTAACAATGTACCAACAATTAATACTGCAATACGTGCAACTGTTAATGACATATCTCCCATAGTTTCAAACTGAGAACCTAAATACGGATCGATAATAGGATCTAATGTATCCATCCCTACATAGGCAGCTGTACCTACAAGGATGGCTATTACATAGCGTAAAATCCGATAAATCATCAAATCACCTCCTAATTAAGAAAACACGAGCTGCATCGCCTCTTGAATAGATTTGACGCCTCTAATCTTGATAGAACTATCATTATCCTTGATTTTGCTTATAATTGCCTTCAGGGAATAATAAACTTTTTAAAAGCCTAGTTTTTAGCTTCATTAATACGCTGCTCGATGCGCGGAATGCTTCGAACGTTTCCAGTTAAAACCGACCTCTCCTAAAGATAACCATATCTGTAGGAACGATGCGATTTTTAAATTAGATACTATTGCTACGGCCATAGACAAGTCACATACTGGCTCGTTTACTTTAAGTCCACCAATAACGTTAACATACACGTCCTTATTACCCAATGTAAAGCCACAACGTTTTTCTAATACCGCTAAAAGTACAATCAAACGGTTTAGATCATAGCCTATTGCCGTTCTTCTAGGCATACCAAAGGCCGTGGTAACCACCAAACTTTGCACCTCTACTAAGATTGGCCGAACCCCTTCGAGGTAAATCATGACAGCGCTGCTGCTTTCCTCATCAGACCGTTCTGCCAATAATGAAGCTGAAGGGTTAGATAATTCTTGCAAGCCTTCTTCAACCATGGCAAAAATACCAGTTTCAGATGTGGAGCCGAAACGATTTTTGATGGATCGCAATATGCGGAACTGATAGGATCGTTCTCCCTCAAAGTAAAGCACTACGTCTACCATATGTTCTAACATACGTGGACCTGCGATATTGCCTTCTTTTGTAACATGACCAATAATAACCGTAGGAATATTGCGTTCTTTACAAAAATCGAAGAGTCGTGATACATTCTCGAACTTGACTAACACTGCCTGGAGCAGCGTCAATATCACCAGTATAAATGGTTTGAATAGAGTCAATGACAAGTAAAGATGGCGTCATTGCATCAGCTTGCTCAAGGATATGATCTAAATCTGTATCTGCAATAACTTGTAAACGTTCACTATTGATATGTAGTCGTTCTGCTCGAAGCTTGAGTTGTAACTGAGACTCTTCACCCGATGCATAGAGAACTGTACCAACAGTATCTGCTACCTTTTGGGAGACTTGCAATAAAAAGTGTAGATTTGCCAATACCTGGATCACCACCCTAATAGCATCAATGCACAGGTACTATGCCACCGCCTAATACGCGATCGATTTCACCAAAGGTTGTAGACACACGTGCAATAGATGAAATTTCATATCTGGTAAAGCTGTAGGCTTAGTGGTTTTGATTCTACACCACGGGGAAGGAGTACGGCTATGTTTAGTTTCTTTAATAATTTCTTCAACTAATGTATTCCATTCGCCACATTGTGGACAACGGCCCATCCACTTAGAAGATTCAGCCCCACAATTTTGACAGAAGAATACTGATTTTGCTTTTGCCATAATGCCCTCAAAATGTTTTTAATAAGAAAAGAAAGGTCATGAATGATAACCATTCATGACCTTTTATCTATAATTTTACTACATAGTTAACTATCATTATTTTATAGTATACCATTTAACCCATATTTTTATATGAAAGGTAGTCATTAACTGTATATTTTGTATTTTTATACGCTGACAACGATTTCGTTATCCCTTCATCTGCTTTTATAGTTTTTCCTTCTGTAGCATCTCCTTTTCAAAAATAAGGTCTGATACAGGATCTTCAATCAATCGTTGAATCAGCTCGTTTTTAGTGGTCGAGCCCCCATCGTAAAATCAGAACCCTCCTTAACGAGTAACTGCATCGCCTCAGGTGTGATTTCTAATTGAAGCTCACGATCTTTAAGGCGCTTTTTGTAATATCACTCATCAAGATAGAGACAATTTGTTGTAAGTCCTCATCAGTTAATAGATGGAATACAATCATTTCATCAATACGATTTAAAAACTCAGGTCTGAAATGACGTTTTTACTGCATCCATCACAAATTTCTTAGCTTCTTTAAAATCTATACTATTAGATTGATTTGCAGAAGATTCAGATTTTTTTAGGAGCTAAGAATCCAAGCTCTGGAGAGTTCTTATGTAAAGCTTTAGCACCTAAGTTACTCGTCATGATGATAACTGTATTTCTAAAATCTACAGTTCTACCTTGGCTATCAGTAAGGCGACCATCATCAAGAACTTGTAACAAGATATTAAAGAAATCTGCATGTGCTTTCTCTACTTCATCGAGAAGAATGACACTATATGGTTTACGACGTACCGCATCTGTTAGTTGACCGCCTTCTTCATAGCCCACATAGCCTGGAGGGGCACCAACTAAGCGTGATACAGTATGCTTTTCCATATATTCAGACATATCAAGTCGAATCATAGCAGATTCATCGCCGAACAAAGAGGATGCAAGTACTCTTGCTAGCTCAGTTTTACCTACCCCTGTTGGCCCTAGGAATAAAAATGAACCAATAGGACGTTTCGGATCCTTTAATCCAGCCCTTGCACGGCGCACAGCTTTAGCTACAGCAGTAACAGCATCATCTTGACCTACTACACGTTTATGGAGTTCTTCTTCCAAATGGAGCAAAGTTTCAGATTCTTCTTCTGCTATTTTAGCCACTGGAATCCCTGTCCATTGTGCCACTACTGCTGCTATATCGTCTTCCGTAACTACTAACTTTTGATCACTTTCTTCTTTTGCTACAGATTTTTTATCATCAATGTCTTTTACTAGACTTTTCTCTTCATCACGTAGTTTAGCAGCCTTTTCAAAGTCTTGGGCTGTAACAGCTGCTTCTTTCTCGTTTTTGACTACCTTTAGACGTTCTTCTAGAGCCTTAACATCAGGTGCTGCAGAAAACACTTCCATCCGCACCTTAGATGCAGCTTCATCCACTACATCAATAGCTTTATCAGGCAAGAATCGGTCTGTAATATATCTGCTTGATAAGGACACAGCTGCTTTTAACGCTTCATCGGTTATTTTTAGCCTTATGGAACGCTTCATAGCGATCGCGTAAGCCCTTTAAATTTCAAGAGCATCCTCTTCGTTAGGTTCTCCTACTTGAACAGTTTGGAAACGACGCTCTAAAGCAGCATCCTTTTTCAATATGTTTTTATATTCATCAAGGGTTGTAGCACCAATAACTTGGAACTCCCCACGTGCTAAAGCAGGGCTTTTAAAATATTGGCCGCATCCATAGCCCTTCAGTGGCACCGGCACCAACTAAAAGTATGAATCTCATCGATAAAGATAATCATGTCGTCATGTTGTTGTACTTCATCGATAGCTTTTTCAACCGTTCTTCAAATTCACCACGGTATTTTAGCACCAGCAAGCATAGCGCCAATGCTAAGGAAATAATTCTCTTATTCCGTAAAATCTCGGGTACATTACCGGTAACAATGCGCTGCGCTAAACCTTCGGCAATGGCAGTCTTACCCACCCCTGGCTCACCGATGAGAACAGGATTATTTTTGGTCCTACGGCTTAAAAATTTGAATAGCCGTTGAATCTCAGTATCTCGACCGATAACAGGGTCAATTTTACCTTGTTTAGCATACTCATTAAGATCTGTAGCAAAAATCAGATAAATCACCCTAATTCGCCATCTCCATGAGAGCCTTCTTGACCATCATTATGGCCCTTGGAATTAGAACCTAGAATACTACGAATAGCATCTACTACATCATTAGTTCTAACATCCATGGATTGTAATATAGCAGCTGCCACACCGCTACCATCACTTAGTAAGCCTAGTGAGAATATGCTCAGTACCTACATAATTATGGTTCATTCGGTTTGCCATTTGAACTGCAAGTTCAAGTATATATTTAACGAGGGTCATATATAGAGGTCGCTTGTTTATTACCCCGACCTCACATGGTCCTCTACAGCTCAAAAATATCTTCTGTAACTATAAGCTCTTCTAACGCCTTAGCCGCTACACTATTTTTAACCTTTGTAAAAGGCCGATGAGTACATGTTCAGTTCCCACATAGTCGTGCCCTAGCTCTAAAAGCAGCCTCTTGTGCTAAAGAAAGGACTCGCTGTGCATCGTCTGTGAACCGTTGCATCATAATATCACCTCATCTATCTATGTAAATTGTAATTATATCTCTTCAAATTTATGTAAACAATGGTGGGAAAACACCATTGAATATCAATTGATAATTTGTAAATTTAATATTATTTTGAAAGTTTTTGACGTATTACTTTAGTCGATAGCTATCGCGATCGGCTTCTGTTAAATCTTCGTTACCTAAATATTTAGTAAGGAAATTAGGTCGAGTTATGGCCACCAACTCATTGAAGGTATCATTCCCCAAGGTGGTAAGATATCTAAATCTACGCCCTAATTGAATATCGCTAAGTTTTGTTAATGCTTCTTTACCATTAACACGGCGTGCATATTGTAGAACGCCATAGGATCTCCACAGAACATCTTCTAAACCTTCTTTTATCATTGTGTAATAAAGACTGACGAGATTTACGCTCTTCTGCAATTATGCCTTCTACAATCTTGGTTAATTGCTCAATCGTTTCCTCTTCACTTATACCCATAGTACGTTGATTTGAAATTTGGTATATAGCGCCTAAAGCCTCTGATCCTTCACCGTACAAAACCTCGTACAGAGTATCCTAATTGAATGATGCTGCGAATGAGTCGTGTAATTCGACCAGAGCATCGTTAAGGCGAGCAAATGTAACATTACAGATGCTCTAATCCAGTTCCTACATTTGTAGGGGCATGCCGTCAAATACCCAAAAGCGTTCATCAAAAAGCATACGGATGCTTTAGCTCAATAGCCTTATCAATTTTCACCGCATGGTCATAGGCCTGTTGCAATTGAAGTCCAGAAGCCATTGATTGAATCCGTAAATGATCTTCTTCATTCACCATAATTACAATGGATGCATCATCAGATACAACCAAGTTACGATATGGCAATTTTTCTTCAAAAGCAGGGCTCATTAAATGTTTCTCAACTAGTCACAGTCCCGCTCACTTTGACTTACTGCTCTAGACTAATATTGAATATTGATGTCCGTCTGCATCTTTCAAAGGTTGCAACAAGCCTCTAGAGATTGCATTTACCGTTTCTAAAGCAGATGTATCATTACGATTTGTAAATAATAGGCCTTCAAAGTTCCGTGCCAAACGAATACGACTAGAGATTACAATGTGATCTGTCGCATCTGTATCGTGATGTAACCACTGACTTAAAGGAGAGTCCAATATAGTATCTAACATAAGAACCTCCTACTCTTTATCGCCATCGATGATGGCTTCTAGTTCTTTAATTTTATCTCTTAAGATAGCAGCCTCTTCAAAGTTTTCAGATTGAACTGCTGTATCTAATTGATGACGCAATCGCTTCACTTCATATTTAGCTTTAAATACATTAGTTCCGCGACTAGGTACAGTTCCTTCATATTCAGAACTACCTTGAATACGTTGTAATAAGGGATCTATTTCACTATTAAAAGTCTCATAACATTGACCGCAGCCAAATTTACCTACACGATTAAATTCGTCATAAGTAATACCACACTGAGGACATCTTTTAGATTGATGAGATTTTTAATAAGTTATCTGGGTAAACCATATTTTTATCATTAGTAAAAAGCTATTATCCCACATATCATTCATAAAAAGAACTATAGGGGGATAATTTGCCCTCTGCTGTAACTCGGTAGCGCAAGTACTACAAGATGTTGTTCCGTCTTTTTGATTATTGACGATATTAGTCATATGAATGGTAGCTTCATTCTTATGGCAATGATCACATAACATCGATCATCACTCCTTCCGCAGTGTATCCACCATTGTTGCGTAAAAGCTGACGAATAGCCTCATTGCGCTCTTCAATATCTACATTCTCAATCAAAGTAGCAAAAGAGTTATGCGTTTAGTGAGCTTCACGACGAGTAATCTTTTCTAGATTGAAGTAATTGGAACAAAAGATTGATCTACGTCTCGCATATCAATTAATCGTTCCACCGTATTTTTGACCTTCATAAATACGATATGTCGTTACGGCAGGTAAAGAATCAGAGCTTTCTGGATTTAATTTTTGATGCGAATATAACCACCTAAGCCACGTCTAGATTCAACATCGAAACCGCGCTCATTAGAAAAACGTGTACTCAATACGTAACTAATTTGGGATGGTGCACAATCTAGTTCATCAGCTAATTCGTTACGTTTTAAAATTAACTTTTCTTGTTCTTCTACGCATACGGTCTAATATAAATTTTTCTATTTTATCAGCTATCATACTCATAAAAGACACCCCTTTAAAATTTTATTTACTATAGCTTTTGACTATTTGTTCTTTGATATAATTCTATTATATTTGACTATTTGACCTTAGTCAATATAAAAAGTCAAATTTAATAGTATTCATATTGACTTTTTAACTCCTTTTTACGTATCAAAATAAGTATTATCGTGATATTAAGCGCATTTTTCTTTACAAAAATTAATAAGTCAATTTACGCTAAAAAAATTTTTGACTTTTTCTTTTTACTTTTTAATTCATTCTCCTATGATTGGACTTAATCATTAATTCTATGTATAATAAATGAGATATTATATTCCGAAAGAAGGTGTTATTATGGCAGAAGCATTAGGACAAGAACTATTAATTGATTTATATTCCTGTGATGAAGATGCAATTTCATCCGCTACGGCTGTACAAGAAAGTGTAGCTACTGCATTTGATTTAGCTGAACTTGATGTTGATGAAATCAGTTGTCAGGTTATGGATGAGAGATTGCCCTCCTTTCTGTTGCACCAGGCTTTCACTTTACATTGCACACATATCCTGCATTAGGTTATGTAGCAGTTGATTTGTACTCCTTCGAGCAATCTTTACCGCTTACGTTAATTATGAAAGCATTACGTAAAATCTTTCAGAGCAGAAAAGGTAAAAGCAACGAGTGTACAACGCGGTGACTTTGGTAACGAACGAGACATGAAGCCTCGTCGTAAAACTAAAATCACAACTCTTGGTCGCGTATCTCGCACAAGAATTCAACTCAAACAAACAGGTGGCAAATTGAAAAAACAAAGTGCTAAGGTTATTAAAAACATTAGCTAAAAAGTGGCTTAAAAATAAGCACAAAAGGACTGACCTCATGGTCAGTCCTTTTATTATAATCGTGAATGCAGTTGTTCTTACATATTAAATTATGAGAAAAACAATATGACAAACTAGAAAATTAATAAATCATATTTACAAAGAAAGCTAGAGGTAATCCTCTAGCTTCTTTTATCTGTTATTATCTACTTATCTACGAACCATTAATGCTTCAAGATCAAGAACATCTGCAATTTCATCAACGTCATCACAGAGGTATTCAGCATCAGCTTCTTTTAGTTCAGCTTCTGTACCATAACCATAAGTAACACCGATGGAGATACAACCAAGTTCATTAGCTGCCTCTACATCATACTTACGATCTCCAACCATGAATGCCATACGGTTACCATTTTCATCAGTTAATGGATTACCACAAAGTTCAAGAGCTTTTTCAAGAATCTCCTTCTTGTGTAACAATCCACTTTCATAATTAGCACCAACGATTACATCAAAGTAAGGTGTCAATTCAAAATGATCTAAAATGTCCTTAGCATAATGTTCTGGCTTTGCCGTAGCTAAAGCAATCGTGTATTGTTCTGTTTTACATTTAGCCAATAAGTCTACAATATTTGGATATACTGTATTTTTCAAACTTACCAATCGTGCCATATCTTTCACGAAACTTGAAGTATGTTTGTTCGGCTTGCTCAAAAGTCATACCACAATGTTCTTGGAAGGCATCTACCAATGGTGGTCCTAAAAACAATTGCAATGTTTCTTCATCAGGTACGTCATAGCCAAAATGTTCTAAAGCAAACTTAATACTTTTTAAAATGCCTTCTTGAGAGTCTGTCAAAGTACCATCTAAGTCAAATAATATTGTCTTTTTCATATTACTTCTTTAAAGCCTCTTTTAATGTATGCCATGCAAGAACTGCACATTTAACACGAGCTGGCATATTAGAAATATTTTGTAATGCCATAGCATCTTCTAATTGTTCTAACTCGTTTTCATCAGTAATCTCTTTTTAATCATACCCTAGAAAACTTCAACTAAGCGTAGAGCTTCCTCTACGGATTTACCTTTGATAATATCAATCATCATAGATGCAGAAGCTTGGCTAATAGCACAACCAGAACCAGTATATGCTGCATCTTTTACAATGCCATCTACTACATTAAGTTGTAATGTTAAATCATCACCACAACTAGGGTTATGACCATGTTCAGAAGTTGTGAATTCAGTTAACTCATGTTTATTACGTTTATCTTGGTTATGTTCCAAAATGAGTTCCGTATATAGTTGATCCATTTCCATTGATGGTAATCTCCTAATCTTTAAAAGCCCATGACTGAACGAACAGTCTTCAATACTTCGAGGAAGGCATCAAGGTCTTCCTTACGAGTGTACAAGTACATACTTAAACGAGTAGATGCAGATACATTGTAGAATGCACCTAATGGTTGAGCACAATGGTGACCAGAGCACACAAATACCTTTTGCATCTAAAATAGTTGCTACATCGTGAGGATGTACATCATCTATAGTGAAAGCAATTACACCATGTTTCTCTTTCGGATTTGTAGAACCGATTACATTAACATGAGGTAGCTCTAACAATTTAGGCAAGATATAAGCAACCAATTCTTCTTCATACGCTTCAATAGCATCCATACCAAAAGGATTCTAAATAATCGATAGCAGCATGTAAAGGAAACAGCACCATCTGCATTAGGTGTACCAGCTTCAAATTTGTATGGCAACTCATTGAACGTAGCAGATTGCTCTTTTTACATATTCAATCATATCACCGCCCAATAAGAATGGAGGCATTGCTTCTAATAATTCTCTTTTACCATAGAGCACACCGATACCTTGAGATGCACACATTTTATGACCAGAGAATACAAAGAAATCACAATCAAGTTCTTGAACATCAATTTTTTTATGAGGCGTAGATTGAGCACCATCAAGAACGACAACAGCACCAACAGAGTGTGCTTTTTCAGTCAATTCTTTTACAGGGAACTCCATGCCCAAAAACATTACTAATGTGCGCAAAAGCAACGATCTTAGTCGTTTTCATCAATTTTATTGATTTCACCGTCTTTTAAATGACCGCTTTCATCAAGGTACATATATTCCAATGTAGCCCCTGTCTTTTCAGCCACATATTGCCATGTAACAAGGTTTGCATGATGTTCAGCTACAGTAATAATGATTTTATCGCCTGCTTTAAGGTTATTAAGACCATAGCTATGGGCAATTAAATTCATAGATTCTGTCGTATTACGTGTAAATACAACCTCTTCTCGCTCACGGGCATTGATAAATTCCACAACACGATCACGAGCGTTTTCATATGCTTCAGAAGCTTCAATAGCCAAAACATGGGAACCACGATGTGGATTACCATTGTGCTGAGTCATATGCTCCACTACACGATCCACTACAACTTGAGGGATTTGTGCAGTGGCACCGCTATCTAAATAGATAACACGATGCCCATTATGCTCTTTTATGTAATATAGGGAAAATCTTTATATGCTTCTGCAATAGGTCTCATAAAACGCCTCTTTAAATCTTATTACGTACAGCTGCTAATGCTGCTTCTTCAATCGTTTCATCACCAATGCGATCAATAATAGGGACGAATCATAGATTCAACGATGATATGTTTAGCTTCTACTTCACTGAAGCCACGGCTCATGAGGTAGAAACAATTTATTATGATCAATTTGGCCTGCACTTGCTGCATGGTTACCTACTACATTGTCCTCTTTTACACAACAAGAGTGGCAAAGAAATAGATTTTACAGTAGGGTCTAACAACAAGCAAGTATCTTCTTCCGCACCTTCAGATGCAGTTGCACCATGTAGGAAATCAAGGGTGCCACGGAAGGATTTTTTAGCATTACCACTAAGAGCACCTAAGTTATGAATATCGCTAACAGATTTTTACCGCCATGGCTCATAACCATTGAAATATCGAATTTTTTTGCTCTTTATTACCAAGATAAGCAATGTCGTGAATAATGCGAGATTCTTTACCTACTAAATCATGATAGTAGTTCAAAATATTTTCGCTACCACCAATTTCGATATTGATATATTCAACATCAGCATTATCTTCTAATTTAGTGTATCGATGCTCGATATGTTGTACATGTTCAGGTAAAAGATTTACCTTTTTCACTACAACTTTACCAGTTGCCTTTACATCATATTCGTCAAGGTAGCTTACATTAGTTACTGCATCACCAGAACCAGTCACAAAAAATTGAACTTCTAGTTCAGCACCTTCACCAACGATAAATTGGAATCGATTTGCTACGCGAGCTGTAGCATCTATGCGGATACCTACAACTTCTTTTGCATTTGCAGGAACGTTAATAGCGTAACCTTCTGCTTTTTCCACCAAACCTTCAACAGCTTCTTTATTAGCGCCTTCATATTTGCCTTCTAATAATGCTGTGCCTACAGGCAATGGTGAAAGTATATTTTTCATTCGCTTCCACAGCGATAGATTGTACTGCTGTATCTTCTCCAACTAGAGAGCCTACAGTATGGTTAACACGTAACCATCTGAACGTCGGTCTAGGGAGTTCATTAAATAGTAATTCGCTCATAATTCCTCCTTAACCGATAGAACCTTCTAATTCAAGATTGATTAGGTTGTTCATTTCTACTGCATATTCAAGTGGCAATTCTTTAGAGATTGGCTCTACAGAAGCCACGAACAAGCATTGCACGAGCTTCTTCTTCACTAATACCACGAGTCATGAGATGAAAAATCGCTTCGTCAGAAATACGACCGATTTTTCGCTTCATGACCTAAGTCCCACATTATCATTTTCAACAATAATTGCTGGAATTGTATCAGATTGAGACTCAGCATCAAGCATCAAGGATTCACAAGAAACTGTTGCTTTTGAATGCTCAGCATTAGGACCAATTTTCAAAAAGACCACGATAGATAGCTGCGCTACCGGATTTCGGAAATAGATTTAGAGTTTACATTACTTGTTGTATATGGTGCGTTGTGAACCACTTTACAACCTGTATCAAGGAATTGACCTTCACCAGCAAATGTTACACCTGTAAATTCAGCATGTGCACCTTCACCGTTAAGGATACTCATTGGATACAAGCAAGATACTTTAGAACCGAAGGAACCAGATACCCACTCAATAGTACCACCTTTACCTACAACACAACGTTTTTGTATTAAGGTTGTACATATTTTTGGACCAGTTTTCAATTGTAGAATAACGCAATGTAGCATTATCTTTTTACGAACAATTCAACGGCACCTGCATGAAGGTTAGATACGTCATATTTAGGAGCAGAGCAACCTTCGATAAAGTGCAATTTAGCACCTTCTTCTACGATGATCATCGTATGTTCGAACTGACCAGCACCTGGTGCGTTCAAGCGGAAGTAGGATTGCAATGGAATATCTACTTGTACGCCTGCTGGAACATATACAAAGGAACCACCAGACCAAACAGCACCATG
>BNJV01002962.1_pt1 | contig 52586 bp, 83 predicted proteins | sample 8540591 | NCBI WGS metagenome assembly BNJV01 (sample SAMD00202457, study PRJDB9452) | human saliva metagenome | host: Homo sapiens | reverse complement strand
ATGGAAGTTACGTACGCTCAGTGAGGGACGACGGCCAGCCAGTCGTCGTTTTCGGCCACGATAACGCTCGCGGCAGGGCGGCCTTCTTCTTCGGCGAAGTCTTCGCAGCGGGGCGCGGCCGTTTTCGGCGAAATAGCGGCTTTGGGCGGCATCGGCTTTTGGCGGGCGGTCGGCAGGAAGTCGCCCGCCCAGATTTGGCCGGGGGTGGGGGTTGGAGCAGCCCGAGACCGCGCCTTTGTTTTCAAATATCTGCACCCAGCGGTGAGCTCTGCTCTAGTTCTTCTGCCTGTTGCGCAAACACGGATGACCTTCGATTTGTTCGGGCAGTTCAGGGCAGGGGTTTTGCCGTGGTCGGCGAGAAGCAGATGACGCGGGCTGACCCGCGACGCACAGCTGGGTCGGGAGGTGGCTGTTGTCGGAATAGGCGGGGAGTGTCGGGCAGCAGGAGCGGAAGTCGTCGTGAAGCACAAAGGGTTCGTGTAATCGGGTTTTGCTCGCCGGTGATGCGTTTGTTGCCTGGCAGCGTAGCACGACGGGTCGTGCGCGGGTTTAGCGGTGGTGTCAGCCGCTTCCTGCTGTCCCCGCCACGGGCGTTTGGCGCGGTGGAGACGAAGATATCCATTGGTCGGCAAGGGGTTGTAGCGGCGGTGGGGTGGTCTGCGGATGGAACATGGTTGTATTTTCTGTGTTGAGTTGCAGTAATGGTGCAGGCCGTCTGAAAAGGCGGTCAGTGTACGGCGAACGGCAGGCGGCGGACGATTTGCTGTGCGGCATCGCGGCGCATTTCCGCCCATATCATGGCTTCTTCTCCTGTTTGCCCAAGATCTGGAATCGGCATGTCGGGGTGCGGCGTACTTCGATCTGCATCGGCTCGCCGACGGTTCGCCGTTGCGGAAACGTGCGGACGCGCAGGAACAGTTGGTATTCGTTAATCATGGCGCGTGGTGATGGCACGTCTTTTTGCTGTTCGACGCTGTTCACGGTAATGGAAGCCTGGGCTTGGGCGGCGGAAACGGGGAGGCCGTCTGAACGGCGCAGGGCGTTTTCCAGCGGCACTTGCAGTTCTCCGCCCTGAATGTGCCAGTTTTTATAGGGCAGGCGGTCGTAGGGCAGGCTGCCTTCAGGTGAGCCGCAGGCAGTCAGCAACATGGCGGCGGCAAGCGGGAAGAGTTTGGTGTTCATGGGATTTTCTGAACAGGCCGTCCTGAAAACCGGTTTTCAGACGGCCTTTGTGTGCGGGATGAGGCAGGTGCGCATTCTACCGCAGTTTGTACGGCGGAAAAACAGGCGCGGCAGGTCGGATACGGTTTTCAGACGGCCTGAAATAGATTATATTCTCAACATTATTTGTTAATGTTGCCACGCGGGAGGAGTTATGTATTGGTTTATCGCAGCTGTCTGCGTTTAGTGGTTGAAATGTTTGTCGGCACCCTGTACCTGCTCATCATCAGTGCCGCGCTGGTGCGCGGGTGCGGCTCGCTTCTGTTTGACAGCCCGGCCTGCCGAGCTGACGGCGGCCGCCATTTCCGCCGTCGGCCTTTTTGGCTGCACGGCTTTATCAAACCGCCGCACGCCGGCTGATGAAGTCGCCAATGATTGGATATCGGCTCAAACCGTGAAAAATCCTGCGCCGCGTGAGCGAAGGGGCAATCGAAGTTTCTTACCGGGCACCACCTGGCAGGCGCGCGCGCCCTAAACGCCCGAGTTCTGCCGAGCCTTCCTTCGCCGTGATTGGCGGCAAAGAAGGCAATATATTGCTTGTCACTTAAACTAAGGAGATACTATGGAATTTTTGGGTTTAGCGCTGACGCTCTTGGCCGCGGTCATCATGTCGGCTTTAGGCCGTCTGCATTGTGCCACAGCAAGGGCACGTCGTCGAACGTCAGGCAAGTTCCACAGCGTATTGGAGCTGGTTTGAACTCCTCTGATTCCCTTCCTCGACCGTGTGGCCTACAAACGCTATCGCAGAAGCGAAATCCCGTGCTTTGACGTACCCAGCCAGGTGTGCATCACGCGCGCGACAACATCCAGCTTACCGTGGACGGCATCATTTATTTCCGCAACCGATCCGGCTTGCGTCATCAGGTCGTAATTATGTGCTGAAGCGATTACGCAACTGGCGCAAACCACGCTGCGTTCGGTGATCAGGGCGGATGGAAATGGATAAGACCTTTCGAAGAGCGCGGGATACCAACCGCGCAGTGGTGGCGGCATTGGATGAGGCCGCCGTCTCTTGGGAGCGTCAAAGTGCTGCGTTACGAAATCAGAAAGACTTGGTGCCGCCGCAGGAAACCTGGCGCGCCATGCAGGCGCAGACCACGGCGGAACGCAGAAAAACGCGCCCGTATCGCCCAGTCCGAAGGTTTGAAAATCGAACAGATCAACCTGGCTTCCGGTCAGCGCGAAGCGAAATTCAAAATCCGAGGGTGAGGCGCAGGCCGCCATCACGGCTCTAACGGTGAGTGGCGAAAAATCAATCAGGGCGCAGGGTGAGGCGGAAGCCATCCGCCTGGTTGCGCAGGCCAGTGCCGACGCCATCCGCACCGTGGCCGAAGCGATACGCACGAGGGCGGCGATGAGGCGGTGAAACTGAAAAGTCGCCGAGCAATACGCTCGAAGCCTTCGCCAAACTGGCCAAAGAAAGCAATACGCTGATTATGCCGGCAAACGTGGCCCGACATCGGCAGCTCGTTTCCGCAGGGATGAAGATTGTCGAAGGCGCGAAAGTGCTGGCGGTAAAAGGCGCAATAAAGCGGGTAGCCCGGCAGAAGGCCGTCTCGAAAACCGCGTTTCAGACGGCCTTTGCTATTTTGATTGCTACGGGAAAATGATGACGCTTGAGGCTTCGTCATGGGCTGTCCCGCTGCGGATAATCAGCAGCGGCAGATGGCTTCTGGCGCATCACGGTTTCGGCGAAGCTGCCCATCAAGAGGTGCATCAGGCCGGTGCGGCTGTGGGTGCCCAGCGACCAGCAGGTCCGCGCCCTGTTGGTCGGCATAATCCACCAATTCCGCCATTTCGCGCGCGCCTTTATTGGCCAGCAGCAGGTGGGTATTGATCATCGAGATGCCCGGTTTCGCGCCGTTGTGATTTCCACGGCTTCGGAAAGCACCTCGTTGCCGTTGGCAATGGCGGCTTTTCGTAGCTGGCCCTGTTGCGGGAATTCGGGAGCCAGAGCCATGCTCTCGGCGGGGTTGGCCACATGGACCAAAGTCGGTTTCGCTTTGCCGCGGCGGCCACGCTGCAGGCATGTTTCAACGCATTGACGGAAGTTTCGCTGCCGATCTACCGCTACCACCAGATGTTTATCAGCCATACAACCTCCTTTAGAAATTATTAAGATTTCGTTTACGGACGCGCCGTATGGGCTGAAGTATAATGCAGCCCGCGCCCGAGTGTGCAATTTTTCTATTTTGTTTTGATATGCAAACAATGAACGACAACGATTTTTCTGCCGCCGTTTCCGAACGCCGTTTTCGGCGGAATCGCCCGCCTTTACGGTGCGGACGCCTTAAACCTGCTTTGCCGCCGCGCATGTCTGCGTGGTCGGCGTGGGCGGCGTGGGTTCGTGGGCGCTCGAGGCTTGGCGCGTTCCGCATCGGCGCGTTGACCCTGATTGATTTCGGACAATGTGGGCCGAGTCTAATGTAAACCGCCAGCTGCATGCGCTGACCTGCGATTTCGGCAAGGCCAAAAGTAACCGCCCTGCACGAAACGCATCCCGCAGATCAACCCTCGCCTGCTGTTACTGAAATCGAGGATTTCGTTACCGAAGACAACCTGCCCGCTTTTCAGACGGCCTTTCGACGCTTCGTTATCGACGCCATCGACCAAATGCGCGTCAAAGCGGCGATGGCCGCCTATTTCGTCCGTCACGGGCAGCTCTTCGATATTGAGCGGCGGTGCGGGCGGGCAGATCCCGCCCTGATTCAAACCGCCGACCTGAGCCGCGTTACCCACGACCCGCTGCTGGCCAACCTGCGCTACACCTTGCGGAAACGCCTGCTGCGATGCCAAGGGAAAAATGCGTACCCTGCGTGTATTCGCTGGAACATCACGCCGCCGCAAACGGCCGAAGCCGTGCCGCCGGTTCCTCGCCGCAGGACTGTCGACGCGGGTTACGGCGCGCGAGAGCGTGGTAACCGCACCTTTCGGCCTCATTAGCAGCCCAAGCCGCTGGAACACATCGCGTCCAGGTAAGGCGGAAGGTAAAAAGGCAAGGGAGGCTTTGACAGCCGCAAAGCGCGATAATGAAGGCAGGCCGTCTGAAAACAGAAAATCTATATGCCGCCCCCACGAACACATGCCGCCGCCGTCCGATACCGTTTTGCAATCAAGGAGTGTTGCGATGAACATAGCTTTAGAAATATGCCGTACTTGCCGCCGTCGTTTTGCTGTCCGCGCTGCGCCCTGACACCCGAACAGCAGGCCGAACGCGAGGCAGCCCGCATTCGGGCGCGCCAAACGCAGTTGGGCTGGCCGCCCATCGCGACCCCGAAAACCGCTCGCCTGATGCGCCGCCAATTCGACGGCGATACCGGTTCGGGCGAAAAGGAAAGGCAGGCCTTTCCGGCTGGCCTACCTCGACAGGGGTAAACGACAAAATGTTCCAAGCCTGCTACAAAATAGCCTGGCGAGCTATGCCGCCCAAGCTCGAATTGAAGACATGCGCCGCTACCGCTATTACGATGACTGGTGGTACGGCCCGCGTCCGTGGGGGCCTTTGGTGGTGGTAAATTGACCCGACGGGCGAAAGCACGGATAATCCGCCCGTTTACCCATCTTTTTCAGACGGGCCCAAAACTCAGGCCGTCTGAAACCTTTATAAAGCACGAACACTGAAAGCACCGAACTCCTCCTTCCCGCCGGCGGCCTCGAACGTATGCGCGCTGCCTACGACTACGGCGCAGACGCCGTTTGCATGGCAGCCTGCGTACATCTCTCGCGCCCGCAATAACGAATTTGCCAAACTCGACGTTCTCGAGCAAGGCATTAAAGAAGCGCACGAGCGCAGAAAATTCTTTTGACCGTCAACACCCTGCCGCACAATTCCAAGCTCAAAAACCTTCGTCGCCGACATGGAGCCGCTGATTGCCAGCGAAGCCCGACGCGCTGATTATGGCGGATCCGGGGTTGATTATGACCGTGCGCGAAAAATGGCCGGAGATGCCGATCCACCTGTCCGTACAGGCCAACACCACCAACTACTGGGGCGTGAAATTTGCAGAACATCGGCGTCGAGCGCATCATCCTGTCGCGCGAATTGAGCATGGAAGAAATCGCCGAAATCCGCCAAGAATGCCCCGACATCGAACTCGAAGTCTTCATCCACGGCGCATTGGCATCGCTTATTCAGGCCGTTGCCTGTTGTCAGCTATTTCAAACCACCGCGACTCCAACCAAGGCACCTGCACCAACTCTGCCGCTGGGACTCACAAAGTCCACAACGCCACTGAAAGCGATGCGGGCGACGCCCAGCTTCTGCAAGGTTTCAACTTTGAAAAAGCCCAAGAAGAAGCCAACCAAAAACTTCGAAGGCATCAACGGTCAGAAACGCCACCCCTACGCCGACAAAGTTTTCCTGATTGAAAGAATCCAACCGTCCAGGCGAAATGATGCCGATTATGCGAAAGACGAACACGGCACCTACATCTGAATTCCAGACCTGCGCGGCATCGAAGTCGTCGAGAACTCGCCAAAATCGGCGTGGACAGCCTCAAAGTCGAAGGGTCGCGCACCAAGTCGCTCTACTACGTCGCCCGCGTCGCCCAGTCCTACCGCAAAGCGATTGACGATGCCGTCGCAGGCCGCCCGTTCGACTACGGCTCTGTTGAGCGAACTCGAAGGCCTCGCCAACCGCGGCTACACCAGCGGCTTCCTCGAACGCCACCAAACCGCGACCATCAAAACTACCTCAGCGGCCATTCCACCGCCAAACAAAGCCAATACGTCGGACACGTTACCGAAATCGACGCCGAAGGCTGGGCAACGGTAAGTCAAAACCGCTTTGCCGTCGGCGGCACCCTTGGAAATCATCCACCCCTGAAGGCAACCAAACCGTTACGCTGGAACAAATGACCCGCAAAGGCGCAGCTGTCGAAGTCGCCCCGGGCAACGGCATCCAAGTCAAAAATCCCTGAATATGCGGGGCAAAGAAAAAGCCTTGATTGCCCGGTTTTGAATCCTAGCGCGTCTGGCAGCGGTAAAGGGTACTCTGAAAACCGCAGCAACGGCTTTCAGACGGCTCCATATCGTCAAAAACAGCTCAAAAACAAAATAATGAAAATCACCAAAATCTTTACTTTCGATTCCTCGCATATGCTCGACGGCCACGATGGCAGGGTGCCAAAACCTGCACGGCCATATGCCCTACAAACTGAAATCACTGTTTCGGGCAGCCCCATCGAAGGCGGCGCGAAAGATGGCATGGTGATGATTTTTCCGATCTGAAACGCACGGTCACAGCAACACATCATCGAACCTTTTCGACCACGCCTTCATCTACCACGGCGGAAATGCGGGAATATGTCAAATCGCCGCGCTTTTGGAAGGGTTGAATATGAAAACCCTGCGCCCGCCTTCCGCACCACCGCCGAAACATGGCGGTCGAAATGTACGGCCGTCTGAAAAACGCAGGTTTGACGTCTCCAATGTCAAGCTGTAGGAAACGCTGACCTCGTGTGCGGAGTATGAGGAGGGGTAAGGGAATATCTTGAACGCGTATCGATATAGTCAATTCAAATAAAGGCCTGTCCGCTCCCTATCATTCCCGTGCAGGCGGGAATCCAGGCCTTTGGTTTTTCAGGAATTTATTGCAGCAATTCCAAATCCCTGGACTTCGCCTGCGCGGGAATGAGCGGTGTGGGGCGTTCTTATCTGAGATCTGCTGTAAAATCTAGTCCTTGCACGGATTCCCTGCTTTTCAGACGGCTTTTCATACCAACGTACACCCGTATTAAAAGGACACTCTAAGAAACTCCTTTCCACCCTCTTGAGTCCTCTCTCTGCGTCAGTTGCCGAACATTTCTACATCGCCTCAGCAGAAATGACGCAGATTCCCAGCAAAAGGCAGCGTGTTGGCGGTATGATCAGCGTCGCCCCGAAAATCCGCGCATTCTGCATCGTCGGAAATTTTCGAGAGCCTGCAAGGCGAAGGCTGGAGAACATGGGTATGCCCGCCGTCTTCGTCCGCCCGCAATGCAATCTTGCATGCGGCTGGTGTGATACCGATTATTTTGCTTTCGGCATGATGAGCCTGTCAGAGCATCTTAGGCCGTCTGGCGAAACCCACACCGCGCGCAATATCATCATCACCGGCGGCGAACCGACCATCCAGCCGCACCTTCGGTACGCTGCTGGACGCGCTCAAGGCCGAAGGCTATTTCCTCTGTATCGAAACCAACGGCCTCGAAGCCCTGCGCCATGCCGCAAATCGACTACGTCGCCACCAGCCCCAAAGCCCGCTACGCCGCCAAAGCCATGAAACCAACCGTATCGCCCGAAGCCGACTGTAAGCAGCGCATTGTGGCCGACTGGCGATGTGGTCAGATTCTGCGTGAAAACATGGAACGCAAAACCGGCGCGCGCCGTACTGCTTTCGCCCTGCGACGGCGTGATGAACATCTACGACACCATCCGCCAAATCGGTTCCCTGCCAGCCGCCCGGCGCGCCCGATGCGTGGCAGATGGCTGAGCGCAGACGCACAAATGGGCGAGGGATAGAGTAAAGGCCGTCTGAAAACCTTTTCCACCGTCTCAGACGGCCCTTTGCCGCATCATCGCGGAGCAGCTGAAACCGAGCAGCGTGCGTCCAAACAGCTGACAAATTCCTGAGCAAACCCGCTGAACGCATCGGGCGCTGGTCGGCACGATGCTCGATGCTCAGACTATACCGGCGCGAACGAAAGCCGCGAAACGTGCCTTTGCCGCCGCAATGGCCGAAGCGGAAGAACTCGTCCACGCGCCACCGGGAAAAGCGAACGTACTCGCCGTCAGAAACAGCCAAACGCGACCGTGCCCACCCGCCCTGTTTGTCGGCACCGGCAAGGCCGAAGAATTGGCGCAAACCGCTGCGACCGGCAAATCGAACTGGCCGTGTCCAGCCACGAACTCACCCCCACCCAGGAGCGCAATCTCGAAAAAGCCCCTGCAATGCCGCGTACTCGACCGCGTCGGCCTGATATTGGCCATTTTTGCCCAAAGGGCGCGAAAGCCAGAAGGCGATTACAGGTCGAACTGCCAGCGCAGCCGACCCACCTCTCCGGCCGCCTCGTGCGTGGCTACGGCCACCTGCAGAAGCCAAAAAGGCGGCATCGGCCTGAAAGCGCCGGGCGAGCCAGCTCGAAACCGACCCGCCGCCTGATCGCCCATCACCGCCCCTGAAAACGGCTCGAAGCCGTCCGCCGCCAACGCGCCACCCGCCGCAGCAGGCGCGCGAACACGGCAGCCCGCCCACCTTCGCGCTGGTCCGAAGCTACGCAATACCGGCAAATCCAGCCTGTTCCAGCCGCCTGGACCCAAAGCCGACGTCTTGCGGCTGCTAAAACCAACTCTTCGCCACACTCGACACTACCGCCCGCCGCCTGTCCATCTCAACCCGTCGGCCAGCATCGCCTACTCACCGGATACGGTGGGCTTCGTGCGCGACACCGCCGCAGCCTGGTGGCTTTCGCCTTCTCCGCCACGCGGAAGACCGCATGGCCGATAGATGCCTTGCACGTCGTCGATGCTGCCCATCCGGAACATCACGAAACGGCCAGATAGACGACGTGAATGAAGTATTGCGCGAAATCGGCGCGCGCGGCGCGCCTGCGTCGTGCTGTGTACAACAAAACCGACCTGCTGCCGCCCGAAGAACGCCGCTCGGCATCCTGCGCGACACGCGGGGCAGTGGCGGTGGCGAAAGCCAATATTTCGGTTAAAACGGGCGAAAGTTTGGGACGCACTGCGCGAAATATTGGCCGAACACGCCGTTTCAGACGGCACTGAAAAACCAAAACACCTGCGTTTGATAGGCCCATTACCACCGTTTTTAGCACTGACGATTAGGGAAATGTTGTAAAACGCCTGCTCAAATACCTGCTTGCGCAACCGCCGTCCTGATATTGGCTGCCGCCTGCCGTCCGTAGGCCGTTGCGAATGGCTGAAACAGCGCGAAATCCGTGCCGCCGAAGCCGATTTGGCGTTGCTGGCCGCGCCGCCCGCACCGCCGCCGTCTGCGAAAAACGCGCCAAAGCGCATTGTCAGGCTGCTGCAATACCGCACAAAAGACGATGCGCCAGAACGCGCCGGATTTGATGCGCCGCCGTTTCGGCGCGAAGTGCTCAACACAACCCCTGACACCTTTGCGCGCCATAACGAATTGGCGGACGAGATACCAACCGCCCGATGACGATATTTTGACCTTTACCGGTACGTGGCGGCGGAATATCTGTCCCAAATCCGCACCAACCTGCCCAAATGCACGCGCGAAGCGGACATGCCGAACTGTTTCCACAGCGTGGACAAACGCCGATTACGACTTACCTCGCCCCGCGCAACTGGCCGAACGATCAAGAAGATTTTACAGCGAGGTTTTTCCGCGCAGATGAATGGCTACTCCGCAGTCATGGCCTTGCCGCGCTGGACTGGGCGCAGGGCGGGGAAGACCAAGCCTGGCGGCGTGTGCCGCTGCGGCATCAAAACCGGCCGCAGTGACGCTTCACGGCCGTCACGGCCTGATTTTTCCCGCGATCGGAAACGCCGTCATCCGCCGCAGCACCGGCCTGGCGGCACCGATGCCGCATGAAAAGGCTGAATAAGCGACCGCCTGCCCGCCGAATGCGGCGGCGCCATGTTCGATGTATTGGGCGAGCAGGAACAAAGCATTTGTTTGGCCATGCAGTGACGAATTTCCACCAAGCGGGTAATATGTACCGCAAATTGGACGGCAAAGGTGTGCAGATGATGCAGGCGTATCCAGAATGAAAAGGAACTTATGGCTTTGGGCGACGACTCGCAAATCCGGGCAGCCGACTTCACGAACATTATTGTTCCTGCCGCGCTTTGATGCGGCGCCACCACCCGCAGCCTTAAGCGCGCCGACCCAGTGCCTCCTACCTGCAAAACCCTGAAGCCGCCGCCGTTTTTGAAGGCCGACTCATACAGCGGCAGCACGCCGTCTGACGTTTGCCCAAAAATGGCATGCCTGAGCAGCAACGCACAGGCTGCCTGACCACCGACGCCGCCTGCCTTCTTTGACGGATACGTGCGCCTGCAAAGACACCGCCATGCGGCAGCGTGCCTTTTAACGCGGCTCAGCGCTTTATACCGCCCTGCCCGCCGAAAGCCGCCGCGCCGCCCTGGATAAAAGTTTTGGCCGAACACTCCTCGCCGTCACGCAAATTGAGATGGAACGAAAGAGCGAACAGGTGATTGATTTCGATGTCTCGATTTAAAACAAAATTTCCCGACCCCATTCCGTTTCATCCCGATGCCGGAAGGAGTAGAGGCTTTCAGACGGCCTCTGTATATAAGGGCCGTCACGAAAATGAAGAGATGAACGGGAAAGCCGTTAAAGTGATGTGGAAATTTGACTGAACCGTAAAGATTGAACCACGAGCAGCTCTTATCTGTTGCAAACGTCGCCCGATTCGCTGATTTTTGTTCGATAACGGCAAAAGTACAATTTTCGAGCGGATTTTCAATAGCGTTTTCGGGGGCGAAGTTGAAAGCGAACATGAAAATATATTTGCCTTCGTTTGACACGTGGATGCCTTTTTACCGTGCGCGGCGGGCAGCGAGTCTTTGCAGGATTGGGACGGCAAAATTTATTTCTCCCTTTCTTTGCCGTTTCCTTTGGACGACCGACGGTTTGCGGCGTGATGCTGGTCGGCACCTCCAGACGCCGGTTGCCGTCGAAAGGCTGCAAGCCCGGTTTGCCGACGAAAACGACAATGCCGGCTTGTCGCAGACGCACTGATTGCCGCCCCAAACGGCTGGGAACCATACGATTGTTCGGCTTATGTACTCGCCTGTTCAACGAACAGGAGCAGAGAGCGTATGAAAACGGGAATTTGAGTTGGCATAACAGCTTTCAGGCGGCCTGATCGCAGGAGGCCGTCTGAAAAAGCGATAAAAGCGAGTTATGAAGATCACTGAAACCGGCAACGGGTTTCGGTGGGATTTTTCTGCGATAAGATCTCGGCAGCCTACATCCGACCTGCGCACCCGCGCTGAGGCCTGGGATATTTTTGACGGCGGTCTTGGATGGCACGTGAGCTGGCTGGCGCGGTTTTGGTTTTCTGCGCGCGGGCGGCACTCAGTTCGTTTTGCGCGGATGCCAAAGCCTGCTGTTCGTTGGCCAGTTCTTGTTCCAAAAATGAAAGTGCAGCGGCCGCTGCCGCCCGACGTTTGGCAGGCCCGCATCGGCCGGTTTGCAGCAGCGCGGTACGATCGGCGCGTTGGCGGCGCGGTTCGATACTCATGGAGGCGCGCCTCGGCGATGCCGGGCGTAGCCGAGGCCCGCGGCCGGTCGCCGCGCGGCGGCGGTGCAACGTGCGCGGTGCGATCGTTTGGTATAGCTGCCTCATCCTCGGCAGGGTCGGGCGTATGGCGCTGGCCGACGGGCTTGCGTATGAACGGTTGCGCCGCCGACGTTGCACCCGTATACTTTGGCTCCGGGCCGGCGGCGAGGCGGCGGATATGGCGGCGATGATGCTGTGTTTGATGATGCTGTTCTGTAAGTTTTATCCTCGGAATTCTGCTCGACGGTGCGATGGTTTTATCTGTTCCAGATTCTTCCCCGCCATGCCAGCCAGTTTTCCTCTCGTTTTCCTAATTTTACTTTTGAGTTTCCGCTACGTGCGAGGGTCTGCTGCACTGGCTTTGTTGGCATCGGAACAGGCGTCTTCCTGTGCACAAAACGCTTCACAGGCCGTCTGAATTTCAGCGCTCAGGGCAGCCATATCTCTTTTCGGCTTTGGCTGGATTTTCTGCAAGGGTTTGCCGAGGCAGGCTTTCCTGGCGGATCGGCGCTTCAACGCGCTTTGGCAAGGCCCTCGCGGTTTTGGCTTTGAGGACGCGGCGGGCGCGCGCGGCGGCAGTGTGCTCTTGCGCCAAGCGGTAGTCGGCGGTAGTTCTTCACGTCGCCGTCAAACATTTTCAGACACGGCCTTTGTTCTATCAGCGAGGAAGCTGTGTCGCGGTGGCTTCGAGCAGGCTACGGTCGTGCGAGACGACAATCAGCGCGCCTTGAAAACTTTGCAGTGCGAGCGTGAGTGCGCGACGCATGTCCAAATCAAGATGGTTGGTCCGGTTCGTCCAGCAGCAGCAAATTAGGTGTCACCACACAATCATCGCCAACGCCAGCAGCTGCCTTTTCGCCGCCGGAAAACCGGTTCGAGTCTGCAGGCGGCATCGCCGACGAAAGTTGAAGCTGCCGAGGAAGCTACGGATTTCCCGTTCGCGCGCACGTCGGGGCTAAGTTTTTGGATAGTGCCACAGCGGGCTTTGGTCGACGCAGCGTGTCGAGCTGGTGCTGGGCGAAATAACCGATATTGAGCTTGTCCGGCGCGGACAACCGCCGGACAAGACATTCAGTTCGCCCGCCAGCGTTTTGATAAAGGTCGATTTGCCGCCGCCGTTTCATCAAAGTCCGTAAACGCGCGCCGCTTTCCAGCGAGCAGGTCGATGCCGTGCAAAACTGGGCTCAGCCGCCGCAGCCCAAATCGGCTTTGGTCCCGGTTGCAGCAACGGATTTGGGCAGGTGGGCGGGGCTGTCTGAATTCAAACGCAAACCCGCTGTCGAAGTGTGCCGGCGCGATGCGTTCGAGCTTGTCCAAGGCTTTCATGCGGCTCTGCGCCTGCACGGCTTTGGTGGCCTTGGCTTTGAATCGGTCAATAAAGGCGATTGCAGGTGTTTGATTTGCGCACTGCTGTTTGAGGTAGGCCGCCTGCTGTTGGTGCCCTAGGCAGCGGGCGCGTTCGGCCTGGTAAAAATCGAATTGCCGCCGTAAAGCGTGAGCTTTTGATCGGAAAGTTCGACAGTCTGCGTCGTGGTGGCGTTGAGGAAATCGCGGTCGTGCGAAATAATGATTTGGGTGCAGGGCAGGCCAGACAGATGGTTTTCCAGCCATAACACGGTTTCCAAATCGAGATGGTTGGTCGGTTCGTCCAACAGCAGCAAATCGGCGCGGCACATCGGCGCCTGCGCCAGATTGAGGCGCATCCGCCAGCCGCCGGAAAAGGGTTTGACCGGCCGGCCGTGTTCTTCTTGGGAAAAACCCAAGCCGCTTAACAGTTTGGCGAGCGCGTGCGGGCGCCTGTAAGCATCGATTTCTTCCAATTTGGCATGATATTCGGCCTGTTTCATGCCGTCGTTTTCACTTCGGCTTCGTGTAAGGCCGTCTGGAAAAGCTGCATTCCCCGTCGCCCTGCAACACATAATCCAGCGCGGATATGTCCAGCGCGGGCGTTTCTGGGCAACGGCGGCGGTTTTCCAGTGTTTTCGAGGTGGAAACATCGCCTTTGTCGGCCGTGAGTTCGCCTTTGAGCAGGGCGAGAGGCTGGATTTTCCGCTGCCGTTTTTGCCGATCAGGCCGACGCGGCGGCCGGGGGCGAGGGAGAGGGCGGCTTTGGGTCGAGCAGCACTTTCAGGCCGCGTTGCAGGGTGAGGTTTTTGATTTCTATCGCGTTTGAAGCTTGGGCGGATGGAGGCGGAAAAAGGCGGCATTTTTACCGTTTTGCCGCCGTTTCTAAAACAAGCATTTTCAAATTCGTCAAAAGGATGCGTATAATGGCGCGGTTTTTAACCGACAAATCGTTAGGAACACCAGAGCATCCAAGAGCAAATCAAAGAAGTCGTTACCACCCATCCCATTGTGTTGTTTATGAAGGGTACGAAGCAGTTTCCGCAGTGCGGTTTTTCTTCCCGCGCGGTGCAGCTGCTGAACGCGGCGGGCGCACAGTATAGTTACGGTCAATGTGTTGGAAAACGCCGAAGTGCGCCAGGGCATTAAGGAATACAGCGATTGGCCGACCATCCCGCAGCTTTTATGCGAACGGCGAATTTATCGGCGGCGCGGACATTTTGCAGGATGTAGGATGCCGGCGAGTGCAGGAGTTGGTTGCCGCCAGTAATCCGGCAAACGGAGGCCGTCTGAAAAGTTTCAGACGGCCTGTTTTCTATCCGGGGGCGATGGTTTATGCCCCGGCCGGGCTTCGGTCAAGGCGGATTGCTTTTTTGGATTTTGAGAATAAGGTTAAGCGCAAAGGAAGGATATGTGGTCGTTTGAAATGGTAGGGCCGCCATGCTGGCGGTCGGGCGGTGAGGCCGGTGTGATTGCGGGGATGTTCGGCGTCGGCGGCGGCACGATTTTGGTACCGCTGGTGCTGTGGATTTTGCAGATGCAGGGTGCGGAAAACTTTCAATACGCCCAGCATATCGCCATCGGCACATCGTTTGCCGTGATGGTGTTCACGTCGTTTGCCAGCGCGAGGGCGCAGTATAAGCGGCAGGCGGTGGATATGGACGTGCTGCGCGCGATGGTGCCCGGGTGTTGTGCGGTGTGGCGGCAGGGGCGTTGGTGGCGCAGTATTTGCCGAACAAGGGCCTGCAGATCACACTGTTTATCGCCATTCTCGCCGTGCGTGCGTTGCTGGGCATCGCTCTACGCCTGAGCGGCAGTTGCCCGGCCGGCGCGGGCTGTTCGGTATGGGCGGGCTGTTCGGCCTGTTGTCGAGCTGGATCGGTATCGGCGGCGGTTCGCTGACTGTGCTCAATGACTCTGTCACATGTGCCGGTTCACCGCGCCGTCGGCACTTCGGCCGCTGGGCTGGGCTGATTGCGGCGGCGGGTACGTTGGGTTGCGCCTGGGCGGGCTGGAATCAGGAGGGTCTGCCTGAAGGTTCGGCGGGTTTCGCCCATCTGCCTGCGGTGGGCATTCTGGCTGCAGCCGCCACGCTGTCCGCGCCTGGCGTGCCGCCTTTCCCACAAGCTGCCTGCCGACAAGCTGAAAAGGGTTTCGGCATCCTGCTGTTGCTGATTGCGCTGCGGAGTGGCGTGGAAGATTATGCAGTCGTAGCCGTGCCGCCCGGTATCGGGGTTGGCGGCAAAGCCGTCTGAAAGCCGGAAACAGCTTTTCAGACGGCCCTGCCGTCTTAATCGTCAGCGGTTTCATTCCAGTAAAACCGTTTCGGCCGCCACTGGCGCGCGGTAACGGTCTGGCCGTCGGATTCGAGCAGCCACGCGCCTTGGCGGTCGGTACGAACAGGCGGATACCGTGTGCGCCGACGCGGTTTTTGCACTTCGGCGGTCGGGTGGCGGTAGCTGTTGCCGAAGCCGCTGGAGGCGATGGCGAAGTCAGGGAGAAGCGTTGAGAATGCGCCGACGACGAGCGCTGCTGCCGTGGTGCTAACACAAGGCTGGCTGTATGAGCTGGCTGCAGCGTTCCAGCGGTTGCGTTCTCCTTTGATGTCGGGTCGCCGGTTACGATAAACGTTGTACCGCCCGCCACGGCGCGCAAGACGCAGCTTCGGGCGTTGTCGTCTGCGGCTTCGCCCTCGACGGCGAGGGTTCGAAATACACGCCGTCCCATTCCATTGCCGGCCGGTGCGGCGGTTTTGCACCTGCATCGTGCCCTAAGCCGCCGTAAAATTCGGGCTGTCGGCCAGCACCTCGCGGGGCTTAGGTGCACGGATAATCAGCGGTGCGCCGCCGTCGTGGTCGGTATCGTGGTGGGACACGGCAGGGTGTCGAGGTGGCGCACGCCGTGTGCGTGCAGGGCGGGAAGGGTTTGCATCTGCGCCGCGCCCGCCGTGCCGGTATCGAACAACAGGTGATGGGAGGCTGTCACAAATACACCGCCAAGCCTTGCCCGACATCCAGCACAACCATTTTTCAGACGGCCTTCCGTCGGCGGGCAGGGGCGGTATAACAGGAAACCGGTCAAAACGACGGCTGCCCACGGGCGCAATGCCGCACCGCGCGGCAGCAGCCAAACAACCACCGCCGCCAGTGCCGACAGCAGCAGCGAGCCACGGTGCGGACAGCCAAACCCCATTCGGCGCGAATTCCGCCATCGCAGCCAAAACGTGCAAGTATGCTCCAGCCAGCGCCGCGTATTGCAGGGGTAGAACGGAAAGAGGGCAATTGAGGCCAGCGGCACCGCGTAGCCAGGAAAACCACAGAATTGCCGCGGCATTGGCCAACGGACTGGCGGGCGGCAGGGCGGAAAACAAACCCACCGCGAGGAGGGCCAACGTGGCCGCCCATTGCCCGCGTGCAAGGCCGAAACCCACATGCCTTGCCGTCGCCCGTGCGGCAGGGTCCGCCCACAAGAGCGCGGCCACCAGCCCAAACGACAGCCAGCTGCCCTGCCGCCAATGCGCCCGACGGGTCGAGCAGCAAAATCAGGGCCAGCGCCGCCCACCAGCCGCGCCAGGCGAAGCCGATGCCGCCCAGACTCCAGGCTGCTGCCACGGAGGCAGCATCAGCATCAGAGCGCAGGGTGGAGGACGGCAAATCCGCCAAGCCGCTGTAAACCAAAGGCCGCCGCCGCACCCGCCGCCAACATCCAAACGCGCAGCCGCTTCGGTGCAGCGAGCACAGAGAGCAGCAGGCGTTTCATCAGCCAAGCGGCCAGCAGGGGCCACCATGCCGACATGCAGGCCGGACACGCTGATCAAATGGTTCAGCCCCAATGGGCGGAACACCTGCCACCAGACCGCCCGACAGCGCGTCCTGTTCGCCGATGGAGCGCGCGCGCATCGAGGCCGCGCCGTCGGCCACTTCGGGCGGCAGCCGCTGCCAGCTTGAGCGGATGTTTTCCGCGCAGGCGCAGGAGGCCATCTGAAAAACCGTTTTCCCTGTCGGCCAGAAGCTGCCGTTCCACCCGCCGTTGCTAATGCGTCTATGCCGTTGGCCAAAGCCCACGCCTCGCGGCTGAAGCCGCCGATGTTTTCCTCGCCGATGGGCGGACGCATTTTCAGCTTCAGCCGCCACACACTGCCGGCCGGCCATTCGCGCCGCCGATAGTCGGATAACTGCATGCGGTAACGCCGCCCGCCGGCCGTTTTCCGCTTCGGCTCAAGCGCACCCGCCCGTCGTCCTGCGCCAAACCGGCCGCCCTCACCGTCATTTCCACCGCTTCGCCCTGCCGTTCCAACGGCCAGCGGGCGGCCAGCCTGTTCCGTCCGCCATACGCCGTATGCCGTCCCCGCGCACATCAGCAGCACGAAAACCGCCGTGCGCGGAAAACGGCGCAGTATCGGCAAGGCACACGCCGCCCATACCGCAAACAGCCAAAATGGCGGTGCGGCAGGCAGGGCGAACGATAGCAAAACGCCCGCACAAAAGGCGGACGGCAGATAAATCGGCATTGGGTTTTCCGTATGAGGCCGTCTGAAAACGAAAAGCGCGCTGTGCTCAGACAGCCTCGATTTCGATTGAAAGAGCTTGTCGGACATCAACGCTGGGCCGCGTCCGTTTCAAAACGGCAAACAGGGCCAACAGCGCGGGCGCAGGCTTGCCACAACGACCGTCAGCAGGGGCTGCGGATAGCCGGATCCGCGGCTGCCCAGAGACCGTTACCCGCGCGAGACCGCAGGCGCGCAAGCCGCCCATAACACACCGCCAGATTGACGCATATGCCGCCGCCGCAATGTGCGCCGGGCAGCGATCAATGCGGCAAACGAAAATCCCAAGAAGGCAAAGGCGAGCAGGGTGTGAAATCGCCGCTGCCCGCCGATTGGGGATATATCCAGCTGTCGTCCGCTGCCCGCATCAGTAGCGAGGGCGGGCCGCCGCGAAAGCTACCAGCCCGCGGCGGACATTGAAAAGGGCGAAAACAGGAGGATCACTTTTCAGCGTCCGGCCTGGGCGGCCTGCTGACACAACGATGGCATTCGGTATTCGGCGTCCGTCCGCCATATAAGGCCGTCTGAAAGGAGAACCGTCTGTTCTGCAGCATCAATCGCCCATTGCTGCCAGCAGTTCAGCCCGATGTTCCGCAATCAGGGCGTTGGTGATTCTTCCATGTCGCCGTCCATCACAAAATCCAGCTTGTGCAGGGTGAGGTTGATGCGGTGGTCGGTCACGCGGCCTTGCGGGGTAGTTATAGGTGCGGATGCGCTCGCTGCGGTCGCCGCTGCCGATGAGGGATTTGCGTTCGGCGGCTTCTTTGGCTTGGGCTTCGCGTTTTTGTGCTTGTCGTTCAGGCGGGCGGCGAGCACTTTCATCGCGCGCGCCTTGTTGGCGTAGCTGGCTGCGGCCGTCTTGGCATTCCACCACCATGCCGGTGGGCAGGTGGGTGATGCCGGACAGCGGAGTCGGTTTTGTTGATGTGCTGGCCGCCCGCGCCGGATGCGCGGAAGGTAGTCGATGCGCAGGGTCGGCGGAGTTCAACTCGATGTCTTCGAGTTCGTCCGCTTCGGGCATCGACGGCCACGGTGCGAGGCGGAGGTGTGGATGCGGCCTTGGCTTTCGGTGGCGGGGACGCGCTGCACGCGGTATGCCGCCCATTAAATTTCGGAGCGACTGTAGCGCGCCCAAACCGACAATTCGGGCGATGACTTCTTTATAGCCGCCCAACTCGCTTTCGTTGGCGGAAACGATTTCGACCTGCCAGCGGTTGCGCTCGGCGATAGCGGCTGTACATGCGCAGCAAATCGCCCGCAGACAGCGCGGCTTCGTCGCCGCCGTGCCCGGCGCGCAGCTTTCGATGAAGATGTTTTTGTCGTCGTCGTCGTCTTTGGGCGGCAACAGTTTTTGCGAGTCCGTATCGAGTGTGTCGATTTTGGCTTTCGCCGTTTCGATTTCTCTCGGCGGCAGTCTTTCACTGTCAGTCGGACAGCATTTCCTGCGCTTCGGCCGCATGTCGTTTTGCGCCTCCATGACTGGTGGAAGGTTTCGACGACGAGTGATTTCGGCGTGTTCGCGTGTGAGCTTGCGGTAGTTGTCCATGTCGGAAGTCGCTTCGGGCGAGCCGAGCGGGGCGGTTACTTCTTCCAAACGGTCGGACGCTAGTTTAGCAATCGATGATGGTGGGCTCTCATCGGTCAGTTTCTTTGAAGGCCGTCTGGAAAGGTTTTCAGACAGCCTTTGCGCGATTTGCCTAGGCGGCATTACTGGCCGATTGCCGCAACGGCAGTCTCCCTAGAGGCAACGCCACGGGCCGTGATTCCTCACGGCCTTCTCCTTCAACACGGGGATGTAACTGCTGTTGCGGTACATCGACGACTGTCTTTGGGTGCGGGCGTGCTGACGGCGACAATCAACCGTGTCGCCCTGTTTGTAGAAAAGCGACATCGGATTTGTGTTGTGGCAAAACCACACCGCCTGATTATTAAAACTCCATACCCCTGGGGCCTCCATGGCCTCAAAACTCTGCGGGTGGCTGAACCTTCATCGGGCGATATGGCGCGTCAAACTCCTTCTTCACTTGGGGGAAAGGGCTTTTAGAACGGAATCAGCGAGCAATGTGTTTGCGGCGTATCGTGCGTATCGTCGAATTGGAGAGCGACAAACCGAAACCGTCCGCATCAGGCATCGAGTGGGCATTGTTCATGGGACGGGCGTGCGTTTTCGCCCAAAGCTATGGCACCGGCCCGCCTGGTAAGTTGAGAGAGCTGCTTTTCAGCGCGTCGGCCACCGTGGCTGCCGCCGATCAGCCGCCGTGGGGCGACGGATTGTCGGGATGGACGGCCTGCCTTCGCGCCCTGCGCGTCGGCGGCTGATTTGGACAGCCGCGCTGTTGTATCGGCGCGGGTGGTTTCATCGGCTTCGAAAGAACAGGGCGGCCAACATGGCGCAGAGCCATCAGGGAATATAGGTATTTCCACGGTATTTCCTTATCGTGGTCGTGCGGTTACTTCCCTTACCGGTACGAGCCGACAGGCAGCTGATTTCGGTGACGTACAGGCCGCAAGCGGCGTCGCGTTGCGAAACCCTGCAAGGATCAGGTAGGGCCTCGATAACGTCTTCGATGGTGTCGGTGGATTCGCCGATGGCGGCGGCGATGTTTTTCCTAAGCCGACCGGCCCGCCGCCGAACAGCAGCACGGCTTCGAGGAACTTCCGTCCATCACGTCTAAAGCCGACCGCGTCCACATCCAGCATCGACAGCGCGGCATCGGCGGTTTCGCGCTGGATGCTGCCGTCGCCCTTCACTTCGGCGTAATCGCGCACGCAGCGCAGCAGGCGGTTGGCGATGGGCGCAGTGCCCCGCTGCGTTTGGCCGCTTCCATCGCGCCCGATTCGTCCATGTCCAGCTGTAAAAGTGCGCCGAGCGGCGGACGATGGTATGCGCCAAATCGGCATGGTTGTAAAACTCCAAACGAGCGACGATGCCGAAACGGTCAGCGCAGCCGGATTGCAGCACGCCTGCGCGGGTGGTCGCGCCGACCAGCGTGAACGCGGCGGCAGGTCGATTTTACCGAGCGCGGGCGGCCGGGCCTTCGCCGCCTATCGCGATGTCGAGCTGGTAGTCTTCAAAGCGGGACTGGGATTTCCTCCACCACAGCTGAGGCGGTGGATTTCGTCGATGAACAATACGTCGCGGTTCGAGGGCTGGTCAGGAGCGCGGCCAAATCGCCCGCGCGTTCCAGAACCGGACCGCTGGTTTGGCGCAGGTTCACGCCCAATTTGCTGGCGATGATGTTGGCCAACGTGGTTTTGCCCGCCCGGCGGCCGAAAAAGCAGCGTGCGGTCGAGTGCTTCGCCGCGTTTTTGGCTGCTTGGATAAAGATTTCGTTGTTTCTGTCTTTGTGCTGGCCGATGTAGTCGGCGAAAGCAGTTTCGGGCGCAGCGCATCGTTCGAGCTGTTCTTCTGGGATGACAGGGATTGCGCGCTGATAATGCGTTCCGCTTAGGGCGGTGAGGTTGTCGGTGTGCAGCATGGGAAAGGTTCCGGGTCGGCAAAGGGCGTATGATACCTGAAAACAAGCCGACGATAGGAGGCGGAGTTTCTGCAGACAAAGCGAAGCCGCTGTGGAAATGCCTTTCAGACGGCCTAATAAGCGAAAAGCGCGTAAAATCCTTCTTTTTGATTTCGGGAGATTGTGATGGAATTGTCCGCAGAACAAAATGCAGCCGCCTCGACCATATCCAAAGCTGCTACCGGCGTTGGCTGAGCTGCAGCCCAAGCTGGAAGCGGCGCAGGAGAATGGCGGCAGGCAGCGGGGCTGATGGCCGAACTGGATGCTTTTACGCCAGCGAATCACATGGCATTCAATCAGGCCAGAAAACGGCCTGAACTCGACGAGCGCACGGAGGATACCGTGTTTTGAGCGAAGACGCGCTGTACAACGCTTTCGTGACAACAATACGAATTGGCCTGGCAATGGATGAGGCTGGCTATGCAAAGCCTCGATCCTGCAAACCGCTGTTCCTAAAACACAGGCCGTCTGAAAGCGCCTGACGTTCGACGCCGTTTCGGATGTGTAATGAGTGAAAGGAGTTTTCGAAAATGAAGCATAGCGCAATATTGGCCCCGCCGCTCTTGCTGGCCGTGTCCGCACCCGTCTTTTGCCGCATCGTCCGGCGTCCGGAAGGCCGTTGGCGGATCACGGGGGTGGACGGCAAATCCCATCGAGCATTGGTTTTTCACCGCGTCATCGCGCCTGCATGCCGACGCGGGATGCAATATGTTGTCGGCCGGATACCGCGTCAGGAAAGTGCTGTCTGAATATTTCCATGCCGTTACCACCTTGAAAAGCCTGCAGGCCGGAAGTGATGGCGGCGGGAAGAAAACTGTCGGGCAGCTGTCCGCCGTCCGCCGTTATCGGTTGCGCGAAAACGTTCTGCCGGGGTGGAGCTGGTGTTAGCCGACAACATGGAGCAGGTGCGGATTCTGGCGGTGAAAGAGCGTGAGCGCGCCGCCCGCCGCCGAAACCGCCGAATATGGCTTTCAGACGGCCTAAGGCCGTCTGAGCCGCCAAACGGATTGGTCGGCGGCTGTTTTACTGCGTTATGGCTGCGGAAGTATTCCTCACTCTTTTCCACCGATGCTGCCGTCGGGCAGGCGGCAGAGGGCGTATTCGCCGCCGTCTTTGTCTTTTTCATTTCAGCTTTCCCGCCTTGTTTGACGCAGAATTCGGGCGGGGCTATCGTCCGACGGCCGGGCTTTTCGTCCGACCTTGTCGGCGGAACAGGCGGCGAGGGCGGCGGTTGAAAAGTAAAAGGGCGAGATGTTTCGCGGATTTTCCTTTTCGTTGTGTTGCCTCCGGCGTTGCCGGAAAAATGCTGTAAAACCGCTTGGCAGTCTTCGGCCAGAATGCCGCCGAATACGGCGGTGTGTTTGTTCAAACGGCCGTCTGAAAAACAGATCGACGATGCTGCCCGCCGCACCGCTTTTCGGGTTCGGCTCGCCCGTACACCACGCGCGCCACCCGCGCCTGTATCAGGGCGGAGGCGCACATGGCGCAGGGTTCGAGGGTGATGTAAACGTCGCAGCCGTCGAGGCGGTAGCCGCTCGTCTTCCGGCCCGTTTCGGCCAAGGCGCGCAGTTCGGCATGGCCGCCGATGTCGCAGTCGGCGACGCAGCGAGTTGTGCGCCGTCGATAACACTTCTCCGTTGCGCACCACCACCGCGCCGACGGGCACTTCGCTGGCCGCTGCCGCCGCCGCTGGCCTGATGCGGGGCAAGCCGCATAAAGCGTTCGGCCTCTTCGGCAGGCGGCGGCAGGGCGACGGGCGGGTGGTTTTTGACGGCGGCGAGCAGCGCGGTTTTGTCCGTGTCGCTCAGTTGCATGACGTCGCAGCTGAGGCAGGCGGCGGCAGGCTGCCTACAGGACGCTGCGGGTCGGCGTGCGGCCCGATGCTTTCAACAGCAGGAAGAGGTTTTGACCGCACCCGTCCGCCGCAGTTCTTCCTGGCTGCGGATGCCGAGCGCGGTGCAGGCTTGGAGGGTGGACGGGGCGAAGGGCGGGGTGGTGAGCATGATGTCGGTGTGTGCTTTCAGACGGCCTCAGGGCGGAGGTTCGGATGGATGTCCGGCCGTCTGGAAAAAGGGTTTTGCAGTAATAAAGGAGGGCAAACGGCTGTTTCAGCACGGCCTCACTAACGCCCTGTGCTTTCAAACCGCCTTTTTGAGGCCGCTGAAGGGGTCGGTAAACTCATCGCGCGGGCGAGGAGTTTCAGCGGGCGGGCGTAGTCGGTGCAGTCTGCGGGCTGCGGGTCAGGGGGTAGAGCGAGTCGTTCAGCAGCGGCATGCCGAGCGCGGCCATGTGGACGCGGAGCTGGTGTTTTTGCCGCTGACCGGCCGGAGGCGGTAGAGGCTGTGCCGCCCTGTTTTCCGCCAGTTCGATGATGGTATGGCTGTTGGCTTTCGCCTTCGGCCCTGCCGCGTGAGGTAGAACGGTTCGCCGCGTTCGAGCCGCGAACGGACGTGCAGCGGGTGAGGCAAGGTCGGTGCGGGTGGGGCGAGGGCTTCGTAGGTTTTTCCACCGCGCGGCTTTGGAACAGGGGTTTGCAGGCGCGGCGGCTTTCGGGGCGGTGTGCAAACAGGATGACGCCCGCCGTGTCTTTAGTCCAGCCTGTGCAGCGGGGTGAAGTTTTCGGGATTCAGGTGCTGCAGTTCGGGGCGCAGCCGCAGGCGGGTGAGCAGGGTTTCGCGCAGGAAGCGGCCGCCGGGGATGACGGGCAGGGAAGTGCGGTTTGTCGGCCACAATCAGGTGTTCGTCGATGTGCAGGATGTGTTCTTGAAACGGCACGGGTTCTTCTTCGGCGGCGATGGCTTCGCGGTAGTAGTAAACCGTGCCGCCGGGGCGGAATGCGGCGTCGGCGGCCAGCGGCGTGCCGGCTTCGTCGAAGATGTGGCCGTCTGAAAGCCTGCCCGCCCAGATTTCGCGGCCGATGTAGGGGAAGCGGCGGCAGAGGAAGTCGAGCAGCAAAGTGCCGTGCAGTTTTTGTCGCACGGCAGGTGGAGGTAGCTCGGTTTGATGCCGTCGATCAGCGGCAGCGGGCGGTTTTCGTAGCCGCCATTGTAACCGAATTTCAGACGGCCTGTTTTTGCTGCTACAATCCGCGCCGTTTTTGATAACGGTTTCGGCACAGGAGCGGCAGGGATGAGTCAGGGAAAACGGCGGATTTTCGTCCTCTACACGGGAGGCACCATCGGCATGGTCCAAAGCGGCCGGGGCTTGCGGCCGGATGCGGCATTGGCGGAAAAGGCCTTGCTGCCGTTTTCAGACGGCCTCTCTTTCGATTGGCACATTTGTGCGCCGCTGATTGATTCGTCCGCCGTAACGCTGGAAAACTGGCGCGACTGGCTGGCCCTGCTGGCGGATCCCGCAATACGACGGTGGTGCTGGTGCTGCACGGCACGGATACGCTGGCCTACACGGCCAATCTGTTCGCCCTCGCGCTGCACGGTTTGGACAAACCGCTGGTGCTGACCGGTTCGCAGTGGCCGTTCGGCGCGCCGGGCAGCGACGCGCCGCGCAATCTGGTCACGGCCGCCGCCGCCCTCCGCCTCGGCCTCGCCGAAGTGCGCCATCGCCTTTGACGGCAAACTGTTCCCCGCCGTCGGCAGCAGCAGGTCAGCACCGAAACGGCCGACGGTTTGCCAACCCGCATTTCGGCGCGTTGGCGCAATGGTCGGAAGCGGAAGGGCGGATAAGCCTGCGGGACGGTTTGAGGCCGTCTGAGCCGTCGAGGCGGATTGTGCGTGGAGCGGATAAACCCGCAGTGTCCGTGTCCTGCCACACCCTGATTCCCGGCGGTTCCGTCCGCCATATCGCCGCCGCCTTGCGCCAGGACGGGGCGGATGCCGCGATACTGCAAAAGCTACGGCCGGCAACGCCCCTTCGGATGACGGTTTTATCGACGCCGTCCGCAGCTTCACCTCGCGCGGCGGCCTGCTGCTCCAACATCAGCCAGGTGCTGCAGGGATGCGCGGCGGCGGTTTATGCCTAGGCGACGCGCTGCGGCAGGCGGGCGTGGTCGGCGGCGGCAAATGCAACCTCGAAACGGCAAGCGTGCTGCTGACGCTGGCGGCAGGCAACGGCTGGACGGCAGACCGGCTGCGCGCCGAACTGGCCGCGCTGGGCCTGACGGATGCCTGAAAACGTTTTCAGACGGCCTCCTCATGGTTTTGAAGGCCGTCTGAAAGAAAACATATCGGGATTTTAATGTTTCCAAGGCAGCCACATCTTGGCCAGCGCGTACATCAACAGTCCGCCGAAGCCCAAAAACGGCAAACACAATCCCTGCGCGCGCGTTCGGGCACAGCCAATAAACAGCAAGGCTGAAGCTGAAGAAACATCGCCGCAACCACCCGCACCAATTGCCGGTCTTTGAAGCGGTTGAGGTATAGCTTTTCGTTCATCACCACATACATCTGCCACAAAGCCGCGCCGCACATCGAAAAACGCCCGCAGGCAGGAAAAACAGTCCGAGCAGTTCCTTATTCATCTGAGTAGGCCGTCTGAAAAACAAAAGTGCGATTATAGCCGAAAGCACCCGCCGCCAACTTTCAGACGGCCTTTTTCTTTTACATGAATTAACGTATCCTTGCGTGCTTTCGCACACAGACACTTCCTCAACAAATATGAACGCACTTAAAACCATCAGCGATTTTTTCGGTAAAACCTTCGCCCTGTGGGCGGCACTGACCGCCGTGGCGGCCTATTCCCTGCCCGAAGCCTTTGTTTGGCTCAAGCCTTATATCACCTGGCTTCTGGGCGTGATTATATTCGGCATGGGGCTGACGCTCAGCCCGTCGGACTTCAAAATTTTGGGACAACATCCGAAATCCGTGCTGGCGGGCGTGGTGGCGCAGTTCGTCATCATGCCGCTGACGGCTTACGTTTTGGCCGTTACGCTGCAACTGCCGCCCGCGATTGCGGCCGGCGTGATTTTTGGTCGGCGCATGCCCGGGTGGGACGGCTTCGAACGTGATGACCTTCCTCGCGCGGGGCAACGTCGCATTGTCGGTGGCGGTAGCGTCGGTTTCCACACTGCTCGCGCCGGTGCTGACTCCGCCATTTTTATCTGCTGGCGCATCAGTGGCTGGACATTTCCGCTTCCGCCATGCTGATGGATATTTTGAAAAATCGTTATGCTGCCGATTGTGCTGGGCGTGCTGTGCAACCTTTTTCCTACACCGGCAAACCAAGGCTGTGGAAGGCGTATTGCCGCTGGTGTCCGTCGTGTCGATTGCCCTGATTATCGGTGCGGTGGTGGCTTTGAACCGTACCAAAATCGCCGAGGGCGGGCGGGCTGATTTTCGGCGTGGTGATGCTGCACAACTGTATCGGCTACCTGCTGGGCTTTTTCGCCGCCAAGTTCATCAAACTGCCTTACGACGCGCAAAAACGCTGGCCATCGAAGTCAGGATGCAGAATTCCGGCCTGGCCGCCGGTTTGGCGATGAAATATTTCGATCCGATTGCCGCCGTGCCGGGCGCGATATTCAGCGTATGGCACAATATTTCCGGTTCGCTGCTGGCTTCCTATTGGGCGGCAAAGGCCGCCAAGGAGGAACGGCACGGGCAGGATGTGCAGGATAAACAGGCCGTCTGAAAAAGTATTTTCCATACCGGCAGGGAGCATGGGACAATGAGCGGAAAAAGCCCTTTTATTTCCGAGAAAATCAGTGAGCTGCGGCAGAAAATCGCCCGCCCCTGCACAGCGTTTGAAACGGGCGGTTTCCGACCGGCGGGAGATGACCGTGAAAAACTGGATAGGCCGTGTGTTTTGTGCAAACCGGAAGAAGCGCGGCCGGTCGTTGATGGTGAGGGCAGGCCGCTTTATCCACTGGCGCAGTTTTACCTGCCGGATTTGCCATATGTGCCCGAACAACTGAGCCATATTACGGTTGACCGTGTTTATCGGCGAAGAAATCCCCAAATTGGAAGAATTAGAACTAAAACGTGGGGACATGGTGTTCTTGGAACATATCGGACGGCACAGCAAGGATGGCTGATTCGGGAGTACACCGCTGATGACGAACTCGTCCGTTATGAATATCCCGCCAGATCCAAACGGTTCGCCAAAGCCCTTCCCGCTCAAACCTGTCTTCCCTCGAACGGGATTTTCCCATCTGGGACGGCGGAGGCTTGGATGGACATTTGGAAGATGAAATCTGCGACTTTGAAGATGATGACGACGAAGCAAACTGGCTTGAGCTATTACGACGACATCGGCGCAGAACGACTACCGCCATAAGTTTCGGCGGTTATCCGTCTTTCTGCCAGTCGGGCATTTGCGAAAATGCCGACGGCCGCCTGCTGATGCATGATCATTTTGAATTTATGTTTCAGATTTCCAGCGACAGCAAAGGCTTTGTTTCAACGTTATCGACAGCGGCAGCCTGATGTTTTCCGCAATCCGGAAAACGGCGAATGGTCGCTGTATTACGATTTTTATTGAGGCCGTCTGAAAGACGCCAGACAAAGAAACCCATGAACCCGCTGATTACCGATTCCGCCTTTATCCGACAGCCGCAAGCCGGTGATTGTCGCGCTGGATTTTGCCGATGAGGCATCGACCATTCAATTTGTCCGCCGCCTTGACCCTCCTCGTGCCGTCTGAAAATCGGCAAAGAGCTGTTTACCGCCACAGGCCGCAGGCTGGCGGAAAATTTAATCCATCAGGGCTACCAACTCTTCCTCGACCTGAAATACCACGACATCCCCAATACTGTGGCCAAAGCCTGCAAAGCCGCTGCGGAAATGGGCGTTTGGATGGTGGATATGCATGCGTCGGGCGGCCGCCGTATGATGGAGGCTGCCGCGGAAGCGGTGGCAAACTGCCCGGACAAGCCGCTTTTAATCGGCGTTACCGTGCTGACCAGCATGGAGCAGGCGACCTGGCCGAAACTGGCGTGGATGTGCCGATTGAGGAGCAAGTGTTGAGGTTGGCGCGGCTGGCGCAGGATTCGGGTTTGGACGGCGTGGTCTGTTCCGCCCAAGAAGCCGCGCCGCTGCGCCGCGAATTGGGACAGGAATTCGTCTTGGTAACGCCCGGCATTCGCTTGACACTGCAGGCAACAGCGACGACCAACGCCGCATCGACGCGCCCTGCCGAAGCCTTGGCGGCAGGTTCGATCTATCTGGTAATGGGCCGCCCTGTTACCCAACCGCCGATCCGGTAGCCGTATTGCGCGAAGTGAACCGAATTGCCGTACAGGCCGTCTGAACGGGCTGAAACGGCTTTTTCTGCCGCTTGTGCCGCCGGTTTGCCGCCTTGTGTCGGTTTATTGTTTATTTCACGGTATAGTTTTCACGAATCAGCTTTTCAGACGGCCTCTCCCTGATTGTCAGGCCGTCTGAAAAACATAGGAGGGCGCAATGACCTTTACAGCGAAACCTTAAAACCCCGCCTGCAACAGGCGCGTGTATTGGTGGTGGGCGACGTGATGCTCGACCGCTATTGGTTCGGCGCGACGTATCGCGCATCTCGCCCGAAGCCCCCGTCCCCGTGGCCAAAATCGAAAAACCGAACACCGCGCGGGCGGAGCGGCCAATGTGGCGCGCAACGTGGCCGCACTGGGCGAGCAGGCCGTATTGTTGTCCGTCATCGGTGACGACGAAGCAGGCGACTGCCTGAATGCACTGATGACGGAGCATGGGGGTTGAAACAGTGTTGATACGCGACCCAAAACATCGCTACCACTCGTCAAACTGCGCGTCGTGGCGCGCAACCAGCAGCTGATCAGGCTGGATTTTCGCGAAAGACGCCGACACACGAAGTATTGAACGGAGTGAAAAAAACCGCTTCCGCGAACTGTTGGCCGAATGCGACGTCGTCATCCTGTCGGATTACGGCAAAGGCGGGCTGACCCATGTGGTTTCCTTTATCGAATGGGCGCGGCAGGCGGGAAAACCGGTCTTAATCGACCCGAAAGGGGACGACTCACGCCAAATATACCGGCGCAACCCTGCTTTACCCCCAACCGTGCCGAACTGCGCCAAGTTACCGGCAGTTGGAAAAACGAAGCCGATTTGCAGGGAAAAGCTCGCGCGTTGCGGCGCAATTTGATTTGCAGGCACTGCTCCTGACGCGCAGCGAGGAAGGCATGACCCTGTTCCGCGACGGCGAACCGCACCACCAGCCGACACAGGCGCGGGAAGTGTTCGATGCTTCCGGCGCGGGCGATACCGTGATTGCCGGCATGGGGTTGGCAATGGCGGCAGGATTGGATTTTTCCGAAGCCATGCAGTTGGCAAACGCCGCCGCCGGCGTGGTGGTGGGCAAACTCGGTACGGCCGTGTGTCGTTTGACGAATTGGCGCAATCATTGTAGATAACGTAATAACCCGTATTTTTGTTGCGATCATTGCTGCTGCTCGCCTGAAGTATCGGCCGGCGGCAGAGGATGCCGCAGTTGCGGACACATTAACAAATATTTTAAGGGAATACAGTCAAATGCCAGTAAGCATGACCCGCTTGGAATTCAATTGGGACGACAGTCAAAGCCGTAAAAACTCGACATGACCGCCGTACAGGCTGTGGCCGCTGCATGGTTGGCTGACAAAAATGCCAGCCGCCACGCCGTGATGGACCTCGAAACTGTAGTAGATGAGCCTTTTTCTTTTCGCTTTCAACGGCTTGGATGCGGCAACGTCATCGGCTTTGTTTGACGAAATCGCGCGGCAATTTCCGTTTATACGCTTTTTATGTGCGCGGTATCGGCGAAGATTTCAGCAATATGTGGCTGCGCAGAATACTACAACGGCGTAACCGTGTTTGCCGCCGGGCCGTTCGAGCATAAAGTGTCGGAAAATATAAACAATAAAGGCAAAAGCTGGTTTAGCCGATGGTTGGGGAAATAGTGCCTGGCTAAGGCGCGTTTCGGAAATGTTTCAGACGGCCCGGGCATCGCTTTGCCGCCTGTTGTGTACAACACCCGCCTCCGATTGAGATTGCCGCCGTCAGGCGGTACAATCGGCGGCGTTTTATTTTTGTAAAGAAATATTATGAGTCTGATTGGTGAAATTTTACCATCTTCGACACATCCTGCTGGATTTGGAAGTCAGCAGTAAAACGCCTGTTCGAGCAAGCCGGACTGTTGTTGGAAAACGAAGCGGGTGTTGCCCGTTCCGAAGTCTTCGACTGCCTGTTTGCCCGCGAAAAACTCGGTTCCACCGGCTTAGGGGCACGGTGTGGCCGTACCGCACGGCCGATTGGCTTCATTGAAAAAGGCGGTCGGTGTCTTTATCCGCAGCAAAGAGCCGATTCCTTTCGATGCGCCCGACGGCAAACCCGTTTCACTGGTTATGGTATTACTGGTTCCCGAAAAATGCCGCAGGCACACATTTTGAAAGTCTTATCCAAACTCGCAGGAAAATTTTCAGACAAAGGCGTGCGCGAACAGTTGATGCAGGCTGCCGATGCTCGCCGGAATCCTACGGATTCTGACGGAGGAATAATGCCGAGCATCTCCGTACGCAGCCTCTATCAGGACAATCACGCACAAAACCCAATTGGCTTGGGCGGCAGGCGCGGCGGGTGCCGACAACCGTATCGGAGTAGAGGCCGACAAGCCGGTTTTGGCTTTGGTCGGCTATTTGAATTTTATCCACCCTAATCAGGTTCAGGTTTTGGGTGTGGCTGAAGTCGATTATCTCAGCCGTATGGAAAGCGGCGATTTGGCCTACCAGTTTCGACCAGCTTTTCGAGTTGCCGATGTCGCTGGCCATCGTGGCAAACGACTCTGCCCGTGCCGAAGAGTCTGCGCTGACTATTGTCATACCCACAACGTCCCGCTGCTGACTTCCCAAGCTGGGAAAGCCCGTATCTGATGGATGCTGCGGATTTATCTGCAACGCACCCTTGGCGGTTTCTACGGTTAAGCACGGCGTATTCCTCGATGTAGTCGAAATCGGCGTCCTTTTGACTGGGCAGTCGGGCTTGGGTAAAAGCAATTGGCTTTGGAGCTGATTTCGCGCGGGCACAGCCTGGTGGCCGATGACGGTGGAGCTCGCACCGCACCGCGCCGGAACTTTTGGAAGGCCGTTGTCCGCCGATGCTGCGCGACTTTCTCCGAAGTGCGCGGCTTGGGCATCCTCAATATCCGCCATATTTTTCGGTGAAACATCCATCCGTCCGAAAAATCCTCAACCTCATCATCAATCTGGTTGCGGCCGACGACGATTACATGAAACAAATCGACCGTTTGAGCATCCGCAGCGAAACCGAATCCATCCTAAAAGCGTCAATGTCCGCTCCGTTACCCTCCCCGTGGCTGCAGGTCGCAACTTGGCGAGTGCTGGTGGAAGTGGCGGTACGGAACTATATCCTCCAGCTGCGCGGAAAAGACAGCATGAAGGAATTTTTAGAACGGCATCAAAGTATTATGAAAGAGCAAGAGGTCGGGCATGAAAATCATCCTGATTAGCGGCCTGTCCGGTTCGGGCAAGTCGGTGGCACTGCGCCTGTTGGAAGATGTCGGCTACTACTGCATCGACAATATGCCTATGGAAATGATGCCCGATTTGGTGCGGCATCACATTTTGCGGGCAGACGTCGAGCACTAGCCGTCAGCGTGGACATCCGTTCCGCCCGAGCATCAGCGAAATCGACAAAGCAGCTTGCCTATCTGCGCCGGCAGGGGCACAGCGTGGGAACTGCTTGTTTTGGAGTCGGATCGAAGCCGTATTGATGCGCCGGTTTTCTGAAACCCGCCGCAGCCATCCGCTGGCCGGACTGACGCAATCCCTGCAGGAGAGCCTGCGGCAGGAGCGGGAGATGACTGGCACCGCTGCGCGAGCAGCATACTGCATCGACAGTTCGTCGATGAATTCCCAGCAGCTTCGTTATGCCGTACAGCAATGGCTGAAGGTAGAGCGCGAAGGCATGTTGGTGGTGTTTTGAGTCTTTCGGCTTTAAATACGGCGTGCCGACCGACATCGATTTCCTGTTTGATGCGCAGCCTGCCCAATCCTTACGTGACACCGCCCTGCGTACCGTTCAACGGTACGGAAGAGCCTATCCGGCAGTATCTCGACAGCCAGCCTCTGGTGCGGAAATGGTGGGCGACATCAAACGCTTTATCGGCCGCTGGCTGCCGGATGCAGGAAGAAAGCCGCAGCTACGTTACCGTCGGCATCAGGCTGCACCGGCGGCCAGCACCTGCTCCGTTTACGTTTGCGAACGGCTGGCGGAACATTTCGAGGCCGGATTATCAGGGTGCTGGTACGGCACCGCCAGCTCAACCTAGGCGCGTAACCGGCGCAATTGGATAATCAGACCGCAGAGGCCGTCTGGAAACAGGCCGTCCGGCATTTTCAGACGGCCTTTCCCCATATTCAGAACAGAGAACCGAAAAACATGGCAATCCAAATGGTATCCCGGCCACATGCACAAGGCCAAAAGCGTGATTATCGAACGGCTCAAAAGCGTCGATATGGTGATGAAAGTGCTGGACGCGCGCATGCCCGCATCCAGCGAAAACCCCTTGCTGGGCAAACTCTCGTCGGACAAACCCAAACTGAAAATCCTCAACAAACAGGATTTGGCCGACCCCGAGCGCACCGCCCTGTGGCTGGCCGAATTCCAGTCCCGCCCGAACACCAACGCCATCGCGTTGGACGCCTGACCGTCAGGCGGCACAAAAAGCTGATTGCCGCCTGCCGCGCCCTCGTGCCGAACCGAAAAGGCGTGGACAAACCCCTGCGCGTCATGATTTGCGGCATTCCCAACGTAGGCAAATCCACCCTGATTAACGGTATGCTGGGCAAAAAATCGGCTAAAACCGGCAACGAACCCGGCATTACCAAAGCCGAACAACGCCTGTTCCTTGCCGACGATTTCTGGCTCTACGATACCCCCGGCATGCTGTGGCCGAAAATCATCGTGGAAGAGGGGCGGTTACAACTCTGGCTGCCGGCGGCGCGGTCGGCCGCAACGCACTCGATGAAGAAACCGTCGCCCTCGAACTCATCGATTACCTGTGCCGCCACTACCTGCCGCAGTTGCAGGAACGCTATCAGGCCGACAAAAACGAAAGCAGCCATTGGCGTGACGAACAATGGTTGGAATGGATAGGGCGCAGACGCGGCGCACTTCTGGGCGGCGGACGCATCAGTACCAAAAAGCGGCCGAAAACACCTCGACCGACTTCACGACGGCCACATCGGCCGCATCACCTTGGAAACCCCAGAACCAGTCGGGGAACAATGGCTCGAAAGCCGCCCAAAGGCGCGAAGCCGAACAAAAAGCCGAGCGAGAACGCCGCAAGGCCGAACGCAAAGGAAGGCGTCTGAAAAGCAGGGGAGGCCGATCTTCTTTAATCGCACCATATTTTTCAGACGGCCTCCAACTTAATCCGAAAACGTACTGTTTGTTCTGATCCGATAACCAGAAACAAAAGGAATCATATGCACGCCGAACTTCGAGTCTCCCTGAATTGTGCCGCGTCCGCGCCATTACGGCCTTTTACAGTGTTGCCGGCTGATGCCGCAAGTTGGGAAAGCATCCTTTCCGAAGCCAAAAGCCAATGCGACCGTTTGGCCGCCTCATTGGCCCGAGGCGGCTATCAGGTGCAATCCATCCGCATCGTGTCCAATCCGTTCGGCGAATACCTTGATACATCGGATATAGCGGCCTCAAAAAGCCGATTTGGAACGGATTCGCAATATACTCGACGCGCATCAATCATAACAGCAGTTTGCGCATACGGTTTGCAATCGAGGAAGCATGTACGGCGGCCGAAATCGCCCTTTTGCCCGAACTGATCAAAGACTATGGCGACCTCTGCAACGCCTGTGTCAATGTTCATGCTGATGCAAACTGCCTGCCCGACAACGAAACCATCCTCCGCTGCGTGGAGGCCGTCGGAACAATAGGCCGCATTACACCGCGCGGCGAAGGTAATTTCAACTTTACCGTCAATTTCAACTGCTCCCCGCTGATACCTTATTTTTCCCGCAGGCTATCGTCAGGGGGAACAGGAAGCTGCCTGAGTGCGTCGGCTTGGAAACCCTGATCTGCTGGCTGCCGCCCTGCGCCGCCTAAAACAACCTTCCCGAAGAACACACCGCTTATTTTCAGACGGCCTTCAATGCCATGCGCGAAGCACTGCAACATCATGTCGATGCGGTGCAGCAAGCATTACCGAAACCCCGCTCCCGGCAGGCTGGCAATATGCAGGCATGGATACCCGCCGCCCCGTCGAAAAACTGCACTTCGATGGTCGAACTCTACCGCCTGTTGCGCGTGCCGCATTTCGGCGCTGCAGGTACGGTGGAAGCGTCGGCTTTTCGCTGACCCGAGTATCCCAAATCACTGCACAATGTCCGTGCAGTCGGTTTTTCAGGCCTCATGCTGGCGGTAACCGAGCACCAGGTTTGCGCCGAAGCAACCCATCATGCCCGCTTCGGATTACACGACCGCTGACCCACAGCAGCGATATGCGGCATCGGCCTGGATACCGTCCCCATTCCCGAGACGACACCCGCAGCGAAAATCGCCGCCATCATGCGCGACACGGGTACAATGGCTTTCGTTTGAACAAAACCGCTTACCGTGCGCGTATTCCCCTGTTCCGGGGCTTGCAGGCCGGAGAGCGGACCACGTTCGAAAGTGCGGATCTGCAACTGCGCCGTCCTGCCCGTACGCTGAATCGTCCAGTCCTTTCAGACGGCCTCTCAACATCAGAAGGCCGTCTGAAAACCGAGAAAGGAAACAACCATGCTCTTAGAGTCAATATCGACCACGTCGCCACCCTGCGCAACGCGCGCGGCACAGCTACCTGTCCCTCGCTCGAAGCCGCCCTGCTGGCGAAACCCACGGCGCGGACTACATCACCCTGCACCTGCGTGAAGACCGCCGCCACATCAAAAGACGACGACGTCGCACAAATCGCCCGCGCTGTCCGCACCCACATCAACCTCGAAATGGCACTGACCGAAGAAGAAAATGCTCGAACACGCCCTGCGCGTGCGGCCGAAAAGAAGTCTGCATCGCGCCCGAAAAACGGCAGGAAGTTACCACCGAAGGCGGCTTGGACGTACTGGGGCAACAGCAAAACAGCCGATTTCACCGCATCCTCAGCGAAGTCGGCATCCGCGTCTCCTCTTCATCGATGCCGACGAAGCGCAAAATCCAAGCCGCCGCAGACATCGGCGCACCCGCCATCGAACTGCATACCGTGCCTATGCTCGATGCCGCCGATGCCGCCGAACGCCGCCAACGCCTCGCACAATCGAAGAAGGCGCGTATTTCGCCCTCCGAGCGCGGGCCTCATCGTTAATGCGGACACGGCCTCAACATCCGCCAACGTCGCCCCGATAGCCAAAATCCTGCCGATAGCCGAACTCAACATCGGACACGCCCTCATCGCCCAGAGCACTCTTCCTCGGCCTGCCCGCCGCCATCGTCCAAATGAAAGAAGCCATGTTCCGCGCCCGACTAAGCATCTGAACACCGAAACAGGCCGTCCGAAAGCACCCTTGCCGGACCACATCCTTTCAGACGGCCTCCACACCGCCGCACAAAACGCGATTCCCACTCAGCAGGCGGCATGACCAACCTTGCTGATCCATCCGCCACACGCCCGAAGGCCAAAACGGCCGACGAAATCATCCGCTGCGTCCACTGCGGCATCTGCAACGCCGTCTCGCCCCACCTACCGCCTCAGCGGCAACGAAGCCGACGGCCCCCGCGGCCGCATCTACCAAATCAAACAACCCTGGAAAAACGAAGCACCCGCCGCCGGCAACCTGCACCGCTACCTCGACCACTGCCTCACCTGCCGCGCCTCGCGAAAGCGTCTGCCCCTGCCAAAGTCGAATACGGCAAACTGGCTGAAATCGGCCGCGACGAAGCCGAACGCCGCATCAAAGGCCGCTGTGGCAGAAACTGCAACGCGGCATACTGCGGCGGCTGATTACCGCCCCTGCAAATCTTTACTCCCTTTACCGCGTCGGACAATACAGCCGCCCCTGCCGCCCGACGCACTCAAAAACAAAATCCTGCCCTTGCGGAAGCGAGGCTTCATGCCCGACAACGAACATCCGCGCCAAATCCTCATGCTCGAAGGCTGCGTCCAACCCGCCTCTCGCCCAACATCAACCGCGCCGCCGCCCGCATATTGGACAGGCTCGGCATCCAAACCCACTATTCTCCCATTTTGCCGGCTGCTGCGGTGCCGTCAATCTGCACAACGGCGCAAAAGCAGACGGCCTGGACGACATGCGCCGCAACATCGAAGCCTGGATACTCTGGCTGCCCGACGGCATGAGAAGCCGTCGTAACCACCGCTCTCCGGCTGCGGCGTAACCGTCAAAGACTTACGCCTACCACCTGCGAAAACGACCCCTGAATACGCCGAAAGGGCCGCCCGCACTCGAGCGCGTATTATCCAAAGACATCGTCGAAACTTGAGCAACGAAAGCCACCGCCTGAATGCGCACGCGATGCACAAACGGCCGTCTGAAAAATCGCCTACCACCCGCCCTGCACCCAGCAATACGGGCCAAAACCGTCGGCAGCGTGGAAAAACCTGTTTGCCCAACTAGATATCCCGCCTCTACCTGCCCGCAAATGCCAGCAAGTGCTGCGGCGGCGGCACTTATGCACTGCCCAGCCTCAAACCGCAGGCCGTCTGAAAACCGAAAAACGTCTACCGCCCTAAACGAATTGCAACCCGACATCATCCTTTCGGCCAACATCGGTCGCATCGCCCACCTCGGCGGCGGCAAAACCCCGTGCGGCACTGGATAGAATATCTGGACGAACTGCTGGCTTGATTAAACTGGTGGAATGAAAAGAAAGGCCGTCTCAGTGCTTCGGCATTTCAGACGGCCTCTCGTCTGGCATTCATATTCATTTGAACAAACAACAACAATATACTTAAAACCTGATAAACCGTCAAAAATAAGATAAATTGGATTAAAATAAGAATAAAATTCATAATTATGATAGAACTGCGGATAAATAAAAACGTAAAAATAACACGCAGTAATACATTGCGAAACAATCCGTGCAAACCGCCCCACTAGAATGGCGGCACTTACTCACCAAGGACGACATAAATGAGCGGCAAACACGAAAACTTGCCTTACCGCTTGGCGCGCATCATTTCCAGGCTCAACGAGGCGAACGCCCCGACATCCATCAATTGAAAGACGAATTCCGCGTCAGCATCCGCATCCTGCAAAAGACCTCAACGAACGCCTCGACTTCCTCGAAGACAAATTCATCGAAAAGGCCGCCGTTACTACCTCCTCGACAAAAAGCAACTCGGCTTTCACCTGACAAGCGAAGACGTGCCAACGCTTCGCCACTTTTTTAGCATCCAAAAACCTCTTCCCGAAAATAGACAGCGATTTCACTACGCTCTTTTGCAAAGCGTGCAAATCAGGCTTCCAGTATGAAGAACTCGGCAACAGGCTGAGCGACTTCAAACTCCCTGCAGGAAGCAATCGACAAACACCGGAATCGTCGAATTCCTATGACCAAGGCCGGACAAGAGAAAAGGCGGCTACTACCGCTCGAACCATGTCTGCTGAACAAAGCGGCATCTGGTACCTCATCGGCACCGACGCGACGGGCGAGGAAAACAACTCTGTTTCAGCCAAACTTCCGCTATCGGCATATCGGGCGACACTTTTCGAGCCGGATCCCGTGTTACTCGAAGAAATCAGGAACAACGACAGCACTTCCCACGGCAACCAAATCGGCGAAATCGTCATACAGGCATCACCGCAGGCCGCACTACTTTTTGCGCCGCAAACTGCTGCCGAATCAGGAAATCGTCCGCCGCCTCGATGACGGCGGCCTGCTGCTAGCCTGCCGCAACGTGCATGAAATGAAGTCGTACCGATAGTGCAGTATTGATACCGCACCTGCGGATAGTCAGCCCGGCGGAAGTAGCGGATGGAAGGCCGTCTGAAAGTATATTCAGCCGTACGGGAAAAACATTTTGAATCCATCCCGCAGTAGGGATGGTAACAGAATAAAATTCAGCTTCGCTCGATATTCGAATAACAGAGATAGGGTATGACCTGTAATATTTTCATCTGCGTAACTTCTAAAAAGAAAGAAAACCATGAATTTATCCGAAGTACAGGTTAATATAGTCCGGCGGGAAACTTATCCCGAACCTTCCGCCTGCGTCATCCACCGCGCTCTAAGCTGGCTGACGACAGCGCAGGCACAGGCCGATTTGATATCCGCTGTCGGTATTGTGGATTGCCTCAACGCCGCCGCCATGCTAATGAAATGACGATCGCACGATGCTGGCGACAGGAGTTGGTCCGCTGTGTTTTTGCAGACGGTCTGCAGCTGACGAGGAAAAGCGCATTTAGTCTGGTATGCAGACTTTCCACGGAGCCATCCGCTCGCTGCTCGACAACCGCTAGTGTTTCCATTCGCGATCTTTCGACAACGAGTTGATGACGCTCTAGACGATTTCGATCGAGCGGAAGAGAAGGTGCATACGGCTTTGTCGGCGCAGGATACGGATACGGGTATTGCTGGTGCTGTTCGACCGCCTCTATACCCCTGGAGAAACCAGATTATCCACGGCGGCGCGACTTACGGCAGTTCGCCAGCCGCAGTCAGTTGCGGGATGCGTAACATCCTTTCCGCTTTGCTGCCGGAAATTTTGCAGGTGATGAAGCTCATTCCGCCCGCGATTGGGGGCGGCCGTTTTATCCCGTTGTGAAGGATGGAGATTGAAATGGTATTCAAACCGAAAACGCCTATAGCAGGGTTTTGCCGCGATTGCGGCAAGGTGAAACGGCCACCCGTCGTTTCGATGTGCTGCCGCCGAAGCCGCCGCTCAGGAAATGCGGGCTGGCGGTATTTGGAGCTGAAACCTTTGAGGCAGAGCGTAAGTTCTTTAATATCCGCCTTAAAGGCCGTCTGAAAGCCGTCGGGCGGTATTTCTGAACGGTATTTGTTTGCAAATGGGGTCAATCGCGGGCAGTCTGAATTTTTCAGACGGCCTTTTGTGAACGGACGATGAATCTATGGCGACAGAATCTTCTCGCTGGCTGAGCGTGTTCGCGCGCTCCTCGCGCGGGCCTTTTATCTTCACTACCACCGAATTTATCCCGATTGCGCTGTTGAGCGATATCGGGCGCAGTTTCGGCATGCTGCCGTTCGCCGAGGCCGGTGTGATGATTACGGTGTATGCGTGGTGGTGGCTTTGATGTCGCTGCCGCTGATGCTGATGACGCAGGCGACGGAGCGCAAGGTGTTGCTGTTGGTTTTGCTGGCGGTGTTTGCAGGCGGCCAGTGTTTGTCGTTTTTGCCGGCAATTTTTACTGTTTTGCTGGTCAGCCGTACTGTGGTCGCGTTGACGCACGCGCTGTTTTGGTCGATTACGGCGGCTTTGGCGGTGCGGATTGCGCCCAAGGGCAAGGGGAATCAGGCTTTGAGCCTGTTGAGTATGGGAACGGTGCTGGCGATGGTGTTGGGTATTCCGTTGGGGCGGATGGCGGGTCAGGCGTACGGCTGGCGGCTGAGTTTCCGCTGATCGGGATTGCGGCGGCTTTGACGGCGGCGGTGTTGGTTAAAACCCTGCCTAAGCTGCCGAGTATCAACAGCGGTTCGCTTTGCCAGCCTGCCGCTTTTGTTGCGGCGCAAGAGTCTGCTGCAGTTGTTTGCCTTTACCGTGCTGATGATAACCACCCATTTCACGGCTTACAGTTATATCGAGCCGTTCGCGCTTCAGACGGCTGCCTTTTCGCCGCAGCGGGCGACGATGCTGCTGCTGGTGTGCACGGGCGCGTCCGGTTTTGCGGGTCGTACTTGTTCGGATCGTTGGTTTTGCCCGCAAAAGCCGTTTGTCTTTCGCCGCTTACGCGCTGCCGATGACGGCGGTCGATGGTTTTGCTGCCGCCGTCGCACGCGTCCCTGGGTTTTGACGGCGTTGTGCTTCTTTTGGGGCGGGCACTGCGCTCAGTTTGGCGATGGTGTCGCGCGTGCTGCGGTTTGGCCGACGATGCGACGGATGGCGACGTCGATTTATTCTTCGCTGTACAACGGGCAGTAGGCGGCGGCGGCGTTGTTCGGACGCCATGCCGTGCAGCAGTTCGGTTTTTGGAACACGTCGGCTTTCGCCGGCGCGGCTTTTGGCGGCGGTGGCGCTGCCGTTGTGCTTTTTGCTCGTCCGCCGGGCGGATTTTGCCGATACTTGACGTGCCGATGTTTGAGGCCGTCTGAAACTTTGTTTTAGCTCGCAGAAACTCGGTTTCCTTCGAAATCTTCGTTTTAGCTTCGCAGAAACTTCGTTTTCAGACGGCCTTTTTGCGTCTTTTGAGGTTTTGCGGCCAGACGGCCTTTTATTTCCTGGCTCTGCGGTATACGTCGGCAGGATTTGCAGCTTGCGCTGACGCTGTTGTAGGCGGCGGTGATGCCTTCGAGCCGGCTGTTTTGCGATTGGGCGTTCAGCTCGTCAACCGCCGCGAAAAATTCGCTTTCCCTGCGTTTGAAATCATCGGGTTGCGCCCATACGGCGGGCAGGGTGTCGCCGTTGCCCTGCGGGTCGTTTCGGAAGTGGTCAGAACGGTTTTTCTCGCACTTTTGGGTGAAAACGGCCGTCAGTTCTTTGAATTTGCCTTTGGCTGAATGCTTCGTCGCCTTTGACCATTTTCCCATAACGGCGAATCTCCGGGCATCATACGCTTGAAGGCGGCGGTGCGTTCGGCGGAAATCGGGCCTTTTGTCTGCGGCAGGGCCGCCTTGTCCGCCGCCGCAGGCTGCCAGTGTTACAGTGGCGGCCCGCTGCGGCAAAAACGGTACGGATATTCATGTGTTCCTCTTTCGGTATGGTTTTTGAAGCGCGATCATACCTGAAAACAGTGGCGGCAAAACGGTTTGCCGTCCATCGCTAAGGAGAAAATGACGGTTTGATTACCGGCGCATCGGCGGGCTTCGGCGAAGCGATGTGCAGGACTTTTGTAGCGGCCGGCTTCCGCGTGGTCGGCGCGGCACGGCAGTATGGATAAACTGCAGGCCCGCGAGCATTTGAACTGGGCGGGCTCGTTTTATCCGCTCGAATTGGATTTTGACCGACAGGCCGTCGTTGCGGTGGCGGCGTTGCAAACGCCGCCGCCGTTTGACGAAAATCGACTGCCTGATTAACAACGGCGGCCTGGCTTTGGGGCTGGATGCGGCCGACCGCGCCGATTTTCGCTGATTGGGAACGATGATTGAAACCAATGGCTCGGATTGGCGTACCTGACCCGTCTGGTGCTGCCGCAGATGACGGCGCGGCGCGACGGTTACGTCATCAATATCGGTCGATCGCGGGCACTTATCCTTATCCGGGCGGGCAATGTCATGCGGCGCGACGCAAGGCGTTCGTCCGCCAGTTTTCGCGTCAATCTGCGGGCGGATTGCAGGGCACGGGGTGTGCGGTGAAACGTCGGGAGCCGGGCTTGTGCGCGGCGACTGAGTTTTCCAACGTGCGCTGGGCGGGCGACGACGGCGCGGCGGCGAAGGTGATGAGAACGTGCAGTCGGTTACGCCGCAGGATATTGCGGATACGGGCTGTGGCGGTGTATCAGAGGTCGAAGCATGTCAATGTGAACGCGATTGAAATCATGCCGACGGCGCGGGCTGGCGCGCTGTCGGTGTGGCGGGAGGCGAAATAGCCCGCTGCGGTTTCGTTAGTCGTGCGGGCCGTCTGACAGCAGGTGCTTTTCAGACGGCCTGACGGTCGAGTTTTACAGCTTGCCCGAACCGCGCTTTTTGTCTGTACGGCACGGGCGGAACCGGGCGGCTTGTACGGAAGCAGTCGAATCTGCCAAATCGTTTTGTGAATTGATAATTGAGGCAGTCTGAAAATTTGTTTTCAGACGGCCTGTTCGTTTTTCCGAATGGACGGCGGGCCAGCCGTTCCGCATCCGCAAAGGAATGGATAGGGCTGGTTTTGTCCGCCACACAGGGCTTTGTTCAGACTCTGTTCCGGCTGAAAGACGTCAGCCTTTTGGCCAATCATCCGGCCGACGGTATCGACGACGGCCTGCGTTTGCGGGTCGATTTCCAGATTGACCGTCGCTCGCCTGCCGTGTGCCGAACAGGGTGCGGCGCAGGGGTTTCGGGAATCAGGTGGATCGCAGAACGAGATCTACGCCGACGCTGCCTATGGTCAGGCTGCATCCGTCTAGGGCCGACGAAGCCTTTGCGGCAGGATGTAGGTTTGAGCGCGGCGGGCGGGGCGAAGTGCATCGGTAAGCAGTGCCGGTACGTTCGATGCGGAGGATTTCGGTGGCGGTGATGTGGCCGCTCATCAGGTGGCCACTGATTTCGTCGCCGAAGCGGGCAGCGCGTTCGAGATTGACCAAGTCGCCCGCTTTCAGACGGCCTAGGTTGGTTTTGTCCAGCGTTTCGGCCATCAGGTCGAAACGGGCGGTGCGGCCGTCCGTTTCCGTAACGGTGAGGCAGCAGCCGTTGTGGGCGACGACGCGCCGGGTTTGCAGGCCGCCGGCCATGCGTCCTCGGGCAGTCTCGACCGTGTGGGTGGAAATCGGCGGCGGGCTGTTCTGACGGAAAACGACGCGCCCCATGCCTTGTACTATGCCTGTAAAACATAAGGTGCTTTTCTTTTCTCGGTGGGTTGTGCGGCAGATTAGATTTAAACCGGTACGGCGTTGCCTCGCCTGCCGTACTGTTCGTACTGTTCAGGCTGCGCCGCCTTGTCCCGATGTTAATCCGCCGCGCTATATGCAATCACGAACGGTGGCCGTCTGAAAAAGCGGTGCGGTATTTTCAGACGGCCTCATCTGCGGCGGCGTGATTTATTCCGCTTCCGCCGTATCGAAGAAGAGTTGCTGCTGTTGCAGCGGGTTGCCGTCGCGCACCGGTACGGGGCGGCGGCGCGCGCTGTGTTTGATGACGGCCAGGCTCAGGCTGCCTTCGGCGGTGCAGGCGGTGTTGATGATGATGCCCGCTTCCCGCGCCGTCTTGCAGGACGGCGATGCCTGCGGCTGCAGTTGCTGCTGCCTCGACAATACGGCCAAGCCGCGTTTGACTTGTCCGCGATACTGCGCGCGGGCGATGATCTCGCCCGGGGTAGCAGCCTTTTTGAAGCGCACGCCGCCTATGGTGTGCTGGTTGGAGCATTTGGGCGACGCAGCTTTCTTTGGTCGCCCTGAACCACGGCAGCCGCTGCGGATTTTCGTGCAGCGCGAGCGTTTTCCGCTTCGGCATCGTAGGCGGGCAGCTTGTCTCGCCGCCAGCAGGATGCCGCCGTGGGGCAGGGTGTGATTCTGGTGAGGCCGTCTGAAACGGCAAACGGGAAGGAAAGGTGCGGTTCGGCGGCGGGCAGGGCGGGTGCGCCTTCGTTCAGACGGCTCGCCGCGCCGTAGCCGGGCAGGGGTTCGAAGACGGCTTTGGCGCGCAGGACGAACATCCGCAGGCGTTTGCAAAGGGCTTCGACAAGGTCTGCCGCCGTCACCAGCAGCAGGTCTTCGCCGCGGTTGAAACACCAGCATGTTGGCGATGACGCGGCCTTGGGCGTGTTGTAGGTGGCATAGCAGGTTTCTCCTTCGGCCAGTCCTTCGATGGTTGGACAGTTGGTCGTGCAGGAAGGAGGTGCGTGGTCTTCAGCGCTGACGCGGATCAGGCCGAAAAAGGGTAGGGGCGGAAGTGTGCATGGAACCTCGGCTGTTTCGGGTATGGGGTGGAAAACGGGGCGGCTTGGGTGGTGCGGAAGGCTCGTCTGAAAGGGGATTCCGCGTTTCAGACGGCCTGTGTGCCATCAGGCTTAAACGGCGGAATCGGAACGCTCGCCGGTGCGGATGCGGATGGCTTCTTCCACCGGGAAGATAAAGATTTTGCCGTCGCCGATTTTTGCGCGGAACGGGCGGTTTCGATGATGACGTCCACCGCCCTGATCGACCTGGTCGTCGCGCAAAACCAGCTCCATTTTGATTTTCGGCAGGAAATCGGATCGGCGTATTCCGCGCCGCGATAGACTCGGTGTGGCCTTTCTGGCGGCCGAAACGCTTTGACTTCGGTCACCGTCATGCCGGTGATGCCGATGTCGGTGAGTGCCTCGCGCACGTCGTCTAGTTTGAAGGGTTTGATGATGGCTTCGATCACGGCTTGGCCCTGTGTGCTTTATTTGGCAGGCCGGGGAAATTATCACAATCCGCCGCAACACTCACCGGGCAGGGCGGGCGGCTGTCTGAAAAAGGCGGACGGATGCGCTTCTTCGGCGTATGAATCCGCCTCTTTCCCAACCGCATTTGTGAGCTGGAACATGTCTGTTGTTTTGTTCTTGCGCGGCGTTACCGCCCTTCCGATTTCCGTGTTGAAAAACTCTCTGCAAAAAGCAGCCGCACTCGGCCTGCCCGAAGTGAAACTGAAAGCGAATTTTTGGTATTTTTGTCGGCAGCGAGAAAGCATTGGATGCCGCGACTGTCGAAAAATCTGCAAGCCTTGTTGGCGGCGCAAAGCGTTGAACAAACGCCCGAAGCGCGCGAGGGCTTGCATTTATTTTTGGTAACGCCCCGTTTGGGCACGATTTCGCCGTGGGCTTCAAGGCGACCACATCGCCGGAAAACTGCGGTTTGGAAGGCATAGAGCGCATCGAACGCGGCATGGCGGTGTGGCTGGAAGGTTGTCTGAATGATGAACAGAAACAGCAATGGGCGGCTTTGCTGCACGACCGCACGACCGAATCCGTCAGTGCCTGATTTTCAGACTGGCCTCCAAAATTATTCCACCATCTCGAATCCGAAACCTTTTCCACCGTCGATGTTTTGGGCGGCGGTAAAGAGGCTTTGGTCAAAGCCAATACCGAAATGGGTTTGGCACTTCCGCCGACGAAATCGATTATCTGGTTGAAAACCATCAGAGCTTTGCAGCGCAATCCGTCCGATGTGGAGCTGATGATGTTCGCGCAGGCAAACAGCGAACACTCGCCGCCACAAAATCTTCAACGCCGATTTTCATCCTCAACGGCGAAAAACAGCCGAAATCCCTCTTCGGCATGATACGCGACACGCACAACGCGCATCCTGAAGGCACTGGTCGTTGCTCATAAAGACACCGTCCGTGATCGAAGGCGCGAAAATCGAGCGTTTCTATCCGAATGCGGCGGAAAACAGCTACCGTTTCCACGAGGAAGACACGCATATCATCGCATGAAAGTGGAAACGCACAACCACCCGACCGCCATTGCGCCGTTTGCGGGTGCGGCAACGGGTGCGGGCGGCGAAATCCGACGACGAAGGCGCAACGGGCAAGGTTCGCGCCCGAAAGCGGCTTGACCGGCTTTACCGTCTCCAACCTCAACATCCCCGACCTCAAACAGCCGTGGGAACAAGACTACGGCAAGCCGGAACACATTTTCGCCGCTGGACATCAGTGATTGAAGGCCCCATCGGCGGCGCGGCGTTCAACAACGAATTCCGGCCGCTCTGAACCTTCTTGGGCTACTTCGCACTTTTTGAAGAAAAGTTTGACGGTCAGGTTCGCGGCTACCACAAACCGATTATGATTGCGGGCGGCCTGGCGCATTCAGGCGCAGCAGACGCATAAAGACGAAGATCCCCGAAGGCGCGTTGCTGATCTCAACTGGGCGGCCCGGGTATGCTTATCGGCTTGGGCGGCGGCGCGGCTTCTTCGATGAATACCGGCATCGAACGACGCGCTCGGACTTCAACTCCGTACAACGCGGCAACCCCGGGAAAATCGAACGCCGCGCACAGGAAAGTGATCGACCGCTGCTGGCAGCTTGGCGACAAAACCCGATTATCTCCATCCACGACGTCGGCGCGTGGACTCGTCCAACGCCTTCCCGAACTCGTTACACGATGCCGGGCGCGGCGCGTGATGCAAGCTGCGCGGAAGTGCCGCTGGAAGAACACGGCCTCAACCCGCTGCAAATCTGGTGCAACGAATCGCAAGAGCGTTATGTGTTGTCGATTTTGGGAAAAAGATTTGGACACCTCCGCGCCATCTGCGAACGCGCAACGCTGCCCGTTTGCCGTGGTCGGCACGGCGACTGACGACGGCCATTTGAAAGGCGCGACGATTGTTCTCCAACAATCCGTCGATTTGCCGCTGAACGTCTTGCTCGGCAAACCGCCCAAAACCACGCGCAGCGACAAAAACCGTGAGGTCGTTCTGAAAAACTGTTTAACGCCGGGCAACATCGACATCACCGAAGCCGCCTATCAGCGTTCTGCGCCTGCCTACCGTTGCCGCCAAAAACTTCCCTGATTACCATCGGCGACCGCAGCGTCGGCGGCATGACCCACCGCGACCGAAAATGGCCGGCAAATACCTAAACCCCGTAGCCGACTGCGCCGTGACCATGATGGGCTTCACCACCTATCGCGGCGAAGCAATGAGCATGGGCGAAAAACCGACCGTCGCCCTGTTTGACGCGCCCGCCTCGGGCAGAATGTGCGTCGGCGAAGCCATCACCAACATCGCGGCGATCAACATCGGCGACATCGGCAACATCAAGCTTTCCGCCAACCGGATGGCGGCGTGCGGCAACGAAGGCGAAGACGAAAAACTCTACCGCACCGTCGAAGCCGTTTCTAAAGCCTGTCAGGCATTGGATTTGAGCATCCCCGTGGGCAAAGACGGTTTGTCGATGAAAACTGTATGGCACGGACGGCGAAGAGAAAAAACCGTCGTCTCGCCGTTGAGCCTGATTATCTCCGCGTTCGCGCCAGTTCAAGACGTACGCAAAACCGTTACGCCCGTATTAAAAGACAATGCCAATTCGTTCACTATTCTGCTGATGATTGACTTAGGCAACAACAAGTGCCGCTGCTGGGTGGGTCTGCACTGGCTCGAGTAGTATAACCGAAGCGGCGGCGAAGCACCTGATATTGATGCAGGCCATCTGAAAGCGTTTTATCGTTAATTCAGCAACCTCGTTCAAGAGATAAGTTGCTGGCCTCCGCACCGACCGCAGCGGCGACGCGCGGTTTGTTTGTGACTCGGCAGAAATGGCATTTGCTCTCGCCGTGGCATGAATCGACCCTGTTGACAATGGTAAGTAAAATATTAACGTTCAAAACGAGTGTCACTCTGTCTCAAGAATGGCAAAATTTGTCCCAACTCACCCTGTTTAACGAAGAGTTAAGGAGCCGTTATTGCTGTTCACGCTGCCGACCACGAATGAGTATTTTTCACCAGTGCAGAAACTGAATCACGCTGCTAATTTGGGAGAGTTTGCCGACAGCGGCCATATGGTCATCAATGCAGGAGAAGAAATTTTCAATCAATCCCTTACCGACCTGCAACGCGCATGGCGGAGGAAACCAGCTACCGCGCATTCAACGTCTGCGCGACAACCCCGCTCGCGCCGACAGTGAGTTTGCCCTGATTGACGGCAACGACCGCAGCGCATTGTTTTGCCGACGTGAAATTCGACGAATGAAGACATCGCCGCGCTGTTTATCAACAGCGGCGCGAAACCCAAAATTGCCATCCTGCGCGAACAGGGCGTAAACGGACAAATCGAAATGGCCGCCGCCTTCACCCGCGCCGGATTTGATGCCTACGACGTGCATATGTCCGACCCGATGGCAGGCCGCGTCCACTTGCCGACTTCAAAATGCTGGCGTAGGCGGCGGCTTCAGCCACGGCGACGCCCGGTGCAGGCGAGTCAAGAAATCCATCCTGTTCCATCCCGCCTTGCGCGATCAGTTTTGCCGCCTTCTTCGCCGATCCGAACACGCTGACATTGGGCGTACGGCCGCTCGCCAAAATGGTCAGCAACCTTGCCGAAATCATCCCCCGCACAGAAACATGGCCGAAGTTCAAACGCAACCTGAGCGAACAGTTCGAAGCGCGCCTGAGCATGGTTCATGTCCCCAAATCAGCCTCCCTGATCCTGAACGAAATGCAAGGCTCCAGCCTGCCCGTCGTCGTCAGCCACGGCGAAGGCCGCGCCGACTTGCGCTTCACGGCGGCAAAATTTCAGACGGCCTCGGCATCGCGCTGCAACACGTCGACGGACAAAACCAGGTTACCCAAACCTACCCGCTCAACCCCAACGGCTCGCCGCAGGCATCGCCGGCGTTACCAACGCCGACGGCCGAGTTACCATCGATGCCCCACCCGAACGCGTACCGCGCCGCGCAAATGAGCTGGAAACCGGAAGACTGGACAGAACGTCTGGCTGGTACCGCCTTCGCCGGAGCAAGGAAGGCTTTAAGCAATCGTATCCTGATTGGCTGATGAAAGAAAAGCGCCGTCTGAAAACAGGTATATCGGACTTCGCTTCGAACCTGTTTTGGACGGCCTTTACGTCTATGCGTATATTGCCGAATATAAAATAACCGACCACGTCATTTCCCGCTCACGAGCGGGAATCCAGACCTCTATATTTCAGGAAGATTTCAAAGATTGCTGCAAATCCAAACTTCCGGATGCCCGCCTGCGCGGGAATGACGGTTAGCATATACCGATATCTCAATAATCGGTTTTACAAACAACCGGCCAGGGCGGGCAGGAAACATTCCGCAGCAGTGTTTCGTTTTTGTCTTTGGAAAAACGAACGGCAGGCCAATTGCGCATTTTTGCACCGATGGAGCGGGACGCCTTCGAGGGCGGCAAAATTCAGCGGCGAACGCCGCCAGTCCGCACTTTCGGCAAACAGGCGTTCGCCCAGCGGGCGGCTGCCGCAGTCGAGCATCTGCCGCCAATAGCCGGACGACGGCAGGCACTGGCTGCGTGCCCAGACGACGGGTTCGCTATTGAGGCAGAGTTCGACGTCGCGGCAGAAGCTATGATTTGCCCGGTCCGCCGCCGTCGAGCAGGGGCTGCCGTCCGCCAGGCCAGATGCAGCAGGCGGACGGAGAATTCGCAGCGGTGAGGCGCGCAAGGCGGCGGTCAGCGACGGGCTTTTGCAACAGGCCGGCCAGTTTTTCGAGACAGCCTGAGAGTGGCGGGCAGTGAGGGTTTGCCAAGCAGGGACGGAATTCTGCGGAAGGTCATTTGTGTTGGTAAAAATGGCTGGCGAAAAGACCTGCGAACCTCGCGCAGCAGCACCGAGGCAGATGGCGGCCAGCGGCAGGCCGATCAACATGCCGACAAAGCCCATCAGTTGGCCGAACGCCATTAAAGAGAAAAATCACCCAAAACGGCGACAGGTCGATGCGGTCGCCGACGATTTTCGGCGTAACGAGGAAGCTTTCAGCAGTTGGGTCCGACGAGCAAATACCAGCCATACCATATCGGCCCCTTGCCACAGAGCCGAATTGGAGCAGGGCGGCGATGGTAGGCTAACAGCAGGCCGGTAAACGCGCCCAAATAGGGATGAAGACCAAAAGTCGGCAATCATGCCGATGGCGAAGCCAGAGTCGAGGCCGGTCAGCATCAGGCCGACGCCGTATACCACGCCCATAATCAGCATCACCATCAGCCGCCCGCGCAAAATTCGCCAACACTTCGTCGATTTCGCCGCCGATACGGCGTGTGAGGCATCGATAAAGCGGCGCGGCATCAGGGCGCGTATGCCGTACGACCAACGCTGCCAGTCGTATAGGAAGTAATACAGAAGCAGCGGCAGGAGGGCGAGGTTGCTCGCCGGAAGCCAGCGCGCCGCCTTGCTCCATCAGTGTGGGGCGATTTTCGACGCGGTGTTTTGCAGCGTGCCGGTGTGGCTTTGCAGCCAGTCAGCAGGGTTTCCCTTATTCAGCGGGATATGCGTGCCGAAATGGCTGTTAAACCAAGGGCAGTGCTTTGTTTTGGACGAAGTCGATCAGTTGCGGCAGACGGTTGATCAGGGTTTTGAAACTGTGTCAGCAGCATCGGTATCAGAATCAGCAGCAATGCCAACAGTATGAGCAGGGCGAACATCATGACCAACATCGATGCAGGGCCGCGCGATACCCCTTGTCGCGCAGCTTTTTCCACCAGCGGATTGAGGATGGTAGGCCAAAAAGCGGCGGCGACGATAAACGGGGTCAGAATATCGCGCAATGCCAGAATCAGCCAGCTTGCGGCGATAAAAATACCGCGGGCAGGGCAGCCAGGGCGACAGACCGCGTTTTTCTTCGTATACGTAATGGATTGCCCTAAAAGGGGAAATACAGCGGCGAAGCATAACACGGAGAAGCACGGGCTGCATCCTCAGTCACGTCTGAAAACTTTTTAAGGTATGTAAAACCGCCGCCAAGCCCGACAAAACGGGCGGAATAGGTAAAATGCCGCCGATTTTTCCCAACCTTGTTTACAAAACCGAGAAAAGCCGACAAAATGAGCGAATCGTTTAAGCTACCGCGACGCTGGCGTGGACATCGACGCAGGCGACCAATTGGTCGAAAACTTATCAAACCTTTTGTCAAACGCACCATGCGTCCCGAAGTGTTGGGGTTGGGGCGGCTTCGGCGCATTGGTCGAAATCAGCAAAAATACAAAAATCCGTCCTCGTCAGCGGCACCGACGGCGTAGGCACCAAGCTCAAACTCGCCTTCGATTGGGACAAACACGACACTGTCGGCATCGACCTCGTCGCCATGAGCTGTCAACGATATTTTTGGTTCAAGGCGCAGAAACCTTTTGTTCTTCCTCGACTATCTCGCCTGCGTGCAAACTCGATGTCGCCCGCGCTACCGACGTGATTAAAGGCATCGCCAAGGCTGCGAAGAATCCGGCTGCGCCTCTATCGGCGGCGAAACCGCCGAAAATGCCCGGCTATGTCGCAGCGGCGAATACGACTTGGCGGGCTTCGCCGTCGGCGTGGTCGAGAGCGCGTCATCAACGGCCGCAGCATCAAAGCGGGCGCGACATCGGTTGGGCTTGGCTTCCAACGCGCGTTCCAACGGCTACTCCTCGTCCGCAAAATCATTGCCCGTGACAATCCCGATTTGGACGCCGAGTTCGATAACAGCAAAAACCTGCGCGAAACCATCATCGCCCCGACCCGCCTGTATGTGAAAACCCATTCTCGCCGCTTTGGAAAAATTCACCATCAAAGGCATGGCGCACATCACCGGCGGCGGCATCACCGAAAACGTGCCGCGCATCCTGCCTGGAAAACACCGTCGCCCAAATCGACGCCGAGAGCATGGAATTGCCCAAGCTGTTCCAATGGCGCAACAGGCCGGCAATGCTGGAAACGCAAGAAATGTACCGCACTTTTCAACTGCGGCATCGGCATGGTGGTCGTGATTGCCGAAGAAGATGCCGACGCGGTGCAGGCATTCTTAACCGAACAAGGTGAAACCGTTTTACCGTTTGGAGCGTTATCCAGAACGCAGCGGCGACGAACTTACCAAACCGTTGTCTGACACCACACGAGGCCGTCTGAAAACGCCGATGCGAGGCATTTCAGACGCGCTTTTTCCGTATGCACGCCATGTTAAAATCGTGCATTCGCAAATCTTCGCAGGCCGTCTGAAACGGCAGCATTTTCAGACGGCTGCATCCCAAACCCTTCAGGAGAAAACAGCATGGATGATTTGATCAAAGAAGCCGCACTGCGCTTTCACGAATACCCTCAATCCCGGCTAAAATCCAAGCCGCGCCCACAAGCCGCTGGGCGCGCAATACGACTTATCGCTGGCTTATTCGCCAGGCGGCTGCGCCGTGCATGGAAATCACGCCGATCCGCTGAACGCCTACAAATACACTGCTAGGCAATCTGAGTGGCCGTCATTTCCAACGGTACCGCGGTTTTGGGGTTTGGGCAACATCGGCGCGCTGGCGGGCAAACCCGTGATGGAAGGCAAGGCGCGTATTGTTCTAAAAATTTCGCCAACATCGACGTTTTCGACATCGAAGTCAATGAAACCGACGACAAACTGGTTGGAAATCATCATCGCTGGAACCCACCTTCGGCGGCATCAATCTCAGGGACATCAAAGCACCTGAGTGGTTTTTATATTGAGAAAAACTCGCGAACGCTGCAACATCCCGCTTTTCCACGACGACCAACACGGTACGGCCATCATCACCGCCGCCGCCGTATTGAACGCCCCTGCGCGTGGTGGGCAGATATCGGCCAAGTCAAACTCGTCTGCTCTCGGCGCGGGTGCGGCCGCCATCGCCTGCCGGACTTGCTGGTTGCTTTGGGCATGCGAAGCGTGAAAACATCACCGTTTGCGACTCAAGAGCGTGATTTACCAAACCCGCGAAGACCGCGAGCGTCGTGGACGAGCAAAGTGCGCTACGCCATCGCCGACAACGGCCAGCGCGTATTGGCGATGCGGTAAACGGTAAAGACATCTTCTTGGGACTCTCCGGTCTAACTTGCTAAGTCCCGAAATGCTGAAAACCATGGCTGTCAGCCCCATCGTAGGCACTGGCCAACCCGCAGCCCGAAATCTGGCCGCCTGAAGCCAAAGCCCGCCCCGACGTGATTATCGCACCGGCCGTTCCGACTTCCCGAACCAGGTAAACAACGTCTCCTGTTTCCCGTTCATCTTCCGCGGCGCGCTGGACGTGGGTGCGACCACCATCAACGAAGAAATGAAACGCAGCCTGTGTGCGCGCGATTGCCGATTTGGCAATGGCCGAATCCAACGCGCGGAAGTGGCGGCATGACGGCGACGCGGAATTCACCTTCGGCCCGGAATACCTGATTCCCCAAACCGTTCGACCCGCGCCCCGATTGCCCATCGCCCCGGCCGTCGCCAAAGCCGCGATGGATTCCGGCGTGGCTACCCGTCCGATTGCCGACTCTGGAAGCCTACGCGGAAAAACTGACCGAGTTTGTTTACAAAACCAGCTCTGT
>BNJV01002904.1_pt1 | contig 52590 bp, 81 predicted proteins | sample 8540591 | NCBI WGS metagenome assembly BNJV01 (sample SAMD00202457, study PRJDB9452) | human saliva metagenome | host: Homo sapiens | reverse complement strand
AACCGTATAAATCTTAAATAACTCTTTAGAGCTAATATATATATCTCTCATTAGGGTTTTCATAGTAGCTTTTCTACTTTGGTCTTTTTACACTTTAAAGGTACATTTCTCTATATTTGCTCAATCCTCAGAGTTCTTCTTGTAGGTGTTTTAGTAATGGCAACTGCCAATTCCACCTTTAGATAGGAATCCTGACCAGTAATCATCTCAAAAGTAAAATCCTAATGAATAAATATCACTTTGAGCTGTTGCAACACTTGTTACCACGAGCTTGCTCAGGTGATAAATAATAAAACTGTTCCTAACATTTGGTTTTGTTTTGCGTAAGAGTAGTATCCCATATGCTCTAGCAATTCAAAATCTGTAATTTTACATGTTAAATTTTCATTCATTAAAATATTTTGAGGTTTTAATATCTCTATGAATAATACCATTTGATGGGCATGGCTGATTCCTGCGGCAATTTGTTTTGCTATATGAATAATTGTTTCCAGATTGGAATGCGTGGGTGTCATATAGTGCTACAAAAGTCATCCCCTCTACATATTCAAGTATTAGATAATAAAATTCTCTTCATTCTCAACATCATATATAGATACAATATTTGGATGAGAACAGGCTTGTGCAGCTTTTGCCTCCCTATTGAGTCTTTTTAACCGCATCTTCATCATTTGCATCAGTTTTAAATGTTTTATTGGCTACTTGTCTATCAAAATTTGTATCATAGCAACCATACAGTAGCCCATTCCACACCCGGTACCTAGATGATGCAAAATCTTATATCCTACTTACATATAATTTTATTTATATGGTTTTACTAGTTTTTGTATAGCCCACTGATATTATCTATTCCTCCTCAGTTACATAATTTTAAGCTTTTCTACAGATATCGATAATTCCTTTATTTCTAACTATATCTTGAATCTCTTGTTTTCTATCATGTTTTGTTAAAACCATCTGGAACATAGTAAAATAATGTAGTTGTGAATTCGTCAATAAATGTATGCAAATTAATATTATTTTTCGTAGCTAAAACTTGAGTTAGTACATCGTTCTGGATGAGTTTTTGCTTCTTCATGTGTTATTGCTCCAGCATCTAATAATGCTCCAACAAGAATGAATCTTCTATAGTGACAATATTCATTTCATTATCTTTATAATTAAACCATGTCACTACTATCCCGCAATATTATAAACAACAACTTTATTATCAAAAGGTAGCTACTGTGACAATAAAATAGTCCCATTTTTTATTTTTTTTGCAAGTTTATTAAGTAATTCTAAATTTAATTTTTCTATTTTTGTCCACAAAGCCAATTTTTCCTTATTATTAAAGTTACTTAAAAAGTTGTTTGCACTCTTTTCTAGATTGACTTCAATATAATTGCTTGAATATGCTGCATTACTGCATTACCTACACCGTCACAAAACAACCAGCAAACTTCCACACCTTGTTTGTTTTACAACAGAGTTGCATCTTCATTTTTCTTTTCTACTGCTATTACTATTATGCAGAATATACTAGTGGCATCTGGAATTCCTCCTTTTACCTCTTCCTTACGTTCTTTGTATGAGATTATTACAAAGCAGCATCAATATCATGCCTGTATTCTTCCTAATTGTTACTTGCCCATTAACTTTATTTTTCTTAAGAACTTTTCAAAAGCAAAATATCACTCTTACTAGTTCTAACATAATTCAAATACATAGTTAATTGGAATTAAGTTAACGTGGCAGTTTCGGCCTTTTATAATTTCCGATAATTTCTCTGCATGTTCTTTTGGTGTTTACTTTTACCCATTAAACATATTCAGATGTAATACAGCGATTCCTTAGTTTCTTAGTAATATTTCAATGCTTCCATAAGTTGTAATATTATAAGCTCTATTTACATTTGAATTTTACTACGTAATTCATTTTGTAGGTGCGTGTAAAGATACCGCAAAGTTAATTTAGACTTTTTCATTCGCAAAATCATGGTTTTCTAAATTTTAATACCAGAAGTTGATACATTAATGTCGGGCTCCGATATTAAAACTCTCGTCACTATTTGCGATTCTAATGGAAGTCCATCATTTCATCATAGTTTTCAAATGGTTCACCTATACCCATGATTACGATACTTGAGATACGTTCACCTTTTTATCTAGTTTCTTGTTGTACTTTTAATACTTGAAACGATTTCTCCCGCTAAATTGCATTTAATCCACCAAGTGTAGAAGGCACAGGACACATCCAATTTCAGGCACCCTACTTGTGTAATTACACATAGTGAGTTACCGTATTTATTTTCCTTAAGTACACTCTCAATGATATACCTGCTATCTTGTAGCTCAAATAGAATTTCCATTTCCATCAATATTGATTCTTAATAATTGTTTTTAAGTTTAATCTCAGACTTTCTTCAATAAGAAACTTTTCTTGTAGTGACTTACGTTTTCATTTCTAGAAAAATCTGTAATTCTCTTTTTATATAATAATCAAATATTTGTTTTGCCTAGTTTTTCTCACCGATACTTACAATATATTCTTCTAATTTAGTCAAGTCTTATAGAATATATAGACATTTCCTCAGAAATCCTTTAACCATCAGACTTTTATGGCCTTTAAAATCTGAAATTAACATTTTACTCCATTTTCTAAGTTTTTGCGATAAAAGTCATACATAACTATACTCGTAATTAGTATTTCCTAATACACCATTTTTTCTCGTTTTTACAATACTAACTATTTAGAAAATACTCTCTAAACTAAAATCTTTACATTTCTCATTTAGAAACTTCTCTATATTTCTTATATTTTTCTACTCTTATCTATCCTTCAAGTTAGATACACAGGAATTCATCTTGTTTCACATATTTTGCTATTTTCTAAAATCTCGTATTGAAGTTTGTGATATCTTCAACATATGGTTGTAATCTTATACTTAATCTAGGTTTATTTTAATAACCTATACCTGAACATGGACGTCACAGATTACTGCCATCAAACTTATCATTAAACAGGAATTTTCCCAAGTAGCATCTTGCTCTCTAACCTCAATATTAGTAATCCCAAGTTTTTCTTTGTTATCTTCAATTAACTTAAAAGCTTATACTTATATATATTTATCACATGAGAATTAAACTAAATTCAAAATGCTTACTAGCTATATACAAGCTTTTACCACCAGGAGCAGCACAAGTATCTAATATTTTATATTTTTTATCTAATGACAAGCCAATTGTGATGCAACTTCATTACTGGCCTCATCTTGGATAATATAACCAACCTTTTTATACAAATAAACTACTATCTAAGTTTAATTTATTTTCAAAAACAAAGGCACAACCTCACAGATTTCACTTTCACTAACAGCGCCCTAATTTTCTAATAACTCTTTCTTAGTAATTTTAACGGATTATATATCTAATACTATTTTGCTCTTCTCATTCAAAAGATACAACTATTTTTTGAGCTTTCCAACTCCATGTTGTTCTTTAAGTATATTGTACAATTCAACTGGGACAACTATTTTCTATGCAGACTGTTCAGTTTTATTTTTATACTTAAGCCCTAAGTTACTTGCATTTCTCTCAATATTTCTTAAAATACCATTAACAAATTTACCTGTGATATTCCTATAATTTTTTACTTAATTTTACTGCTTCATCAATAATTGCAAAAGGAATTTGGTGTTTTGTATCCATGTAAAACAATTGATAAATACTCATTAATAAAATAACTTTAACTTTAGGTTTCTCTACCTTTAAGATAAGATTTAAGAATGTGTTCTAGATACAATTTATTTTTTATAGTACCATATACTACTTCATAATTAAAATCTCTTATCTGTTCTTCAACTATACTGAGTTAAATACTTTATTTCCCAAAGTAATATTACTATAGCCATCTTTCCCATGGATAATTTATATATAAAACCCATGTACAATATATCTAGCATTATGTACTCATTTCTTCACCTAAAACGGATTTCCACATAGTCTCTTTATTTAGATAGAAATTTACAACTGTGGCCGTACCAAAGCTTGAGGATTCATTGACTTTTCTTAACTGTTTTATTACCACATAGAATATAGATATTTTCTTATCTTGTTTAATAATAGTTCCAGCTTTGTCAAAATCAGATTCAAAGTTTTGTACTTCTTCACTGAATCCAAATAGCTACGTTACCCTCTAAATAGTAAATCTCCAGATTATTTGGATCTAAAGCGCTGAACTTTTGTTGAATATATCTCTAGCTGATAGTTTCCAGTCAATCTTCTCATCTTCTCTTAGATATTGCGAGCAAGTCGTAGCGCTTCATCTTGCTTTTCAGGGCGAATGTCTCCACTAAAGATTTTTGGAAGGTTTCATTTAATAGATTACGCCCAGCTAATTGACAGTTTATCATGTGAAGTCTCATAATTATCACTATCAAGAATATCAACCTCTACTTTTGATAACATATACTCCCATCAAGTTTTTCACCATGTCACATAATTGTTATACCAGTTTTGCGTGATGCTTCAAGTATTGAATACTGGATAGAATTGCTCCTACGTAACTTTGGTATAGTAATGAGCTGAACATTAATACATTTATGCTTTTGGGAATCTAATATTTTCTGGCACTAGTTGACCATATGCTGCCGTAATAATAATATCTGGATTCAGCTCTTTTAATGTATTATAGCTTCCTCATCTGTCGATATTTTTCAGGCTGTAATACTTTAATATTTATTCTCTATCCTAACTTTTCCCTGGGGAGGTTAGGTACTTTTCTCCCAACTTTTTATCAGGTTGAGTAATTACTAAATCAACACTCATAATTTCTCTATTAACATTTCTAAAATAGGAACAGCAAACTTTGGGTTCCCATAAATACTATTTTTATCGTTTCATTTATTTCTCTAAAAGAATTTAATCTATTTAATTGCCATATTTTCATAAATTCTTCTATTAATGGGCAGTATTTAACACTTTAATTAATAATAATTATTATCAGATTCTAGATTTAATAAAATCTTATTTTCAAGACCAGCAGCATAACCTGTTAAACTTCCATCTGTACCAATGACTCTATGACATGGAATAAAATTAACAATGGATTATGCCCACGCCGCCTCAACTGCTTGTGCTGACATAGTTTTCAAACCTTTAGTCTGTAAATTATTTCTGCTATATGTCTATATAGTAACTCTCCCATAGGATAGTTTCTTTTAGAGTACTTTTCCCAGACTCTCTTTCTAGAGTTCTAGTTCCATTAAAATTTTAAAAGGATTTCATCTATATCTTGGGTTCTCACCATTGAAAATAATATTTTCCTATACCAGACTTTCGTTTTACCAAATATACTCTAATTCTTCAGTCTTGTATGAATAGTCATCAACCTATATCATTAGGAAATAACTTTTGATCCTTCTAGAATAACGCACCCAGCAGGAACTATTGACGTCACAAAATTAAATAGAAGAGCTATTTTGCTTTCCTTTAGCTACAATAATACATTTTACGACTCCTTTGAATTTATACTAATATGCTTTTATTATAACATAGAGGAGTGGCTCAAAAGTACGCGATTTTGAAGAAATCAGTTTTGTCAATCACCCCGAGTTTATTGATATCTAAAAGCTTTTATAAAGCGAATTTAGATATCTAATAGCCATTATCTATGAGTTATCTATACGCTTTGTTCAAATTTGGACTTTGGTCAGTTTTTATATTATTACTATCTTCTTCCTTATAAATCTTTTAAATAGAAATAATACTCCTACACAAATAAAACAGTCTACTAAATTAAATATAGGAAAATCCATAACTGAATATTCTAAAATCAAAGAAAATCAACAACCTCATGTCTCGTTAATCCCTGTCGATAAAATTACTCAGTTATCACCATATAGTACAAAAAGTACCTTATCAAAACTAGATAAAGTATGTAAATAGATACTATGTTAAAATAGCAATAAAAATAACCGTAACAACTAAGAAAAACAAACGACTCATCTTGTAAAATTCCCATGCAGCTCCTCTGTCCCTATGAGACGGATACTGAAGAAAATTTTACTATAACTTCCTTTACTTTCTCTAATGAAATGATTTACTATAAAATTTTTACTAAGTTGATCTAGTAATATTAGAAAACACGCTAATATAAATATAATTAACATATTCTGTCTCCTCTTATTTTCCAAAACTAATAATTTTTCTAATTCTGGATCAGTAGTTGCTCACCTCTTGCGAAGTTTATAACGCCCTAAATGAATTAGTTGAGTGATGTATTTTTCAACTTTCCATAGGAAAACACTCATCAAGACTCTTTTTCTACCTGAAGCGGACTATCCATTATTTCAGCCAATCAAACATGTTTTGCATACACGTTCAACATGTGTATCAACAGCAATAGCAGGTATATTAAATCCAACTGAAAGAACTACATTAGCTTGGTTTTCTTTCACCACCAGGTAGTTTTTCTAACTCTTCTCTAGTCTGTGGAATTTTATAATCATAAACATTGTCCCTATAACATATTTGCCATACCAACTATATTTTTCGATTTTTGCTTTTATATAGCCCTAGTGTTCGAATATACTTTTCTATATCCTCTACCTTTTGCATCACACAATCATCAATTGTCTATAATTTTTCAAATAATCCTACTGTTGCTCTGCTTTACGTACTCATCTACATTGTGCATGAAAGAGAACAGCAATAACCAACTCCAAATTATTTGAAAAATTAGTTCACATTCACCATCAGAATACTTTATCTAAAGTACTCCATAACTGCTTTATTCTGTCATGTTGTTAAAACCAGTCATAACTCAAACTACGCCCACTTTCTGATTGCAAATCATTATTTACTTTATTGTTTAATATACCATTAACTTTATAACTAATATTTTTAGATAAAGTTAATGCTTCATCGATTTGATGTTTTTGTATATTGTTTTCAAACCAAGTGAATGATATCAATCTCTTTAAGTTAATATCCTTCCGGTAACTCTCTAACTAATTTCAATAAGTCACATGTATAATAATCGTCCTTTTTGTTAAATATTATGAAATTAATTTTACTTTCTCAGTTGTATAACTATAGCTTCCTTTATTAATTAAATTATCAAACATAGAAAAATTTCATTTCTGATTTGTTTTGATTTATTCTTAAATAAATCTATTAGAAAATGGTATTTCTCCCTTGATTTGTCAAATAACTTATCTGAAGAAGAAACATAGCTTCCTCTCCAGATAAGTTATGAGTTTTATAATTCATTAAAAATCAGCATCAACTAAAAAGACCTTTTATATTGATATTGATCGTTTCAGACTCCTAATGGTGTTAATCTGTTTAATAGACGTAGGAATGGAGCAGTTTCACGAACGTGTCCGTTACCTGTAATCCAAGCTACAGTACGTTCTAATCCTAACCCAAATCCAGCATGTTCTACAGAACCATTATCGTAAAATCTAAATACCAACCATAGGCATCAAGGTTTAAATCATGTTTCTTAATATTTTCTAATAATTTATCATAATCATCAATACGTTGTGAAACCGATAATTTCTCCATATCCTTCATAGCTGATTAAGTCTGCACAAAGCACTAAACACAGGTTCATTTGGATCTTCAATCATATAGAATGGTTTAATATCTAATGGCCAGTGAGTAATACATACTGGTTTTATTATAGCTGTTTGCGATAAATGTTTCGTGAGGTGATCCAAAGTCACTCACCATATTCAATATCGTCAAATCCATTATCTTTTAATGAATTGGATAGCATCTTTATATTTAATGAGGGAATTCTCCTCTGGCATTTTCTAAAAGCTTCTAAAATCACGACCCAAGAACTTTAAGTTGTTCTTGACATTTTTCTAATACATCTGTTAACAGGTGATTAACATATAGCTTCTTGCAATGCTAAACTTTCATCGAGATTACAGAATACCATCTCAGCTTCAATCATCCAAAACTCAATTAAGTGACGGCGTGTTTTTAGATTTTTCAGCTCTAAAAGTAGGTCGAATGAAAATACTTTACCGAGATGCCATAGCTGTTGCTTCTAAGTATAGTTGTCCAGATTGAGAAAGATAAAGCTTCCTCATCAAAATATTTAGTATTAAATAATTCTGTAGTTCCTTCTGGAGCTGATGATGTTAAAATTGGTGGATCTGTTTTTAAAATCCTTCTTTTTCAAAGAAATCATATGTAGATTTAATAATTTGATTTCTAATTGTTAAAGATAGCATGTTGTTTCTTAGAACGTATCCAAATATGACGATTATCTGCTAAGAATTCTACTCACGTGCTCTTTTGGAGTAGTGGATAATCAATTGCTTCAGAGATTACTTCAAAGTCTTCAATCTCTAATTCAATACCAGAAGGTTCTCTTTCATTTCTTTAATTAATCCCGTTACTTTTAGTGAAGTTTCTTGTAGTAAATGACGTAATTGTTGATATCTTTTCTTCACCCTAATGCCTCTTTTAGTTTAAAACAATGGCTTGGATAAACCCAGCTCCATATCTTAATTGGAAAAAGTGCAATTTTACCACTACTTCTCTTGTTCGCAAATCCATGCAAAGAGTTACTTTTTGACTCTAGTTGTTCTTTTAAATTATTTATGTTCAACTGAAGTCCCTCCTAATTTAAATTATTATTGTATTCAAAATTTTTAATATTCAGTAGTTATATAAAAACTATTTATATTATATCATAAAATTACTATTTTTAATTATGTGTTTTATTTTTAGTATTTAATACTCTAAATCACGAAATACTATAATACAATTAAAATGTCTTTTAGAAAATACCTATATTCAAGTATATCCTTTGTGTGCATAACATCTACATGCTAGACGATTATATTTTTACTTCACTATATAATTCACTAAAGTTGCTCTTTAATAGAAAAATTGAAGAATTTTATATAGCTCTTTTTCTCACGTTTACTAAAATATAAATCTTTATATTTATTACTTTCAATATATATAATATGACTCAGTACTTTTGATATTTAGTAACTCCTCATCTCCATTACTATATATCCCATTGCTTTAGATTTTAAATTTAAGTACTTATCTTTCTCAGATACTTATTATAACAATTATATGACTTTTCTTATCATTAACTTCTGTAGTTTTAAACTATTTCTCTTGTCTCAAAGTATTACAAACTATGTATTTTAGAATCAGTTAAACATTTCTCAATCTCTTCATAAATTTATAGAAATAGCTAGTAGCTCGTCCTATATTTTTTCACATCAATTAATATTGCATCAACATCTCTGTAATATAAAATTTAAGCTATCATTATATAAAACAAACTTTCTGAGATACTACATTTCCTGAAGGAATTTCACCAAACCGTCAATATTGTTTCTTATCCCTTTATGTCTTTATTTTAAGTTTTAGAGACAGCTACATTTAATTCTGTAATGGCATTTTAGTAATAATCTTTTTGTGTTGAGTCTAATTCTCGACCAAGTATATGTTCAAATACATAAGTATGATTTTTAAAAGTATCGTTTCTCATTAAATACCAATAGAATCATAGTTTGTTACAGTATTCTCATGAGTTGAGCAGCTTTGTTCTTTTCATCGAAATAATATGATTTAGAGCTTATTGATATCCCTTTTTGAATTCCATCTATATACATTTTTCTCAGTATATAACAAACATTAAGTCTCTGAAAAATCCACCTGTATTTGTTTCTAGTATCCATACGTATAACTTAATTAGTAGTTTATCTAGATTTGGATCCTCTTTTTAGGGAAAAGAGAGAATACATTTAATGATACATAGGCACTTTCTTTATAATTACAAAACTCAGAAATATTAAATTTATTTATATATTCTGCTTCATCTATTGATGAAAAAGTATAAACTTTTCTTTATCACTTGTGGGTTTAGTTTCAAATGCAACTTTTCTAAAATCTACACCTTCAAAATGTAATAAATCACTAGATTTATTTTTAAGTTTATTACACTCTTTCTACAAAAATCTAGCAAACTTATACATATTAATATCTATCTTTTCCAATAAATTTTCTATCTTTTTTATAGTTATTATTACTAATAGTTGGGTATTTTCTTTAATAAATAATCTAACAGTAACTTTTTACATCCACAGCTGCATTTACGATATCTTTCACCGGTATAAAGGTCAGAGAATTTGATAAATCTCAAGCCTATAACTTTTTGTGATGGTAAAAATAGCCTTTGTTAATTCTACAGTATCTAGCGATTGCTTCGCTTTATAGAAATTCCTACATCATGAAATCTTTCTTTAAAATAACATAATCTGAGAGGAAGACCATGACATACAAGAATATCATCTTTAATATAATCATATAAATCATGCTAACTTCCTCAAAAAGTATCTGCTAACATTTCATTACTTATCCGGTTAACTCAGTCACAAAAGTAGATACAGGGTTTTTGAGGTCGAGATATAGTGATTTATTGATGAAACTTCATTAAAATTCTTATCAAGCTTTGTTGCGGAAAATTGAATTATTTCCTATCATCGAGTTAACTCTATATCAACAATACAAAATAATCTTTTTCATAAATTCTCTCACCTCACTTTCAAATTATCTATATATTATCTCTCAATTTAGATAAAAATCTAGTATATCTTTTTATTATTATTTAATCTTCTTAATAAAATTTCTTTTTCCAACTCTAAAGTTATACTTTGTTTTATCCAGGACCAGGATTTTTATTAATAGTTCTTATAATTTCCTGCAGCGTAATTTCAATATCATTAAAAGAATTAATAACTAAGATGCAATTTTTAATAGCAGTTATATATAATTATAATAATTATTAACAAATATTACATCCTCTATATTATATCTATATAATATTATTTCTAAAGTGTATTTTTAAAAATTCAATATTAATTTTCTCAAATTCTTTTATTAACTTTTACTTCTTTATTCGATAATTTTAAATACTTTAAAAGTATCGAAAAGAAATATCATTAACTTTAGATAAGATGTATAGACTTTGACAAAATGTATAATTAGTAAAATCTTGAATAGTCTTAATCTCTTTTAAAAATGGAATATAAACGTTTAATTTACTACCTAATAATAACTCAAAAACTTTTTAAGTTACCTTTTCCAGCAAGAGTTTCTAAATTCATTAACAATACGTTCAATAGAAACATAACTAATAAGTTGTGCATTTTTTATTGCCTCCTAAAGTTTTATTTTCAATATCAAAACCCTAATTTTGATGAAAAACGAAATGCTCTTAACATCCTTAAGAGCATCCTCATAAAATCTTTCATTAGGGTTATTTACAGCTACGAATAATTTTCGAACTTAAGTCTATCTCTCCGTTATGATAGTCGAACAACTTCCCATTGTAATCTAACGCCATAGCATTAATTGTAAAATCACGTCTATCAAGATCTTCTCGTAAATTACTAACAAATTCAACCTTCTCCGGCGCACGATGATTTTTATAATCTCCCTCTGTTCTAAATGTAGTAACTTCGTAGCCCACTATTTATTAAGATTGTAACTGTTCCATGTTGAATTCCTGTATCAATGGTTTTATGAAATATTTTTCACTTCACTAGGTATGCCATTAGTTGTAATATCAATGTCTGAAAAACCTCACCTAATAAGTAATCTCTAACACAACCACCTACAAAGTAAGCTTCAAAACCATGCTCATTAAATATTTTTAATATATTCATAGCATCTTTGAACTTATTTCTAAAGTTATTTATTACCATATCTTCCTCTCAAATTAATAAAGGACTGGAGAGAAAACCCCAGCCCACGTAATCTTATATGTTATTTAGATAAGTTATAAGTATCTCTAGCAATCATAACTTCTTCATCAGTAGGTATTACAGATGCTTTAACTTTAGAATCTATGTAGAGATTTCGCAACTTTTCCACGTACATTGTTTTTCCTCTTTATCAATTTGTACACCTAGGAAAGTTAATCCTTCTAATGCTTCTTCCACGAACCCAAGTAGCATTTTCACCAACACCAGCTGTGAATACAATAGCATCTACTCCATTCATTGCAGCAGCATATGCTCCAACATTATTCTTTAATTCTGTTAATATAAACATCAATTGCAGCCAGCATGTGGATTTGTGCTTCTTGCAGCTTCAACATCACGTAAGTCAGAAGATAGTGCAGATACACCTTTTAATCCTGATTCGAAGTTGAAAATACGTACGATTTCTTCAAGAGATAATCCAGTTTTTGAGCGATGTAAGGGATAGTAGCTGGATCGATATCACCAGTTCTTGTACCCATCACTAAACCTGATAGTGGTGTGAATCCCTTACGAAGTATCGAATGATTTACCATTTTTGATTGCACAAATTCAGCACCGTTACCGATGTGACAAGAAATTGTTTTAGCTCTTTAGGGTCTTTCCTAAAATTTCAACTAACTTTTCTCAATGTATCTGTGACTTGTTCCGTGTGACCATGTTTACGAACTCCATATTTTTCATAGAATTCTCTTGGTACAGCACTACTGTATGTGACTTAGGGCATACTTTGGTGGAATGCTGTATCAAATGATTTAATCACGTTTGGTACTCCTGGTAATTCTTTTTGGAATGAGACGAACACCCTTCAATATTCGCTGGGTTGTGTAAGGTCTAAGTCTTCAATTGAATCAACTTTCAGCTAATTCTTCATCAGTTACTAGAACTGATGGATCATAGAATTCTCCACCATGAACAACACGGTATCAACTCCTTCAATTTTCTTTAACATCTTGTACAATACCCTAATTTTTGTTAATTTTTCTAGTAGCATTTCTATAGCTACGTCGTAGTTTAGGAATATCTAATGTTTCTTTATCACCGTTGAATTCGATAGTAAAACACACTGTATCGATACCGATTCTTTCAACTAGTCCTTTTGCAATAACTTTTTCTTCAGGCATTTCGAATAATTGAAATTTTAAGATGAACTTCCTGGATTAATGCTAAAATCTTTTTGTCATAAGTATAAGTCTCCTCTTAATCTATTTGCATTATATGTAATATTATCTCATTAAATATAATTAATTACAAAGAGGTATTTTAAAATATAAATAAATTTACAAAAACTATTAACTAGAATGCGCTATCTATATTTTTGAGTTATCAGTTTTGTTTCATTTCAGTATTTTTAAGCTAATATGAAAATATTTCGGTTAAATGTATATTAACTATTAAAAATATAAATACGACTTATAGCTGTTATTATTTCTTAATTAATTTTACAATTTTATAAAATTATAACTATACATATTTTCTGAATCATCAATAGTAAAAATACCCGGGTTTAAACTAACAATTTCCGGGTGATTGTCTCGTTAATTATTTTATCCTATTGACCCTTCCATTTCAAATGAAATTAATCTATTTAATTCAACAGCGTATTCCATAGGGAAGTTCTTTTTGTGAATGGTTCGATGAATCCATAACTATCATTTTCAGTGGCTTGTCCTTCATCAAGACCTCTACTCATTAAGTAAAAATAGTTGTTCTTCTGAAACTTTAGATACTTTTGCTTTCGTGTTCTAATGATACGTTAGAGTTTTTAACGATGTTGTGAGATAGTATCAGATGTTGAGTATTCATCTAAGATTAAAGTGTCACATTCAATGTTTGAACGAGAACCTTCAGAATTTTTACCAGTGAATCCATCACGGTAGTTAACTTTTCCACGGCGAGACATTGATTTAGAAACAACAGTAGATGATGTTCTAGGCGCTAAGTGAATCATTTTAGATGCCATCAAGAACTTGCCCTTCACTAGCCATAGCTATAGATAATGTACTTCCACTTGCACCTTCACCAACTAAAAATACGCATGGGTATTTCATAGTTAATTAGAACCTAGTTTCCATCAACCCATTCCATAGTACCATTTTCTCAACAATCGCACGCTTAGTAACTAAGTTATAAACGTTCGTTGACCAGTTTTGAATAGTTGTATATCTGAAACGAGCATTCTCTTTAATAAAGATTTCCACTACAGCAGCATGTAATGAACTTGCTGAGTAAAGTTGGAGCTGCACATGACCTTCACGTAGTGTAGAGAGAGTTTTTCTCAATAATAATTAACGTACGCTCAAACTGTCCCATTTTTCACTGTTAATTCTGAGTATGGCTTGAGGCTGGTGCTTCTACTGATACATTCTCTGGACAGTAGATAAATGATCCACCTGACCATACTGCAGAGTTTAAGGCTGCAAAACTTATTGATCGTTGAAATCAACAGCTTTTTGAAAAATATTCTTTAAAGATTTCTTCATGATTTTTAATGCTGTATCTGTATCTTCGAAAATAATTCCTTTTTCTTCGAAATTGCTTATGCATATTGTGATAAACTACTTCTGATTCATATTGTGCAGATACACCTGCAAGGTATTTTTGTTCCTTCTGGAATACCAAGTTTTCAAAAGTATTTTTAATTTCTTGTGGTACTTCGTCCATGAACGTTCTGTTTTTCTGATGGTTTTACATAGTATGTTAAGTCCTCAAAATCAATTTCAGATAAGTCTCCACCCCATGTAGGCATCGGCATTCTATAGAACTCTTTTAAAAGCATTTAGACGGTATTCTAACATCCATTGTGGTTCTTCTTTTCTTTCAGAAATTGTTTTAACGATTTCTTTTTGTTAATCCTTTATCAGTTTTGAATATAGATACATCTTTATCTCGAAAAAATCCATACTGATAATCGAGTAAACATTTCTTCATTTTTATTCAATGCAATCACTCCTTCTTCTATTTATTTTCTTCTAATATTTTTCTGTAATTTTTCCATGCTAAAGTAGCACACTTAACCCTTGCTGGAAGTTGAGAAATATTTTGTAATGAAATACTATCCTCTAAGTTTTTCTTCATTAAATTCATTTCCCATAATCATATTTAAAAAGTCTTTAATCTTGGTGATTAGCTTTTCTACTGATAAAACCTTTCAATTCCTCAGTTAACATAGAAGCTGAAGCTAGTGAAATTGAACAACCTGTTCCTACAAATTTTATATCTTCGATAATGTTTATCTACTAATTTTACACTAACTGTTATTTTTATCACCACAAGACGGATTCAACATCTCCAACTTATAACTGCTCTCTATTTCCCCATTATTTCTAGGATGCTTACCATGATCAAGATTACTTGTTTATATAAACTTTTTAAATCACTAAAACTCATTTTCAAAAACTCCTTCGTTTCTTTTAATGTTTGAATAAAGAAATCTATCTCTTCTTTTTGTATTATATAAATATAGAGCTCGCTCTAGCTACAGAGTATGTCCTAGCTTTCCTAATAATGGTTGAGTACACTGATGCCCTGCTCTTATGCAAATACCTTTTTCATCTAAAAAGCTAGTTAAGTCATTGAGGATGAACTCCTACTAAGTTAAAAGATACTAATGAAACTCTGTCTTCAATACTTTTTGTACCATAAATTTCAATATTATCCATTTTAGAAAGTTCTACATACAGATACTTTGTAAGTTCTTTAGTATACTTTTCTATATTTTTCTAATCCTATACTGTTTTAAAAGTACTTAATAGTTGCCGCTAGACCTAGCAGCTTCAGCTAAAAGCGGTGTTCCTGCTTCAGATTTATCAGGAAGAATTGCCCATGTTGCTGAGTATCTTCAACGATACCGATCGTTCTCCACCGAATTCAACTGGATCGAATTTTTCTAGTAGCTGTTTTTACCATATAGCACTCCAATACCAGTGGGTCCACACATTTTTATGCGCACTAAAGGCTAAAAGTCACAGTTCATTTTTGAGACATCAATTTTTAAATGTGGTACTGATTGCGCAGCATCTACTACGAAAATGATATCTTTATCTTTTTAATAATTCACCGATTTCATAAACGAGGGTTTATATTTCCCTATTACATTGGACGCATGGCACATTGATACAATTTTAGTTTTATCAGTAATGAACTCTGTTAATTGTTTTAGTACTAATACGTCCTTCTTCATCTAATTCTAAATACTTAAGAACAAGATTTTTACGTTTAGCTAGTTGTTGCCAAGGGATAATATTAGCGTGATGTTCCATATATGTAAGAATAATCTCATGCCTTCACTAACATCTTGTTCTAAAATTCTTGCTGCGAAAATTTAAACTTTCGTAGTTCCACTAGTATAAATTACTTCTTCATAACTACTTGCATTTATAAATTCCCTAACTAACTCTTTTAGACTCTTCGTATATTTTCTCTGATTCATTACCTAAGGTATAAACAGATACATGAATATTTGAATTATAATTTTTATAGTAGTCTGTAATCGCATCAATTACTCGAGTGGGCTTTTGAGTGGTAGCTCCATTATCAAAAATATCAAATCATTTCCTGATATCTTTCTTTTAATATAGGAAAGTCTTCTCTATATTTACTAAAATCTATCATTTCTATTCACTCTCGTTGTTGTTAATTTTTTCATCAATAAGCACTGTAACAAGTTCTTTAATTTTATCTACTGTTAATTCTGAGATAACTGGTGATAAGAATCCATGAACTAATAATCTGCTAGATTCTTTTTCTAGTTAAACCTCTACTTTGTAGATAATATAATTGTTCTTCATCAATACGACCTAACAGCGCACCATGACCGGCCATAACATCATTTTCATCGATTAAAAGCATTGGGTTTGCATCTGCTTTTGCTTCAGAAGAAAGTGTTAGCATTCTTGAACTTTGATAAGCATTAGAACCTGTTGCACCTTTTTACTATAAATCCAACACCGTTAAATACGATATGTGATACATCTAATAGCACTCCATGTTGTAGATATCACCTTTACTACTTAACCCTTGGTTAACTACTTCACTATTAAAGTAAGTTTTTTTGTTCTTTAACTCCTAGAGTTACAATCTTAAGATTAGCTCAGATCCATCTCCTAGAATGTTCGTTGTATTATCGTGATATACATCCGCCTCATCCATAACGCTACATTCCAGTTAATTAATGAATCTCTATAAGTTAAACCACAGCGTAAAATAGTTCCACGTTTTCACCCGGTTGGTTCGTAATTGAACTATAGTTAATTTGAGCTCCTTCATGTGCAACTACTTCAGATACTAAACTGAAAGGTGCCTTATCATCTTTTTGGTTATTTACATAGTTTTTCAATAAAAGTTAAATTTAGCGTTATTTCCAACCTGAATAGTTACATGATTAAATAAACTTTTGTTCTTTATCAGAAATCACGATATATTGAAGCGGTTCTTCAATTACAGCATTATCCTTAACATCAATAAATAATCCAGCATTTAATAGTGTATAGTGAACAGCAGTAACTGCTTTCTGCATAGTCAACAACACTCATAAAAACTGTCTTTGACGTGATCGTCATTCATAGCAGAAAAATATCTTTAATTATTACTTTATCTGCATATTTTTCTGGAATATTAATATGAACAATAGTATTGTTCTTTTGAACTACAGCAAAATCATCACTATTAATACCATATACAGCTATATCTACATTTCCTTCTTTTTCTAATCTTAGAGTTGAAAAAAATCAACATTAAATAAGTTCCATCTTTCAACTCCATAGATTCTAATTTTTGGAAAAGGTAACGTATAACTCTTATATAAAGCTAATTTTCTAGTATTTAAAAACCAAGTAGGCTCATTAGTATTAGAAAATATACTTTTGTAAAGTTTTAATACTTAGTTTTAATTTATTATTCTCCATATTAAACCTCTTCTTTTAACCAGTCATAACCTTCTTTTTTTCTAGACGAAGTGCTAGTTCAGGTCCACCTGATTTTACGATTTTTCCCATCCATAAGTACGTGTACAAAATCTGGCTCAATATAATCTAATAATCTTTGGTAGTGAGTGATAATTAAGCACCCGAAGTTTTTCTCCGCGCATTTTATTAACACCTTTTTGATACGATTTTTAGAGCATCGATATCTAATCCAGAATCGATTTCATCTAGAATAGCAAATTTTAGGTTCTAACATCATCATTTTGTAATATTTCATTACGTTTTTCTCCTCCAGAGAAACCATCATTTACATAACGTTGAGACATTTTTAGATCCATTTCTAAAAATTCCATAGTCTTATCTAATTTTTTTAATATATTGCATTAAAAGGATATACTATCTTCAGTTGTGCATTAATTGCAGATTTAATAAATTCTGAAGTTGGTACTCCTGGTACTTCAGATGGATATTGCATTGCTAGAAATAGACCTGCACGAGCTCTTTCGTCAACTTCCATTTCTAATACTTCTTCACCATCTAATAAAATACTTCCACCATCTACTTTCGTATTTAGGATGACCCATAATAGCTGATGCTAAAGTAGATTTACCTGCACCATTTGGTCCCATTACGGCATGTATCTCACCAGATTTAATTTCTAAATTTAGTCCTTTTTAATATTTGTTTTTCATTAATTGATACTTCTAAATTTTTATATCAAGAACTGACATTTTATTTCCTCCATCTTTTTATATTTATTGCGATAAAATCATATAAGACATTAATTATCGCAAATTACATAAGTATTATTATAAAGGTTTTCAAATGTTTTTATCAAATTATTGGTTTGTTTTATTTTTATACATATTTATATCAAATTGTATATTTTTAATTTTAATCACAGTAATCGAATATATAGTATTATTAAACTTTATTCCCAGTTTCATTAACTTTATATTTACTAAAATAAAAACATCCATTTTCATGAATGTTTTATCCCCAAAGCCACAATTCCTTCTTTTTAAAAAATTTCCCGATACATCAGTGAAACCTTATGAAATTGCATCAAATATTTTTCATTAGAATTATCAAAAGTATTTATCTTTACTTCTTTTGATTTCGGATTGAAAATTAAAATTTGTTTATTTCCATATTTTTCTGGGTAAATTTCATAATGATAAAATCCATCAATTATAGAAATTAACTTAAATGTCAACATATTTTTCTACCTTCACTTCTTTTTGTAATTTCAATAGATATCGTTCAGATATAGAGAGTTGGACATTTTCCTCGTAATAATTTATTTTGAAAAATTCCCACATAGCTACAATTTCAGTTTTTAATTCGTTATAAGACCATTTTTAACGTTCTTGTGTAACTATTTTGGATCATTAATTATAAATTTTACCTTTCATCATCTACTCCTGTTATCAAAAACAATATGGCCAACAGTTGTAAACTTACCTGGGTGAACAGAAGCGATAATAGGATTTCCTTTACTTAAAGCAGATTTTATAGCTTCTTCATTAAGGGGTATACCAGTTGATTTAACTCCATATTCTTTAGCAATATAATCGAAGAAACTCCATTTTGTACCTGCATCTGTAAAGTATCCACTAGCATCTTCTTTTTCAGCAATATTTTTTGGCGTAATTGATTTATCATCTAATATTCCACTTAGCGCCATCGCTACACAAGTTGGCCCACAACCACCAATAGCAACATTTTGTTCCACCTAACTTATCATAAGCCCAACGTTTATCCCATTGGATATAGTAAGGAAACTTCCTATTAATTTCAACTGTTTCTCCTTGTTCAAACGGTGTTGCTTCTTGACCAGCAAGATAACCAAGTACATATTGAGTAGCATCCTTATTATTAACTAGTAATTTTTGTTCTGCTTCTGGAAGATTCTCTCTTTGTAAGTAAATTAATTGCCCTATAAGGCTACCATTAGCATTTTGAAGTAAATTATTTTCAACTCCATTTGGATTAGTAATAAATGGATAGGGTTGCGTTACTCCTTTAATACCATCTCTTGCATTAGCTACATTTTCTGTTTTTAACACATTAGTACTGTTATTTTCATCTTTTGAATTTTATTAAACCAAGCAATCTTATTATTTTTGAATAACATAAAAGTACAACTGTACATAGAAACAATGAACACTATTGTCATTATTTCAATTCTTTTTCTTTTTCATAATTTCACTCTCTATTTACTTTTTATCACTAAAAATCATTCCTACTGAGATAACTATAATATATCCGAACAAACTTTGCAAGTCTGGTAACTCGTTAAAAAAATATAAAACTCTAAAATACCCGAAAACAATACTTGTGAATAATCAAACACTGATATATTTTTGCCGCTGCATGCTTATACAGCAAATGTCACTCCATATTGGCAGTGTGTGAGACGCACCAGCTAATATTAGCATCGATAGTTGATACATTGTCATTACTCTATAATCAAAAATAAGATAAGGTAATAATAATATTGTTGATAATGAAGAAAAAGAAGAATATTATAAATTCACCTGAAACATTATGAGTACCTAAATACCTTACACAAGTATAAGCAATACCTGAACAAAATGCTCAAGCAATGCAGCTAGGGCTCCTGTACTTATTAATCCATCACCTGTTGGTTTAATAATAAATCCGACTCCGATAAATGCTATAACAATGGCTATAAATTGGAATTTTGTCATTCGTTCTTTAAAGAAGATATATGATAAGATGATTATTACAAATGGTGAAAGTTTTTGTATAATCGTAGAATCTAGCAAGACTAATATGTGAAATTGCATAAAAAGTTAAATACTAAAGCCTATCAGTACCAAAAATACTCCTAGAGATTAAAAATACTCCAAGAAATTTTATTATTAGGTAAATTTATATTTTTCCAATGTTTTATCAACGGTATTGACGAAATTCCAACAGCTATAATATTTCTAAAAAAACCTTTCTGCATTGATGGTAAATCTCCAGATAATTTTGATGAATAACGCCATCAATGAAAAAAACCGAAATCCTGATATTATTATACAAAATATTCCCATTAGTATATTATTTTTTTATCCATTATTAAACTCCAATATATTAAATATTTGAACAATTGTATTTTCAAGATTTTTGTTTAGCAACCTTCTTATCCATTGCTGTATCTAATGATATAAATTTTTCTTTGAATTGAAAACGAAGCATCAATTAATTTTTTATCATCTTCATTTAATTCAGATAATTCACCATCCATAATGCTCCAGCCAAAAGATAACTTTTTATTAAATTTCTTAGCTACTCTAGCAATTTCAATCGGTAGCTTTCCCCATGTAACTTTGCATATCTAATTTCCCTTCACCTGTAATTATTATATCTGCTTCTTGAATTTTTGACTCTAAATTTAAATAATCAATCATAAACTTAGATCCGGATAAATAGCTGCATTAAAAATGACATAAAAGCATAGCCCAAACCACCTGCAGCACCACTCCCTTCTGAGAAAGCATTATTTTTACCAGTTACTAATTGCACTTTATCCGAAAATTTTTCAATATACTTATCTACTTCTACGAATTTATTTTTCATCTAAACCCTTTTTGCTTTTGCAAAAATATATGTAGCTACCATTTTTACCTATTAATGGATTACTAACATCACTTATAATCGAAAATCGTATATCTTTTTAGTCTTTCATTCATAAATCTATAATTAATATCGAAATTTTCTTTAGATCATTTATTCCATGTTTACAAATAATTACCCGTACTATCTGTAAATTCAACTCCTAATTCACTTAACATTTCCAATCCCACAATCATTCAGTAGCTTTACCTCCAAGGCCAATGATAATATGCTTTATTCCTCTTTCAATAAGAAAAGAAATTAATTTACCTAATCCTACAGTAGATGTTTTAAATGGATTTTTTTGTGTATCGTTAAGATGCTTAAGTCCTATCACTTCTGCTACCTCAATAACGCTTCTTTCCTCTCTTCATTCAGAAGATAATTTACGGTACATTCTTGTAATGCCGCATTAACCGTTCTAAATTTATTTTTTCAAACCCTTTAAATAGTGTTAAAAATCCATCTCCTCCATCAGCGATAGGCTGAACATCCGATGTAACATTATTATATTTATAATTTATATTTGATGAAATAATCTCCCCTATTTCTATTGAAGATAATGATCCTTTTAAATTCATTAACCGCTATTAAAACTTTCATTAATTTTCAACTCCAGTTACATTTTATTTGAAATCTTTTAGTTAATTTTATCATTAAATCAGCATTAATTAAAGTTTTTAAATTTGAAAATATATTATAAAAACATTTTCATCGATAAAATTTACACAAATACTTTAAATTTATCATTTTTAGTATAATAATTATGTAAAAGTATTTTTACTTTTTATATTTTAGGGTTTAATATTAGGACTCAATTTTTGATTATATCAAAAATACAGTATTAATTTGTCAACTGTAGAAAGCAAACTACTTTTTAGTTTTACAATTAATAAGTAATCCTCATGTTTGTGCCAGTAATCTACAGCCAACATTTTAAATATATTGGTTTATGAGTATCCTAAACCCTAAAATTAAACTAATATTATTACTGTAAAAACCACGAAGTTTACCCCTAAACTTTCGTGGTTTTTTAAATATAATTTTATATTTTTAAAAAGGATATCTTAAAAATACAACTCATGCATCAAGATATCCTTTTTATTAACTATTATTACTTGTCACGTTTTAACAAATAATTAGCAAAAGTCTTCTAATAAATGATTATTTAAACGACTTTGCAATATTTATAGCATTGAGAGTATGTTGTTTTAATAATTCTTCACACTCCTCAATTCCATAGAAACTAAGGTATGTAATCATATCTTCATCACTAGGTAGTTTACCAATTTTTCAAAAATCACCGTAATAATCTAGAATATCATCTTTAATCTGATAAGCAATACCTAATTGTTGACCAAATTCCTTAACATCATTATAATCTTCTAGTTTGTTAGCTACTAAACATGCAAAAATCTAATGGCAATTCTATTAAACGTCCTGTTTTTTTAAACTGTGCATTTTTCTTAAGTAATCTGCATCAACATCATAGTTCTTTTGTTTAACATCATATATCTGTCCCTGCAATCATCCCCATTGCACCAGAATAATTAGCGAAATTGCTTAGTTAATCTTACCTTCAAATCTGGTTTGACATCTGCATCACTAAGAACTTCAAATGCTAATGTTAACATTGCGTCCCCTGTAAGTACTGCAACATCTTGTCCAAAAACTTTATGATTAGTATGTTTACCCCAACGGTAATCATCATTATCCATCTCTGGTAAATCATCATGTACTAAACGAATATGTATGAACTAATTCAATAGCTAATGCTATATCAAAAATATTTACTATAATCTATTCCGTAATACTTTAGTAAATATAGAAAAGATAAAAGGCCTAATTTTCTTTCCATCGTTAACCAAAGAATAGGTTATTGATTCTTTTTAAAATATCTGGCATTTCTAGCTTTTCTACATAATCTTTTTGCAAAAAGCATTTAATTTATCTTTATTAGTTTCTATGAAAAGTTTAAAATTATTCATTGTCTTTAAAAATCCTTAGTTAGTTTCGCTACTTCTTTTTCGGCATTTTCAATTAATTTATTACAATTCTTTATTAAGTCTATACCTTGTTTGTATCGTTCTAATGAATCTTCTAACGATAACTTTCCAGATTCTAATTCCGACAATCTTTCCAAATTCATTAAACTTGTTTCAAAAATTTTCTTTACTCATTACTTAACTCCTTTGTCGGATATATTGTTTACTTTACAATTAAGACTACCATCTACAAGTTGTACTGATATTTCATCACCATTATTAATTCCTTTTACTGTAGTAATTTTTCTTATCACCTAAAGAAAGCTACAGAATAGCCTTTTTCATAATATTTAACGGTGAATTAGCTTCCAATTTATTTATTTCATTTGTAAAGTTTTCTTTAAATTTACCTAACAGTTAATATTTAAAATTTATCCGTCGATGTTTTCAATAAATTCTGTTTATCTTTAACCAATATTATGTAAAGATTTATTTAACTCTTTTTCTAATAATTCAACTTTATTAGTTTATATTCTAAAAACTTTTTGAATAATTTTTATAATATGGATTATTTTTCACTATTAAGAACCCTAGTTTTGTATGTCTGAGTATATAATTAATAGTATTAGTTAGTTTATCATAATTAAAAGATATTCTATTCTTTATGTCATCTATATTCGGCGTCACTAATTCTGCGGCTGCGGTTGAGTCAAGCTCTCTATCAGAAACGAAATCTGCAAGTGTTGTATCTGTTTCATGCCCCAATTCCTGTCACTATCGGTGTTTTACAATTAAAAAATTGCCCTGATAACCTCTTCAGTATTAAAAACTCCATAAGTCCTCAATTGATGCCTCCACGCCCTAAAAATAATAACGTCATTATTTTTCTTCGTCAGCTAGTTTAATATTTCCTAACTATGTCTTGGACTGAATTATCACCTTGTACAAGTGTTGAATACACTTTTTATTTTGGCAATTAGGGAATCGTCTTTGAATAGTTCTAGTAATATCTTGAACAGCTGCTCCTGTTTTTCACAGTTATAACTGCAATACTTTGACTAAAGCTAGGAATTCTCTTCTTATATTGGGGTGAAAATAGTCCTTTCTTTCTCAAGTTTTTCTTTTAACTCTAAAAACTTCTGATACAATTCTCCTATTCTATCTTTTCATATCAAGAACGACTAGGTTTACTTCTCCACGTTTTTAAATAAAAGTCAACTTTAGTCTTTATGAGTACTGTATCACCATCTTTAAATTCTTTCGATCTAGCTCCAAACCAGTTTGCTCGATTACTGAATTTTTCGTCCTTTATTGAAAAGTAAATGTTATTACCATGGGGTTTAAAATTTGATATTTCACCTTTTTATATATACTTCACCTAAGTATGGATCTAATTTAAACTTGCGTTCGATATATTTATTTAATGCTGTGACAGTTAGATATGTTTTTCTTCCACCTAACTTCACCTCTTATTTTGTTGAATTTTCTACAATTCCTTTTTAATACTCCATTGATAAATTTATAACTTTCATCTTTTTCACTATATTTTTGAAAGTTCAACAGCTTCATTGATTGAAACTTTATAAGAATATCACTATATAGTATTTCATATGCAGAAATACGTAAAATCTGTCTATCCATTTTTGAAAGACGTTCTAATTTCCAATCTTTTTAAATTATTAGAAATAATTTCATCAATTTCTTCTCTAGTATTTCTGTTAGCGTTTTATATAACATAAATACTAGTTGAGAATCTCTTCTTGTTCTAAATCTAAAAAAGTTCTATAAAATCTAATTCTGTGTTTTCAACTTGGAATAAAATTTTAAAAACTGCTTCTCTAAGTTCGTGTCTGCTCTTCATTTATATCTCCTAAATTAAAAATCAATTCCTATAATATTAGCATTTACAGTTTTAGTGCTTAATTTCTGTCATATTAAAAATAGAATTTCTAACATTTTTCTTGAATTTTTTTCTTGCTGTTTTAGTTACTGAATATCAGCTTTTTAAATTACAGTATACATCAATAATTAATTCTGAACCTGCAAATTCTAATTCAACTCCACGTGAATATACTTTTTCCTAATAATTTAGAAACACCATCTACCTCGGTTGTTGCAATATTTGCAGCACTTCTAAGCTTACTAGAGGTTAATTTCTACTTTTCCTAATGTTTCCATTTACTTATCCTCCAAAATTATATTTAATATTATAACAATCTAATATTAAATTATTATTTTGTCCATAATAATCCTATTAATTATACCATATTTTCAGAGAAAAAGGAGAGATTACCTCAAAATAGTTGTTCTTGAACATACTATTTCCATAGGTAAGCCCTTCCTTATGATTCTCTGTAGTTTATCTGGAAAAATAAAGTATAAAGTTCTCAATTAAATGTAATAAATTAAAAATAAACATTTAATTTCTAGTATATTTCTAGATTTCTTTAATTTTTCCAATACCTACTTTTTAGAATTTCTATATATTCTAATTTAACTTCTTGTCTTAATTTTGATATATCTCTTTCTATTGGAGCTTTAGATACTCCTAAAATATCTTTTTAACTTATTGGAAGTTATTCTATTATTTTTCTATAATTAATTTGCAATATTTTTCTCCCTTCGCTCTATCATAGTTAATTTTTACAGTTTCTTTTTGACCATCATTTCGTCGTTATAATTACCATTGTATAATGTAACTATAATGCCAGAAGGATTATATAATTAAATTAGATACTAAAAATAAAATAAAAACACAGAAAAATCTGTTATGAAAGTTTCTGCCCTAGATTACACTAAAGTTATTGAACCGTACATTAGATTAGTTGATTGTGTCTTCTGTTGATAATGGAGATAAAAATATATAAAGATAATATTAGATTTTACCAACAAATAAAAACACTTAGAAATGCCTAACCTTCATTCTTTTTGAACATTTTAATCACTGAACTAATCAGAAATCACCTTGATAATGTATTAGATTTCGGTCCTATGGGATGCCAAACTGGTTTCTATCTATCAGTTAGTATCAATGATAGTTACAAAAGTAAAAGAAAGCACTTGCTAAAAGCTACTTGAAGATGTTCTTGTTGCTACTGAAGTACCAGCTTGTAATGAAGTACAATGTGGTTGGGCTGCATCTCACTCTTTAGAAGGTGCTCAAATGGAAGCTAAAAATTCTTAAAAATGTTCTGAATGGAAAAACGTTTTAGTAAATAATGAAAATACACTCTGGAGACTAATCTTTTGGATTAATCTTTTAGAGTGTATTTTTACCTATAGTTGATTCTAATCTTTATCAATATAAACGCCTGAAATATTACAATTTCATAAATTCCAAAAATCTAAGTAACATGGTGCTACCTAGATTTTTGGAATTTTTATTCTAAAGAGCTTAACAAAGGGTCAGAATTGCTATTTAGAATATACAATACCTTTTTCAACAACTAGACTCAGATACTATTGTTCAAAGTAATATTTAACAATATTTCTTATTACGAATTAATCTTCATATTATATTCTACTAAGTCTCTCAAAAATATTTCTATATTAACTCTTAAATATTTTCTATTTTTGTTTACGGCGTTTTATTAGCTGCTAGTAATCCTCCTAATACTGCTAGTCCTAGACCAGCTAGTCCTGTATTAGTTTCTGTTGTTCCTGTATTTTGCAAGTCTTTTAACTTGTTGTTTTCTGTTAGTTTTTCCTGGAACAACGTCAAGAGTTGTTGAGTACATCCGGCGTTGGTTTTCAGGGATTTCTGGTATCGGTCTATTTGGATTCTCTGGTATCGGTTTTATTAGGATCTGCTAGATTATCTTTCCAAATGTATGAGTTTGTAATACCATCTGTTGTCGTAGTCTTAATAAATTTTAAATCCAGGAATTTCTCCTGATTCACGATTACCAGTTTGTACTGGAGCTTAATTGGATTACCATCTTTATCAAACCATGCTGTAATCTTATATCTGGTTTAACTACTGATGGTATTCCTTCAAAGTGAGATGTGTCTAATCTTGTTTCCTTCAAGAACACTTTCTAACCAAACGTAACTAGCAAATTTCTCTTTCTCATGAATACCTTTTCAAGAGTTTTCAAGACATTCCCATTTATCAATCCATTCTGTAGTTACCTCGATTCTTTTTAAATCATGAATATTCGGTATAATTATTTACAATTTTACTTTCTTTATTCTTATGTTTTGTTTGTGTATCTACATATGTTTTTAGTTCGATCTCTTTACTTGGAATATAAACACGAGACCATTTATAAGGATTGATTGTAACTCCTTTTTGGAGCTTTTTCAATCTTCCACGTACCATTGTCTTTTTAGTAACGATCGTTTCTTTTTCTGTGCTATTTTCGTTTTGTAAATGTAATAGATAATGTATCAGCATCTTTATTCGGTACTTCAACTACAGTATTTCACCTGAGACGTTCCACAATTCTAGGTGTTGGTGGATTAACATTAATTCCTGTTTCAGGTTGTGGAGTCTCTGGTGTTTCTCCTGGTTTTTGGTTGTGTGGGTCTCCGGTGTTTCTCCTGGTTTTTGGTTGTAGGTCTCCGGTGATTCTCCTGGTTTTGGTTGTGGAGTTTCTGGTGTTTCTCCTGATTTTTCAGGTTGTGGAGTTTCTGGTGTTTCTCCTGGTTTTGGTTGTGGAGTTTCTGGTGTTTCTCCTGGTTTTGGTTGTGAGTCTCCGGTGTTTCTCCTGGTTTTGGTTGCGGAGTCTCTGGTGTTTCTCCTGGTTTTGGTTGTGGAGGTCTCATGGTGTTTCTCCTGGTTTTGGTTGTGGAGTTTCTGGTGTTTTCTCCTGGTTTTTGGTTGTGGAGTTCTGGTGTTTCTCCTGGTTTTTCGTTGTGGGTTCTGGTGTTTCTCCTGGTTTTGGTTGCGTGGAGTCGCCGGTGTTTTCTCCTGGTTTTGGTTGCGGGTCTCTGGTGTTTCTCCTGGTTTTGGTTTGTGGGTCTCTGGTGTTTCTCCTGGTTTTGGTTGCGGAGTCTCGGTGTTTCTCCCTGGTTTTGGTTGTAGGTCTCTGGTGTTTCTCCTGGTTTTCAGGTTGTAGGGTTCCGGTGTTTTCTACTTTCGAGTTTGTGTGCACGCTTAACAACACGTGTAACAGCGTCTGTTGTTTTCGTCGTTGGTTCATTTGCTGTCAACACCTGTATCAGGGTTGATTTCGTATGTTGTAGTCTTAACGGTTTCTCCATTGACACCAGCTATACTTCTCTCTCTTCCCCTTCTGGATTGAGTTGTCCTCCTCACTAACGAGTTTCAAATGGAATTGGTGTTTCTCTACTTTTGGTTGTGAACCAACTTTAACAGCTCTCGTGTTACAGGATGCTGTTGTAACTGGAGTTGATGGATTTTCAGTAATTTTACCTCGTATTAGGATCACACTGTATAGGTGAGTTGTTGTTACTGTTTTACCAGGAACACCTGGTGTCACTTCAGTTTCTTTTACCTTTCAGGTGCTTCATCGTCTTTTTCATAACGTGTTACAAATGGAATTGGTGTTTCATCCAACCTTCGGTTGAGTACCAACTTTAACAACTCGTGTTACAGGATGCATGTTGTAACTGGGTTTGATGGATTTTCAGTAACTTTACCTGTATTAGGATCTCGCTGTATAAGTAGTTGTTGTTACTGTTTTACCAGGAACACCTGCAGTGTCACTTCAGTTTCTTTTTACCTTTGAGGTGCTTCATCGTCTTTTTCATAACGTGTTTACAAGATGGAATTGGTGTTTTCGTCAACCTTCGGTTGAGTACCAACTAACAACTCGTGTTACAGGATGCTGTTGTAACTGGGGTTGATGGTTTTCAGTAACTTTACCTGTATTAGGGATCACTGTATAAGTAGTTGTTGTTACTGTTTTACCAGGAACACCTGGTGTCACTTCAGTTTCTTTGCTTTTGGGTGCTTCATCGTCTTTTTCATAACGTGTTACAAATGGAATTGGTGTTTCGTCAACCTTCGGTTGAGTACCAACTCAACAACTCGTGTTACAGGATCTGTTGTAACTGGGGTTGATGGATTTTTCAGTAGCTTTACCTGTGTTAGGATCTGCTGTATAAGTAGTTGTTGTTACTGTTTTACCAGGAACACCTGGTGTCACTTCAGTTTTCTTTACCTTTGGAGTGCTTCATCGTCTTTTTCATAACGTGTTACAAATGGAATTGGTGTTTCGTCGGCAACTTCGGTTGAGTACCAACTCAACAACTCGTGTTACAGGATCTGTTGTAGCACTGGGTTGATGGATTTTCAGTAAGCTTTACCTGTATTAGGATCTGCACTGTATAGTAGTTTTTGTTACTGTTTTACAGGAGACACCTGGTGTCCTTCAGTTTCTTTACCTTTGGGTGCTTCATCGTCTCATAAGCGTGTTACAAATGGAATTGGTGTTTCGTCAACCTTCGGTTGAGTACCAACTAACAACTCGTGTTACAGGATGCACGTTGTAACTGGGGTTGATGGATTTTCAGTAACTTTACCTGTATTGGGATCTGCACTGTATATAAGTGGTTGTTGTTACTGTTTTTACCAGGAACACCTGGTGTCACTTCAGTTTCTTTACCTTTGGGTGCTTCGATCGTCTTTTTCATAACGTGTTACAAATGGAGTGAGTGTTTCATCAACCTTCGGTTGAGTACCAACATCAACAACTCGCGTTACAGGATCTGTTGTAACTGGGTTGATGGATTTTCAGTAACTTTACCTGTATTGGGATCGCTGTATAAGTAGTTGTTGTTTACTGTTTTACCAGGAACACCTGGTGTCACTTCAGTTTCTTTTTACCTTTGGGTGCTTCATCGTCTTTTTCATAACGTGTTACAAATGGAATTGGTGTTTCATCAACCTTCGGTTTGAGTACCAACACTAACAACTCGTGTTACAGGATCTGTTGTAACTGGAGTTGATGGATTTTCAGTAACTTTACCTGTATTAGGGATCTACTGTATAAGTAGTTGTTGTTACTGTTTTACCAGGAACACCTGGTGTCACTTCAGTTTCTTTACCTTTGGGTGCTTCATCGTCTTTTTCACAACGTGTTACAAATGGAATTGGTGTTTCATCAACCTTCGGTTGAGTACCAACTTTAACAACTCGTGTTACAGGATCTGTTGTAACTGGAGTTGATGGATTTTCAGTAACTTTACCTGTATTAGGGATCTACTGTATAAGTAGTTGTTGTTACTGTTTTACCAGGAACACCTGAGTGTCACTTCAGTTTCTTTACCTTTAGGTGCTTCATCGTCTTTTTCATAACGTGTTACAAATGAATTGGTGTTTCATCAACCTTCGGTTGAGTACCAACTTTAACAACTCGTGTTACAGGATGCCCGTTGTAACTGGAGTTGATGGATTTTTCAGTAACTTTACCTGTATTAGGATCTACTGTATAAGTAGTTGTTGTTACTGTTTTACCAGGAACACCTGGTGTCACTTCAGTTTCTATACCTTTAGGGTGCTTCATCGTCTTTTTCATAACGTGTTACAAAATGGAATTGGTGTTTCGTCAACCTTCGGTTGAGTACCAACTTTAACAACTCGTGTTACAGGGTCTGTTGTAACTGAAGTTGATGGATTTTTAGTAACCTTACCAGTATCTGGATCTACCTCATAAGTGGTTGTTGTCACTGTTTTACCAGGAACACCTGCGTGTCACTTCAGTTTCTTTACCTTTAGGGTGATTCGTCATCTTTTTCATAACGGGTTGTAAACGGAATTGGTGTTTCGTCAACTTTCGGTTTTTGTTCCGACTTCGTAAACATCATCTTTCTTGTCGATATGGTCTCCTTCATTAAGCATGAATTTTGTAATCACCGGTCAATACTACTGAGCCGTCATCTTTAACAACGTTTTCTTCAGCATTCTCGTCGATAGTAAACGGTTTACGAGCAACAACAATATTATCATTTTCGTCAATTACTCCGTCACTTTCTTTATATTTCCCATCTGGATTATATTCCCATACCCTGGTTTATTATTTCTACCCTCGGTATCATCTGTAAGTCCTGAATCAACCATGAGGATATTTAGATTTATTTCACTTCTATATGGGACAGTTGTACCATCATTATTTTCACCAGCGCGACTGTTATCTATAGGTTCTGGATTTTTGTATTTTTCATCAACCTCACCATCACCATTTTTGTCATAAAGTTTTTTTAAACAATTCTGACGGCTCATCGAACGAAGCATAATTATCACTTTTTACAATAAAAACTTCGTCCGTTATAACCTGGGTCTATAAGTTCAGGCGTTGTATTGTCCTTCTCATCATTTCGAATATATTTCTTACCTTTTTGGAATAATCACTTCATAGCCCTGGTTCGAACTACCAATTTGGTGAATATTCGTATCCTCACTCTCTGTATTAGATGCACCCCCTGAAGCATGAGCATTATTCGATGGTAGAGTTACAGCAACACCTAAAGAAATCATTGTCCGATAACGCACGGTCCAAAATACTTACCTATTTTACGAAAATGCATACTTCTTATATTTATTGATATTTTTATTAAAAATTACTCATTAATTAAACACCTGGTATTAACTACCTTTCCCTTTCATATATTTTTAAATAATAAATAATAAAATCATGATAAAAAGTTTTATAAATGCTTATACTTTCTATGTATGATTTAAAAATATAATATCCATATATTTTTCACTTTTCATATATACATATATATATATATTATACCTTATTTTTAATCGTTTTCAAGTAATTATAGAACTCAACATATACTAAAAACAATACTTTATAGAGATATCCAAGAAAGTAAGGAAGAAAGTAAAAACAATCTGTATAGATATTTACCCTCCATATATGAATATGATTGAGAGATGTTCGCTAACGCTGAGATAATTATAGATAGATTCCACATGGTTCAAAATATTAATATAGAATTAAACAAAAGCTAGAGTAAAATTAATGAATCAATATAAAAACTACTTACAGTATTTTAAAGAACTTCTAGAAAGTAATATTAGAAGATAGAGATAAAGTAAATTCAACAAAAACATTCTATTCTAGAAGCTTCAAACGTTATGTGACTAGAAAAGAAGTACTGGATTATATATTAGCTATTGATACTGGATTTACAGATATTTATGAGAGAGTGCATGAGATTAGAGAAGCTATTAAAGCTATAGATTCTGTAGAATTAGAGAGTATATAGATATGGATACTAAGGGATTATCTAAAGGGGTAGCTAAAACTATAAATACTATGAGAGAAAGCACAAAAGAGTATATGCTTACCGCTGTTAAATATGAGTATTCTAACGGTCCATTAGAGGATTTAATAATAAAATAAAACTACTAAAGAGAGTATCTTATGGATATTCTAGCTTTAGTAATTTCAGATTACGTATTTTAATTATGTCTAGACTATTTGTTTCTGAATATAAAAATAATGTTAAACTTAGAGAAAAGTAAGACCTAAGCAACAAGCTGCTTAGATTTCATTCCTATTTTTCTCCATGCCCCGAGTTGATAAAGGGTCAAATTTTTATCAATCTTTTCTTGGCTTTTCTTTATGCTTTGGGTCCAACACCTTTGTAATATCATTTATTATAATTGTATTAATCTGTACTTTTATGCATCACAGCCTACAATTACATTCTATAAATTTATGTTAATAAATATCAAATTTTCAAATGAAGTTATTATTAAACATGTGAGTTAATAACTCTTCAAATGCTTTATCAATATTGTCTTTATTCAGCTCCTGCTTGAGCCATATCTGGACGTCACCACCACGTCCATCACATACCGATAGCCAGAACGTTTACTAGTTTTTCCCTGCATTATATTTATCAGTGATAGCTTTATCTACAGCTACTACGAAGTTTACTTTATCTTCATTTACTGATGCAAAGGCAATAACATAGTTCTCTAATTTAGACTTAGCGTTGTCAACAAGTTGTTTCAAGTGATTCATATTTTTCAGATCTCAACAACACTTGTGAGTACATTAACTCCATTAACTCTTTAAATGTCATTTTACTAAAATTATTTAATTCAGCATTAGCAAATTTTTTGTTGTAAACTTTCTTTTTCTTTGAATGGTTTCTTAACATCGCCTTGTAATGCAGATACTTTTTCTACTGCATTTGACGCATTAGCTTTTGTTAATTTTTCAACAGAACGTAAAAAGTTTCTTCTTGTTCTCTTGAGATATTCGTATGCAGCTTTTCCAGTTAGAGCTTCAATTCTCACGAACCCCTGCAGCTACACCTGATTCAGATACAATCTTGAAGATTCCACTTCCGCACTGTTAGCATTGTGAGTTCCTCCACTAGTTCGATAGAGTAATCTCCGATAGAAACAACACGTACAACATCACCATATTTTTCACCGAATAATGCCTGAGCACCAGTTTTCTAGCTTCAGCTATAGGCATTTCTTCTGTTTTGATTTCTAATGCATTCCAAATTTGTTTGTTACTTCTTGCTCAACTTTTCCAATTTCTTCTTTTGTGAAGTGGAGCGAAGTGAGTAATATCGAATCTTAATTTTTCATCAGTTACTAAAAGATCCTTAGCTTGTTTAATGTGAGCTTCCTACTTCATGACGGAGTGCTTCATTTAATAAGTGAGTTGCAGTATGGTTTTTCTCAACATTTAATCTGTATGGTCTATTAACTTCTAGTTTGTATTCCTTTTACCAACTACTAATTCACCTTCTACTACTCTTACAAAGTGAATGTGACGTTTGTCAGGAAGTTTCTTAACATCAACAACTTCAGCTTCTGAATCCTTCATCTGTTACTAAACCTTTATCAGCAACTTGCCCTCCACTTTTCAGCGTAGAATGGAGTTTCAAATACAACTTTTACAATTTCTTCACCTTTATAGTTTTCTAATAGATTATCTTCTTTATCAACTATTGCTAGTACTTTACTTGTATCTGTAAGGTTAGTATATCCTGTAAATTCGCTATCTCCTACTATTCTACTGTATAAGTCAGATTGTACTTGCATTGAAGAATCGTCTTGACGTGAAGAACGAGCACGCTCTTTTTTGTTTTTCCATTTCTTCACTAAATCCATCAATATCTACTGTTAAACCCTAATTCTTCAGCATACTCTTCTGTTAATTCAATTGGGAAACCAAATGTATCATAAAAGTTTAAATGCATCTTTCCTGAGATAACTTTTGTAGTATCTTTAACTTCTTTAGCGATATTATTTAAGATTGTTTTCACCTTCATGAAGTGTTTCATGGAATCTATCTTCTTCTTTAAGAATTACATCTTTAACAAAGTTTGCACTTTCTTTAACGTTTGGATAATAGTCTTCCATAATTTCAGCAACTACATCAGTTAGTTTGTACATGAATGAGTTGTTTAAACCTAAAACTTTTGCAAATCTTACAGCACGACGTAGTAATCTTCTTAAGATATATCCACGACCTTCATTTGATGGTAAAGCTCCATCAGCTATTGCAAATACCACTGTTCTAATGTGGTCAGCAATAACTTTGAAAGCTACATCTTGATGCGCATTTACACCGTATTTAGCTCCTGAAAGTTTTTCGATTTCTCTGATGATAGGGATAAATAAGTCAGTATCAAAGTTTGTTGGTACATCTTGTAATACAGAAACAATTCTTTCTAATCCCATCCCTGTATCTATGTTTTTCGCAGGAAGTTCTGTATATGTACCATCAGCGTTATGGTTATATTGACTGAATACTACGTTCCATACTTCAAGATATCTATCATTTTTCTCCACCTGGGTACATTTCTTCTTTTGGAGACCATGTATCAGCATCTTCTCCACGGTCATAGAAAAATTTTCAGTGTTCGGCCCAGATGGTCCCTCACCGATATCCCAGAAGTTACCTTCAATACGAATGATTCTATCCTCTGGTAGGCCAATTACATTATGCCATAAATCATATGCTTCTGTATCTTCAGGGTGAGTGTTACTGATAATTTTTCTTTTTCTAATCCTAACCATTTCTCAGAAGTTAAGAATTCCCAAGCCCATGGTACTGCTTCATTTTTGAAGTAGTCACCAATTGAGAAATTACCTAGCATTTCAAAGAATGTGTGGTGGCGCGCAGTTTTACCTACATTTTCAATATCATTTGTTCTAATCGATTTTTGTGAATTAGTAATTCTTGGATTTTCAGGTATTTCTCGACCATCAAAGTATTTTTAAGAGTAGCTACCCTGAGTTAATCCAAAAGTAAAGTTGGATCATCCACTGGTACTAAAAGAAGCACTTGGTTCAATTTGTGTCCTTTTTCACGAAGAAATCTAAGTACATTCTTCTAATTTGTGTTGATGTTAGTTGTTTCATTAAATTATTCTCCTTTCAAGCTAACAAATAAATAAAAAGTCCCTTGTGTAAAGTTAATTACACAAGGGACGACTATCATCGTGTTACCACCCTAATTTAAGTACATTGTACTCCTCATTAGTTTTTATAACGGCTTGAATGCCGACGAAGCACTACATAGGTAGCATAAAAGTTCTATTATGAATCCTTTTTCACCACTAGATTCTCTCTGTTAAATAATACTCTTAACTTTTTAATTCCTAAACTTCATAGTATATGTATGTTATTATAAACAGATAAGTTACGTTTGTCAATAGATATTACTTAGAATTTCTCATTTCAGTATAGCTGCCAAAGTTTCATATTTTGTTTTTAACGTATCAAAAACCATATTCGAAATTTAATGTATCTAAACTATTAATCTCTTTTTTATCTGTCTCTTTTTCTGTTTAAAGTTTAATGTTGCATTAATTTTATTATCTTTTATTGATAATACTTTTACTTCTAAAATTTCATCTTGTTTAATATAACTACTTATATCAAAAATAAAAACAATTAGTACTTCAGAAATATGAATTAATCCTACCATTTTTATCTCGTGTTTCTATAAAGGCACCGTATGGCTTTACCGCGGTTACTTTAACCTTTATAATATCACCTGGACGAATTTCTCTATAGCTCATTTTTAATTTTCTCTACAACTGCTTCAACTGTAAATCCGTATTCTTCGATTACTTTATTAGCAGGTGCAGACGCTCCAAATTTATCAATTCCGATAGCTAATCCATCTAAACCTACATATTTATACCAAAGAGCACTGTTACCCATTTCTAATGATACACGACGACGGATATTTAATGGTAGTAATTCCTCTTTGTATTCTTTAGATTGCTCTTCAAATAACTCTACTGATGGCATACTTACTACACGCACTTTAGAACCATCTTTTTCTAGTTCACGTGCTACATCAATTGCTAACGCTACTTCAGATCCTGTTGCGATTAAAATAGTATCAAAGTCTGCAGATGTTTCATAAACAACATATGCACCTTTTAGCAACTTTTCGAATGAAGAATTTTTCTAAGATAGGTAAGGTTTTGACGAGTTAGAACAATTGAAGTTGGTCTATCGTTAGTTTTTGTGATAAGTACCAAGCAGCTTGTGTTTCAGTTGCATCAGCAGGTCTGAATACATAAGTATTTGGTATTGTTCTTAATGATGCTAAGTGTTCGATTGGTTCGTGAGTCGGACCATCTTCACCTACTGCAATACTGTCGTATGTGAATACATATGTTACTGGTAGCTTTTGTAATGCTGATAATCTTAACGCACCTTTTTAGATAGTCTGAGAATACGAAGAATGTACCACCGAATACACGTACACCCCCATGTAGCATTAATCCGTTTAATACTGTTGCCATTGCAAATTCACGTACACCGAATTGAACATTACGTTCTGTTCTGTGTGCATCATCTTGTAAATTGTCACCTTTAATAAATGTCATATTAGAGTGAGAAAGGTCAGCAGAACCTCCGAAGAATGTTGGTAATACCTCTGAAACACTGTTAATAGCATCTTGAGAAGAGTTACGAGTTGCTTGTGCTTCTCCTACATTTTTGAATGCGAAACTTTCTTTAGATAAGCGGCTGATATCTTCACGAGATAGAACTTCTTCTAATTCTTTTTGCTAATTCAGGGTATGCCGCTTTATAATCGGCATATAATTTTTCCCACTTAACATATTCGCTTTCTCCGCGATCTGCAACGTTAACTTTGAAATCAGCATATACATCTGCAGGAATATCAAACGGTTCATTTTCCCAACCGATTTCTTTTCTGAATAACACAGTTTCTTCTTCTCCTAATGGACTCCGTGAACACCATTTGTTCCTTGTCTATTTGGAGAACCAGCTCCAATAATAGTTTTAACTTCGATTAATGTTGGTTTATCCGATTTTTAGCTTGTTCAATAGCAGAATTAACCGCTTCAACATTTGCACCATCTTCAACTAGAATAGTATTCCATCCATATGCTTCATATCTAGCACGCACATTTTCTGAAAATGCATCTTTAGTTTCACCGTCTAAACAGATGTCGTTTGAATCATATAATACAACAAGTTTATTTAATTTTTGAACTGCAGCAAAGCTTGATGCTTCTGATGCAACACCTTCCATGATATCTCCATCACCACAAATTACATAAGTATAGTGGTCAAATAAATCATATCCTTCTTTATTATATTTTGCTGCTAAGTATCTTTCTGCTAAAAGCCATACCAACTGCAGTAGAGATACCTTGACCAAGTGGTCCAGTTGTAGCATCGATACCTTTTAGTATGTCCAAACTCAGGGTGTCCTGGTGTTTTAGAACCCCATTGACGGAAGTTTTTAACTTCTTCTAAAGATACATCTTCAAATCCTGATAAATGTAATAAAGAGTATAATAACATTGATCCGTGTCCTGCTGATAATACGAATCTATCTCTATTTATCCAATCTGTTTTCTTAGGGTTTACTCTTAAATGTTTTTGTAAACAAAGAATAAGCCATCGGTGCAGCACCCATTACTACTCAGAGTGTCCTGATTTTGCTTTTATTAATCGCATCAACTCCTAAAACTTTTATCGCGTTAACTGATTTTTGTGACATAAAATGTCCTCCTAAATTATAATTCTATTCTACCAGATATAGCTCTTGATAAAGTAACTTCATCAACATACTCAATATCACTACCGAAAAGAAAATACCTTGAGCTATTCTAGTAACTCTTATATCTGTATTTTTAAATATCTCGAAATAAAACTTGCTGTACCTTCTCCTTCAGGAGATGAATTTGTAACAGAATAATCTCTTTACTGTTTCATCTTGTGCTCGTTCAAAAAGGATTTTTATATTAATATCTAAAGGACCAATTCCATCCATTGGAGAAATCAATCCATCAAGCACATGATACACTCCCCTATATTGTTGCATATTTTTCCATAGCAACTAAGTCATTATCATTAGCTACGACACAGATAGTTGACTTATCTCTACCTGAATCTGAACAAATATCACATACATGTTCTTCACTAAGTCTTCCACACACTTCACAGTTAGTTAATTTTTCCTTAAGATTTACTAAACTCTCTGCGAAGTTTTTGATATCATTATCATTCATTTTTAGAGTGTGAAATGCCAATCTTACAGCTGTCTTCTTCCCTATTCCTGGTAATAAAGAATAACTTTCTATTAAATCTAAAATTGGTTTTTGGATATTGCATCTTATAGACCTGGGATACTTAATCCGTTTGTAAATTTACCTAATGTTTCTTCTTTTAGTTTAGTTGATTTTTCTAAAAGCGTCGTTAACTGCAGTTAACACTAAATCTTGAAGCATTTTCAATATCTTCTGGATCGACTACTTCTTCTTTTAATTTTGATATCTAAAATTTTACCATCACCATTAGCAATTGCAGTAACCATACCTCCTGATACAGTTCCTTCAACCGTTTGATCTTTTAATCCTTCTTGGGCTTCTAGCATATCTTTTTGCATTTTTGCATTTTTCTCATCATTTGTTTGCATATTTCCCATTCGCGCATAATATTTCCTCCTAATGTCTAATTATATTATAATTCTATTTAAAAATTTTACAACTTGTCAATAATTTGCAATTCATTTCAAATTATTTCATTTTATACATAGATATTTTTCATTCTATTCAGTTTCTATTATAATGTCACCAAATAATTCATCTATTTTTGTTATTCTTCAATTTCATCTTTCTCTTCATGTACTTCTTGTACTGGATTATCTAGTTCATCTTTTAGTATTTCATATTGATGATCTTGTATTGTATATATTTCATACTCAACACCAATAAATCGCTTAAATAAACTCTCTAAATATTTTTATATTTAGAATTTGGAACCATCTTAACCATATTATCCATTTCATTAAAGACTAATAAACCACCTTCTTTTGAAGATGCTATAAGTTTACACGATTTAAATAACTCTCTCATAGTAGTTACTTTCAGGATTATTTGTATTTAAACTCTCATTTATTATTTTTATAAATACATTAGATGCGTAGTTTGTAAGATTAGGATTTGAATCCTGTATAAGTTTAATAATCTTACTTTTTATCTTTTATTATTACTTCTTTAATTTCTTCTTTTGAGTGTATTAACCACGCCAGTACTTTGAGATACATTACTATTTGTATTATATTGAAGATTATTACTTTGAACCAACTCTGGAATATTCTTTATTTCCTCTCTTAATTGGAGTAACTTATCTTCCAATAGTTTTACCCTGTTTTCTAACTCAATATTTCTTGTAGTAGTCAGCAATTTTGGACACTACCAGTTGAGTTATTTTGATTAACTATATCTTCTTTAGAACATATTTTTTTACTATACAAATTTGCATATAACTCATATATTCAGTTGAAAATCTAATGTGCTGTTCTGTTTTGAGATAAGTATTCTATTATTTTATAGAAATAATCAAAAACTAACACTATCTATTTCTGTAGCAATTTTCTCAACATTATAAACGGTTGTGTTTTGTATCTTCTAAATTTTTATATACTACAATATCCCTAGTTACATTTATTAAGTCATTAAGCAGCAACTTAGTATCTTTTGCTTGAGATACAAATTCATTATATTTTTAACAGTGATTTTTGTAACATCGCTTGTAGTAATCCTCTATAAAATTCTAGTATATCATCTTCACTTATTGATGAAGTCACTTCTAATATGTGATTTAAAGTTATCTCTTCAGCATAATTAGAAACTTGGTCTAATATACTAATCGCATCTCGCAACCCACCTTTAGCAAGTGTAGCAATTTTCTCTATTGCTGCTTCTTCAATAACTAAATTTTTCTTCTTTTGCAATGTATTTTAATCTATCAACTAATTGTTCTTGAGATAAATTTTTAAATTCAAATCTTTGACATCTTGATAAAATTGTTGCAGGGTATTTTATGAATTTCAGTAGTAGCAAGTATAAAGATTACATGTGCTGGTGGTTCCTCTAACGTTTTTTTAATAATGCATTAAACGCAGCAGTAGTTAGCATATGTACTTCATCTATGATATAGACTTTATATTTTACCTTCAGTTGGTAGAAATTTAATAGCTTCTTTGATATCACGAACTTCATCAACACCATTGTTACTAGCTGCATCTATTTCAATTATGTCAACATTTTTTTCTTTCTGATATATTTCATTTCCATTAACCTCATTAGCAAATATCTTTGCTATAGAAGTTTTACCAGTTCCTCTTGATCATAAAACAAATAGGCGTGACTTATTTGATGCTTTTGTCAATCGCATTTTTCAACACAGAAACTATATGATTTTTGACCAACTATATCATTAAAAAGTTTGTGGTCGATATTTCTATATAATGCTTGAAACATACAAACCTCCTAAATTATTTTAACTCATTAATTATACCATATTTTCAACATTACTTATAGTAAAATATGAAGAAGTACTCACATTAATAACAGTGCATTACTCTATGTTTTTACAAAGTAGAAAAGACTAAGAATAGTTTCCTCAGCCTTTTATAAACTACTTAGTAATAATTAAATATACTCCTACAACAAAACAAATCATACTCGTTATCTGTAATATTCTCCCTGTTCTTTTACTATCCTTAACATATTTTTCAATATTTTTCTGATAACTTCGCTTCCTCATAACTTATACTGATACCACTAATTAAATGAGCATTATCTCCTCTTAGAATATATTTGGCTATAATAAATAATACGCCTGCGGTATAAAAACATTATAGCAGCTATTGCATAATCTATATATTTACTAGGTAGAAGGATAGACAATAAAAACTAAGATTTCACATGGTAACATCAGCAAAATCGCTGTACTTGTTTTCATAGTAACACTCCCTTTTTGTACTTCAATTAGATAAAATATATTTCAATTTTATTATGCAATAACAAAACAACACTGGTCAAAACTTACAAAAACTCTCTTTACTGAATTTTCTATCCAGTAAAGAGCCATAACTCAACTACGATAATCTCGTTTTATTTTCTATTGTTAATTTTGAATTTTCAAGAATAGATCGTTGTAGAACTGAATCATTTTTGGATACAAGTCTTCATATACTTCAGCTCTATTTCCAAAAGCTTTCTAAATCAGGATAGAATTGTTCGTCACTTGTTGTTTCTTCTGATAACATTTCTTTAGCTTTAGCATTAGGAGTTGCGTAGCCGATAAATTCAGAGTTTTCGCTGCATTTTTCTGGTTTTAACATAAAGTTAATAAATTTATATGCTGCATCTTCATTTTTAGAAGTTTTTCGGTATTACTATATTGTCAAACCATAGATTAGTACCTTCTTTAGGTAATGCATAAACCATATTTTCATTTTCTTCCATAATTGATTTAGCATCTCCTGAAAACTACTGATACCCATGCTTCATTGTTAATCATAAGCATTTTCTTTTTCATCTGAATTAATAGCTTTAACATTCGAGATGAGTAACTCTAACTTTTCTTTCTGCTAGGTTTAGGTTTACCTCATTAGTATCATTTACAGAATTTCCTTCTGATTGAAGAGCAATTCCCATCATTTCACGTGCACCGTCTATTAATAATATATTATTTTCTAATCATGCATCCCAAAGGTCATTCCATTTCTCAAATGTAAGATCTTCAGGAACTTTAGTTTTATCATAAAAGTATACCTAGAGTTCCCCAGAAATAAGGAATTGAATATTCATTATTTGGATCAAAACTTTTATCTCTAAATTGTTCTTCAATATTATTAAACCCTTCAATTTTACTGTGATCTAACTTTTTAGTAAATTTAGCTTTTTCATTTCTTAATCATATAATCAGATGGTATTACAATATCGTACGGTGTAGATCCAAGATTGAATCTTAGTTAACATTGCTTCATTTGAATCGAAAGTTTCATAAACAACTGAAATTCAGTTTCTTCCTCAAACTTCTTAATTAACTCTGGATCGATATACTCACCCCAGTTGAAAAATTGTTAAAAAGTTTGTTTATCTCCGCTATTTGAACTATTTATAAAATTTCGACTATATAACAATCCTAAAACAGATAACTAATATTGAAATTGCTGAAATAAGTAATTTTTCATATTATCTTACCTCCCTTTTTAATTTACTAGTATTGATTACATAATAAATTAATACCGCTACAACAACAAAAAAATAGTTAAAACTGTAGATAAAGCATTAATCTGTAAGTTAATTCCTTGTCGTGCCATTGAGTAAATTTCAACAGAAAGTGTTTTGGAATCCATTACCTGTAACAAAGAACGTCACAGCAAAAATCATCTAATGAATAAGTTAATCCCATAAAGAATCCTGCCCAAATCCCTGGTGTAATATAAGGAATTACAATCTTACTTAATACTTGTGGGTAAGTCGCTCCAAGGTCTATTGCTGCATCAACCATACTTCTTGGCATCTCATAAAGTTTAGGTAATACCATTAATACAACTATCGGAATACTAAATGCAATATGAGATAATAATACAGACCAAAAACCTTGAATACTATCTAATCCTGTGTACTTAGAAATGAAAGTAAACATTAATAAGAATGAACATCCTATAATAACGTCAGGACTTACAATAAGAATATTATTCCCTACTAAGAAAGAATTCTTTTTGTTTATTAGATTTTTAAAGAATATATTCCTAGTACCAAGTGTTCCAAAAAAATAGCAGAAAATAATCCGCAAAGTAGTGCAACTACTATCGTGTTAATTACAATAACCATCATACGCGTATTTTTCAAATAAATCTACATAATGTTTCCAAGAAAAACCTTCAAAATCAATCATTGTCTTACCCGAGTTAAACGAGTAGTATGCTAGGTAAATTAGAGGTATATATAATATTGCAAAGATAACCCCTAAATATATTTTTGAAGTTAATTTCATTATTTTTCTACCTCAAAATTAGTTTTGTCTTTAGTATTTGTAAGAACCATTATGATTCCCATTACTACTATTAAAGAATACTGCGATTGTTGAACCAATCCCCCAGTTTTGAGTAACTAAGAAATGCTCTTCAATAGCTGTACCTAAGTTTATAATTTTGTTTCCAGCAACAAGTCGTGTAATCATGAATAATGATAGAGCTGGAATAAATGTTACCTGAATACCAGTTTTAACACCATTAATACTTAATGGTAAAATAATTTTTAAGAACGTAGTTTTAAAAGTCAGCACCTAAATCATATGATGCTTCTATTAAGTTTTTATTCATACCAGAAACCGAGTTATAAATAGGTAATAACATAAATGGTAAGAATATGTAACTCGATACAAAAAATAAAACTAAATGAATTAAATAGTAAACTTTGAGTTCCGATACCAATATATTCTAAGAAACTATTAATTGTTCCATATTCACCAAATAATCCTAAGAACGCATAAGTTTTCAATAGGATATTAATCCATGTAGGTAAGATAATTAATAAAAGCAATAATTCTTTATGTTTACTTTTATTAATAGCAAAAAGCTAATGGATAACTAATCACTAAACATATAAGTGTAATTAAAAATGCATACCAGAAACTATAAAGTGTCATTAATACATAAGTACTACTAAAAATATCTTATAATTTTTCAAGTGTAAAATTACCATCAATATCCCTAAATGAATGATAGAAGATAAGCAATATAGGAAATACTACAAAAAGTAACATCCACATTACATACGGAATCATAAAAAAATGAGCGCGTTTTTTATTGAACATTCTTTATTCCTCCTCTTCATATGATTCAAGACGAGCATCAAATTCTTCTTCAGTTTCTCCAGGTACCATTATATGAATCGCTTCAGGATCAAAGTTTAAACTTACAGCTGCTCCTGGTTTTGCTTGTTTTGTTGAGTGAACAATCCATTCATTGTATTGATCGTCTAAGCAACAGATTTCATAATGAACTCCTCTAAATAGCTGAGTATCTACTACTACACTGATTTTACCTTTATCAGCACTTGTAATCTCTAAATCCTCTGGACGAATAACTACTTCTACACGTTTATTTTTATCTAAACCAGCATCCACACATTCATACTGTTTACCATAGATTTCAACTAAATAGTCATCTAACATAACAGCATTAACAATATTAGATTCACCAATGAAGTCAGCTACAAAAACGGTTTTACCGGCTCATCATAAATATCAGTAGGTGTCCCACTTTTGTTCAATTTTCCCGTGATTCATTACGAAGATATAGTCACTCATAGCTAGTGCTTCTTCTTGGTCGTGAGTTACATAAATAAATGTAATACCTGTTTGTTGTTGAAGTTCACGAAGTTCATATTGCATCTCTTGACGAAGTTTTAAATCAAGCGCCGAAAGTGATTCATCTAGTAGGATAATTTCAGGTTCATTAACAATTTGCACGGCTATAGCAACACGTTGTTTTTGTCCACCGCTCATCTCACTTATATCACGATTTTTCAAAACCAGCTAAGTTAACTTGCTTAAGAGCTTTTTTTTACTTTCTTTTTGATAATTTCTTTTTTTCATTTTTTTATTTTTAATCCAAAAGCTACATTTTCAAATACATTCATGTGTGGGAATAACGCATAGTCCTGAAACACAGTATTTACATGTCTCTTATTTGCAGGTAGGCCATTAACTACTTTATCATCAAGCAGTACGTCTCCTGATGTTGGACTTAAAAATCCACCAATTAATTTTAAAATTGTACTTTTTACCACAACCACTTGGTCCTAGTAATGTATAGAATTTCCCTTTTTCTATTTCTAAATCAATATTCTTTAATACATGATTATTACCAAAAGACATGTTTACATTTTTAAATTCAACAATATTTGCCATTATTTTCTCCTTATAAATACGAATTAGTTGCTACAATCAATACTTCACACTCTTCATCAAAAGGATTTGATAATCTATGTTCAGAGGTAGCTAAAAAAATAAAAACTTTCATGAGCTGAGGGCTATAAACTCCTCATCCCTAGTTTTTAATTTACATTTTTCCCTTCAGTATATAACATAATGTTTCTGATTCAGAAGGATCAAATGTTTTATAATTACTATTTTTCTAATTTAAGAATTAATGATTCCATTTTCTTTTTCATTTCGACTCTGGAACCAACCAAGTAAGTTCATAACCTTCATCAGTTTCTTCATAACTAGTTTGATCTTCAACTGAATAATACACCTTCTGACTAGTACTCTCCTTATCAAAAAAATCTTTAGGAGCACAACCTAGTACTTGAAGGATATTGAAAAAGTATCCATTGATGGCGATGCTAAATCACGCTCTACCTGGGATATATATCCTTTACTAAGATCTGTACGCTCCCCTAGTTCTTCCTGGGTGAGGTTTTTGGATTCGTAGTCTTTTTAATCTTTCACCTATAGAATACATAATGTCTCCTTAACATTTTTAAACAAAGTACAAATTGTTTAATTATATTTAACTTTTCATTATTTTTGTTTATTATTATCTAACTTATCGTTAGCTTTGTTTACCATTAATAAACTTATCGTTAATTAAGTTTATTTATATTAAACTCTGTGTTTAGTATTGTTAAAACACAAATAATATAATACTATATTTTTAAGTTAAAAATCAAGTTAAAATTATCATATTCACAAAATTTTTATTTTTAAAAAGCAGATTGATTTTAAACTTTATTATCTTTTGATTTTTAAGATATAATAATACTATTAAAAATAAGAAAGAAATTAAGGTATAATAATGAAATTTAAAAATAATACAACCTTTCCCATCAGTTGAAAGTTACATAAGTCAATTTTTAAAAAGTATCTAAAAATATACATACAATTAGAATGCAAAGCCATCATGATAAAAAATACAATAAAAATAAACGGAAAAAGAAGCGGATTTAACATCAAATTTATCTACAAATGATTCACTAGAATTAAATATAGTTCTAGCAACATCTAATTACTTATCAAAATACAGCCACTAAAATAAAAAAAGAATACGAGGATGATTATATTCTTGTCGTATCAAAACCATTCGGTATAAAAACTCATCCAAATGATATAGAAACTGAAAATGATACGCTAGTTAACTATTTAATAGCAGATTATAACTATCTAGAACCTATTCATAGACTTGATATAGATACTTGCGGTTTAGTGATTCTAGCAAAAACCCTCTAATCAAAAGCTAAACTAGATCGAATGCTTGAACAAAGAGCAATTAAACGTTACTATACAGCTTTAATAAAAAAACAATATTAAAACCTCAAACTATTAATACTAATATAGGAAGAGACAGTAAGACAAAAATGGCAGTGACAAGAAATGGGAAAAATGCTATTACTAATATACTTAAATGCAGTAAATTAGATCGAAAATAAATTTTTCAGTTCTAGTCTCACTTGAAAACAGGTAGAACTCACCAAATTCAGTCCATTTAGCTTCTATAGGGTGTTCCAATAATCGGAGATAAATTATATTCAAAAGACGGCTATAAATATGAAAAATGTATTTAGGGGCATTAAAAGTAGTTTTTCCCACACCCTGTTGCAGGTAACACATTAGAAAGTCCAATCTTCAATTGAAAAAGATTTTATACAAAAATAAATGAAAAACAGATGTGCAGTATTACTACACATCTGTTTTTCTTATTATATTATTACTATTTTTCATTTGTTTTTGAGCTTGTTTTGCGCTTTTTGCATGTTGCTCATAACTTGATTGATTTTTTACGAGATGGTTTTTGTCCCATTTGACTCATCATACTCATAACCATATCTTCGTTAATTTGAGGATTTTTCCATGTAGTTCATGAAATTACGTCTTGCTAGATAGAAACCTCAACAACACCGACAAGTAAACAAATTGCTCCAACTAAAATTGTAACTGCAGTTGCACTCATTGTTAATTTCCTTTCTTCTTAGAGTTATATCTTCTCATTTTTCATTAATTACTTTTGTATTATCTAATATGTTTCTCATATTAGCTTTAAAAATTTTGTAAATATAATTGTCTATATTTAGCTAATTCTTCTGATTCCTCAGTAGTTAATTCACGCTCTCTTTTTGTAGCATTAAGTGAATTAATTTAGCAATACTTCTGTCATTTCCATATTATTATACACTCATTAACTCATCTTGTTTTTCTTTAGTAACTTTGTCGATTTCAGCAACAAATTTATCAGTTACTTTTGAATATCATCAGAATATCCTTTTAAATCGTCTTCAGTAATTTGAGAAGATTTTTCTAATTTTTCATAGCATCCATTGCATCACGGCGAACATTACGTACAGCAACTTTAGCACCTTCAGATTCTTTACCTACTAATTTAGCAAGTTCTTTACGGCGTTCCTCAGTTAATGCTGGGAATACGATACGAATTACTGTTCCGTCATTGGCTGGATTTAATCCTAAAGTCTGATGCTTGAATAGCTTTTTCGATATCTCCCTAATAAGTCTTTTCATATGGAGAAATTACAAGCATTTTTAGGGTTCTGGTACAGAAACCCCTGCAACTTGATTAATCGGAGTTGGTACACCATAGTAATCAACTGTTAATCTATCTAAAAACAGATGCACTAGCCTTTTACCAGCTCTGATAGATGCTAATTCACGACGTAAACTAGCAATTGCTTTTTCCATTCTTTCGTTTAAATTATCTCATTATTTGTTCAGGCATAATTGTAAACTCCTAATATAAATTTTATTCAATAATTGTTCCTAGATTTGAATCAGAAACAACTTTAACAATATTATCTGCATCATCTATTGAAAAGACAATAATTGGCAGGTGATTATCCATACAGAATGTAATAGCTGTAGAATCCATTATTGTTAACCCTTTGTTCATAATATCCATGTACGATAACTTATCATATTTAGTTGCTGTACTGTCAAGTTTTTGGATCGGCAGAGTAAACACCGTCTACTCCATTTTTACCCATTAAAATAGCTTCAGCACCAATTTCTTTAGCACGTAATGCCGCTGTTGTATCTGTTGAGAAATATGGATTTCCAATTCCAGCAGCAAATATTGCAACACGACCTTTTTCTAAGTGTCTGATTGCACGTCTTCTGATATATGGTTCAGCCATTGCTTTCATTTCAACAGATGTTAAAAACACGAGTATCAACACCTTTTTGTTCTAATGAATCTTGTAATGCTAATGAGTTCATAACTGTAGCTAACATTCCCATTGAGTCAGCTGTAGCACGTTCCATTCCTAGTTCTTCACCAGTTTTTCCACGCCATATATTTCCTCCACCAACAACTATAGCAACTTCTACCCTTGTTTTACTACCTCTACGATTTTGAGTGAAGTTATTTTTGTAACAACTTCAGAATCAATTCCGAATCCTTTTCCACCTGCTAGTGCTTCACCACTAGCTTTATATAAAACTCTTTTTATATTTAGTAGCCATTTCTATCCTCCTAATAAATTACAGACATTATTGTTTCTACTATAACTAATTTTTAAAAGCACACACAAGAGTGTGTGCTTAGCCTCTTTAATAAAATATATTAAATAGAAATTATTATTTGCTAGCGTTAACTTGGCTCATTACTTCTTCAGCAAAAGTTATCTTCTTTTTCTCGATACCTTCACCAACTTCGTAACGTACGAATTTAGCAAGTTTTCCACCTTTTGATGCTACAATTTTTCAACAGTGAAAACTATCGTCTTTAACAATTTTTGTTTTAACAACTGTGATTTCTTCTAGGAATTTGTTAATTCTTCCAACGATCGTTTTTCAACGATGTTAGCAGGTTTTCCTTCGTTTAATGCTTGCTCAGTTAATACTTTTTCTCGTGCTCAAGTACATCAGCCGGTACTTCGCTTTCGTCTAAGTATTTTAGGAGCTAAAAGCAGCGATGTGCGTGCAACATCTTTAGCTGCTTCTTCGTCAGTGCTTCCTTCAACAGAGTAAGAACACCAATTCTTCCTCCCAGTGAGTATGCACCAAATGCATCAGCGTCAGTTTTAGTTACAACTTTCAAATCTTCTTAATGAAGAGTTTTTCACCGATTGTAGCGATACCTTCGTTAATTACTGCTTCAACAGTTCCACCTTGAGCTTCAACTTGAGAGCTTCTTCTACAGTTGCTGGTTCAGCTGCTAAAGATAGCTTCTGCAACATTTTTACTAAAAGCAACGAATTTTTCGTTTTTAGCAACAGTCAGTTTCTGAGTTGATTTCTAAGATAACAGCTTTGCCTTTAACCTCGATGCTAGAAGACCTTGCAGCGATTCTGTCAGCTTTTTAGCTGCTTTAGCGATACCATTTTCTCTTAGGTGAGTCGATTGCTGCATCGATATTTCCATCTGTTTGTGTTGGTGCTTTTTACAGTCCATCATACCAGCACCAGTACGTTCTCTTAATTCTTTTACCAAACTAGCTGTAATTTGTGCCATTTTGATTTGCCTCGTTATTTATTATTAATTTTTTTATTTGTTTTATAATCTAAATTATTCTTCAGTTGCTTCTCACTTCTTCAGAAAACTTCTTCAGTTTCTTCGATGTTACTCCTTCGTTGTAAGCTACAAAAGCGTCTGCCATTTTAGCTGTTAATAATTTAACTGCACGGATAGCGTCAGTCGTTTGCAGGGATTACGTAATCAACATCATCTGGATCACGGTTTGTATCTACGATACCACTACAGGGATTCCCTAATTTTTAGCTCAACAATTGCGTTGTGCTCTTTCTTGGGATCTACCTGAAGTTGCATCTGGCATACCTTTCATTTCACGAATTCCACCTAGAATTTAACTAATTTATCGTATTCTTTTCTTAATTCAATAACTTCTTTTTGGTAGTACTTCGAATACTCCATCAGCTTCCCATTTTTTCGATTTCAGTGATTCTGTCAATACGTCCTTTAATTGTTTTGTAGTTAGTTAAAGTTCCACCTAACCAACGGTGATTGATGTAGTATTGACCACTTCTTTCAGCTTCTTCTTCTAATAGCATCCTGTGCTTGTTTTCTTAGTACCTACGAATAACATTTTTCCGCCTGTGATAAACCTACTGATTTTTGACGAATTCGTATGCTTCATCAACTTTCTTAACTGTTTTTGTAAGTCGATAGTAGATACCGTTTCTTTCTGTGAGAGATGTATTTATCCATTTTGGGTTCCATCTTCTTGTTTGGTGACCAAGTGTACACCAGCTTCTAATAATTGTTTCATTGAAATAACTGCCATAGTTATTTTCCTCCTTGGTTTTTCACTCCGACATTCTCTAAGCCTACCGCAAAACATAAATGCACCGAGCAGCTACTCAAATGTCGTGTATGTTATATTTTTGTCGATTTTTACTCAACTTTATTAATTATATAACATTACAAACTAAAAATCAAGTATTTTTAATAGGTTTTACATCAATAATTATCTTCTATAAATAATAACTTTTTTATTTATTTTTATTACTATTTTTATTTTTATATATTATGAAAACAAATGTAAGATTTTACATTAATCAAAAATTATTTCGTTTAAGAACTTGATTTTTATATAGTAGTATTATAATTTATTAGAACATAATAATTACGAATAACGGAGGAATATTACAAATGAGTAAATTTTAAAAATAATTTTCAGTTGTTGCTGCATTCACCTACTCTTAGTCGGATGTTCAGTAAAAACTAATTCTGGAGCTACAAACTCTGGAAGTAAAACAAAAATCGTTACTTCGAGTAAACTTTTTATGCAGAAGTAGCTAAGAGTATCGCAGGAGATAAAGCAGAAGTTTCTTCTATTATATCTTCTACTTCTGTCGATCCTCACGATTTTTGAACCAACTGCAAGATGCTAAAACTGTGCTGATTCTAAATATCGCTATCTTAAAGCGGTGGTGGTTACGATTCTTGGTTTGAAAAACTAACTGCTAATAGTAAAGACATCAAAAATTGATGGTGCTAAATTACTAGGTCTTAAAGATGGAGATAATGAACACATTTGGTACAAATCCAGAAGTAATGAGTAAAGTTGCAGACGAACTTACTAAAGTCTTATCACGAAAAAGATTCTGCTAATAAAAGATTTCTATGAAAAATAGAGATAACTACAAAAGAACTTTTCAAAAGTACTGATAAGATTAATTCACTAAAAGATAAAGCAAATGGTAAATCAGTACTTACAACAGAACCTGTATTTTGAATATACAGTTGAATCCTTGGACTAAAAACAACTGATCGAGTTAAAAATTAGCTCAAGCAACTGAAAGAAGGAAATGACCCTGCTCCACAAGACTTAAAAACTATTCAAGAGCAAATCAAATCTAAACAGATTTCATTAATCATCAACAACGTTCAAACAACTAAATAAAACTATCGAAGGTTTAATTACTCTAGCTGAACAAAAATAAAAGTACCTGTTCTTAATGTAACAGAAACACAACCAGCTGGAAAAACTTACATCGAATGGATGTTAGACCAATATAATAAATTAGAAGAAATTCTAAATGGTGGTTCTGGTGAAAAAGCTTATCACGTAGAAGGCGCTTCTGAAGGTCATTCACATGATCGAAGGTCACGAAGACATTCTCATGAAGGTGCACTCATCATGATGATCATGATGATCGAAAAGAACATAAACGATTAATACGAAGATTAAAATTAGTCTTCACATATTATAAATATGTAGTATAATATAAAGAGAGATTCTAAATCGTATCTCTTCTTTTTATATTAAAAAATAAAAATAAATTTACTTAGGAGATTTTATGGCTGAACTTAAAATAAAAATCTCACTTATTCAATAGGAGATAAAACACATATTAGATAACATTACGTTTTCTGTTACTTCAGGAGTATGTTGCTGTTGTTGGATGGTGTTGGTAAAAACAACATTATTAAACAATATTCTAGAAAAATTAAATAAAAACAGCCAAATAACACTTGTTGGAGAAAATCCAACTCTTGGATATGTACCTCAGTTCAGACAGATAGATGAAGAACTCCTTATCT
>BNJV01000456.1_pt1 | contig 52627 bp, 88 predicted proteins | sample 8540591 | NCBI WGS metagenome assembly BNJV01 (sample SAMD00202457, study PRJDB9452) | human saliva metagenome | host: Homo sapiens | reverse complement strand
GAGAGTAGGCACTGCCTTTGACGAGAGCCCTGAAGAGAAATCTTCAGGGCTTTTTGTGTTTATGGAGGTTAAGCTTATTTGGCTAATAAGCCTACTAGAGCTAATAAGGCTAATAGGAGTAATAAGGCTAATAGGAGTAATAAGGCTAATAGGAGTAATAAGCTAATTGGACTTAATAGGACAAATATTTATATTTAGAGACCAATGTCCTATGTTAATGATGAGTTTATTTTTCTTATTGGTGTCCGATAAAACTTTTAGTGCATTCATATCTTTTTAATTCAGAATAATAAAAAACGGGCTGATTGTTTTGTACATTCAGCCCTTCTTATTTCCTTTGTAGTTGCAAAAATAAAACAATGAAATAAGATGAGCAAAAGTACACATTTTGTCGGACAGCCGCTATATGTTCAACTGTTAAACTATTTTAATCGTGATGAAACTCTCTCTCTAAGCCAAGCTCAGGGAGGTGAACACTATATAAAGAAGTTTGATGCATGGCATCATCTTGTCGTCATGCTTTATGCAGTAATGATGCGTTTAGACTCTCTACGTGAGATAAAGACTTCTCTCTTTGCTAATGTTAATCGCTTTAATCATCTTGGTTTAAAGCATTTTCCTTGTCGAAGTACCTTGTCAGATGCAAACAAACGTCGAGATTCTGAGATATTCGGTTCAATCTATATGAACTTATATGAGAAATACCGGCATGAGCTTTACTCGGACAGCCGAAGTTGTGGACAGCCCAAATGGCTGAAGAATCTAAAGATAATAGATTCTACGACAATAAGTTTGTTTTCTAACTTGGTCTTTAAAGGTGTAGGGCGTAATCCCAAAACTGGTAAGAAAAAGGGTGGAATAAAAGTACATACAGAGATATTTGCCAATGAGAATGTCCCAAGCGATATCAAGTTCACATCTGCAGCCAGCCATGATCAATTTGCACTTATTCCAGAACGATACGCCAATGAGGAGCTGATTGCTTTTGACAGGTACTATATCAACTATGAAAAAGTTCTCAGAACTCACGCAAAGAGGCGTTATATATGTAACTAAGATGAAAAAAATAATCTTAGCTTTGAAAAGAATTGCCGATACAGATTATGAGATGACTACAGATTATGGAGCTGTGCGTATAGAAACCATACTCTTTCATAAGCATACAAAGGAAAAAAAGATATCTACCATAAAGCAAGAAAAAATCACATATGAGGATAAGACTAAGAAAGGAAAATCAAATTCATATCACTGCTGACCAATGATTTTCAGATGTCGGCAGAAGATATTATAGCGATTTATAAGAGACGATGGCAGATAGAAACCTTATTTAAGCAAATAAAACAGAATTTCCCGCTAAGATACTTCTATGGAGAGAGTGCGAATGCTATAAAAAAATACAAATATGGATTACGCTTATAGCCAATCTGCTTATAACACTAGTGAAGAACAGAATAAAGAGATCCTGGAGCTTCTCAGGCTTGGCTACAATGATAAGAATTCTACTTATGAGCTATGTTTCAATACAAAGTTTCTTTTGAACAGCCACATAGAGATTGGGAAAGATTGATTACTCAAGTAAAAAGCCCCACCTGAAGAGTTGTCATTATTCTAGGGGGCTTGGAATTGGAAATTAGAACTAATCATAAGTATTTCAGCAGCATTGAGAGAGAGTAGTGCAGCATGTAGAGGTTTTATCGGACAGCAATAAAAATTAATCTTGCATTTTATGCACTATTTTTTTATCTGGGAATTATTATTATTTCTAATTTTGAAAACGCTTTTTATTATTAGCCTTTTGTGTATCTATTTCCTCATCTTTTTCCCTACAGAACCCTAACTAGTCAATGTGGATGATAATGCAAATTTATTTACGACAATTTTACATCTGAGTGCATGATATTGTGTATGATAAGTATATGATGCTATTAATAGTATGATGTTTTTGTTAGTTTTATATACTTTGTTAGTGTTGCTTTTTAGTCGAATATTTTTCTGATATGGAAAAATACTAACTTTGTCAATCATATTAATTCATCATGATATATTTTTGTCAAACGATTCTTTGTTTGGTTAAGACGTGCGCGTTATTCCAGAGGATTTGGTGTACAGTCGCCTTGGGCATATCGTTTTATTCGTTATGTGGTGAATGAACATTATCCTTATTATAAGTATGAACAACTTGCAGAGCAGGTTTATGCGATTGACAAGATAACCTCGCAAACTATGTAGGTTTTACTTTCGTTTAGCAAATTATCAGCAAGCTCACACATTTATTGATTGTTTTCCAACTTCTTCTTGTTACAAGATATATGTAGGTGCAGGTTGCCGTAAGACAATTTATCGTCAGGTAACAGAATCGATATCAGAAGAGGAACTGGTACGTTTATTTTCATCTATCGGTGAGAATAGTATTGTGCGTGTATCTCTTGTTTCAAACTATAGTACGGTAATCGATAAGGCATTGGACCATTTACCTCCATCATGTGTGTTAATTATTGAGAATATAAAAACGAGATAATGAAGTTCAGAAGTATTGGTCTGGTCTTATATCTGATTTGCGCACAGGTGTTAGCTTTGATTTATATTATTGTGGGGTATTGTTTCTGAGAACTGATATGGAAAAAGCAATCATATATAGTGAATTTTTGAAAACACAACTTTAAACTTTAGAAATGTAATACTATTATGAAGATATATACAAAGACAGGTGACAAGGGTATGACTTCCTTATGTGATGGTACTCGCTTGTTGAAAGATGATATACGTATAGAAGCATGTGGAACATTAGACGAATTAAATGCGAATATAGGTTTACTTATTTCGTTACTTCAATCACGTATTTCAAAGGAAGGGGAACACTATGTTGTTAACCAAATTGATTTTTTTAATTGAAATTCAAGAGGAACTCTTTGTAATTGGTGGGCAGCTCGCGTGTGCAAAGATAAAGGACGAAGATCTTTTTACAAAAAGAACTCATTAAGGAGATAGAAAAAATATAGACAAGCTTTCACTTCAACTTCCTCAACAGCATTGTTTTGTTCTACCAGGAGGGATTTTACCGGCTGCTCAAAGTCATGTTTGTCGTACCATCTGTCGCCGAGCAGAACGTCGTGTCATAACACTATCCCATATCGCAGCAGTTTTACCTGAAATCTTTAAGTTTGTAAACAGATTGTCAGATTATTTCTTCACATTGTCACGTTATTTGAATAATAATAGTGGTTTAAGTGAAAAAACATGGGAAAAATACTTGCAGATAAGAAAAATAAATGTTACTTTTTGCACGCACTAAGGATCATGTAAAAATAAGAATATGTATTGGACACTTGAATTGGCCTCTAAGCTGGAAGATGCTCCATAGCCTGCAACAAAAGATGAACTGATTGACTATGCAATGCGATCAGGTGCACCACTTGAGGTTCTTGAGAATCTTCAGGAGATTGAAGACGAGGGAGATGTCTATGACAATATCGAGGATATTTGGTAGACTATCCTTCAAAAAGATGATTTCTTGTGGAATGAAGACGAATACTAAAGAATAAAAAAGAGGTTGTGTCATTATTGATACAACCTCTTTTTTTGCTTATTGAAGTGTATGTTTTTGTTTCCATGTATGAAGTGGAGCAGTAGTAAAAGGGTAGGGTAATAGGCATACAAGAGATTAATGATAAAAAGCTCTTTTTGCAAATTTTGAAATAACAATGACTCACATATAAGAAAAAATATTATCGTATAAAAACGAGATTATTTTTATATTAAGTGACTCTATAACGAATCATGTGTGTAATTTGTCATAGAGCCTACAATATTGTCAAAAAGTATAGCCTAGAACTATAAAACACAACTCCATATTGATCTTAGTTTTTAATACGCTTAACTCACATAAATCCCTACTCTTCCATATACAGCAATGGTGTTAATCCTACGCACATGTGGTGCATATCATCTGCACCATAAGTGCAAAGGACCAGCACCACACGTGTGAATATTAACACACAACGCACACGATTCGTTATATAGCCTAAATAACCGCACACGCATGCTTGATAGCTTCTTAGTTCATAGTCATATCCCTTCAATATTTATGTGTAGGAAAGCAATATTTTAATCTCCTATACGTTATAGACACGTGTTTAAACGTTTAATACTTATATTTACACTCACTTGTCTGATAGATGGTTCTGTCAGGGCACAGTATGACCCGTCTTATAGTCATTATTGGGCGATGGAGCCATTGTTCAATCCAGCTACAGTCGGAAAGGACAACAAACTGAATGTTGTGGGTGCATACGCCCTCGACTTTGCAGGTTATGAGCACAATCCGAACACTTTCTATGTCGGAGCAGATATGCCTATCTATTTCATGAAGCAATATCATGGAGTGGGTATTTCTATTCTGAATGATAAGTTAGGAGCCTTTGTTCATCAGCGTGTAGCGGGACAATACGCCTTTCGCAAGGAACTTTGGGGCGGAATGCTATCTGCAGGTGTTCAGGTGGGTATGCTTTTTGAAAAATTAGATGGCTCTAAGTTAGACCCAGAAGAGTCGAGTGACCCAGCTTTTAGCACAAGGAGAAGTCAATGGGCACGGACTCGATTTAGGTGTAGGCGTTTATTATACGCACAAGAATTGGTATTTTGGTGCGTCTGTTCAGCACCTTAATGCACCCTTGGTTGAAATGGGTGAGACCAATGAGTTACAAATAAATCGAACATATTATTTAACGGGTGGATACAATATAAAATTACGAAATCCGTTTCTATCTATACCTACTTCTGTTCTGGCACGTTATGATGGCATAAGCTATCGAGCAGACATCACTGCACGATTAGTATATACCCATGGAAAAGAAAGTACTTTTATGGCGGTCTATCATATAGTCCAACAAACTCTCTTACATACTATGTTGGTGGAACCTTTCATGGAATCAATGTGAGTTATAGTTATGAGATGTATAGTGGTTCGACAGCTTTCAAGAATGGTAGTCATGGACTTTTTGTTAGCTATCAAACCGATATAAACCTGCAGAAGAAAAGCAGGAACAAGCATAAAAAGCGTAAGATTTCTATAGAAACATATAATGAAAATGAAAAAAAGTATAGTTGCCTTTTGTCTTGGTGTACTCGTATTAGGAACATTGACAGGCTGTTTTGCTAGTAAATCAACTTCTACGTCAGGTCGTGGCGGTGAGGTTACTGGCGTAGGTGGCGGTCGTACTTTCCGTGAACCAGCACCATATGGTATGACGCTCGTTAAGCGTGGTTGGTTGAGAATGGGATTGGAAAAAAACAAGACTCTCTTTGGGGTAAGAAAACCCCTGTAAAGGATATCTCTGTTGATGGATTTTTGGATGGATGAAACAGAGGTGACCAATTCTGAGTACAAGCAGTTCGTAGAGTGGGTTCACGATTCTATTCTTCGCACTCGTTTGGCTGACCCAGCCTATGGCGGTGATGAAAGCTATATGATTACAGAAGACAAGAATGGCGATCCAGTTACACCTCATTTGAATTGGAACAAACGTCTTCCACGTAAGCCAAATGAAGATGAACAGCGTGCTTTTTGAAAGCTTTTATGTTACGAATCCAGTTACAGGCGAAAAGAGCATCGATGGCAGACAGTTGAATTATCGCTATGAGATTTACGATTATACATCAGCTGCTCTGCGTCGCAATCGTTTGAATCCACAAGAACGTAATCTGAATACTGATGTCACCGTTGATCCAAACGAGGTGGTAATGATATCAAAGGATACAGCTTATGTCGATGAAAACGGCGTTATTCATAACGAGACAATTAACCGTCCATTGACAGGACCTTGGGACTTTCTGAATACCTATATCGTTAATGTTTATCCAGATACAACCTGTTGGGTGAACGACTTCGTAATTCAGATAATGAGATTTATCTCCGTAATTACTTTAGTAATCCTACGTATAACAACTATCCTGTTGTTGGCGTTACATGGGAACAGGCCAATGCTTTCTGTGCTTGGCGTACAGAGTATTTATTAAAAGGACTGGGAAAAGAGGCGCGTTACGTACAACGTTATCGTCTTCCTAGTGAAGCCGAATGGGAGTATGCTGCACGAGGAAAGAATCAGGACGAGTTCCCTTGGGATAATCAAAACGTTAAGAGTGGCAATGGCTGTTTCTTTTGCTAACTTTAAGCCAGACCGTGGAAACTATACGAAAGACGGTAACTTGATTACAAGTAAGGTTGGAATCTATGGTGCAAACTCTAATGGTTTGTTCGATATGGCAGGTAATGTTGCCGAGTGGACAAGTACAATTTATACAGAGGCTGGTGTTGATGCGATGAATGACCTCAACCCACAGTTGGACTATAAAGCGGCTAAGGAAGACCCTTATCGCCTGAAGAAGAAGAGTGTTCGTGGTGGTAGCTGGAAGGATCCAGAGAGCTATATCCGTAGTGCTTGGCGTACTTGGGAGTATCAGAACCAACCACGTAGTTACATTGGTTTCCGTTGTGTTCGCAGTCTTGCAAGTTCATCAAGTGAGGCAGCAAAAGAGAATAAGAAAAGCAGTAAGAAAAAGAGAAGATAAATGACACAGTACAGTAAATACAATATCATTTACCATCTGCAGAAGTGGATGGATAGTGTTCCAGGACAGACGTTTCTGAACTATGGTTATAGTTGGGGAGCTTCGGTGGTAATTCTTGGAGCTTTGTTTAAGTTGACCCACTTGCCGGGAGCAAATATCATGCTTTTACTTCGGTATGGGTACAGAGGTTATCGTGTTCTTTCTCTCTGCGTTCGACCGTCCGTTTGATAAGACAGATGATGGTCGTGAACTCCCAACACATGTTACAGAGGAGTATCTTGAGGACAAAGAGAATGCAGTAGAACGTCCAGCTGCTGCTCAACAGCCACAATATGCTGCTGCGGAGAATATTGCACAGAGTGTTCAGCAGGCAATGCCTTCAGCTAATGATATCGCTGCAGCCGTTGTTGGTCAGCAGAGTAAGGCTATTGCTGATGCACAACAGCAGACGCCTGAGATGGTTGAGGCACAGACAAATTACGTATCTGCATTGCAGAATCTGACTGAGATGTTAGGCAAGGTGAACGACCAGAGTCAGCGATTGACACGTGATAGCGAAGAGATGGAGAATCTTAATCGTACCCTCACTGGTATCGCTAAGGTTTATGAGATGCAGCTTAAGAGTGCCAGCCAGCAGATTGGTACCATTGATCAGATTAATGACCAGACTCGTAAGATGGCACAACAGATTGAGCAACTCAATAGTATCTACGCTCGAATGATTGAGGCAATGACTGTTAATATGCGTGTGGCAGCACCGGGTGCAGCTCCTCAGCAGTCTGCTCCTGAGAGCTTGTAATGATGAAATAAGGTAGGGAAGGTGTCTGTTTACAGCGTCTTCCCACTACAAATAATAGAATTAATGGCTATTAAGAAGAGAAAGATTTCCCTCATGAAGATGATTAACCTTATGTATATCGTCCTCATGGCAATGTTGGCATTGAATATCTCCACAGAGGTACTCAATGGCTTCTCTGTTGTTGAGGAGAGCCTAAACCGTACAACGGGAAATTCATCCAAGGAAAAATGAAGCTATCTTTGGCGAACTCGACCAAATGATGCGCAAGAACCCACAGAAGGTAAAACAGTGGTTTGTGATGGCATCGACGGTCAGAGATGAGTGATTCTCTCTATAACTATGCACAATCGCTGAAAGTTGCTATCGTTCGTGAGGGCTGATGGCGAGAAGGGTGACCCTTTGAATATCGAAGGAAAGGATAATATTGAGGCTGCCAGCTATATTATGTTGAACCCAGCCAATGGACAGGGGGCATAAACTTTACGAGGCTATCAATAATTATCGAGCACGTATTCTGCAGTTTGTAACAGACCCTCGACAGAAGAAACTTATCGAAAGTAATCTTTCTACAGAGGTTCCTAACCATTCTATGGGTAAGAACTGGGAAGAATATATGTTCGAGAATATGCCTGTTGCAGCGGCGGTAACGCTTCTCTCGAAATTGCAGAGCGATGTTCGCTATGCTGAAGGTGAAGTGTTGCATACTTTGGTGGCTAATGTTGGTTTGAAAGACTTACGTGTTAACAAGTTGCAGGCATTCGTTGTACCAAGTCAGACACGCCTTTATCCGGGTGAGACAATGACGGCACAGATGTTTATGGGAGCTGTTGACTCTACACAGCAGCCACAGGTCTTTGTAAATGGACAGCTTATTAAGGGCAATCAGATAACTGTTAAGGCTGGTGCGCCTGGTAAACATACTTTTGAATGGATATATCCTTATTAAGGATTTAACAGGTAACGTATTGCGTAGAAACTTCTCACAAGACTATTGGGTGACGGGTGGTCCACAGCCAAAAGAGTATATCAGTCCGCAAGGAATGCAGAAGGTTCCACCTTTCGATGGAATGGCTACTATTGCAGTAGACTTGATGAATGTACTCTATGCAGGCTTTGATAACCCAATCACCATTAGTATTCCTAACACTTCTCAGAGTGACGTGCAAGCTACAATGTCTGGTGGTTCACTCGTTTCAAGGGGTAGTGGTCACTTTGTTGCACGTCCTTCGGCGGTCGGTCAGCCTGTTACTATTTCCGTATCTGCGAAAGGTCGTAAGATTGGAGAATACCAGTTCCGTGTGAGAAAAATTGCCAGATCCATCGCCATATATTGCTATGGGTGCTGATAGATTTAAGAGTGGAACTCTTTCAAAGGCTGCACTTATGTCTGCACCGGGCATTCAGGCTGCTATTGATGATGGTTTACTTGATATTCCTTTCAGCGTAACCAGCTTCCGTGTTGTCTTCTTTGATAATATGGGTAATGCTGTACCGCTGGCAAGTAATGGTGCTTCCTTCTCTCCACAGCAGAGGGAACAGTTCCGTGAGTTGAGCCGTAACAAGCGATTCTACATCACAAATGTTGTCGTTCATGGACCTGATGGAACTACCCGAACACTTAATGGAAGGAATATGGAGGTCATTGTGAGATAGTAGTTGACGAGTAGTCGAGTTTACGGGTTGACAAGTTGATAGATAACGTTGATACTTATATCTCCTCATAAAAACACTATATCACAGCATCTCTTTTTAGTAAAGAACAAACAAAACAAAAATGAAAAAGATATTTCTCATAGTTTTCACAGCCTGCCTAGCACTTACCATTAGTGCACAGCCTGCTGCACGTCGTAATCAGCAACAACGTCAGTCACCCGCAAATACGATTACCACACGTGCGCAGATCTCTTTCCCAACAACTGCTCCTATGGACGAAGATGTTGTTTGGCGACGTGATATCTATCGTGAATTGAAACTTACTGATGATGCTAATGCAGGATTGTATTATCCTACTGAACCTGTCGGTTCGCAGATGAATCTCTTCACCTACATCTTTTAAGTTGATGATGAATGGACCAAATCGTGGTGGTATTGCGGCTTACAACTATCGTATGGATGGTAATGAAATCTTCACTGACTCTGCTCGTGTAAAGCCTTTGCAGTTCCTTGATAACTATCACATCTTCTACGAACGAACCGATCATGGTATTCGTCTTGATAATAGTGATATCCCCTCAGGCGAGGTAAAAGGCTATTACCTAAAGGAGAGTGCCCTATTACGATCAAGGTACGGCAACCTTTCATCGTAAGGTTGTGGCTCTTTGTCCTATTATGTATCGTGAAGATGATTTCGGTGATGGCGAAGTTAAATATCCGCTCTTCTGGGTACGTTACGATGATTTGGCTCCTTTCCTTTGCGAAACAAACCATTATGACAAGCAATTTGAATAATGCTGCAACGATGAGTGTTGACGACTACTTCACGATGAATCTCTATAAGGGCAAGATTTACAAAACGACTAATATGTTGGGTAAGACGCTTGCACAATATTGTCCAAACGATTCTGCCATGGCAGCTGAACAGAAGAAAATTGAGTGCGAGTTGGTTGCTTTTGAAAGAACAATCTATGGTGATCCAGCTCGTCGAGATAGTCTTGACAGTAATTCGGCAGCCAGAAGCTGAGAAAGTACCAAGAGGGGACTTCGTACTCGTCGATCTAGTGGCTCATCAAGTAGTTTTTAGTCGTTCACGTCGTCCATCTAATAGTAGCAGTGCAGTAACTTCTCCAGCACGTGTAACTGTTCGTCGCGAGCGTCATTAAAATTTTTCTTAAGGTTGATTCTATAAAATCCTCGATGGATTCTTTCTTTAATGGCTTTTTCAAAAAGTTCTTTAAAGGGAATTTTTATAGAATCAACCTTAATTAATTCTAACAGGGCAATAATAAGCTTAAGAATACGATTAATAAAAAGATATGCTCTGATTGTATATCTTTCTTGAGCAAAGCTTTTTAGATGTGCAGATCACTATAAACGTGTCATACTAAGTGATTTTTAGCCTATACTTATTAAAACTCTTGGATATGAAGAAAAATTATTTCATCGAGCTCTATTAGCCCTATCATTTCTTATTTCCATTCCTGCTCATGCAGATGAACCACTAAAGTTTGGAGTAAAGACGGGACTGAATGTGAGTGACTTCAGTTTCTCAAGTGATGTTTTTGACAAGACAAATCAGGTAGGATGGTTCTTTGGACCAACAGTGAAATTCACTTTGCCTGTTGTTGGACTTGGCATGGATGCTTCTGTTATTTATGATATGCGTTCAGCGAAGCTTAAACATGTTTCTGTTGATCAGTCGGTAAAACAGCAAGAGATAGCTATTCCTATTAATGCACGTTATTCTATTGGTTTAGGTAGCATGGCTAACATATTCTTCTTTGGTGGTCCTCAGATAGCTTTTTAACGTAGGGTGCCAGAAACTCGAATGGACAAATGGTAGTAACTATGCTCTAAAGAAAAGTAATTTCAGTGTGAATTTTGGGTTCGGCGTGACAGCTTTCAAACATTTACAGGTAAGTGCTAACTATAATATTGCTTGTGGTAATACTGCTGACATCACATGGAAAAACAGCAGTTGATACCACTAGTTCAGCTTTTTAAGAAAAAGGGAAGCAATAACAGTTCATGGCAGGTTGGCGTGGCTTATTTCTTTTAAAAATGTATAATGCTTAATGTTAGATACATCCCATTTCATAAGCGATGAAATGGGATTTTTTGTGCCCTAATTTCTCATAAGGTTTGTTCTTCTCACAGATTGATATTATTGTGTCCTTTGTTCATTGTGTATTTGCATCTTTCTTTTGTAACTTTGTATTCAAAGCGATAATAAAATTGAGTATAGCTTGAAAAGGCTGATTAGGTGTTAAACTATTCATGATGACTTACGCAAATATAATCTTACCTCTTCCTCTAGAAGGCTACTTTACTTATGCTATACCTGATACGATGGTGTCCAGAGTTACGGCAGGGGTACGTGTGTCTGTACCTTTCGGTAAGAGTAAAATATACGTGGGTGTAGTTGCGGAGTATCCTGTAAATATACCGAATTCATCGGATAATAATAGATTAGGTAGCAAGAAAATCACCTATAAGAATATCATTAATGTACTCGATGACACGTCTGTACTTCTTCCGCAGCAGTTAAAAGCTCTGGCATTGGATTTCTGACTATTATATGTCACCAATCGGAGATGTGTATAAAGCCGCCTTGCCATCAGGTACTAAAGGAGGAATATGGTTATCGTCCTCGAACCGAACTTTACATTCGTTTGACAGATAACTTCCTTCATGAACGGACACTATCCATTATGATTGATTCGATGAAGCGTGCTTCGAAACAAGTGGAAGTCTTGATGACTTACTTACAGCTAGCTGGTGTCGATGAAATCGATGAAATCACACCAGACACACTATTGCGTGAGGTGACAAGAGAAGAATTAATGAACGTTTCTCATGCTTCTGTCGGAGTTGTTCGAGCTTTGGTGGAAAGGAATATTCTTGTTACATACGAAAAAGGAGGTTGGCAGGCTGAATGGAGGTAACCCGCCACGTCCTCAGAATATCAAACCGCTAAATGAAGCGCAGACTGAAGCTTATAATCAAATTCTTTTTACAGATGATGGGACATAACGTGACGCTACTTCATGGTGTTACCTCATCAGGTAAGACTGAAATTTATATTCATCTTATTCAGAAAGCACTCAATGAACATAAGCAAGTGTTGTATCTCCTACCTGAGATTGCACTGACCGTACAGATAACTGAACGCTTGAAATCAGTCTTTGGAAATCGGCTGGGAATCTACCATAGTAAATACAGTGATGCAGAGCGTGTGAGATATGGCAAAAAGCAGTTGTTAGATTCACCATACGATGTTATTCTGGGAGCTCGTAGTGCTGTTTTTCTCCCATTTCAACGACTAGGACTTGTCATCATCGATGAGGAACATGAGCAGAGTTTTAAGCAACAAGACCCTGCTCCTCGTTATCATGCACGCTCAGCAGCGATTGTGTTGGCACAGATGTATCCTGAGGCAAAGACGCTTTTGGGAACAGCTACACCGTCTATGGAGAGCTATTACAATGCTAAGCAGGGCAAGTATGGTCTTGTTGAGTTGACACGCCGTTATAAAGATATTCAACTTCCTGAAATAGAAATTGTTGATATAAAGGATCTTTATCGTCGAAAGATGATGACTGGTCCGTTCTCTCCCCGTCTTCTCTATGCTGTTCGAGAAGCATTGGGACGTGGCGAACAAGCAATATTATTTCAGAATCGACGTGGCTTTGCGCCGATGGTGGAGTGTAGACAGTGCGGGTGGGTTCCAAAGTGTCCAGACTGTGACGTATCATTGACGCACCATAAGAATATGAACTACCTCTCTTGCCATTACTGTGGCTATACGATGAAGGTGCCAGATGTATGCCCTTGTTGTGAAAGTGAGGATATTCGTGGACGAGGGTATGGTACGGAGAAGATTGAAGATGAGATTCGCTATATCTTCCCTGAGGCTCATATTGCGCGTATGGACCTTGATACAACCCGTACACGTAATGCTTATGAACGTTTGATTAATGACTTTTCTACGGGAAAGAGCAATCTTCTGATAGGTACGCAGATGATTTCAAAGGGTCTCGACTTTGATAAGGTTTCGGTCGTGGGAATCCTCAATGCAGACTCAATGTTGAATTATCCTGACTTCCGTGCATACGAGCAAGCGTTTATGATGATGAGTCAAGTGAGTGGACGAGCAGGAAGAAAAAGGAAGGCAGGGGTTGGTAATTCTTCAGACAAAGAGTCCAGAGTTGCCAGTCATTCAGCAAGTAGTGCAAAATGATTATCAGTCATTTTATTCCGACTTACTGATTGAGAGACGTGACTTCCATTATCCTCCATTCCATCGACTTGTCTATGTCTATTTGAAACATAGGGATGAGAATATAGTGAACTCTGCAGGTTTAGAATTAGGGTAGTAGACTCCGGGAAATCTTTTGGTGAGCGCGTACTTGGTCCAGATAAACCTGCGGTAGCTCGTGTGAAGACGTTAAGTATCAGAAAAAAATTATGCTTAAGTTGGAGAATGGAATCGACTATCCACGTGTTCGTCAGTATCTTCGTGGAGCCTTAGATGCTATGTTGAAGGATAAGAGATATGGTGCTCTTCAAGTGTATTATGACGTTGATCCGCTATAGTATTAGTTACTTATCTCTTTTCTAAAGTCATATTCTCCAAATTATTTTTCATGAAAAATAATTCTTTTTGTTCATGATAATAAATGAATGGAACTTGTTGTTAGGGCAGGTTGGAAATTGTGTTAGTCCTTTCTAAAACGATGTTTGACGACTTTTAAAGCATATCTTTCAAATGCGATAAGGTATGAAAAAGCATCTTTTATCTCATATATTAATAGGTTTAAGATAGATGTTAATCAAAGTAGGGGTATAGTTCTTTAAATCCTTCAACGATGTCATTGATGAGGTTGGGATTGCTACGTAATTCCTTTTTGTTTAATAACAGGTAGGCACTCTTCCCTATATTGATCATGTGGTCATACTCATTAGGACCAAATAATGTAAGTGTATATCTTCTATATACACGGAATCTACTGGTGTTTTCCTCTGATTCCCCAATTCTATTGGCACCGATGAAGCCAAAGGAAGCTTGTGAATCTTTCTTTGCTACCTCGTTCATAATAGCCATGCAAGTGTAGATACATTCTCTTGCTTGATTAAGTCCAGTCATTACATTATACTTCTTATCACTATCTCTGTGTGCTTTCAAGTGAAATTTGACAGCATAGAAATGATGTTTGTAGACCTCAATCCAAACCCAATAAGTCTGATTAGATTTGGGAGATTTGAAGGAATATAACTCTTTGAATAGCATAAAGCCTTGGGGACCATCCCAAGGCTCTGTTACTTTCTTTACAAATCTATATGGATAATGTTTGATGTCCATTTCATTTATATTATAATATGAGATAAGGATAGGCATCTATCTTTTCCCGCTTAGCCTCTTCGTCGGGAACACGTATGAAGCCTTCTCCACTGTAGAGAATCTTTTTCTCTTCATCGGAGAGGTATTTAGCTATTCGTTGTTTATATTCCTTTGTCTTCTGTGCTTGATAAACTCTTCGTTTCATTCTCAGCACCTGCACTTTATCTGTTGTTCCCATAAACTTATTCCTTTCTACTGCAAATATATGAATATTAGTTGAAAACGACAAGTAATTGCGATGAAATTATAAAAGTGTAGAGGCAGTCAGAATCACTCTGACTGCCTCTTAATGGTATTAGTTGTGGAAAACGGTAGATTTATTAGTGGCTTAGAAATCAATATCAAGTCCAACACCGAGTACCTTATTGGTACGAGTAAAGATATCGGTGTTCTTAGTTGTGAGGGTCTTAGATTGTTTTGTTATAGAACCATCTGGCTGTGTCACCTCATCCTTACTAACTTCGATAACATCATTGTATTCCTTCTTGAAGTTTGAGTAGTTGGTAAAGAAGTAAGCAACGTTGAGATGAGCGTTCTTTGCAACCTTAATCTTTGCACCAAAAACCGAAGCTATAACTGCTTGTTACGAAGCTAAGATCGGTCAAGTATTTGCCATCGCCAAGACCATAGAGCGTACGCTGACCACCTGCACTGACTGTCACTGATGGGTTGATATCCCACTCAACACCAGCAAGGAATTCCTGTGTGTTATGCTTAAGGAAGCGCTGCTTGTCATTGTCCATACGTGCATCCTTATCAAAGTAATAGTTGTAGCCTGCCATAACACGGAGGTTCTTCAATACTTCATACTGTGCACCGAGGGCAAGGATACCAGGGAATGTCATTAGGTGTGTTTACACCATTTTCATAGCGTTGAGTGTCATCGCGTTTAGTATTGTTTTCGATATTGAATTTTGTTGTGAACTCATAGCGTGCAGCAAAATTCCACTTGCCAGTTCGGTAGTCGATACCAAGAATCGGAGTGATACCCCATCCACGTTGTGAAACCTCTACATAGCGGTCTTTTTACAAGTTCTTTACTACTATTCAATTTGTCTGCACCTGCACTAACAAGCTTTTGCACCCTCACTTGCCTTCTGTGCACCCGCAGAATATTGTGCTGCTGCTGCTTGAAGTTGAGCTTTTGTTGCAGGGTCAGTTGTTGCATTTGCTTGAGCCTGTAAGGCTGCCGCTTGTGTTTGTGCTGCAACTGCTTGTGCCTGCAACGCACTTGCTTTCTCATTCAAGGCCTTGACCTTTGAATCGAAGTAGTCGAAGAGGTTTTTGGTTGTTTCCACCTACATTAGCTGAGATGTTCGTGATGTTTCCTTCGTATTTATTGTAGATGTAATTGAAACGAGCACCACCAAAGACAGAGAGATTCTCATTGATTTTTATAAGCGGCACCGAGCTGAAGACCAAAAATTATACTGCTGACCGCTCATATAGCTCTGCATGCTATAGGGATGTGGCAGGTGCCTCGTTCTGTCCGAGAAGTGCCGCAAAGGTAGGCAACTGCTGGTTGATAAGTGCAGGAAGGAGTGAGATAGGACGCTCGAAGCTTGGCAGACCCTCATTGAAGGCTGCTTTACCACCGCCACCTGTCAAACCAAATCCAGCTTGAAACTCCAATTTCCTTTGTTATAGGCTACTTGGAATGATGGGAGAATTGGCACAGAGACCTACCAATATACGATTTGCTTCCGTTGGTAGGGTCGCCGCCATTCAGTTTGAAAGGATATTCGTAAGGAGTATTTGCGAATGCAGGCACGCTAAAAGTAGATGTTAACTCACGTGTCTGATATACGTTCTGGAAGTTAAGAGATATATGAAAAGCCTTCGTCAAGGAATACAACACCGGCAGGGTTAAAGTAAACACCGTCAATACCTATTGCTCCTACACGTGCAAAGTTACGATTGAATGCGATGTTCTGATTGGTGTTTGTAAGCAATCCTCCAGCTTTCGTTGTTGTTGCCATTGCAATTAATGCGGCAACGAGGGTAATCTTCTGATACTTCATTTTTAAATTGTAAGTGTATAAAAAAACTTATATAATTTGGTTTGCAAAGTTATGAATATTGTTCTATACTTCCAAATATTTACTTGTTTTTTTCTCACTTTTAGTTAATTTGTGCAGAAGAAAGGTAGCTGTGAAAGGGTAAAAAAAGGCAAAAACGTAAAGACGACATTAAACAAATCTCATGGTTAACCTTAGTTTTATAATGTTTACGAACAGTTAATTCCTATCCATCCATATAGCATCGTGAGTTTAAGTCTCCGCACGAGTGGTGCGGGTGCTCAGCACATGTGGTGCGGATGCCTAGCACATGTGGTGCGGATGGTATGCACCACATGTGCGGAGGATTAACACCATCGCTGTATATGGAAGGGTAGGGATTTAATGTGCGTTAAGCGTATTAAAACGAAGGTCAATTTGGAGTTGTGTTTCGTTGGAGGCTATACTTTTTGACAATATTTTAGGCTCTATGACGAATTACCCACACGATTCGTTATAGAGCCAAAAGGAAACCCCAGTGAGTTAGAATAAATGTAACTTGCTGGGGTTTATAGTGCTTGCAAATTCTCCGTTGGTAGAGAGAAACGGAGGAGATGCGTTCTTTTATGTCTTCAGTTGTGGATACTGAATACGAGTATGGTACATCGCTTTCAGTCGCTCAATGAGAACGGCCTTGGCTGCTGTTATATCACGGAAAGTTATAGGACAATCGGTGAAATTTCCGTCTGCAACCTGTCCATCGATAAGACGATTAACCAAACCGCTAATACTCTCTTCTGTATATTCCTGTAAAGAACGTGATGCAGCCTCAACGGTATCGCTCATCATGAGAATTGCCTGCTCGCGGGTGAAAGGATTAGGACCTGGGTAGCGGAAGAGATCTTCGTTGACTTCTTCATCGGGATGTTCATTCTTATAGTGAATGTAGAAATACTTTGTTAACCCAGCACCATGATGGGTAGTAATGAATTCCTTAATCTCACGTGGTAGGTTATACTTCTCTGCAAGTTTCAAACCTTCCGTCACATGGCTGATGATGATACGTGCACTCTCAAGGTCGTTTAACTTATCATGTGGATTGATTCCTGCCTGGTTTTCTGTGAAGAAGGCTGGGTTGAGCATCTTACCGATATCATGATAAAGTGCACCGGTACGTACCAATTGACTCTTAGCACCAATCCTACTTGCAATTTCTGTTGCCAGATTACCTACTGTGATAGAGTGCTGGAACGTGCCAGGGGCAACCTCGCTAAGGCGACGAAGCAACTCATTGTTTGTGTTCGAGAGCTCAAACATTGTTACAGTAGAAACGAAGCCGAATGTCTTCTCAATAACCAACATCAGTGGATAAGTAAAGAGGAGGAAGAAACCATTGATGGTAAAGTGGTAATACATGCTTCGGTCAAGTTTCGAGAGGTCGTCAGCTTGTATGAGTTGCAGAGCGAGATAGACAGCTGCTGAACTGATCGTAACCAGTAGGGGCGGTAAGGAAGATCTGACTTCTCTTTGATAGCTCGCGTAAGGAATAGATTGCGACAAGACCTGCCACAATCTGTACGATGATGAACTCATACTGATATTTTACAGCAACAGCGCAGAGAAGTACCATTGTTATGTGTCCGATAAATGCTGTTCGTGAGTCCATAAACACACGGAAGAATATCGGTGCCATACTGAATGGGAGGATATACACACTCAAGATGTTATGCTCCATCATCAGAGATGTGAGGATAGGATAGATGACTATCATCACATAGAGTAAGGAAAATGGACCGTGGCTTGTTAAAATAATCCTTTCGGAAAAGAGCCAGATAGAGGGTGAAAAGGAAGATGAAAATCAGAACGTAGATTGTCTGTCCGATAAAGGTAGAGGTAATCTCGTCCTCGGAAGCCTTACGTTTTTCCATCGCCTGCTCAAAAGAGTTTAATACACGATAGGTCTTGGCATCGACAATGTCACCGCGGTCAATGATGCGCTGTCCCTCAAGAACCATTCCTGAAGCTTGTGGGATGAGACTAAGCATGTCATTCATCTCCGTCTCACTGCGGTCTTTATCGTAAACAAGGTTCGCCTCAATATATTCATTCAGGTTACATTGTTGTAATATCGAGCGTTTTAGGACTGAGCAATGGATCCATGAAAAGTTGTTCGTATGCACCAAGCGTTGAGTAAGTTTTGTTTATGGGTACACTGACAGCTTGCTTTCCTGTTACGACACGGATGAAAGTATTACTATCCTTGGCAAGTGTAGAGTACTGTTGTGGCTCGATGATTCCTGCTTCGTAAATCTCATGCAGTCGATGGGCAATCGCATCCACATAGTCTTGTGATAAGCCCGGAATACCGTTTTTTTATAAGCCTGCTTGAATTGTTCAATCTTCTTCTTCTCTATTGTTTGATTGATATTATAGTAAGGCTGGAAATGCTTTGTGATAGAGTCTTTTTCTGTCTTTAGGGCTGCTTCTGTTTTTGAATATAGGAAAGTCGAATTTGGCAATCAGCTGTCCATACATCCATGGCTTACCTTCATCGTAATGAAAAGAGCTTACCCGTTGAACGTGGTAGGAAGAGTACGATTAAAAACTACAGCTACTATGACTAACATGGTTCTTGAAATCATATTTCGCCAATAGGGGTTGCTAATATTTTGGAATCTTATCATCTTATATCTTGTTTCGTAAATCTTATAATAACTTATTGTATCTTATGCTGTTAATCCTCTAACAACTTGCGAAAAATACTAAAAAAATATGGCGTATAGTCAAAAAAACATTAATTTTGCAGGAAAAATATAATATTTAATACAATGGCAGAAAGAAATGTGAGAGTACGTTTTGCCCCAAGTCCTACCGGACTTTTGCATATTGGTGGTGTGCGTACTGCTTTGTATAACTACCTTTTCGCCCGTCAGCATGGCGGCAAACTAATCTTCCGTATCGAAGATACTGATTCTAATCGTTTTTGTACCTGGAGCAGAGGACTATATTCTCGACTCTTTTCACTGGTTAGGTATTAAGTTTGACGAGGGCGTAAGCTTTCGGAGGCGAACATAGTCCTTATCGTCAGAGTGAGCGCCGTGATATTTATAGAAGTATGTTAACCAACTTTTTGGATGCTGGTAAGGCATACATAGCCTTCGATACACCTGAGGAACTAGATGCGAAGCGTCAAGAGATTGAGAACTTCCAATACGATGCACACACTCGTTTACAGATGCGTAACTCTTTGACCATGTCAAAGGAAGAAGTTGAGACCCTGATAGAGGATGGACAGCAGTATGTTGTTCGTTTCAAGATAGAACCAGGTGAAGAGGTGCATATCAAGGATATGATTCGTGGTGATGTTTGTATTAAGACTGACATCCTTGACGATAAAGTTCTGTTTAAGAGCGCAGACGAATTGCCAACTTATCACCTTTGCAAACATCGTTGATGACCACTTGATGGACATCTCTCACGTTATTCGTGGTGAGGAATGGTTGCCAAGTGCACCATTGCACGTGTTACTTTATCGTGCTTTTCGGTTGGGAGGATAGTATGCCACGTTTTGCCCATTTGCCTTTGTTGCTGAAGCCTGAGGGAAAGGGTAAGCTGAGTAAGCGTGATGGTGATCGTCTTGGATTCCCTGTATTCCCATTGGAGTGGCACGACCCTAAGACAGGTGAAGTAAGTTCAGGTTATCGTGAGAGTGGCTACTTCCCAGAGGCTGTAGTCAACTTCTTGGCACTTTTGGGTTGGAACCCAGGTACAGAGCAAGAACTTTTCTTACTTGACGAGCTTGTACAAGCGTTTGATATCACGAAGTGTTCAAAGAGCGGAGCAAAGTTTGATTATAAGAAAGGTATTTGGTTCAACCACGAATACATCCTTCGTAAGTCAGACGATGAGATTGCACAACTCTTTTGCGCCAATCGTTGCCAATAATGGTGTTGAAGCTACCATGGAGCAGGTGACGCAGGTTGTACACATGATGAAAGATCGTGTAGATTTCGTAAAGGAACTTTGGGATCTATGCTCTTTCTTTTTCATTGCCCCAACGAGTTACGATGAGAAAACCGTAAAAGAAACGTTGGAAGGAATACTCTGCACAGCAGATGAGTGAGCTTGCTGAAGTCTTGGAGGGTATTGATGACTTTAGTATTGAAGGTCAGGAACCTGTTGTCATGAAGTGGGTAGAAGACAAAGACTATAAGCTTGGTGATATCATGAATGCATTCCGACTCACTCTCGTTGGCATTGGTAAGGGTCCTGGAATGTTTGATATATCTGCTTTCCTTGGCAAAGAGGAAACCTTGAAACGTATGCGTAAGCTATCGAGGTGTTAGGATAAGTGTCTTGAAAGGCTAATTTAATTGAGCCGAATATGTATAATATATAATGTATGCCATCCAGCTTGGCATCTCCATAAGCAGCTTTTTCAATGAGAAGTTGCATAAGATGTGGAGAGGCGAGCAGGATGCCGTGCGGATTTTACGTGAGAAGGTGGAACCAGATGCTCAATACATTTGGTTTCATGCGGCTTCACTAGGCGAATTCGAACAAGGTCGTCCTTTGATAGAGCAGATCAGAAAAGACCATCCGCAATACAAAAATTCTGCTTACGTTCTTTTTCACCTTCAGGTTATGAGGTAAGAAAGAATTATGAGGGAGCAGATATCATTACGTATCTTCCAATTGATACGATGGGTAACGCTCGTAAATTCTTACGTGTCGTGCGTCCTGTTATGGCGTTCTTCATCAAGTATGAGTTTTGGTATAATTACTTGCATATCTTACAGCATCGGAGCGTACCAGTTTATAGTGTGTCAAGCATTTTTCGCCCTGACCAGATTTTCTTTAAGTGGTATGGTCGTGGCTACGGACGTGTATTAAAATGCTTTTAGTCGTTTCTTCGTACAAAATGAGGAGAGTAAGGACCTTTTGAGTAAGATAGGTATCAAAGATGCGATGGTGGTGGGTGATACCCGTTTCGATCGTGTTTTGCAAATCAAGGAGGCTAGTAAGCAAACTTCCGTTGGTGGAGAAATTCATCAATATCGATGTTGCTGACAGGAAGAAGGTTTTTGTGGCTGGTTCCTCATGGCAGCCAGATGAAGAAATATTCCTTAAGTACTTTTAACAAACATAAGGAATGGAAACTCATCATTGCTCCACACGTTATTGGAGAAGATCATCTAAAGAGTATCCTCTCATTGATAAAAGAAAAGAAGGTTGTTCGTTACACGCAAGCAACTGAAGAGAACGTCAGTGATGCAGATGTGTTGATAATTGACTGTTTTGGTTTGCTGTCCTCTATCTATCATTATGGAGATGTAGCCTATGTTGGAGGTGGCTTCGGCGTTGGAATCCATAATGTCCTTGAAGCAGCGGTTTGGGATATGCCAGTACTTTTTGGTCCAAACAATAAACATTTTGCAGAAGCACAAGGGCTCTTGCACGATGGAGGAGGCTTTGAGGTCTTTGACTCAGAGAGTTTTCAGTTTATTGATAAATCACTTTGCAGAAGACGAAGAGTTCCGTGCAACTTGTGGGAGTATTGCTGGTGCTTATGTTGAGAGTCTGGCAGGTGCAACAAATAAAATCCTAAGCAACGTAAAGTTATGAAATATCAGATAACATGTGATAACTGTGGTACACAGTTTATCGTTGAGGCGGAAGAAGGACAGACAGTTGAGTGTAATTGTCCGCATTGTCATGGAGTAATGGAGATCACATTACCTTTGGTAAGTCTTGGACAGCAGTATGAACAGCCTGTTTCTTATAGTCAGCAGACACAGGAAACAATGCCAAAGAAAGAGTAGTCATGCTATTCTCTGGGGTGTTGTTATCGGACTTCTATTATTGGCAGGTGGAGTAGGGGCATATTTCATACTTGGTTCTTCTTCACCACAGACACCTGTAACTGACTCTCATTCCAAACGATACTATTCCTTATGAAACGCCTGTTCAGATAGAACCTGAGCAATCTGTCGATACGGTGGTGGAGGCTCCTGTTCAAACAGCTCCAGAGGTGAGAGAGAATATTGAAGAAGCTCCAGAGGAATCAACGGATACAGTTGAGGCTCATTCAAATGAGCAGTAAGCCGTGACTTGTACTGAAAAAATAAAAAAAGAAATATATAGGGAAAGATTATTTTGACGGGTGACCGTCCAACGGGTAAACTTCATTTGGGACACTACGTGGGTTCTCTCCGCCGTCGTGTAGAACTCCAGAATCTCGGAGACTACGATAAGATGTTTGTCTTCATGGCAGACGTACAGGCGCTGACGGATAATGCTGACAATCCGGAGAAGATTCGTCAGAATATCATCGAGGTGGCATTAGATTACCTTTCTGCTGGTTTAAGTCCAGAGAAATGTACGCTCTTTATTCAAAGTCAGATTCCTGAAATTGCTGAGTTGACTACCTTCTTGATGAATCTCGTTAGCGTAAGTCGTGTTCAGCGAAACCCAACGGTGAAGACGGAGATTAAGATGCGTAACTTTGAAGCCAACATTCCCAATGGGCTTCTTTGCTTACCCTGTTTCTCAGGCAGCAGATATCGCAACTTTCAAGGCTACGACTGTGCCTGCAGGTGAGGATCAAGAGCCAATGTTGGAATTGACACGTGAACTCGTACGTCGCTTCAACCAGATTTATGCACCAGTACTTGTTGAACCTGCTATCATGTTGCCAGAGAATGCAACAGCACGCCGCTTGCCGGGTACTGATGGAAAGGAGAAAATGAGTAAGAGTCTTGGTAACTGCATCTATCTCTCTGACGATGCTGATACAGTATGGAAAAAGGTGAAGACGATGTACACTGATCCTACTCACCTGAATGTTTCTGATCCTGGTCATGTTGAGGGTAACGCGGTGTTCACTTATCTCGATGCTTTCGCAACAGACGAAGACTTTGCTGAGTTCTGGCCAGAGTTTCATAACCTTGATGAGCTGAAAGCTGCTTATACTGCAGGTGGTATTGGGGATATGAAAGTGCAAGAAATTGCTTAATAGCGTACTGAATAAGATGCTGGATCCTATCCGTGCACGTCGTCGTGAATATGAGCAGGATATACCTGAGATTTATAATATCCTCAAGAAGGGTTCATTGGATGCACGCGAGACAGCTGCTAAGACAATGGATGAGGTACGTACAGCCATGAAGATTAACTACTTTGATGATACAGAATTGATTAAAAGTCAGGCTGATAGATTCAAACAGAAGTAAGTCTTTTCGCTTGATCTTAGAAAGTCTATATAAGCAGTCTTATTCCGTCTTTCTATAGAAGGAATAAGACTGCTTTTTTTGTGTCTAAGAGTCTTGCAATTAGTCGTTTGTTTCAGTTCTCTTTACTTGTTCTAACGTACGTGCGGATGCCCTGCACATGTGGTGTTTAAACTCAACACCAATGGTGCTAAGCATGACTTAAGCGGCTCGTTTTTCCCATTTATTCTAAGAATAGACTTGCTTATTGTCAGTTGGTTTACTAACTTTTAGGTATTGTACCACACTCTATTATTTTCTACCTTTGCATCGATAGTTGAATATATATTTTTTACTTAGGACTCTATTCGTTGTAACACGGAGTTTTTAAACTACAAGTTAGATGAAAAATAACAGAAAAATACTTATCTGCAAAGGGGTGTATAATACCTGTTCGTTATATAGAAAGGTGATTTGTCTAACACTTTTTTCAGGTTTTTTCATGCTTAGTGGAAATGCACAAGAGGTGAATAAGCGTGATACAACTGTTGAGATGAAAGAAGTTATGGTGACAGCACGTAGCGAGATTAGGAAGTTGAAGGAGTCGGCTATGCCTATATCTGTTATAGGACAGCGTCAGTTACAAGGTACAGCGACAAATATTAATGACGTACTTGCGCGTACAGTTGGTGTTACTGTACGAAACACAGGAGGTTTAGGTAGTGCCTCTCGCATCTCACTTCGTGGCTTAGAAGGTAAGCGTATGGGAATGTATGTGGATGAAGTTCCGATGTCGCAGTTGAGTAACTTTGTTGCCTTAAACGATATTCCAACGAATATGATAGAGCGTATAGAGGTATATAAAGGTATTGTCCCTTATAAGTTTGGTGGCTCAGCCTTAGGAGGGGCAGTCAATGTAGTAACAAAGGAATACCCACCTGTTTATTTTGACTTTTCATACGAACTGGGTTCGTTTAACACACATCAAGTATCAACGGTGTTTAAACGTACCAATCATAAAACTGGTTTACAATTTGGTATTGGTGGAGCCTTCTCGTTTTCAAAGAACAATTACAAAATGACATTGGCTAATTTGGACAATAGAATTGTGGAAAGAGATCATGATAAGTTCAATAAGGTCATGGCAGGAATGTCTGTTAAGGCTACGAAATGGTGGTTTGATGAAATGAAGTGGGAACTTATTTTCCTCAAGACACGTCAGGAAATACAAGGAATCGACCTTGATGTGCGTGAGGCTTATAACCATTCTGTTAGTGGATTGACGGCATTGACACTAAAAGCGTAAGAATTTCTTTTTGGATGGTCTCGATTTTTGATTTTGATATAGGGTATATCATTGGTAGGTATGGTTTTAAATGATAAGGCATCAAATCGTTATGATTGGGACGGAAACAAGTTGCCTGCAGTTTCTCCATACGGAGGAGAGCAGAATAACTTCCTTCTGATGGAAGAAACCGGTCGAATGAGTTGACTGCGAAGCTTAATTTGGGATATACCATAGATAAGCATCATGGGATTAATCTGAATGTTTACTTTGATAGGAATTCACTTCATCCGAATGACTCTTTAATGGATAAAGCTTTGGGATTTCAATCAAATTTCCCAAGTAAGATGAAAACCTTAACAACGGGTTTGTCATACGATCTGACCCTCTTTGATGGTCGTTTCCAGAATGCTTTTACTTTAAAGAACTTTATTTTCTCATCTCATTCTCGTAGTATAGATGTTTTTTTCGGTACGTGCGCCAGAGCCTGTAAAAGTGTCTAAATCTTATTTTTGGATTCAGTGATGCCTTTCGTTATAAGTTTACAGACGACTTGATGCTAAAGGCCTCTTTTAATTCAGAGGTGCGAATACCTACAAGTGAGGAGTTGATAGGTAATGGATATTCTATCCTCGCATCCCCAGCTTTGAAGCCTGAACGTACATCTGGTGTCAATCTTGGTATGCTTTTATCGTCACTTAAAAACAAGATGGTGGACTTGTTGAGATAGAGTTGAATGGTTTTTATAATCAGTTGAAAGACATGATAAGGTTTACGCCCGATATGATTCCTACGATGGCTCGCTATCGTAACTTTGGTAGTGTTCGTACGAGAGGTGTTGAACTTGATGTTAAGGGAGATGTCTGTCCAGTACTTTATCTTTATGCGAATGGTACTTATCAAGACCTTCGTGACGTCAGAAAGCTAACTCCTGGTACTACTGTCGAGAATCCCACCTATATGAAACGTATCCCAAACGTACCTTATCTGTTAGCAAACTTTTGGTGCAGAGTTCCATAAAGAAAATCTCTTTGGAGGAAAGGAACAGAACACACGTTTCCTCTTTGATGCTTCATACGTGCATACATATTTCTATGATTTTGAAGTAAGTCGGTATCAAGATAAGAAGATTCCTTCTGCTTTGACGATGGATGCAGCAATAGAACATAGTTTCAAGAATGACCAATGGGTTCTAACGTTTAAGGTAAAGAATCTTATGGATCGCCATGTTGTATCAGAGTTTAATCGTCCTCTGCCAGGAAGATATATAGGAGTAAAAGTTAGATATCTTCTGAAGTAAGAGGCAATAAGACTTTATTTTGCAATATGAAAGAATAAAGTATGATTCATAAAGAAAGGGCATCTTGTGTATCTATAGTGATAATATTAATATTAAATAAAGAGAACAATGAAAAAGTTTAAATCAATTCTTTCAGCCATTGTTGTGATGGCTATGTTTACCGCTTGTGGAAACAATGGTGACGACCCAACACCTGGTCCTAATCCTACTCCTGGTAATAAGGACTTTCATGGAGTTGTCTTCGCAACGGGAATTACCAATCCAGAGGGTAATAGTGGTAATGTATATTTGCAAGCATTGCCAAGTTTCTTACCAGGAACATACGACAATAAGAACGGTATTCCTTGCGGTTTTGGTTCTACGCCAATTGTTACAGAGTCGGGCAATGTCACTCATTCCCTGATTATATGGGTAACACGAAGGCGGAGATAAATCGCTATAGAATTATGAACGATGGTACATGGAAGAAAAGAAGGTGCATTGTCTATTCCTGCTGGTGCTGCAGCATGTAACATCGTAGAAGCAAGTAGTGAGAAGGCATACGTCAGTTTACAAGGTATTGGTGTTGTGATGGTATTCAACCCAACAACTATGACAAAGATTGCAGATATTGACCTTAATAATCTGAAACAGTCAGATACAAAGGGGTGGCACCAGCTGCAATGATTATTCGTGATGGTAAACTCTTTGTTGGACTGAACCAAATGAATGCTCAGTATATGCCAACACGTAATAACATTGAACTGGCTATGATTGATGTGAAGACTGATAAGGTTGAAAAAGCATATTGTTAACACTACCTTGGGACTGTGCTTTGCCACACGCCCGATAGACCCGGGTTCCATTTTTCATGGATGAGAACAAAGACATATATATCAACTGTATCGGTTCATTCGGTTTCATCCCAGGGCTCAATGGTGGTATTGTACGCATAAAGAACGGTTCGACAGACATCGATCCCGACTACTATATCCGGCTTGACAAAAACAGAGGTTGTAGGTCTGACGACTAAGTATGCCAACTTCCTGTCAACGATATTCTACGCCGACAACGGGAAGGCTTACGCATATGCTAACTCATTTGGTCTTGATCCTAACGGACTGAAGAATCCTATGTCAGCCTTACCAATATTCCAGTTGTTATCGACCTAAAAGCAGAAGACGGTGGCTGTCATAAAGGGAATGGAAATTTCCAACCCGCAAGGAATAGCCATCGGCAGGCATAAAAACCTGATTGTCTTTGGAAGTGCCAATAAGAAAGCGAATGGATTTTACACATATAACCCTGACACGAAAGAAGTGGCTGGTCCAGTCGTACAGGTGAAAAGGAAATCCAAGCTTCTTCCATAGTTTTGCGAAGTAATTTATCTTTGTACAATAGAAAAGAGGGTGTGTCAAAAATTGATACATCCTCTTTTTATTTTGCTTTGTAATCAGATAACGGGACAGTAGATATTTAGTGTGGATACACATTTTAGTTTGTGGAGCTGCTTGGGCATTTGTCGAAATTCAATTTGCTGTCACTGCTATCATTTTGTTGTATGTGCTTAACTTGTTAGTTTACAGAGGAATAAATAAAGTGTTAAAAAGTGACAGGAACTTTAAATAAAAAAATATTCTTGTAAGATATGTGTATGTACGATGAAGTTAAGAATAGCACTATAATAAAATCTTTCCTGTCTGCTAAACCCCAATCGGTCATTAGACCACAATATGTATCATTCTTATTACTCTGGTATTAGATCCTAAACATAGATAACTTGTTAATTCGTCAACTAACTTAGCCTTGTACAATAAAAAGGCAACCAACAAAAAGTTGATTGCCTTTATATTTTGCTTTGTAATCAGATAACTCGTCAACTTGTCAACTTATCAACTTGTTAACTCGTCAACTATCTTACAAATTCGCGTTCTCTTTCTTCCAATCAGCAACAGCTGGGATGATGTTGAGACCGATGATCTCATCACGCATCTTGCAGAGGTGCTCGTAAGAAGCCTGAAGAGAAGCCATCTCCTCTGGAGTACCTGTTGGCTCTGTGTAGTGAACACCAGTAGCATCGATAGTTGTAGGCATAGCCATCATAACGTTCTTGAAGCCGAGCTTCTCGTCGTTAACGTAGCAACCTGCTGGTAAGGTGAACTTCTCACCACCCATAGCAGCCTCAATCATCTTAACAGCATTGTAAGCTGGGCTCTGGAATGAGCTACTGCCACGGAGCTTGATGATGTTTGAACCACCCTGTACTGTGTGGTGCTTAATCTCTTCCCAACGCTCTGCAGAAAGACCCATCTCAGACAATGGCTTGCCATCAATCTTAACCTTAGAAGCGAATACAGCCATCTGCTCACCGTGACCACCGTATGTGTGTGCACCAGTAACCTTATCCTGCTGTACGCCAAACTCGTGAGCCAATGCCTGCTGCAAACGAGTAGAGTCAAGTGCAGCGAGTGATGTGAGCTGATTAGCCTTCAAACCAGAGTGGATGAGAGCTGTCAATGCAGTAACGTCAGCTGGGTTGAAGATAACAACAACGTGCTTAACGTCTGGGCAGTACTCTTGATGTTCTCACCGAAGTCAGCTGCAATCTGGCAGTTACCCTTCAACAAGTCCTCACGTGTCATACCCTCCTTACGTGGAGCACCACCAGAAGAGATGATGTACTTAGCACCAGTGAAAAGCTTCAGCTGGATCAACAGTGTAAGAGAGATTTGCACCAGGGAAAGCGCACTGCTCCATCTCATCGAAGACACCATGAACGCCTGGCTCATAGATATCGTAGAGACAGATGTTAGGAGTGAGACCGAGTGTAAGAGCAGTCTGAACCATGTTTGAACCAATCATACCGCCAGCACCGACGATAACGAGCTTTTTCGTTTGTTAAATAATTCATAATAGATATTTAATTAAAAGTTAAATTCCTTTTCTTATAGTTATGGCAAAGATACAAAAAAATGACTATGTAAGAAAGATATTCTCGAATAAATGTGTTATTAATTATAAAAAAGTAGAGGCTTTGTAAACTCTATCTATCAAATTAAATAATTCGGTTCTATAACGAATCATGTGGGTTGTGTATTGATATTCCACCGGTTTGGTGCGGATGCTTAGCACATGTGGTGCGGATGGTATGCACCAATGGTGCGGATGGTATGCACCACATGTGCGGAGGATTAACACCATTGCTGTATATGTAAGGGTAGGGATTTAATGTGCATTAAGTGAATTAAAACTAAGGTTAATTGCGAGTCTTATTTAGTTGAAGGCTATATTTTTTTTGACAATATTTTTTTAGGCTCTATGACAAATTACCCACACGATTCATTATAGAGCCAATAATTCTTGTCAATTGGACTTGGAGTTTCTAATTTTATTGTTTAACTTAGCGGCGAAAAACAAGGGAACTTCTTCGATGGAATAGGAGGTTGTAGAAGTTAACCGGAATGTGAACTGAAAATACTTATTGAACCTTAAAAAAACATCAATATGATACATACTATTAATGAGCGTATAGAGCATCTTCGCTCGTGGATGAAAGAGAATGGTATCTCTGCATTTATTTTCCCAAGTAGTGATCCGCATAACAGTGAGTATGTTGCTGAACATTGGAAAAGTCGTGAATGGATATCTGGGTTTACTGGCTCTGCAGGCACCGCAGTTGTTACGCTAGACCACGCAGCCTTGTGGACTGATTCTCGTTATTTCATTGCTGCTGGAAAAGAACTGAAAGGGACAGGATTTCAATTAATGAAACTTCGAGTAGAGGGTACTCCTTCTATACCTGAATGGCTTGTTAATGAACTCTCACACTATGAGAAAGTACGTGGTTGGTCTGGATGGAAATGTTAATTCCTTTTGCAGAAGTTACTGCGATAGAACATGAGTTGACGACAAATGGGAACATTACTGTGCGAACAGATGCTGATCCTATGGCTGTGCTATGGACGGATAGTACCTGTAATACCCTGACAATAAGGTTTGTCTTCATCCGTTGGAGTATTCTGGAGAGCCGACTTCGAGTAAGATAAGTAGGGATTCGCAAGTATTTTTGCAGGTGTCGGTGCTGATGGTTTGTTGGTGACCGCACTTGATGAGATTGCGTGGGTATTGAACCTCCGAGGTAACGACGTGCATTGTAATCCCGTGTTTTGTATCTTATCTTTTGATATCCCCTGAAAAAAAGTTAGTTTATATATAGATAATGTAAAACTTCCAGCAGAGGTTAAAGACTATCTTGACTCAGAACATATAGAGGTTGAGACTTATGACGCTGTTGAGGAGGGACTTCGTTCTTATGAGGGTAAATCCCTGTTGGTTGATATGTCTTCTGTAAACTATTCGTTGGCGACAGCGGTGCCAGTTGAGAAAAATTTTTAACAGGGGTTTCTCCAATTGTTAGTATGAAAGCAGTGAAGAATAAGACAGAGCAAGATGGGTTCCGTGATGCAATGTTACGTGATGGAGTTGCGGTAGTTAAGTTTCTTGCATGGTTGAAGCCTGCTGTTGAGGCTGGAGGACAAACAGAAATCTCACTTGATGTGCGTTTGACAGCCCTGCGTGCTGAACAGTCAAAAGTTTAAAGGAATTTCTTTTGATACAATTGTTGGTTATGAAGAACATGGAGCTATTGTGCATTATGAAGCAACACCTGAGACTGATATCCCTGTAAAACCTCGTGGGTTAGTCCTTATTGATAGTGGCGCACAATACTTAGATGGTACGACAGATATCACACGGACCATAGCCTTGGGTGAATTGACCGAAGAACAGCGACGAGTTTATACGCTGGTGTTAAAAGGACATATTCAACTCGATATGTGTAAGTTCCCTGCAGGGGTGTGCGGTTCACAGCTGGATGCAATAGCACGAGTGCCGATGTGGCGTGAAGGTTATAACTATATGCACGGAACAGGGCATGGGGTAGGGAAGTTACTTAAACGTACACGAAGGTCCTCACCAAATACGTATGGAATGGAGACCTGCTCCGTTGCAGGCAGGAATGACCGTTACTAACGAGCCAGGTATTTATTTGGAAGGTAAGTTTGGTGTGCGTATTGAAAATACCTTGCTCATTGTTCCTGCCGAGACAACAGCCTTTGGCGATTTTTCTCAAGTTTGAAACACTTACCCTTGCGCCGATTGATACAACTCCGATTGTACTTGAGATGTTGAGTGCTGAGGAGCATGAGTGGCTCAATAACTATCATCAACGTGTTTATACCAGTTTAAAGCCTTATTTGACTGACGTTGAAAAGGAGTGGCTTAGAAAAGCAACTTTGCTAATTTAACTTTTTATCTGCTCCAGTCTCAAAATGGTCTGTCTTGCATCCTCTAATAAAGAAAAATAGCTGGTAATTACCCTGATCTGAAGATGCTCTCACACCTCTTCTGATATCCTCTTGATTTGATTATAATGTAGGAAAAACCGCAAATGTTTGGAAGTTAGGATAATAAAGTGTAACTTTGCAGGCGCAAAAAGTGGTGTCATACCCTTTTCGCATATGTTTAATTAATAAATAATTTAAAACAAAAAAAGCATGATTATTGTACCAGTAAAGGACGGTGAGAACATCGAGCGCGCTCAAGAAGTTCAAGAGAAAGTTTGAGAAGACAGGTGTTGTTAAAGAGCTTCGTGCTCGTCAGCAGTTTGACAAGCCATCTGTTAAGAAGCGCCTGAAGATGGAACGTGCCGTTTACGTACAGCACCTTCGTGACGCAGAAGAATAAAATCTTCTTAAAAAAATTTGGCGGTTTGGATTAATTTCCGTAAATTCGTTGCCATATAAATGATTTGACAATATGCCGATGGTAGAAAAAGTTCTTAGATTACATAAAGTTTGAAAGGAATTATTCTCCGATGACGGTAATCAACTATCGTAAGGACTTGATAGAGTTCGAACGGTTTTATAAAGCAACTTGATTGTCAACTCTCTTGGGAGTCTGTAGATTCTGATGTTGTTAGAAATTGGATGGAGTTTATGATGGACAGAGGAAACTCTGCTTCGTCAGTCAATAGAAGACTCAGTGCGTTGAGATCATTCTATCGATTTGCACTTCGTCGAAAAATTTGTTGATAGAGACCCTGTTCATGGTCTTCAAGGTCCAAAAGACAAAAACCTCTTCCTCAGTTCCTTAAGGAATCAGAGATGGAAAGGTTGTTAGATTTGAATAGGTGGACAGATAGTTATAAGGACGTACTAGAACGTACAATAATTATAACATTCTATGTGACGGGTATTCGCCTGTCAGAACTGATTGGTCTTGACGATGATGATATTGACAATGTCACTTGTGAAGTAAAAGTAACAGGTAAGAGAAATAAGCAACGGATTATCCCTTTTTGGTAAGGAACTTGCTGAAGTGTTTGCACGATATCTGGTGATACGAAACACGATAGCAAAAAGGTGATTCTACAGCCTTCTTTCTAACGGAGAAGGGCAAAAGGATGACGAATGCACAGGTGAGAAGTTTGGTTAAGAAGAACTTAACAAAAGTGTCAACGTTGAAAAAGCGTTCGCCACACGTTCTTCGCCATACATTTGCCACGGCAATGCTCAATCATGAAGCAGGACTGGAAAGTGTAAAAAAACTGCTTGGGCATGAGAGCCTGTCAACGACAGAGATCTATACTCATACAACCTTTGAGCAGTTGAAGAAAGTCTATAAAAATGCCCACCCAAGGGCTTAACCTTTTAAAAACGGAGGTACCTATGGAAATTTTGATCCAGTCGATTCGTTTCGACGCAACCGAAAAGTTACAGGAATTTGTGACCAAGAAGGTAGAAAAATTAGAAAAAGTCTTACGAAGACATTCAGAAAGTAGAGGTGCAATTGAAGGTTGAGAAGCCGGCTACAGCATTAAATAAAACAACAAGTTTGACAGTAGCAGTTCCTGGAAATACTTTTGTTTGTTGAAAAACTTGCGATACCTTTTGAAGAAGGTATTGATCAATGTTTAGATGCGATGAAGGTACAGCTCACCAAGTATAAGGAAAAACAGAGAAAGCATTAAAAAATCTCTGAAATATTTTGGAGATTAAAATAAAAGTCTTACCTTTGCAGCCGTTTTACGACAAGTAGCCTTCGGCTGCAAAGTAATGCCTCTTTAGCTCAGTTGGTCAGAGCACGTGATTTGTAATCTCGGGGTCGTTGGTTCGAATCCGACAAGAGGCTCTCCTTGAAAGGGGGATACATTTGCTGACGGGTAGTTTCCAGAGTGGCCAAATGGGGCAGACTGTAAATCTGCTGCTTCTAGCTTCGGTGGTTCGAATCCATCACTACCCACATTGGGAAATGTAATTTGCGGAAATAGCTCAGTTGATAGAGCACTAGCCTTCCAAGCTGGGGGTCGCGGGTTTGAGCCCCGTTTTCCGCTCTCAGCTTTTGCTGTAATAGCTCAGTGGTAGAGCACTTCCTTGGTAAGGAAGAGGTCCTGAGTTCAACTCTCAGTTACAGCTCTGCTAATTGTTATTAATTTAGTGTAACTAAAAGCACAGATTATTCATTTAATATTAAATAAGAAAAAGCTATGGCTAAAGAAGAATTCGTGCGCACCAAACCGCATGTAAACATTGGTACTATCGGTCACGTTGACCACGGTAAGACCACTCTTACTGCAGCAATCTCAAAGGTTCTTCACGAGAAGGGCTTCGGTACAGAAGATGTTAAGTCTTTCGATCAGATTGATAATGCTCCTGAGGAGAAAGAGCGTGGTATTACCATTAACTCTGCACACATTGAATACGAAACAGCTAACCGTCACTACGCACACGTAGATTGTCCTGGTCACGCCGACTATGTGAAGAACATGGTAACTGGTGCTGCTCAGATGGATGGTGCTATCTTGGTTGTAGCTGCTACTGATGGTCCTATGCCTCAGACTCGTGAGCACGTATTGCTCGCTCGTCAGGTAAACGTACCACGCTTGGTTGTATTCTTGAACAAGTGTGATATGGTTGATGATCCTGAGATGCTTGACCTCGTTGAGATGGAGGTTCGTGAGATCCTCGAGCAGTACGGTTACGAAGAGGATACTCCAATTGTCCGCGGTTCTGCACTTGGTGCTTTGAATGGTGTTGAGAAGTGGGTAGATTCTGTAATGGAACTCATGAATACCGTTGATACTTGGATTTTGGAGCCAGAGCGCGAGATTGACAAGCCTTTCTTGATGCCTGTTGAGGACGTATTCTCTATTACAGGTCGTGGTACCGTTGCTACCGGTCGTATCGAAACTGGTGTCTGTAAGGTAGGTGACGAGGTTCAGTTGCTCGGTCTCGGTGAGGACAAGAAGCTCGTTGATTACTGCAGTCGAAATGTTCCGCGTTGAACCTCCCAAATAGCCAGGCTGGTGATAATGTAACCTCCTCGTGGTATCGATAAGGCTGAAGGTTGCATGGTAGTCGCACACCCAGGTGCTATTATCTTCACGATCACTTCCATGCATCTATCTATGTATTGAAGAAGGAAGAGGGTGGTCACTACATTCATTCGGTAATGTGCGGTCCACAGTTCACCTTCGTACAATGGACTTCGTACTGGTGAGATCAAGCTCCTGTGAGGCGTTGAAATGGTTATGCCAGGTGACAACGTTGAGATCGGGGCTGAATTGATTTATAAGGTTGCTTTTTGATCGAGGTTTTCGTCGCTATCCGCAGGGTGGTCGTACAGTAGGATCTGTCAGATTACAGCAATCCTTGACGACGTTAAGTAATCGATAATTTAAGATTAATATATTAGTTCCCGGATTCTTTTGGGAATCGAACTAACCTACGGGTTTAGCCTAGTTGGTAGAGCACTGGTCTCCAAAACCAGGTATTAGAGGGTCTGAGCCTTCAACCCAAAAGTAATAAGAGAAAATTTTATGTTTAATAAGATAGTTAATTATTGCAAGGTTTACATGACGAATCCAAAGATAAAACTACTACCATCACGTGCCCAGTTAACACATAGTGCAATGTAGTTATTTCTGCTTCCGTTATCATTGCATTGGTAGTGTGTTTGCTATGGATTCCTTTGTTCCAACACGTAACAATGGAGTTTGTATATCCAAGATAATTCATTAGGAAATGGAAACAGAAAAGAAATGCATGTCTTTTCGTGCTACAAAAGAGGCAAAGGTAAAAAGAATATATCGATGCTCAATTACGTCTGAACGAAAACTTGCTGAGCGTGTTTTCGAGGTTTTATTACTCATGGAAAACACGCAACTGTGCGTAAAGATGTGGGAAGCGTTGTCAAGGAGAAATTAAGTCTCCTGAAGCGTGCTTGTCCAGGTCAATATGACAACCTGACGTGGAAGCTTCTACGTTGCGTTTCATGCCCATCGTTTTAGGACCTCTGAGGTGCGGCCGATCCTCATACCCGTCCGTCAAGCTGATATCAATCGCTTGCTGGCAATGGAAGATACCGAACTTGTAGAAAAGAACATCCCATACATGGTAGGTGAAATCTGTTAAAGGCTGATGGTCCTTTCAGTGGTTTTCCATGGTATCATCGAAGAGGTGAATACTGAGAAAGCATAACTGAAAGTGATGGTGATGATTTTTGGTCGTCAGAATCCATTGGAGCTAAGTTTTATGCAAGTCGCAAAAGAAGAATAGTATTGTTACGGATATTATTCTACTATAGTTTAATTTTTAATATTAACAAAAAGAAATGGCTAAAGAAGTAGCTGGATTAATCAAATTACAGATTAAAGGTGGCGCTGCAAATCCTTTCCCCCCAGTAGGGACAGCATTGGGTTCTAAGGGTATTAATATTATGGGATTCTGTAAGGAGTTCAACGCCCGTACCCAGGACAAGGCTGGTAAAGTTCTTCCAGTCGTTATTACCTACTACAACGATAAGTCTTTCAGCTTTATCATCAAGACACCTCCTGCAGCTGTACAGCTCATGGAAGCTGCTAAGGTGAAAGGTGGATCTGGAGAGCCAAACCGTAGAAAGGTTGCATCCGTAACTTGGGAGCAGGTAAAGGCTATCGCAGAAGACAAAATGCCAGACCTCAACTGTTTCACAGTAGAGAGTGCAATGAGACTTATTGCTGGTACTGCTCGTAGTATGGGTATCACTGTAAAAGGGGACTTCCCTGGTAAATAATTTTAAACTTCAAAAGTAAAAATGAGTAAACTGACAAAAAATCAGAAATCAGTAGCTGAGAAGGTTGAAGCAGGGAAGGCATATTCATTGGCAGAAGCAGCACAGTTGGTAAAGAAATTACCACTACTAAGTTTGACGCTTCTGTAGATGTTGATGTACGTCTCGGTGTTGACCCACGTAAAGCTAACCAGATGGTTCGTGGCGTTGTGTCACTCCCACATGGTACTGGTAAGGTTACACGTGTGCTTTGTCTCTGTACACCTGATCAGGAGGCTGCCGCTAAGGAAGCTGGTGCTGATTATGTTGGTCTTGACGAATACGTTGAAAAGATCAAGGGCGGATGGACTGATATTGATGTTATTATCACTATGCCATCATGCATGGGTAAGTTAGGTCCTTTGGGTCGTGTACTCGGTCCTCGTGGCTTGATGCCAAACCCAAAGAGCGGTACTGTGACTATGGATGTTGCTAAGGCAGTAAAGGACGTTAAGCAGGGTAAGATTGACTTTAAGGTTGATAAGGCTGGTATTATCCATACTTCAATCGGTAAGGTTAGTATGACTGCTGAGCAGATTTGTGGTAACGCGAAGGAGTTTATCTCTACTGTTATCAAGCTGAAACCTGCTGCTGCTAAAGGTACATATATCAAGAGTATCTTTATTTCTAGCACAATGAGTAAGGGTGTCAAGATTGATCCTAAATCAGCTGAATAACTCTAAAAGTTTTGTACAATGAAGAAAGAAGTAAAAGATACAATTATCGCTGAACTCGGTGAGAAGTTAAAGAACTATCCTCATTTCTATTTGGTTGATGTAACTGGATTGAATGCTGAGGCTACAAGTTCTCTTCGCCGTAAGTGTTTCAAGAGCGAAATCAATATGGTTGTTGTGAAGAATAACCTTCTTCACAAAGCTTTTGAAGCTTCAGATGTAGATTTTGAACCACTGTATGGTTCTTTGAAGGGTAATACAGCAGTTTTGTTTTCTCAGACTGCTAATGTACCAGCAAAGTTGTTGAAGGAGTATAAGAAGGAAGGTATTCCTGCTCTTAAGGCAGCTTACGCAGAGGAATCTCTGTTTATTGGTGCTGATAAACTCGAAGAACTTGCAGCTCTCAAGAGCAAGAACGAACTTATTGCAGACGTTGTGGCATTGCTGCAGTCTCCAGCAAAGAACGTTGTTTCTGCTCTCCAGTCAGGTGCTGGCACCATCCATGGTGTGCTTAAGACTTTAGGCGAGCGTCCTGAGTAAAAAATCTAATAAAGTCAATAAGGTATATTATTTTTAGAACAAAAAATTAAAAATTTAGAATAAAATGGCAGACGTAAAAGCTATTGCAGAAGAGTTAGTAAATCTTACTGTTAAGGAAGTAAATGAGTTGGCAACTGTCCTCAAGGACGAGTATGGTATTGAACCAGCAGCTGCAGCTGTTGCTGTAGCAGGTCCTGCTGCAGGTGCTGCAGGTGCTGCAGCTGAGGAGAAGACAGATTTTGATGTAGTTCTCGTTGACGCTGGTGCTAACAAGCTCAAAGTTGTTAAGGCTGTTAAGGAGGCTTGTGGTCTCGGTTTGAAGGAAGCTAAGGATCTCGTTGATGGTGCACCTTCTACTTTGAAGGAAGGCATGGCTAAGGCAGAGGCTGAGAACCTTAAGGCTGCTATCGAGGCAGAAGGTGCTAAGGTAGAGTTGAAGTAATTCTACTTCTTCACTCATAAATAAAACAATGGTTAGGATTTACCAAGTAGGTGAGTCCTAACCTTTTTGTGTCTTTCGACATATACAGGGAGTTTTTCCTCTTTTTAGTCCGATGCTGGACTTTAAAACATTTGAATATTTAATTTCAGTTATGGCATTAGAAAATAAAACCCAGAGTAAATTTCGCCAGCGTAAAGAATCCGTACCCATATCCGGATTTCCTCGATGTGCAGTTGAAGTCGTTTCCGTGACTTCCTACAGCTGGATACTCTCGCCTGAGGAACGCAAGAATGACGGTTTTGTATAAGGTGTTCGCAGAGAACTTCCCTATCACCGATACGCGTAACTAATTTCGTCCTTGAGTTCCTGGATTACTATGTTGACCCACCAAGATATTCTATTGACGAGTGTTTTGAGCGTGGTTTGACTTATAGTGTACCTTTGAAGGCTAAAATGAAGCTGTATTGTACTGAGTCCTGATCATGCGAGGATTTTGGTACTTTCATACAGGATGTGTTCTTGGGTACAATTCCATACATGACCAGCAATGGTACTTTCGTTATCAATGGTGCTGAACGTGTTGTTGTTTCTCAGTTACATCGTTCTCCGGGTGTCTTCTTTGGCAAGGGTGTTCATGCAAATGGTACAGTACTTTATAGTGCTCGTATCATTCCTTTTAAGGGTTCATGGATTGAGTTCGCCACTGACATCAACAATGTCATGTATGCTTATATTGACCGTAAAAAGAAGTTGCCTGTAACAACATTGCTTCGTGCAATCGGTTATGAGTCTGATCGTGATATTCTTCAGATTTTTGATCTCTGTGAGGAGGTAAAGGTGAATAAGAAGAATATGAAGGCAGCTATCGGTCGTAAGATTGCTGGTAATGTCATGAAGTCTTGGACTGAAGATTTCGTTGATGAAGATACCGGTGAGGTTGTTTCTATTGAAAGAAACGAGGTTGTTGTCGAACGTGAAACGACTGTTACTGATGAGATAGCAGATGTTATTATTGATAGCTCTGTATCATCTATCTTACTACATAAAGATGAAGAAGCTGCCAGCAAGTACTCTATTATTTTTAATACACTTGCTAAAGATCCAAGCCACTCGGAGATTAGAGGCAGTTAACTATATTTATCGTCAGTTGCGTAATGCTGATGCTGCTGATGATGCAAGCGCACGTGAAGTATTCCAAAACCTATTCTTCTCAGACAAGCGTTATGACTTGGGTGAGGTAGGTCGTTACAGAATCAACAAGAAGTTGAATTTGGACACAGACATGGATGTGCATGTACTCACCAAGGATGACATCATTGCGATTATAAAATATCTTATCAACCTCATTAACTCAAAATGCAACGGTTGATGATATTGACCACTTGTCAAACCGTCGTGTTCGTACGGTTGGTGAGCAGTTAGCTAATCAATTCTCTAGTGGCCTTTGCACGTATGAATCGTACTATCCGTGAGCGTATGAACGTTCGAGACAGCGAAGTGTTCCAGCCAACTGATTTGATTAATGCAAAGACCATCTCAAGTGTTATTAACTCTTTCTTTGGTACTAATCCATTGAGTCAGTTCATGGACCAGACCAACCCATTAGCAGAGGTAACACTACAAACGTCGTCTTTCGGCTCTTGGTCCTGGTGGTCTTTCTCGTGAGCGTGCAGGTTTCGAGGTACGTGACGTTCATTATACACATTATGGTCGCCTATGTCCTATTGAGTCTCCTGAAGGTCCAAACATTGGTTTGATTTCATCACTCTGTATGTATGCTAAGATTAACGATCTTGGTTTTTATCGTTACACCATATCGCCGAGTGCATGACGCAAAGGTTGACATGGATAACAAGGATGTTGTTTACTTAACTGCAGAGGAAGAGGAAGATAAGATTATCGGACAGGGTAATGCACCATTGAATTCAGATGGTACATTCATTCGTGATTATGTTAAGTGTCGCCAGGATGCTGATTATCCCTGTTGTATCTCCTATTGATGTTGATCTTATCGACGTATCTCCACAACAGATTGCCTCAGTATCAGCAGGTCTTATCCCATTCTTGGAGCATGATGATGGTCACCGTGCTTTGATGGGATGTAACATGATGCGCCAGGGCAGTACCTTTTGCTTCATAATGATGCGCCTATTGTTGGAACCGGTCTTGAGAAGCAGGTATGTGAGGATTCACGTACAATGGTTACAGCTGAGGGCGATGGTGTTATCGACTACGTTGATGCTTCACTATCCGTATTCTTTACGATCGTACTGATGATGAGGGAGTTCGTTAGCTTTGAGCCAGCTTTGAAAGAATATCGCATACCCTAAGTTCCGTCGTACTAATCAGAACATGGTAGTTGACCTTCGTCCTATCTGTGATAAGGGGCAGCGTGTGAAGAAGGGTGATATCCTTACTGAAGGCTATGCAACTGAGAACGGTGAGTTAGCATTGGGTCGTAACCTTGTTGTGGCATACATGCCTTGGAAGGGTTACAACTATGAGGATGCTATCGTAATTTCTGAGCGCATGGTTCGCGAAGATGTATTGACTTCTGTTCATGTTGATGAGTACTCCCTTGAAGTACGTGAAACTAAGCGTGGTGTCGAAGAATTTACTGCTGATATTCCTAATGTCAGTGAGGAAGCTACAAAAGACCTTGACGATAATGGTATAATCCGTATCGGTGCTCGTGTTGAGCCAGGCGATATCATGATTGGTGAAAGATTTCTCTAAGGGTGAAAGTGATCCTTCACCCGGAAGAGAGTTGCTTCGTGCAATTTTTGGTGATAAGGCAGGTGATGTTAAGGATTCTTCATTGAAGGCTAACCCATCGTTGAGCGGTGTTGTTATTGATAAAAACTCTTCAGCCGTGCTATCAAGACACGTGAAAGCAAGCGTCAAGACAAGAACATACTTGCAAAGATTGATGAGGAGCAGGAGGCTAAGATCAATGATTTGAAAGACCTTTTGGTTGATAAATTACTCGAATTGACAGAAGACAAGGTATCTGAGGGTGTTAGAAAGACTACTCTGATGCTGAGATTATCACAAAGGGAAGCAAGTTCACTGTAGCTGCGTTGAAGAACCTCGATTATGAGGGAATCCAATCAAATGGTTGGACTGATGATGAGCATACAAAACCTCTCTTGATTCAGCAGTTGATTATGAACTTCATACGCAAATACAAGCAGATGGATGCTGAGATGAAGGTAAGAAGTTTGCCATCACTATTGGTGATGAACTTCCTTCAGGTGTATTGCAGATGGCTAAGGCTTATCACTAAGAAACGTAAAGATTCAGGTGGGTGATAAACTTGCAGGTCGTCATGGTAATAAGGGTATTGTATCAAAGGTTGTTCGTACAGAAGATATGCCATTCCTTGAGGATGGTAGTCCTGTAGATTTGGTATTGAACCCAATGGGTGTGCCTTCTCGTATGAACCTTGGTCAGATTTTCGAGGCTATCCTCGGTGCTGCTGGTCGTAAGTTGGGTGTTGCTTGCTACTCCTATCTTCGATGGTGCTAAGCTTTCTGACTTGAAGGAGTGGACAGATAAGGCAGGTTTGCCAAATCTCTGTTCAACCTATATCTATGATGGTGAGACAGGTGAGAAGTTCGACCAGCCAGCTACGTAGGGTATCACTTACTTCTTGAAGCTTGGACACATGGTTGAGGATAAGATGCACGCTCGTAGTATCGGTCCATACTCATTGATTACACAGCAGCCACTTGGTGGTAAGGCACAGCTTTGGTGGTCACGTTTCGGAGAGATGGAGGCTATTGGGTATTCTGAGTGCATCTCATGTTCTCCAAGAAACCTGACAATCAAGTCTGATGATGTCGTTGGTCGTTCAAAGGCTTACGAGGCTATTGTTAAGGGTGAACCAATGCCAACTCCAGGTATTCCAGAGTCACTAAACGTGTTGTTACACGAACTTCGTGGTCTCGGTCTGAGTGTCAAACTTGATTAATACGTACACCCCATAATAGAAGTAAAACATGGCTTTTAAGAAAGATAATAAAGTAAAGAGTACTTCAGCAAAATTACTATCGGACTGTTTCAATTTGAGAGATTCTTGAGAACTTCTTTGGTGAAGTAACCAAGCTCAGAGACTATCAATTACAAATACCTATAAACCAGAACGTGATGGTTTGTTCATGAGCGTATCTTTTGGTCCAACAAAGGATTATGAGAGTGCCTGCGGTAAGTACAAGCGTATTCATATAAAGGTATCATGTGATCGTTGTGGTGTTGAGGTAACAGAAAAGAAGGTGCGTCGATGAGCGCTGGACACATTGAACTGGTTGTTCCTGTTGCACATATTTGGTATTTCCGTAGTCTTCCCTAATAAGATTGGCTATCTCCTCGGTATGCCAACCAAGAAACTTGATGCTGTTATTCATCTACGAGAAATATGTTGTCATCCGAGCCGGTGTCGTAGAAGGTATGAAGAATGCTGAGACTGATGAGGATTTGAATGGTTCTCATAAGTTCGACCTTCTTTCAGAAGATGAGTACCTTGATATCCTTGACAATAAGCTCCCTGAGGGTAATGAACGCTTAGACGATTCTGATCCTAGTAAGTTTATTGCAAAGATGGGTGCAGAGGCTATCTACGACCTCCTTCCAAAATATCGACTTGACTCGTTTAGCTAGCGGTTGCGATCGTGCAACAACTGATTCTAGCCAACAGCGTAAGACAGAAGCTTTGAAGCGTCTGCAGGTCGTTGAAGGTTTCCGCCAGTCAATAGGCGTGAATAGACCAGAGTGGATGATTATGAAGATTATCCCTGTTACTCCACCAGAACTTCGTCCATTAGTACCATTGGATGGTGGTCGCTTTGCAACCTCTGACCTCAACGATCTCTATCGTCGCGTTATCATCCGTAACAACTCGTTTGCAGCGTTTGATGGAGATTAAGGCTCCTGAGGTTATTCTCCGTACGAGAAGCGTATGCTTCTAGGAAGCTGTTGATTCACTCTTCGATAATAGTCATAAGTCATCGATACAAGAGCGAGATAATCGTCCTCTCGAAGTCACTCTCGATTCTGAAGGGTAAGCAAGCGACGTTTCTGCCAGAACCTCCTCGGTAAGCGTGTTAACTATTCTGGCGTTCAGTAATCGTTGTTGGTCCTGAGTTGAAGATGGGCGAGTGTGGTCTGCCTAAGTTGATGGCAGCAGAGCTCATAGGCTCATCTATTATTCGTAAGCTCATTGAGCGTGGTATTGTGAAACAGGTTAAGAGTGCCAAGAAGATTGTTGATCGTCGTGAACCGGTAATTTGGGGATATCCTCGAGAATGTAATGAAGGGTCACCCAGTAATGTTGAACCGTGCCCGACACTTCACCGTCTCAGTATCCAGGCATTCCAACCTAAGCTTATCGAGGGTAAGGCTATCCGAGTTGCATCCATTGGCATGTACAGCGTTCAATGTTGACTTGATGGTGACCAGATGGCTGTCCACCTCCCATTAAGTAATGAGGCTATATTGGAAACTCAGATTTTGATGCTCCAGAGCCACAACATTCTTAACCCTGCTAATGGTGCGCCTATCACCGTTCCTTCACAAGACATGGTGCTTGGTCTCTATTATATCACAAAGATTCGTCCAGGTGCTAAGGGAGAAGGTCTTACGTTTTACGGTGCTGAAGAAGCAATCATTGCTTTCAATGAGAAGAGATGTAATCTTCATGCCCAGGTTAAGGTAATCGTTGACGACCCGTTGATGGTAAGATCCAGCGTATGGTTGAAACATCTGTTGGTCGTGTTATCGTTAATCAGATGATTCCAACCGAGATCGGATTCTTCAATGGTATTATTTCAAAGAAATCACTCCGTGGTCTTATTGCTGATGTTATTAAGGCTGTCGGTATGGCACGTGCTTGTGAGTTCCTTGATGGTATCAAGAATCTTGGTTACCGAATGGCTTATGTTGCTGGTCTTTCATTCAACCTTGATGATATCATCGTTCCGGATGAGAAGAGACATCGTAGGTAAGTGGACAGGGCGAAGTTGATCAGGTGAAGGCTAACTATGAGATGGGTTTCATTACTGATAAGGAGCGTTATAATCAGGTTATTGATGCATGGACACACGTAACTAACAATCTTAAGGAGGCTGTTATGAAGCACATGACAGAGGCTGACCAGGGCTTTAACGCAGTATATATGATGCTCGACCCTGGTGCCCGTGGTTCTGCTGGACCAGATTGCTCAGCTTGCTAGTGTGTGGTCTTATGGCAAAGCCACGAAAGCAGGTGCTGAAGGTGCCTCAGATTATTGAGAACCCAATTATTTCTAACTTTAGGAAGGTATGTCTCGTGTTGAGTACTGTATTGCTTCTCATGGTGCTCGTGAGTGGGTCTTGCTGATACGGCTATGAAGACTGCCGATGCATGGATACCCTAACCCGTCGTCTTGTTGATGTTTCGCGATGTTATTATCAACGAGGAAGATTGTGGCTCACCCGTGGTACTGAGTGTCGTGCCTGGAAGAATGGCTGATGAGATTATTGCAAGTCTTTCATGAGCGCATCTGATACTGTGTTTCTGTTCACGATGTTATCAATCCCGCTACTGGTGACATTCTCGTTGCAGCAGGTGAGGAGTCAGAGACAAAGGCACAGGCTATAGAAAACTCTCCTATTGAGATGGTTGAAACTGTTCTGTACTCACTTGTGAAAGCAAGAAAGGTGTGTATGTAAGAAGCGTTACGGACGTAACCCTGCTACTGCACGTATGGTACAGATGGGTGAGGCTGTTGTGTAATTGCTGCACAGGCAATTGGTGAGCTGGTACACAGCTTACACTTTCGTACGTTCCACGCCGGCGGTGTGGCTGGTACGCTGCAGCCAATGCAACGATATACAGCCAAGAATGATGCTAAGATTGTGTTTGACGAACCTTGCACTGTACCATACGTTGACGATGATGAGAAGGAGTGTCAGATGGTTGTTAGCCGTTTGGCTGAAATCCGCTTCGTTGATCCTAATACTGGTATCGTACTCCTTACTGATAACGTACCTTATGGTAGTTCACTTTACTTCAAGTCTGGTGATACTGTTAAGAAGGGTGATATGATTTGTAAGTGGGACCCATTCAATGCTGTTATTGTTAGTGAATATGCAGGTGTTCTCCGCCTACATGACGTTATAGAGGGCGTTACTTATAAGGCAGAAACCGATGATGCAACAGGTCTTACTGAGCGTATCATCATCGACTCACGCGATAAGACAAAACTGCCAACAGTTGATATTGTTAAGGTTGGTGCTAAGAAGGGGCCTGATGGTCTTTATGCTCCATCTGATATCCTCGGAACATATAACCTTCCTGTAGGTGGTCACTTAGAGCAGGTTGTACTCGATGGTGCTGAGATTAAGACGGGTATGACACTCGTTAAGATTCCGCGTTCTGTCGGTGGTGCTGGTGATATTACTGGTGGTCTTCCACGTGTTACTGAGCTCTTCGAGGCTCGTAACCCATCTAACCCAGCTGTCGTTTCTGAAATCGATGGCGAGATTACAATGGGTAAGGTGAAACGTGGTAACCGCGAGATTATCGTGACTTTAAGACTGGTGAGCAACGTAAGTACCTTGTAGTTTGTTCAAGCAGATTCTGTACAGGAACATGATGCTGTTCGTGCGTACCCATTGTCCGATGGTATCATCACCCAGCTGATATCCTGTCTATCATGCGGTCCAACAGCTGTTCAGGAGTATATTGTTAATGAGGTTCAGGACGTATATCGTTTTCAAGGTGTGAAGATCAATGACAAACACTTTTGAGATTATCGTTCGCCAGATGATGCGTAAGGTACGTATTGACGATCCAGGTGATACAACATTCCTTGAGCAGAACTTATTGATAAACCAGGGACTTTCGCTGAGGAGAATGATCGTATCTGGGGCAAGAAGGTTGTTACCGATCCAGGCGACTCAGAGAATTGCTATAAGGGGCAAATTCTTTCTGTACGCAAGTTGCGTGATGAGAACTCAAGCCTTAAGCGTCGTGACCTCAAACTCGTTCAGGTACGTGATGCTGTTCAAGCAACAGCTACCCAGATTCTTCAGGGTATCAAGCACGTGCTGCCCTCGGTACTAAGAGCTTTATGAGTGCCTTCCTTCCAGGAGACAACAAAGGTACTTAACGAGGCTGCCTCGTGGCAAGAGCGATAACCCTGAAGGCATGAAGGAGAACGTAATCTGCGGTCACCTCATCCCAGCTGGTACAGGTCTTCGCCAGTGGCAGAAACTTATCGTTGGTTCTCAAGAGGAACATGAGCGTATGGAAGCAAATAAGAAGAACATTCTTGACTTCTCTAAGCAGAGGCAGAGGCTACACAAGAGTAATCTTTTAGCCTTTCATACTATAAGATAAAAAGGTTTGCAATCATGTTGTGAATCCTTTTTATTTTTATGGCTCTATAATGAATCGTGGGGTAATTTGTCATATAGCCTCAAAAATATTGTCAAAAAGTATAGCCTTCAACCAAATAAGACTCGCAATTAACCTTAGTTTTAATTCACTTAATGCACATTAAATCCCTACCCTTACATATACAGCAATGGTGTTAATCCTCCGCACATGGTGCATACCATCTGCACCATTGGTGCTAAGCATCCGCACCATGTGCTAAAACGCCCGCACCAAACCGGTGGAATATCAATACACAAACCCACACGATTCGTTATAGAATCTTTTTATTTAGGGTTGACATAAAAAGGTTTGACCTGTCTCGCTTAAATTCAAAGGTTAATCTTTGTGGTTGATTTGGAAATCATTTTAATGTAGTATCTTTTGCATAAGAGTAATAAATTATTATCTCAAATCATATTAACAAAATGGACAATAACAATCAGAATCAAGAGGACAGCAGTTGCAGATTGATCTCTCACCAGAAATCGCTAAAGGTGTTTATACAAAACTTCCAGATAATCTCATTCAAGTTCAGAGTTTTGTACCGATTTTGCTACACTTCTACCAGGTGTTCCAAAGGCAACAGTCAGCCGTGTTATTATTGCTCCTGAGCACGCATTGCGTCTCCTTGCAGCTTTGCAGGACAATGTAGTACGCTATGAGAAAGAGTTTGGTAAGATTGATCGCCACGAGCCAAATCAGAGCCACGTACGATAGCTCCATTCAGTCCTGCAGGTTGATGCATAAGAATCTCTTTAGCGAATAAATAATGAAGCCGTCCGGAGCAATCGGTGGCTTTCGTTTTGATAATCTCGAGAGATATAGAATGTGCAGTTGTCGTATTACTTGTGTCATAGCAATAGTAGGGAAATCAGTTCGTCAACCATTTGGGCGTAATGGATTTAACCTCGAAAAGCATGTTTATAAAAAGATACCAACAAGAGGTGTGAAAGTAAGGCTTAGTCCTATAAATATGAAGCACGATAGCCAGCCCCAATCTCTCCACTCTAATGATAAAGGGCATAAGTATCAGTGTAATGATAAATTTACAAATATCCACATAATAAGATGTTCTTTTCGATTTGCCAAAGGTAAATAAAAATGCTGTAAAACAAAGCGATGATTTTTATTTCTGTTCAACCGCACTGAAAGCGTTGCTCTAACCCCGAGAATATACCTTGTCGTTGATCCCATTATGTAGTTCTGAAAAGACAAGAGGGTGTAAAATGCAAATACGATTTTGATAATCTAACAGTTTGATACAATCCATGAAGAATGACCATTTCTGTACTGATTTTGAGTAAAGAAATGGTCTTTTTCTTTGCCTTTAGAAGAACCCTACTTATAGATTGAAAGTTGTCGGTTATAAATTTTGCATTTTGACACACCCTCTTATAAACCATATAGTAGAATGATATGCTTTATAGCCCTTGGCTTTGCAATTCTTCTCAGGCATTGGTAACCATTTGATTTTTACGGCTTGCCCAAGTTGTTGCGGCAGAACCTTGCTCCAATCCACGACGGATATCTGCTGAACGTTCACCACGGAAAGCAAGGAAGATGCGACGCAACTCGGATATTTGAGCGAGGGTAGGGCGGTTGAAAGTTGACTTGCAGCGTCATACTCTGCCAATGACCTTATTAACCTCTGTCATTGCATCACCCGTCATAACACCTCTTTCAATGAGCTCAGCCTTGATAAGATGGATGTCATCATCGTTTGAGAGCATCATAGAACCCTTTCTTGTTAGCGCTGACGCATGATGTTATAACGATTCGGCTCTTCTTATCTACACTTGCATGCGCTAATGGTAAAGCTTTCTTATCGGCAGAGGTAGTTCTTGCTGCCTCCAAAGAAGGGCTTACCTGCACGCTCACGACTATTAGGACCGACAGCACTGTAAAGTGGGTTGTCTGCACCATCGTTGTTATAGATTACCTCCACTGTTTCACCATCCTTCAATGCACCTTCTACGAAAGTCTTAGCGTCTGCGTGTATTGTCCACGATGGCTAGCCAGTTTTAGTTCGTAAGTTTTTACTTGTCGGATAGTTGCGTCTTGGTCAAAGCCCTTGAAGGACCTTTAGTGCATCAGACTTTGCAGCTTTCTCGCAGCTCATATTGCTCCTTAGCTTTGTTTAGTAATGTCTCGTGCGAAACAACAGCCTTTATTCAGGATAACAGAACCTCCTTCTGCTGCAGGGGTCGTGGAGAAAGACTCTGCAAGCAACTCGAAGAGCGTAACCGGCATGGAGATGTCCAACGTAGTTACCATATGCTTTTACAATCTCTGTCTGCTCTGCATTTGTTCCCGTTATCTGTCCTGCTATCTCTGTTAGTTCAATACTGCGTGCATAATAGTTATGGATTTTATTCCATAGATCATTCTGAGTTCCCGAGTTGGGGTGAGGTTGTCTGTTGCTATCTGACGATATAGGAGTGCATTAGGAATCGTTCCTTCCGGTCAATTCGTCAACGGTTGTACCCAAAGCGAGGAAGGCTGCAGCAGAGGCATCGCCTTGAAGCGTCTTTACGTAGGCTACCAACGGACCATCAGTAATACTATTGCTTTGAACATTAGCAACCATTGCCGATTTATTCAGTTGGTCTCTTGTAAGTGTATTACTTGGTGTTTCCGCATTTTCTACCCATGAATCACAACTCTGCGAATAGTATAGAAAGGGCGAGAATAGCATATATTGATTTTTCATTTTAACGTCTTCTTTTTATAATGTGAAACTTAATGTTGCTGTGTATGTACGTGGATGCGGTGTATTGGTGATGTCACGTGATAGGCTTCCAATACCTCTCTGCTTACGATTTCCACCATTGCCTTCTACTTGTGGGTCAGCACCAGAGTAGTTGGTAAGGACAAATACATTTTGTATTGCGAAAGAGAAACGCATTCCATTGACAACGTTTCGTGTCCACTTACGTGAGTGATGATAGGTCATAACCTAAGTAGAGGGTTGACAAGCGGAGGAAGTTAGCTTTCTCAATGTAGTTAGCTCTGAATCGTGCGCTGCGAGCGAGTTCCTCTGCAATTTGGTTATATTCAGTAGTACCTACGGTAGCATTAGTGAGAGCCTGCAACTGGTCGTTACGCTTTTTCAAGTTGTCGCCCAAACCAGATACATTATAGAAGCTTTGGTTATAGATAGATGCCCCCAAAGCATAATTCCACTTTGTACCGAAGGTGAAATGGCTGAAGAGTTTTAGGTCGAAACCAAACGAACCATTAACAGATGGGAATGGCTTACCAAGATACTGATAGTCATCACTCTCTATTGCACCTATTTTTGGGTTGTGTGTTCCATCTGCATTAAATGCTGGCTTCTCAACAGTGTGGATAATAGAAAGCATAGACAGGTTGCCCCACTTTTACAACGTTCGGATAGTTGTTGATATCCTTTCCGCCAGTATCAGTTACTTTGTTTGCCTGATAATTAAGGTTTGCATATACGTCAAGAGAATGACGATTTGCCTGTTTCCAGAGGTTACCATTATAACTGAACTCTATACCATGCCCCTTGATGCGTCCTACGTTACGTGGAACGCTTCCAATCCAGCCATCGCTTGACAGAAGGTCGTCGTAGATGATGGCATCAGTAGTGTACTGTGCATGATAGCGTAAGTGCTAATGTATGTCTCGTTACGGATAGTCCAATCTGTACCTAATTCAATTTCTCTCATTCGCTCTGGCTTGATATCAGGGTTGCCTTTTGTACTGAGGTTTAACAATTGACCATAAGCACTGATTCCGTCCATGACGCAAGATGTACGGGCGTCTGTAGGGTAGGGAAGTCGTCCACTTTCACCATAGGCAACACGGAATTTCTTATTCTTCAGATTATAGGATGCACTCAAAGAAGGATAATAGATGCTTGCCACATTACTACCAATGAGGTTGGATGCGTCGTCTTACCCCGCATTGATAAACAAACGATTGTCATAATTAACGAATGCTTCGCCATAAAGACCCCATGTGCGTTGCTCGAAAGTTGACTCAGATATAGTACGTTCTGTAGCAGCTGAGATATTATCGATATCACTTCTGAAACGTGAAGCCGAGATGCTGTTCAGTGTTTCATATTGACGTACAATCTGTGAGAGCAGGGTTGCTGTGAAATCCCATTTGTCAGCAAGATGGAACTTACGAGTAGCCTTTATGTCCCAGTTGAAGTTAGAGTTTCTACGATTGCTAATATTTTTAGCACCCTCAGCATTGTTTCCTAACTTGTAACCGAAAGGCAAGCGATAGATTCCTCTGTATGGTTTACGTCTGCGCCAATGATTGTCCTCAATCTTTACGTCTGCTGGAAGCATATAGCTCAGATGGAGGTTACCGATGAAACGGTCATTTCCGTAGGTCCAGCTCTGTGCTCGCCATGTGCTCTCGTCAACGTATGGCCATGGTGTCTGATTAATCATTAAGTTCCATATTGCATCATATCTACCCATTGCAGTTTGTGGAAGACTGATGTTACCATGAATATACGATGCGGTAGCGCCGAGGAGAAACGACCGGAACGAAGGTCGTATGCCATCTTTGTGCTATGTCGTTTATCCCTTGTTGCCTGAATAATACCTGCTACATCATTCATGTTATATGAGAAAAAGAGATTCTGATTTCCCTTGAATGCTTTTGAGACTGAAGCATAGATGTTTTTGCCAACCCGTTTGGAAGAAGTTGTTAATCGGGTCGTTGTTAACAAACTGATCATATTTTTCTTGCGAGTGTAGCAGCACCTAATGACATCTTAACTTGTATGTCTGCTTTTCTGTTCTCTGCATTATTGGTCTTACCTCTTTTGGTTGTGATAACAATAACACCATTGGCAGCCCTGCTCCATAGCTGGCAGCAGCAGATGGACCTTTAATGACATCAATCGTGGCGATGTCATCAATGGCTGTCATTCAGAGCACTTAAAGCATCCTGAGAACTATTAATGTCAGAGATGTTGGAATTGTTATATTTCACGCCATCAACATAGATGATAGGGTCGCGCCCATACTCATCGTTGCACACACTTCGCATGTTAAAGCGGATTGGCATGCCGACTTTTACCATTGCTTTGATACATCTGTACGCCACCAATTTTGCCATCAAGAATGTCACTGAGTGAATTGGTGTGAGCATTCTTGCTGAGATTTGTGACGTCAATGTGATCGACTTTACTACTAGTGCTTTCTGGCTACGTGCACTAGAGATACTTGCCGTAACCAGCACTTCTTTAAGGTCAATGCCAGGGATGAGACTGATGGTTGACTGTTCTTTTAGCGATTGTGCCTTAATGTTTTGTTCCTTAAAAACCAATGTAACTAATATAGAGAGTTTGGTCATCGTTTGTGTTCAATGAGAAATAACCATCTTCGTTGGTTACCGCTTCAACTCCTTTATTGCCTCTACAACAGCACCAATGATGGGCTCTCCTGTATCTTTATTTATAACATCGCGCCTTGTACGTTGTCTGCGCACTTAGGTTGACAGCATACGCTATCGATAATAGGGCTAAGCTCCTCTTAATGTTTTTGTATCATGAATTTTTATTGTTATCCCACTTTAGGGTTTAATACTTTATGCTACATTATATAATGTGTAGCTTTTTGTGGCGCAAAGGTATCTCTTTTAAAATTAATAACACAATACCTAAAAAGTGTGATTTTGTTTGTTTGCTTGTCCGTTATTGCTAATTAATTATATTACTCGTTATGTTTGTTTGCTCTCAGTCAAAGAGTTTGAATGGTTTTAGGTTCTTTGTGTATGCATTGTTAGTGTATGATTACCTTCATGCGATGATGTGATTAGGTTTAGTATGTTTGGTGCGGGTGCTGAACACATGGTGCGGATATTTAGCACATGTGGTGCGGATGGTATGCACCAAGTGTGTTGATACTGTAACTCATAAAGGAATATAGATTACTTGGGAGGAGTTGTTCGTAAAGTGTTGTGAGGAAAAAGGATTATCAGGATATTAATTCCTTTATCAGAAGAGTTAGGAATCTTAATTTTTGAAAAATTATTTTAGCTGTTATGCCGATTTTTAGTTGACAATTGTCGATTCTTTTTATAGACAAATATGAGTTATTTATCTTTTTCATTTTCCGTTTTAGTCTATTTTTATCCAAAGTTGTGGGTGAAAGCCTCTGTGCTATTAAATTTAAGCTGTAAATGGTAATAGAATAGGCTGATTGAAGTGTTAAATAATAAAT